>JACXTT010001911.1_pt1 | contig 34042 bp, 39 predicted proteins | sample 9270951 | NCBI WGS metagenome assembly JACXTT01 (sample SAMN15532306, study PRJNA645909) | rock metagenome | isolation source: weathered quartz diorite | place: Puerto Rico | collected 2017-06-21 | reverse complement strand
TTATAAGCCTTCTTGCCGTTGGCGTCTTTGACTTCCTGGTAATAAATGCCATCTTCAGATACATAATAGGTAGCGCCTGATAATTTCACCTTGCGGCAATCCCGAGGTAACTGGCTTACGATATCACCTACATGCGGCATCACTGAGCCCACGCCGGAAGCGTTGGTATTCAGTTGGCCGTCTTTACCTACCACTTCGTAAACTACAGTTCCGTCATCTTTGGTGATGGCCTGGTAGTATACGCCATTCTTTTCGTAATACTGCTGACCGTCTATCACGATAGATTGCGCATCCTTTGGCAAAGCATTTATAGCGGCACCAATTGGAGGTTCAACTACAGTGTATTGATCATTATAATAGTTGTAAAAGAAGCCATCGCTATAGAAATATGGATAGCCGCCCGAATAGAATGAGTAACATCCATATGGAAGGACACAAAAGCTTAAACCCAACCATGGATAGTATAAACTTCCATAAAAGCCGCCATTATAAAAGTATCCGCCATGATATCCCCACCCATAGGGGCGGCCATAGTAACCACCATGACCATAATAGCCGCCGCCAACTGCACCGGGCACATAGCCACGATGCCCACTGACACCTACCACGGCATTATTTCTGACAACACCATTGCGTGTTACAAAACCGCCTCTTGATGCAACTGCACCGCGCGAACCCGCGACACTACCACTACGTGGCGCAAAACTGCCGCTTCGCGGAGCTGCAATGCCTACTGATGAACGGCCTGCACTTGAAAATCCACCGCCGGAATGACCACCGGAGAAACCTCCTCCTCCTCCACCGCCTGAGTGGCCGCCGCCCCCGCCACCGCCGCCTCTATGCTGGGCAGTAGCCGTTACAGCCATAAACAAACACATTACTGCGCTCAAGCCCGTAAGTGTTAAATATTTGAATATCCTTTTCATGATCTTAAAATGTTGACATGATAATTATTTAGGTATTTGCAATATAACGTATATGTGTTTCAATAGTATCAATAGGAGTGTAAAAATTATGCGCGATATAAATTCAACGCAAAACGGCACCATTAAATACGTAGCACGCAATAGCTCAGGTAAACAAATAGCGGCGGCCGGTGTGATTTTACAACCCTCGCCATAAATGACAATGACTGCCGCAATAAAGTATTGCCTGAAACTATAAATACGAAAACAATACCGATTTGTAACAATTTGATGAAAGTTTCGCGCTTATTATCTATAGTTGATTTGTACGAGCGATGTAGCAACACCAAAACATTGGCCCCGGCGTTCTGCACACCGTGAGAAGATTTTACTACTAACTTAGAAGCTGCCGCTATGTAATTGCTCGTGATCCGCAGCGGACTGAACTTTGGCAAATAAAGAAGGTACGTAACTACAGTAAAAAGGTACAGGGTCGTCAATAGTAAAACGAGACACTTTTTTACGATAGCATTCCCGGCTTTCATTACCTTACTATATAGTAACACTAAATATACACAAAATTACTAAGTATGACATGCAGAAGTACAAAAGGTTTAAAATACCTACGAATAAGTAGTTATTTTATTAAAAATCTATGACATATCAATTTTTCTTATTTAACTTTATATTACTGATCTAAGACATTATGGAGCATTGCCTCCTTTTTGCCGATTTCTGAGCACTCTCTCACAACTTATTTATCGCAAAAAGAAGCCGGAAACACCTTGCGTGTTTTCCGGCCACAATCAACTCAGTAACTGTCTTGTCATTAACCCCTGATTAATAAACAATCCAAATTTCTGGAATCGGCAAAGTTGGGCCGTTGATTTTAATTATTGATGTAATTTTTTGATTACACCTAATTAAACCGACGAATACGTCATTTTCCCAGGAAAAAATTTGGTAAAACCGCAACAGGTTTATCCCCCGAATTGTACTTACTTAATAATTAACTGTTAACTAATTTTTTTACTCATGAAAAAATCTCTACTCGTGATTTTGTGCTTTATGCTGGCTTCGGCACAGTTACTTGCGCAAACTCACACCGTAACAGGGAAAGTTACGGGAAAAGACGATGGCTTACCGATACCTGGAGTGTCTGTGAGCATAAGTGGTACCAACACCGGTACCCAAACCAAAATTGATGGAACTTATTCACTCCAGGCAGCCGATGGCACTAAGCTGATATTTAGCTTCATCGGGTACACTACCCAAACACTAACGGTGAACGGCGCCACGCTTAATGTTGCTTTGGCCATTGCCAGCCAGCAACTAGGCGAAGTTGTAGTAACCGGCGCCTTAGGCTTATCCAGGACCCGCAACCAACAGGCTTATGCGGCGCAGCAAGTAAATGGCGATGAGGTAAGCAAGCAGCGTTCTGATAACTTTATAAATGGGCTGTCAGGTAAAGTGGCGGGGCTTCAGATAAGCCAGAACAATACGCTGGGTGGTTCAACTAACGTTGTTCTTCGTGGATATAAATCGATTTTCTACAATAACCAGGCTCTATTTGTGATTGACGGAGTACCGGTTGGAAATGAAAACACTAACACTACTGATCAGATGACAGGCGGCGGTGGTTACGACTTCGGTAGCCCTGCGTCTGACCTTAATCCGGATGATATAGAAAACGTCACAGTTTTAAAGGGGGCCGGCGCAACAGCGCTTTATGGTTCGCGGGGAAGCAACGGCGTTATCCTCATCACTACCAAAAAAGGCAAAAAGGGCCTGGGTATCGCAATCAATTCGACGGTTAGCGTAAACGAGATTGACAAGTCAACCTTCCCACAATACCAGAAACAATATGGCGCAGGTTATGCACAATATTTTAATCAGGCTAATATATTCGGTAATCCCAATGCTCAGGTTGCACCTACAGCTGATGATGCTTCAAACGGAACAGCGTTTGATCCAAACCTGATGATCTATCAGTGGGATGCATTTGACCCAACTTCGCCATATTATGGCAAGGCCAGACCATGGGTGGCTGCTAAAAATAACCCGACTACCTTCTTTATAAAACCGATCTCGACAGATCAAAGTATTATGATCACCAATGGCGGTGATAACGGAACATTTAAACTAGGCTACACCAAAAGTATCAATATCGGTGTTATACCAAACAGCCGTTTAGATAAAAACCTGGTTGATTTTGGCGCTACTTATAATATTACTCCGAAACTGACGGTAGGAGGCAATATCAATTTTTCTAATACCAATGGTCGCGGCAGAGGCGGGACCGGTTACGACGGCACTAACTCAGATAACCGTAACGTAATGACCGGTTTCAGGCAATGGTGGGAAACCAACGTTGACGTACAGGAGTTAAAGCAAGCCTTTGAGCGCACCGGCAAGAACGTTAGCTGGAATATGGCAGACCCTGCGCATGGCACCACTTTCCCTGCTTTTTGGAATAATCCTTACTGGGTAGTTGACCATAACTACGAATCAGACTCCCGTAACCGTTACCTGGGCAATGTCAATGCGAATTATAAGGCAACGACGTGGTTAAACTTTACTGGTCGCATTTCACTGGATACTTATTCAGAACTGCAGGAAGAACGTTACGATGTCGGAAGTATCGGCGTACCCTATTATTCAAGGTATAATCACGATTATTCTGAAACCAACTTCGATTTGTTAGCCAATGTAAATAAAGACTTTGGCAAGGACTTTAACCTGAAAGCGGTTTTGGGTACCAACATCAGAAAAGATTATGAAAACAGCATCTTTGCCAGCACGAATGGCGGGCTGATTGTTCCAGGGTTATATTCATTATCTAATACGTTAAACTCACCATTGTCTCCGGTTGAAGCCCTATACAGAAAGGAAGTTGACGGCGTTTTTGGTGGTGCAACCCTTACATGGAAGAATATGATCACTCTGGACGGTACATTAAGAAGGGATAAATCATCAACTTTACCGGCCGCAAACAATGCATATTACTATCCTTCTATATCAGCAGGTTTCACCTTTTCAGAATTACTTAAAAACTGGACATGGTTATCGTACGGTAAAATACGTGCCAACTATGCGCAGGTAGGTAGCGATGCCCCTTATTACAGCACTTTAGATACCTATACTATCGGCACCCCATTTGGTTCGTTGCCGCAAACTATTCTTAATTCAACGAAAAACAATTCAAACCTGAAACCGGAACAAACTAAGAGCAAGGAAATTGGTTTGGAGTTGGCATTTTTTCACAACAGATTAGGTTTTGACGGTACTTACTATATTACCAATACCTTTGATGAAATATTACCGGTTAACGTATCGAATGCAACAGGTTACACCAATGAGTTCCTGAATGCAGGTAATGTTCAAAATAAGGGTGTGGAGCTTTCTGTTAACGGCACGCCAATTAAAACCAATGATTTTAATTGGAAGATCACCGTAAACTTTACTGCGGCTTACAACAAGGTTACATCATTGTATAGAGACGCAACAGGTAAAGAAGCTACCAACCTGGAGCTGGCCAGCTTCCAGAATGGCGAAAGCTTAAATGCTCCGCTTGGAAAATCACTGGGTACTATCCGGGGTACGGATTATATATATACCAACGGACAAAAAACTGTTGGGCCCGATGGTCAATACCTGATCTCGGCTACATCAAATAATGATATCGGCAATACCAATCCTAACTGGACAGGCGGTATTAACAACAGTTTCAGTTATAAAAACTTCACTTTAAGTTTCCTGATAGATATCCGCAAAGGTGGCTCAGTATTCTCGAATGACCTTGCCTATGGTTTAGCTGATGGCATTTATCCTTTAACTGCTTATACAAATGACCTTGGCAAACCGGTTCGTAACCCACTCAATCAGGGTGGTGGCATGATCCGTCAGGGTGTTTATGCAAACGGTCAGCCTAATACTACAAGGGTAACCGCATTTAACTATGGCGACTTTGGTGATGGTGCGGGTTTATTGCCATTGAGGGCATTTGTGTATGATGCAAGCTTTGTAAAACTGCGCGAAGTATTGATAGGCTACTCATTACCCTCAAATGTGGTTAGCAAGCTTGGACCGGTAAAAGATGTAACCTTCCAACTAATCGGGCATAATTTATGGATCATCCACAAAAACCTGCCTTATGCCGACCCTGAAGATGCGCTGAGCTCAGGTAACTTCCAGGGTATACAGGAAGGCGCGTATCCAACCACCCGCACTTATTCATTTAACTTAAAAGTACGTTTTTAACCTATATAAAGACATGAAAAAGACTGCATTAATTTTTGTATTGGTTTCGCTGTTAGCGGCCTGCAAAAAGGACCTGACGAGCCTGAACGTGGATCCAAAACATCCGTCTTCAGTGCCGTCATATAGCTTGTTCACCGAGTCGGAAAGACTGCTGAGCAATACGGTGACTTCATCCAATGTTAACCTTAACATTTTCCGTTTAATAGAACAACAATGGACCGAAACTACCTATCTTAACGAAACAAATTATCAGCTGCCATCGCGTAATCAACCCGATGCTATATGGTCGGCATTTTACAGCAGTGTGCTCATCAACCTTGAAAAAGCAAAAAACTTTATTCCGGCAGATGTTACGGATAAAGGGACACAAAAAAATGAGATAGCGATTGCTGATATGTTACAGGTGTATACTTATTATTACCTGCTCACCACATTTGGCAATATCCCATACAGCCAGGCCCTTAATATCAACAACCCATTCCCTGCTTATGACGATGCAAAAACAGTATATAGTGCTTTATTGACCCGCCTGAATGCCGATATAACAGCATTAGATCCCGCTTCAGGAAGCTACGGTGCAAATGATGTAATTTATGGCGGCGACCCAACGGCATGGAAAAAATTCGGTAACTCGCTTAAATTAAAAATGGGCATCACTATGTCTGATTATGACGCAGCTACAGCGCAAACAGTAATTGCAGCAGCAGTTACAGGCGGTGTATTTACTTCCAATGCAGATAATGCGGCGTTTAACTACCTGACTGGCCCACCGAACACAAACCCGGTTTGGGTTGATTTGGTACAAAGCCAAAGACATGACTTCGTGGGTACCAGTGAATTTATTAACCTGTTAAGTCCCAACGCTGCAACGCAGGACCCTCGCTTACCCTATTTCTTTTCACAGAGCATAGCCGGTGGCGCTTATACAGGCGCAGCCAATGGTTCTGGTAATGGGGGCCTGGTTTACAGCCAATACTCGCTTCCATCAGGCCCACTTCTCACTCCGGGCTCTGTGGGTAAAGTTACCAACCCTGATTTTCCGGGCGATTTGCTTGATTATGCTGAAACAGAATTTAACCTGGCTGAAGCTTCAGCACGTGGCATCAGCGTAGGTGGTACTGTTCAATCGCATTATAATGCTGCGATTACAGCATCAATTACTAACTGGGGAGGATCGGACGCTGCCGCTGCTGCTTATTTGGCATTACCTACAGTGGCGTATGCAACAGCAACCAACCCAACTGCACCGGGTGTATTAACTCCGCTGCAAAAAATTGCATTGCAGGAATACATTGCACTCTACAACAGAGGGTGGGACGCATGGATAATGACCCGCCGACTGGATTACCCGGTATTGAATCCACCAGCAAATGCCTATAGCGGTTTCCCCGTACGTTTTACTTACCCTATCAGTGAGCAAAACGTAAACAAAGAAAATTACGACAAAGCTGCCGCTGCCATTGGTGGCGACATGGTTACCACCAAACTTTTCTTTGACCTGCATTAATACTCAGATAAACAGGCGAACTAATCAAGCCCCGACTTTTAAAGGCCGGGGCTTTTTGTTGCCTTGCTCTTGCTTACAACTGTTAATAACTTTCCCTCGTTTTTCCTATAACCTACTGAAAAGCATTTGCGTTTAACCACTTATGAAAATTGAAGGCGGACTGCTCATTAATATGAGCTCAGAATTAGCAAATTACTTCAAAAGTCATCCGGCAGAGCTACCTGCAGCTGTTGATGTAAACTCTTTAGAAGTCAGAACCTCATCATACCTGATCGAGCACATTGAAAACTATGCGCAAAAACCATTTACAGATAAGTTTTTATGGTGCGTAGTGTTCCCAAAATCTAAAAATCCATTGTTTGAGTACTTCTACTTTATTGATTACAAAGCAGTATATCAAGGGGAACACGGTATTGTTTCGGCAAAACTGATGTACGAAAACAAGGATTATTCCTCAGCCTGGTATTCGGCGAACTAATCCGGATTATTCCCGCTCCTATTATAATAGCTTTGAAAGCCAGAGCTGTTAACCGCTTTATTCCTGAAGCTGCAAAACACAAAACTCTGAATCGTATGAAAAGGAGTGATATGCATTTTTGTAAAGCACTTTATCTTCTCAAAATACCTTTCGAATAAACCCGGCAGGCTGTTTTCCGAATATTGCTGAACCGGTAAACCACTGCATTTTTCAGGTCCTTCTTCGCTGAACGTGCTCAACACCATATAACCATCAGGGGTCAGATATTGATGGACCATCTCCAGGTATTTATCCTGTTCTTTCTTGTTAATCAGGAAATGGAACGTTGCCCTGTCATGCCACAGATCATATTTTTGATCAGGATTAAAATCGACAATATCTTTTACTATCCATTTTATTTTTTCGGCCGTAGCTCCTAATCTCACCTTCGCCCGTTCAATCGCTTTTGCAGAAATGTCGAGCACTGTAATATTAGTATATCCCAGCATTAATAAATAATCAGCAAGCAGGCTATCCCCACCACCTATGTCGATGATGGCAGCATCTTTTGGCAGCTTAAAGAGTTTGATAATTGACAATGAAGTTTCGGGGATGGGCTCGTACCAGCTTACTTCGGTTAGTCGTTTGGTTTGATAAACGTTTTCCCAATGTTGTTTTCTATCGGACATGTAGCAGCAAAAAGCCAATTATACGATTTTTGGATCGTTGATTTGAATGATTGGTTGATTTCGTTGACTTGGACAAGTAGGCGCATGGCGTGATTGGGCGAGGCGACAGGAGAACAACTATTCACCATTCACATTTAATTTCTGATATTTAGCCTAACCATATAATCTAAAACACATTATCAAATGAGATCGAATGCACAAGGGTTGCAGTTAAATGTTTGTATTTGTACACTTTTCCTGTTGGCTATATGCCTTTGGGCAAAGGATGTAAAGGCGCAGTCGCTGAACACGGAAATCCGGCCGCGGATTGTCATTACTGCCGATCCGGAGCTAGATGACAACAATTCATTGATCCGGTTTTTACTGCATAGCTCTGATCTGAATGTAGAAGGCCTTATTTATGCCAGCAGCGGTTACCATTGGAAAGGCGACGGAAAAGGCACCAAATGGTATGTTCCCGGCCGTGAATATGCACGTTTCGGGTTGGATACCTGTCCATGTGCATCATGGCGCTGGGCCAAAAATGAACGCTTTATTGATGATGCCGTAGAAGCTTATGAGAAGGTATACCTCAACCTGAAAGTGCATGATCCCAATTATCCCCTGCCTGCATTACTGAAATCAAAGATCCGGTATGGAAATATTGAATTTGATGGGGATATTTCTAAAAATTCGCCTGGCTCAGACCTGATCAAATCCTTGATATTGGACGATAAGCCCGGGAAATTGTACATAACAGCCTGGGGAGGGCAAAGCACAATAGCCCGCGCGCTTAAATCAATCCAGGAAGAATATGAGAATACCACCCAATGGGAAGCAATCAAAAAGAAGATATCCAGGAAAGTAGTGCTGTTGCCATCCGGCGACCAGGACGACACTTATGCTAAATACATTAAACCTAACTGGCCCGATATTGAATACAGGCAATTCAGCGGGGGGCCAAACTATAGCTATGGCGCCCAATTGCATGCAAAACCAGAAGATTCTGTTTATATGACGCCTTGGTGGATGAAACAAAATATAACGGACCGTGGACCATTGGGTGCTTTATACCGGGTATGGGGCGATGGGAAACAAATGGTAAAAGGTGACCGGATGGACTATTTTGGACTAACAGGCTATACTAATGAACAATTAAGAAAAATGGGGTATGCTGTGTGGATGCCCGTCCAGGCCAAAGGTGCGTGGCTTGGCGAGGGCGATGACTTTACCTTTATGAATATGCTTGGGAACGGACTGCGTGCTTATGAAAGCGGATCCTATGGCGGCTGGGGCGGGCGTGTGATAAACGAGCGGCAGCGGGATCCTTTTGCTATGCCGGCAGGCGACACTTCTCAGCAGGCAATGGCGTCTGCATTAAGTTCCATGACCGAACAACTGAATAAAAGCGCCAACGGATTCCCGGATTTCTTTCCGGCAGCTCAGCGGGATTTTGCAGTCCGCCTTAAATGGTCGGTAACGCCCGCTTACTCTGGAGCTAACCATCCGCCGGTTATAAAAATTGAAGGACCTTTAAACGTTTTGGCATCTCCGGGAGAAACCATCAAATTGAACGGCGCTGTTTCAGACCCGGATAAAGATCATGTCGCGGTAAAATGGTGGCAGTTCCATGTTGGCACTTATCCCGGTAAGATCCTTATCCCGAACGCTGATACCCAGCAGGTAAAAGTGCTTATCCCAAAAGATGCGGTGGCCGGCCAAACTATTCATGTTATTTTGGAGGCAACAGACAACGGTTCGCCATCACTTACAGCATACCAAAGGGTAATTATAACAGTAAAGTAGTGACATTATTCCGCCATAAAATACAAGTACTTGACAATGACTGATTTAAAAACAAACACAAGTATTCAAATCGTGAACGTGAACACTACGTTAAACTACCTGGCATTGTATCTGAATAATTTGGACGCGAATGCTTAATTTTACCGCCTCAATAATTACATACTATGTACACTACCCTGAAGCCTGCGCTGGAGCAGGAACTCGCCGCAATTGAAGAAGCCGGATTATATAAAAGAGAACGCATCATTACATCGCCGCAGGGCGCCGACATTACGGTGCAGGGCGGTAAAGAAGTGATCAACTTTTGTGCTAACAATTATTTAGGATTATCGAGTCACCCTAAAGTGATACAAGCTGCGAAAGAAACGCTGGACACTCATGGTTACGGGATGTCATCAGTGCGTTTCATCTGCGGCACACAAGATATTCACAAGCAATTAGAAGCTAAAATTGCTGAGTTTCTGGGTACCGACGATACGATACTTTATGCGGCAGCTTTTGATGCCAATGGCGGCGTATTCGAGCCTTTATTTAATGAGCAGGATGCAATCATATCCGACGAGTTGAACCATGCATCCATTATTGACGGCGTACGTTTATGTAAGGCCCAACGCCAACGCTATAAACACGACGACATGGCCGATCTGGAAGAAAAACTGAAGGCAACGCAAAGTTGCCGTCACCGCATTATTGTGACTGATGGTGCATTCAGCATGGATGGTACTATTGCGCAATTAGATAAGATATGTGAGCTGGCGGAAAAATATAATTCGCTGGTGATGATTGATGAAAGCCATTGTTCAGGCTTTATCGGTAAAACCGGTCGCGGCACGCATGAGCACCACAATGTGATGGGTAAGATCGACATTATCACCGGCACTTTGGGTAAAGCGCTGGGCGGTGCATCGGGCGGTTTTACTTCGGGACGCAAGGAAATTATTGATATGCTTAGACAACGTTCAAGACCATATTTATTCTCGAATACATTAGCGCCATCTATTACCGGGGCATCTATCGCAGTATTGAACTTGCTGAGTGAAACTACCGAGCTTCGCGATAAACTGGAAAAGAACACCCTATACTTCCGCAGCAAAATGACCGAAGCAGGCTTTGATATCAGACCAGGTGTGCATCCCATCGTGCCAGTTATGCTATACGATGCTAAACTATCACAGGATTTTGCAGCAAAAATGTTAGAAGAAGGCATTTATGTGATCGGTTTCTATTACCCGGTTGTTCCGCAGGGAAAAGCACGGATCAGGGTGCAGATATCGGCGGCTCATGAACAGGAGCATTTGGATAAAGCTATTGCTGCGTTCACTAAGGTAGGTAAACAACTGGGAGTGATCCAGTAAATTATACGTACAAATTATTTATATTTGTACGTATAAAAATCATTATGGAGAATACGAAGCTGACGCTAAGCATTGATAAAGATACCATACAGTTGGCAAAAGAAATTGCAGCTGATGATCATATCAGTGTATCGAAGTTATTCAAAACACTAATAAACGAGGTAGCAAAAAAAAGGAAGAAAAAAGACCCTTTGCTGGAAAAGCTCAATTCATATGAGATTCCTGATGATATTAAATATTTGACAGGAATTTTGAAAGGAAAATACCCTGATGATATGAGTTACAAGGATATGAAGTATGAATATCTGAAAGAAAAATATGATTTATAAGCATCTTTTTTTAGATAGCGATGTCCTGCTTGATATGCTTTTAACTCGCGAACCATTTTGGGGCCATACCCAATTGCTGTTACTCGAAAGCCAAAAACAGGAAATCGCACTAAATACTTCAGCATTGGTGATAGCAAACATCAATTATATTTTGGCAAAGAAAATAGGAGCTTCAGCGGCAAAAAATACGATTGAAACATTAGTGAAACGTATCCCTGTTTTGTCATTTGAGAGCGACATCATTGATCTTGCATTAACAGGCGATTTTAATGACCTTGAAGACGGAATACAACATTTAATAGCTAAAAGATATAATTGTGATGTGATCATCACAAGAAACATAAAAGACTATAAACAATCCACTATACCGGTTTTAACAGCCGAACAATTTTTAAGGACTTTATAATGCAAACCCAAATAGATCAATATACAACCGAGATCAATGCTTTTTCACCAGCTAATGCAGCGGAGTTAGAAACATTCCGTATCAAATTTTTAGGCACAAAGGGCATTATTAAAGATCTGTTCGATCAGTTTAAAAGTGTCGGTCCGGAAGAGAAACGCACTTACGGCAAAGTGCTGAACCAGTTCAAACAATTGGCTGAGACAAAATATGTTGAGTTAAAAGAAACTTTCGACTCAGGGCTTAAGACTCAAGACTCAGAACTTGATTTAACGCTACCGGGCGAAGGTTTTGAAGTTGGCTCTCGTCATCCCCTGTCATTAACCAGGAATGAGATCATTGATATTTTCAAACGCCTTGGCTTTGTTGTAGCTGAAGGACCAGAAATAGAAGACGACTGGCATAATTTCTCGGCATTGAACTTCCCCGAAGAACATCCTGCACGTGATATGCAGGATACTTTCTTCATCAAAAAGAACAATGGCAAAGACGATATTGCCTTGCGTACTCATACCTCGTCCGTGCAAGTGCGCATGATGGAGAATGGCAAACCACCGTTTCGAGCCATCATGCCGGGCCGTGTGTACCGTAATGAGGCCATATCAGCGCGTGCGCATTGCTTCTTCCACCAGGTAGAGGGTTTATATATCGATGAGAATGTATCGTTTGCCGACCTGAAGCAAACCTTATATCACTTCGTACAGGAATTATATGGCGAGGGTACCAAAGTACGTTTCAGACCATCGTACTTCCCGTTCACCGAGCCATCAGCTGAAATGGATATCAGCTGCACTATCTGCGGCGGTTCTGGCTGCAACATGTGCAAGTATACTGGCTGGGTAGAAATATTGGGTTGTGGCATGGTTGACCCTAACGTTTTGGAGAATTGCAACATCGACAGTAAAAAATATACCGGCTTTGCTTTTGGAATGGGTATAGAAAGAATCACTAACTTAAAATATGTGATACGCGATCTACGTTTATTCTCTGAGAACGATGTTCGCTTCCTTAAACAATTCCAAACAGAGATCATATGATCCGTAAACTTTGCCTGCTGGCTGTCATCACCATAAGCTTCCTGTCATGCGGAAAGAGCGGCAATTTAGTTCCCAGTGTGGCTGTAAACTTTCAGGCAGATGTGGATAATCCGAGTTTAGCGGCATTGAAAAGCCCCGGCGGCGCTGTAATTATAAAGGGTTACGGTGTGGCCGGACTGATCATTTATCGTGAACCAGATCTGACTTATGCCGCTTACGATGCCTGCAGCAGCTATCAGCCTGAAAAAAGGTGTGCCGTTACGCTTGATGGCAACTCACTTACTTGCACCGATCCATGCAGCGGATCAAAATTCTCTTTGTCCGACGGTACTCCTGTAAAAGCTCCGGCAACAAGAGCATTGCGTGCCTATAGTGTAAATGTGAGTAATTTTGAGATATTTGTATCTAATTGATACATGGAAGCTGATAAAATTAAGGAAAGCATAAAAAGGGCGGCACAGGAGTTATTCCGTAAATTCGGTTACCATAAAACCAGTGTCAACGAGATAGCCAAAAAGGCCAAGATAGCCAAAGCCACTATTTACAAATATTTTGATAGCAAAGAGGCCGTCTTGCATGTGTTGCTGATGGATTATATCAAATCCAGCGTAGATGAATTGATCATCAGCAATACCACGGAGATAGATGAGGAAACGCACCTGAGCAACCTCATCATGAAAACCTGCCGCCTCTCCTATACCGTTTGCAACGAATTTATCGGCTGGGACTTCATTCGCGAATCAGCCAACTCACAGGATTTTCTGAAAAATCTTTCAAACGAGCTGGAAGAAATGCTGGTCAGCTCTTTTATGCAACTGAGTGGCATGCGCAAACAGGAAAACTCGATGCAGCGCATTCGCTTTCTTATCAAATGTAGTAAAAATATTGTCTTCAGTTTTGCATTTACTTCCGTTAGCGACTCCGATGTCCGTAAAAACTTCGTTTCATTCCAAAAAGAGATATTGCCTTATTTGGTGAAGGCAGCGTTGACAGTATAATGTGTTTACGTTCACAGCATGAACACCTGTGAGCACTTGCCAACAACTCATTATCAGCAATTTACATTCTATTCGTCACTGACAAAATACCGTCACCAATTTTTATCACGGTTTCACTCCCGGAATTATTCATCGCTACCAAATCTCACTTTAATCCAATTCCCAATAAACGACCCAACAATACCCGCAATCGAACCGACCAGGCTAAAAAACAGATTGAAAAGAATAAATTGAATATATCCGCTGGTACCGGTTTTATTCTTGTACCCGGCAAAAATGTACACCAGGAATAAGAAATAACCAAATATAGCACCGTTAATCACGCTATCCCTGCGGCTTTTACTGAAATAGCCAACAATCAATGCAGCAATCGCCCAGGGAAATACATCATACCAGCCGTAAAAACAATAATAAGAAACAAGACCAAGCATTATACCCGATAAGCCCGCTAATAAATTTGGCACAGGTCTTTCCATATTTTAGTTTTAAAAAAGGTTTTTGACTAAAAATTTTGAAATCAAATTTATAATTATTTACTTTGAAATGCAAAGTGCTTTTCAATGGAAGAAAAAGACATACGAAACGAGCTGGCGTCCATACGCAGCATTATGGAACGCTCCTCCAAATTCATCTCTCTGAGCGGCTTATCGGGCATACTGGCCGATATTTACGCCTTGGTTGGCGCCTACCTGGCGTACAGGTTGATCTATAAGGGTCCGGCACGGATTTATGACTCGTTATCAGTTGGCACCTATCCAGAGACCATCACATACCTGCTGATCATTGCGGTTGCTGTTTTGGCCGCCTCATTAGTTACCGGCTTTATTTTAAGCAGTCGCCAGGCCAAACGAAAAGGGCAAGCTATCTGGGGTAAGATCAGTCAGACGCTGTTATTTCACATGGCAACGCCGTTGGTGACGGGTGGCCTGCTGATCTTGATACTGCTCAGCCGCGGTTATTATGGTATCGTTACGCCGTCAACATTGATATTTTATGGCCTGTCTCTGATCAGTGCCAGCAATTTTACCTTCGGCGATGTAAAATACCTGGGCATACTAGAAATTATACTAGGACTGATTGCTGCTTGTTTACCCGGTTACGGATTACTATTTTGGGCCATTGGTTTTGGAGTGCTGCATATCATTTACGGCGGCATGATGTACTTAAAATACGATAAGTGAAGATAGCCTTTGACAAACTTGATAGAGCATTTGAGAACCGCGTAAGGTTACAGATCATGAGCGTGCTGGCTGCTAATGAGCGCTACGATTTTAACTCGCTCAAAGATCTGCTTGATATTACTGACGGTAACCTAGCCTCTCACTTAAAAGCATTGGAGAAGGAAGAATATATAGTTGTACATAAAAGTTTTCTTGGCCGTAAGCCAAACACAAATTATGAAGCCACAGCCAAAGGCGAACAAGCATTTAAAGATCACTTAAACACATTGGAACAACTGATCAAACAACAAAAGGCAATTTAATTTTAGTCATATCTAAAACATCAACGCCATGCTTAATAAACAATTCATCGCATTACTCAGGTTTGCCGCCATTAGTGGCAATATCCTGTTCGTTCTGTGGGTCACTTTCAATGGGTTGAAAGAGGGCTTCTCAGGTACCATTTATCAGAAACTGTCTTATATCGGATTAGTGGGACTTTTATCGATCAATAGCTTTCTCATCTTAAGAAGACCTAGCGCAGTTGCTGAACAATAAACAACTATATTTTTTTCTTTATTTACTTTGAAATACAAAGTTCTTTTAAAAATGACACCCGAACAACCACAAGGATTTCTGTACTGGCTCAAGGAGTCGGTAACTGTAAAGCTGGCCTTTATCGGCCTGCTTATTATTTTATTGCTTATACCATCATCGCTGGTGCAAAATCTGATACAGGAACGTGCATCCCGTCAGGATGAAACCGAAAAACAAGTATCGGACCAATACTCAGGCGAACAGCTGATACAAGGTCCTGTATTAGTTATACCTTATAAAAAGCAGGTAAAAGAGACCGACAATACAGGAAAAGAAGTGACCAAAGAAGTCACTAATAATTTGTTCCTGCTACCCAATGAGCTCGATTACAATGCCAACGTTACCCCTGATATTTTACACCGCGGCATATTCGAAGTAGTTGTTTACAACGGTACCGTCAAGGTATCCGGAAACTTCACTAAGGCTGACCTCAGCTCACTCTCAGTAACCGCCGATCAGCTAATGCCGGAGAAAGCTAAGCTATTATTCAGTATCAGTGACTTGAAAGGTTTGAAAACCAATCCTCAGTTAAAAATTGCAGGACAAACCGCTACCGCCGAGCCTGCTTTTGGCGATACGGTATTTACCAATGGCCTGCAAGTGGCCGTCAATTTAAACGGAATGATGGACAAAACTATTCCATTTGAATTTAATCTTGACCTAAAGGGGAGTAATGAGCTTAGCTTTTTGCATTTGGGAAAAACTACAGATGTAACTGTGAAAGGCAACTGGGGCACAGTCCAAGTTTTGACGGCCGGTATTTGCCTGATACGCGCAACATCAACTCCAGGTCTAAGACATTCGATGCAAAATGGCGTATGTTGTATTATAACCGGCCATTCCCACAACAATGGGTTGATGATCTGAATGTGCTAAAAACTAAAAAGGCCGACGATGCTACATTCGGCGTAAAACTGCGCCTGCCTGTTGATCAGTATCAGAAGACCACCCGCAGCAGTAAATATGCTATTCTTATCATCATGCTTACGTTTATTTCGCTGTTCCTGACTGAGATGATCAGCAAACACCGTATCCATGTATTTAATTATGTGCTCATCGGTGCAGCCATGATCGTTTACTATACCCTGTTGCTCTCTTTTTCAGAGCAAGTAGGTTTCACTTTCGCCTACCTTATCGCTTCGGCAGCAACCGTAATTTTGGTCACTGCCTTTTTAAAATCGCTCATCAAAAGCGTGAAAACGACCTGCCTATTTGCTTTAATACTCAGTCTTTTTTATGCATTTATTTATGTCATTATCCAATTAGAAGACCTGGCACTACTAGTCGGCAGTATGGCCTTGTTCCTTGTGGTGGCAACATTGATGTATTTCTCAAGAAAAATCAACTGGCAATAAACGAATCTAAGATTTGACAATTTTTAAAAGTTGTCAAATCTTCTCATAAACCGATCAACATGAAAAACAGCAATTACTGGATAGGGCATTTCAAAGCAAATGCCCTCGAAAAAAGAGTTAACTGGGATTTGAAACCCAACATTACTCCCGAAGAGATCTGCACCATCCTGCCATCATTACAAGCCTGGCAATTAGGCGAAACATCCGAAGGCAAACACCTGATAGCAGCATCAACCAAATATGCACACGCCATCGGCGACCTGCCCTATATCGACGCGGTGAAACTCTTTATAAAAGAGGAGCAAAAGCACGGCAATAACCTGGGGATGTACCTTGATCGGATCGGTCAGCCGCGGGTGACGAAGAATTGGGGAGATAGTTTGTTTCGGCGGGTAAGGTATTTTAATACCAATATGGAGATATGGACTCTGGCAGTGATTGTGGTTGAAAGCACCGCGCAGATATTTTACCAGTCGCTGAAGGACGCAACTAATTGCGAATTGCTAAAACAAATATGCACTGATATCCTGATTGACGAAGCCTATCATATTACTTTTCAGACCGAACGATTAGCGATCATCTATGAAGGCAAAAACAATTTTTCAAAAGCCTGGCGGCGAATCGTGTATAAATATTTTTTTTATGCTACCGCATCACTGGTATGGCTCGCACACCGGAAATTGTTCAAGGCGGGCGGCAATAGTTTTGATTCCTATTCCAAGAAGATGGAGCATAAGTACGTGAGAACTCTAACAAAGATGACAAGTTCTGTACAAATTGAATTAGCTTGAAATGAAACCCAAACAATGGTGGTGGTCCAAACGGTATCAATATAATAAGGGACTAATTATAGCCGGGTTTATTGCATTTATTCTCTACAGTGCACTCGGCCCATTCTTAATTGGACCGCATGAGGAATTCGAGGAAACAATTTTTGAAATTGCATTCCAGGGATTTGGGTATTTAATTATGATGGCAATAGCTAACCTCTTGTACACATTGGGGTGGATAATTGATATCGGCTTTAATACAAACAATAGTCAAATCTTTCGGGAACGACTATTTGCCTTAGGATACTGGTTTTCTTTCGCGCTGCCTATTTTATTCATCCTTTCTGTAATGATTAGATTCCTTATTTGGGGCAAATGAGTCATAAAATTCATAATACCAATTTGGTTTCTGGTATAAATACATTATATTAGCAATAATAAACTTCTATTTATAGTTATCTAATCAAAATGTCAGATTTTATATAATAAATATACCAATTGGTATATTTATTATATTTGAACGATTAAACTAAACGACATGAGTGAAGAATTGATTATTTTTTCTGAGCAAATAGATGAACAGTTCGACATAGCCGACATGCAGACCGTTGAAAGCGATGATCTTTTGGAAGCTATTGTGAATTTGTTTATTTGATTTGCGAGTTATTTAACTGTTGTCATCCCGAACAATAGTCAGAGGTATTATGCTCTTATGCTTACGTTTTTACGGATTTTTACCGTAGATCTCGAAAAGAACGTTTCCAGCCACTACAACCAATACAACTACTACAACCTCTCTGACCTTCACTGATAAAACCGTACCTTTGCAGCCTGATGAGTAAAACTGCGAATAATCTTGTTTTTGAGGATGTTTCCATTATTGATATTGCCGAGGAAGGCAAGGGTGTAGGGAAAGCCAATGATTTTGTACTTTTTGTAGATAAGGCTGTGCCCGGCGATGTGGCCGATGTGCAGGTGTACCGCAAAAAGAAAAACTTTGGCGAGGGTAAGATCATTCAACTCAAACAGGCGTCGGGCTATCGCACTGAAGCATTTTGCGAGCATTTTGGAACCTGCGGGGGCTGTAAATGGCAGCACATGACTTATGATGCACAACTGCAGTTCAAACAGAAAACAGTAGCAAGCGCATTAAGTCATTTGGCAAAAATTGATGTAAGCGAAATGCTGCCCATTGTGCAATCGCCGGAGGATAAATATTATCGCAACAAACTGGAATTCACTTTTTCCAATAAACGCTGGCTGAACGATGGCGAGAACCGCACAGATGAGCCGGTAGATATGGATGCGCTCGGCTTTCACATTCCGGGACGATTTGATAAAATTTTGGACGTGCATCACTGCTATTTGCAGGCTGACCCATCGAATGATATTCGTAACAAGATCCGTGAATTTGCAAAAAAGCAGGGCATTAGCTTTTATGACCTGAAACAACACGCCGGGGCTTTGCGTAACCTGATCATCCGTACTTCATCTACAGGAGAGCTAATGGTGATCGTGGTATTTGCTTATCCGAGCGAGGAGGAAGTCGATTCACTAATGAATTTTATTGACCGCGAATTCCCTCAGATCACATCGCTGTTATATATCATCAACCAAAAAAAGAACGACACCATTTTTGACCAGGAGATATTGGTAAAACGCGGACCGGAATATATTTATGAGGAAATGGAAGGCATCCGCTTCCGCATCGGGCCAAAATCATTTTATCAAACCAATTCTGTTCAGGCTTATAAATTATACCAGATAACCCGCGAGTTTGCCGGATTTAAAGGTAATGAGCTGGTTTACGATTTGTACACTGGTGCCGGCACTATTGCCAATTTTATTGCCGGAAAAGTTAAAGAAGTGGTCGGGGTTGAATATGTACCATCAGCTATTGAGGATGCGAAGATCAATTCGGCTATCAATAACATTACTAATACAAAATTTTATGCAGGTGATATGAAGGATGTATTAAATGCAGATTTTGTAGCTGAGCATGGCAAGCCTGATGTGATCATTACTGATCCACCCCGAGCCGGTATGCATGCCGATGTTGCGGCACGATTAATGGAAATTGAAGCAGAAAAGATCGTTTATGTTAGCTGCAACCCTGCCACACAAGCCCGGGATTTGCTGGTATTAAAAGAAAAGTACGACATAGAAAAAATACAACCGGTTGATATGTTCCCGCACACCCAGCACGTGGAGAATGTGGTGTTGTTGAGATTGAGAAATTAGTGATCGGTTAACCAGTGATCAGTTAATTAGGTTTTAGAATTTAGAGTTTTTGAATAATGGATCCGGAAGAACTGCTTAACGAAAATAATAACGGGGAAAAGAAGACAGAAAGTCCGCTGTTAAGTTTAGAAAGAGACCTAAAAATCTACAGCGAATCGATACATGAAGTAGCGATCGAGATTATGGTAGAAGGACTATCCAGCTACCCTATTTTTATTGCCTATCAGCACATTGTGAAACTGGGTGAACTTATCCTCGATCGCGACGACCTGAATATGGATTGGAGCATCAATGCATCCACGCTGGAAGAGTTTGTTGAAAAAGGCGTTATCAAAAAAGAATTACAGGAGCGCTTTACCAAATCCTACAAAAACCCGCACGATTTTATGTGTCTGTTTGTGGTAGTACCTGAAGGAGCAAACTTCGTATATTACCCTTATAAAAAAGGTTAACACTGTTTTAAAGTTGAAAAGTTTGAATGTTGTGAAGTTGAGTCTATATTTACCGTATGTTTTAAGGCTGAATTAACCTTTCAACTTTCCAACCTTACAACATTACAACAAGAAAAATGGAAAAGAAGATCCTCATATTAAACCAGCACCAGATAGAGCAAAAGATCGACCGTATTGCTTACCAATTGCTGGAAGATAATTTTGATGAAGAAGAGATCGTCATCGCCGGAATAATGCCGCGCGGTAACTATTTAGCTGAAAGGTTGAAACAAATCCTCGATAAGATCGCGCCGTTCAAAAGCACGCTGATGAACATCGAGCTGGAAAAGCAAAGCAGCAGCCTGAGGGCTAAAACTGACACAGACATCCAGATTTGCCATAATAAAGTGGTTATTATTGTTGATGACGTACTAAACAGCGGCAAGACGCTAGCTTATGGCTTTGGCGTATTCCTGGATGTTCCATTGAAAAAACTAAGAACCGTGGTATTGGTTGACCGCAATCACAAAAGCTTCCCGGTAACTACTGATTATTCCGGCATAGCGCTTTCTACTGTGTTAAAGGAGCATGTAGATGTAATCCTGAATGAAGCGGGTAAAGAAGATGCGGTGTATTTGAGGTAAACAGTATTTTTGTCATTGCGAGAAGCCGGGCTCGGTTAGGTGTTGGGGCGACGAAGCAATCGCATACTATACAGAGCGGGTATGCATATTCTCCGCTGGCTAGTGGATTCTTCCGTTCATCGCAGTGACACAATGGATAATCATCTGCAAGTCGTTCACTACTGTTCGTCTATCACCTGCTCTAACTTCTCCGCAGTCAAACTCAAACCATCGACAATAATACTGGCTTGCGAATAAAACTTTTCGCGTTCATTTAGTTTTTGTTCGATAAAAGCAACAAGCGCATCGCCATGTTTATCCTGTAATAGTGGCCGTTCTTCCTTCCCGGTTTCCAGTCGGTCGGCCAGCGTTTTGGGGCTGAGTTTAATATAGACTGATTTGCCATTAGCCTTCATCCAGTCCATATTATCAAAATAACAAGGCAACCCGCCGCCGGTAGAGATAATCGCATTCTCCGGATATTCAGTTTTCTTCAGTACTTCCGATTCTAACTGGCGGAATGCATCCTCGCCAAAAATCTGGAAATATTCCGCTATGCTTAATTCTACCTGCTGCTCCAGTTTATGGTCAAGGTCAATAAACTCATAACCCATCCTGCTTGCCAGTTTGCGGCCCAATGTAGTTTTGCCGCTGCCCATAAACCCAATCAAAAATATCTTCATAAAAAATTAACTCAATTTAACCCGCGGATCAATCCAAACATACAGTACATCCACCAGGATATTGATCACAACAAAAATAAAAGCAATAAATAAAATAGAGCCCATCACAACCGGGAAGTCCGACATTTCCAGCGCATCTACCGTAGCTTTACCCAATCCATTATAACCAAATACATATTCTACGAAAAACGAACCTGCCAATAATGACGCAAACCAGTTGGCAATCGCCGTTATTACCGGGTTAAGTGCATTCTTCAAGGCATGACGATAAATTATAGTTCGTTCGCCTAAGCCTTTGGCCCTTGCTGTGCGGATATAATCCTGTCCTAACACATCCAGCATCGCGCTTCGGGTCAATTGTACAATGATTGCCAATGGGCGCAGTCCCAAAGTGAGCGCCGGTAGTACTAAGTTCCTCCAGGTAATGATTTCTCCCCTGAACGGGTCGTAGCTATACAAACTGCCCGACATGTTGAGCCCGGTATATTTATTCAGCACAAAGCCGAATATCCAGGCGATGATGATCCCCGCAAAAAAAGAAGGCGCTGATATTCCAAGTGTAGAGAAGGTTAACGCCGCTCTGTCTATCCAGGTGTTTTGATGCACTGCGCTCAGCACTCCCAAAAACACACCTATTATGATCGCAAAAATCATAGCTGTTGTTGCGAGTATCAGTGTATTAGGGATTACACCCAATAATAGCGAAGCAACATCTTTACGGGTTTGGTATGACCTGCGAAGATATGGCCATTTGAGCGCTATCGTTTTTCCCTTTGAAATAGGTATCACCGAAACATAATGATAGCGCTGGCGTTCTTCATCATTCCGTGTATGAACTCCAATTGGCGAGAGGTCATTCAGGTAATATAAAAACTGCACCGGAATAGGTTTATCAAGCCCAAATTCTTTACGAACGGCCTGCAGCGACTGTACATCCGCACGTTGGCCCTGCGTCATCCGGGCCGGGTCGACAGGCAAAATATTGAACAGAAAAAATACCACAACCACAATCCCCAGCATCACTGCCAGCCCATAACCCAACTTGCGGAAAATGTAGCCGATCATCGCATTTACTTCTGAAAATACTGTTTTACAAAATCTTCATATTTAGGTACTGAGTGGTAATGCCATTTATTTAAGATCACCCCATTCTTCATCAGTAGCACACCCGGATTGGCGCGCACTATCGACTTCAGAGGAACTTCATCAGCATAAAAAATCTCCATCACCAAATGATTCTTTTTGGCGAATGCCTCCGCATCTTTTGATGAGTTCGAGGTCAACATTATTGTGCGTGTATTAAAGTCATGAATCAAGTTTACAGCCATTGCATTTAACTTGCCAATCGCCTCAACATTAGTATGATTCAAGTCATATGCTACAACAATCAGACTATTATAGGGATTAGATAAGAGCTCGCTGGTATAGTTATTCCCCTGAGCATCCTGTATGGAAAGGTCCTTTATTGGCGGCTCGTAGCCTTTTTTTACCAGTTTGTTTTCAGGCGTACCAACAACTTCCCAGCTATTGTCCTTCCAGATATTACTTGCCAAATATGCCTTATCGGTCATCACTTTAGTTTCACCTGTCTTTTTGTTTTTCAGATTATAAGTGATCTGAAATTCATCCGGTTTTGCTCCCGGAGGGGTTTTCATTTCGTCCGGGACATTGGCGCCCACTTTGTACGGCAAAAAGTCGATCACCGGCATAAAATTGTAGGTATACAACCCTATCCCGACAGCAACAATAGCTGATCCGAGCAACAAATTATCACCTGTTTTTTTACTGAACGCTGGCTGTATAGTTTTGCGGTTGATAAATATCACGATGATCAGCAAAAGCAAAACCAGGTCTTTGCTGAACGATTGCCACGGCGTAAGCGGGATGGCGTCGCCAAAGCATCCGCAGGTTTGCACCACTTTAAAATAAGCCGAGTAAAAAGTAAGGAAGGCAAAAAAGACAATGAGCAATAGCAGTCCCCAGGCAACAGATTTTGCTCTGACACCAATTAATAAAGCAAAACCCAATATGATCTCAAGGGAACACAAGATGACAGCCATGCTCAACGCAAAACTGCTCAGGAATCCGATATGGAAAACTTCAAAATACTCCTCAAGCTTATAAGAAAAGCCAAGCGGGTCATTGATCTTGATCAGACCGGAGAAGATGAACAGCAGGCCGACAAATATCCGGCAAAACCAAACCAGCTTTTTCATTTCACACCCAATTTAATCAAGGCAAAAACCGCGTAGTTCAGCATATCCTGGTAGTTGGCTACCACGCCTTCAGAAGCCAGAGTCTGTCCCTTATTATCTTCTATCTGTTTCACGCGCAGCAATTTCATTAATATCAAATCGGTTAGTGAACTGATACGCATATCCCTCCAGGCTTCGCCATAATCATGATTTTTGGCAAACATCAGTTCTTTTGTAGCATTAGCTTTTTCATCGAACATAGCGCTTACATGCTCCACTGAAAGCTCAGTGGGCGTGCCGGGTCCGCAATCCAATTGCATCATGGCAATCAGGCAGTAGTTGACAATGCCAATGTACTCGCTGTTGATATCCTCGTCAACCTTTGATACTTTTTTCTCTTCGAGGGTGCGGATGCGCTGGGCTTTAATAAATATCTGATCGGTGATGGATTCTATGCGCAAGATGCGCCAAGCCGTGCCATAATCGCGGGTTTTCTTCATGAAAAGACCCTTACAAATTTTAATTACCGCGTCGTATTCTGCTGCTGTGTTGGCCAAGGTAGATTTTATGATTATAATTGTTCGTATATTAATATCAGCAAAGGCTATTTAACACTAACCTTTTCAACAATTTAAACGTTTTAACCTGAATAATGGCTAAAGATACACTTTTTAAGAAAAAGGTAACCATAAATACAGGTGGCAAACTGATCGACCTGAGCGTGCCGAAGGTGATGGGTATTATCAATATTACGCCCGATTCATTCTACGCCGGCAGTCGCAAACCCCTGTTAAATGACGCTCTGCTTCAGGCAAATAAAATGCTGGCTGATGGTGCCGAATTCTTAGATATCGGCTCTTATTCATCACGTCCTGGCGCCGAAGATATTTCGGAACAGGAAGAAATTGACCGCCTTTTACCGGTAGTAGAACTGATTACTGCCAATCATCCCGATGCTTTTATTTCGATAGATACCTTTCGTTCGTATGTAGCCGAAGTTGCCATAAAAGCCGGCGCTCATATTATTAACGATATATCAGGCGGACAACTGGATGAAAACATGTTTGCCACTGTTGCCAAACTGAAGGTGCCTTACATTTTGATGCATATGAAAGGTAATCCGCAGGATATGGTCAAGCGCGCCACCTACAAAGATGTGTTTACGGAAGTGCTGGATTATTTTGCCTGGAAATACCATCAATTAAAGCAGTTAGGCATGCACGATGTGATCATCGACCCCGGCTTCGGCTTCGCAAAAAATGCTGACCATAATTATGCTTTAATGAATCGGCTTAACGAGTTTGATATACTGGGCCTGCCTATACTTGTCGGCATATCGCGTAAACGGATGGTGTATGGCATAACCGGCGGAACACCTGATGACGCCCTAAATGGCACCACAGCATTGAATACCATAGCGCTCACCAAAGGAGCTAATATACTGCGTGTTCATGATGTAAAGGAAGCTGTCGAGGCGATACAGATATACCTGAAATCTAAAGAAGCTTAATTTGATATTTTCTGATAATCCGGGGCAATGCCGTCAATCACACACCGTTCGAAAGTGAACAGTGGATGTATCAAAATGATTCAAACGGACATTTAATTACAGATTTAAACGACTGTAAATTAACAATTTACAATATCGGCATTCTGTTTGATATGAAATAAATCAAGCACCCGAATATGTCCTACTTCCGTAAAAAACTGGAACGTCGTACCTTCTCACAAGACCGGTATTATATCCTCATCAAACGCCAGAAAGAGGGTAAGGCAACGTTTAGTGAACTGACCGAACTGGACGAGATCGTGAACCGCGTACCAGATATCCGCGACCTGGTGATTCGTGAAAATTTTGGCGGGGAAGATAATGGGACCGATAATCCAACAAACGAGCCACCTAACCAGCAACTGGTTTCGACTTCTACTTCCCCACATCCAAATTTACTATCTCGTATTAAAAACTGGCTCAACAGGACCTTCGAGGCGGAAGTTTCTGTTGATAATAAAAATCTAACCTTAGCGCCCGTTCAAGCGTGACGCTTGAATGATTTAGTTTTGAGCGTCTGCGCTCAAGAAAACAATGCGGCTATCGGAATGTCAAACTTGAGCGGGACGCTCAAAATCTTATGTGTTCAAGCGAAGACGCTTGAACAGGCGGGGGGAATTTCGGAAAAAAGCTTAGTCCTTGACCACTAATTTAACTTTAGTACCATCGGGCAAATTTTTTATTTGCTCACAAATTTGACCCGTTAACCAGAAATGAATGCTTATGTCTGTTGGCTCTATATTTTCTATTTTATATTCTCCGCCTAAAACTGGCAATTTTTTGTAATTATAAACTTCATTTCCCTTGAGGTCGATTTTAGACTTGAGCAGTTGATCCACTAATCCGGGTAAAAACCAATTATCAATATTGTCATAAATACTCAATAACTCTTCGAACTCCACCAAGCTATCGGCTATTTTAGACAGAACTCCTCCACTATCTACTTGCAACCAATATATTTGCTCACCCTTACCAATTAAAAACATATCTCCCATTTTTGAAATGATAAATACCTTATTCATTTCAGCCAAACACCACTGCCAACTGTCGCATAAATCGTCGGTGTCTATTCCATCGATATCGATAATTAAGTCTTTAATTTTGGTATACATACTAATAAAACTACTTGTTAACCAATCCCACCAACTCCATCATCAACAATATCGAATCTATATATTCCCTATCATTGGCTAGGCGCGGTACTTTATGCTGTCCGCCTAATTTGCCCTTTTCCTTCATCCAGTTAAAGAAAGTTCCCTGCTGCGCACGATGGACTATCGGGCGGCGTAGTGCCATATCTTTAAAACGTTTGGCGTCGTAATCAGAGTTGATTTTGCGCAGGGTTTCGTCCAGTAAATCAACAAAGCGTTCAAATTCAGCCGGACTTTTTTCAAACTCGATGATCCATTCGTGCGCGCCATTTTTGTCGCCACTAAAATAAACAGGGGCTGCGGTGTAATCCCTGATGATAGCGCCGGTTTGTGTGCAGGCTTCTTCCAAGGCACGCTCGGCATTATCAATAATTAACTCTTCGCCAAAAGCATTGATAAAATGTTTGGTACGCCCGGTAATTTGTATCCGGTAAGGTGCAAGCGAGGTAAAACGGATCGTATCCCCAATCATATACCGCCACAGACCCGCATTGGTACTGATAATGAGCGCATAATTTTTATTCAGTTCGACCTCATCCAATGTCAACGTTTTGGGGTCCTCTTCATTCAGATGCTCCAGAGGCAAAAACTCATAGAAAATGCCGTAGTCGAGCATCAGCAGCAAATCGCCGTGTTCTTCCTGGTCCTGTATGCCGAAGAAACCTTCCGACGCATTATAGGTTTCCAGGTAATGCATATCATCCTTTGGGATAAGCTTTCTGAATTGTTCACGGTATGGTGTAAAGCTAACCGCGCCATGATAGTACAGCTCCAGGTTGGGCCATACTTCCAGCAGGTTATTTTTCCCGGTGATTTCCAGTATACGTTTGAATAACAATAAATTCCACGTCGGCACACCGCTGATGCTGGTCACATTTACATCTTTAGTGGCGTAGGCCATTTTTTCGATCTTTTCCTCAAAATTTTCCAGCAGGGCAATGTCCAGGTGCGGGGTACGTAAAAACTCGGCCCACATCGGCAGGTTCTTCATCAATACGGCGGAGAGATCGCCAAAAAAGGTATCCGCATTCAACTGGCTCACCTGGTGGCTGCCGCCTAAAGTCAGCGTTTTACCAGTAAATATGCGGGAGTTAGGACGGTTATTTAAATAGAGGGTAAGCATGTCCTTACCACCTTTGAAATGGCATTCTTCTAATGACTCTTCGCTTACCGGGATGAATTTACTGCGATCGCTTGTAGTACCTGATGATTTTGCAAACCACCGGATGCCTGACGGCCAGAGCACATTTTGTTCGCCCTTCAGCATCCGTTCAATATAGGGCTTCAGCGTATCATAATTTTGTATCGGAACACGTTCTTTAAACTCGTTCAGGTTTTCGATACTTTTATAGTGGTATTTGCGGCCCCACTCGGTATTCTCCTCACCCTACACCAACTGTTCAAACCATTCCTCCTGCACCTCGTTAGGATACTTCATAAAAAGCTCAATCTGATGGATACGCTTCTTAATGAACCATGTAAACACTGAGTTGATGAGCGTCATACGGGGGTAGTTAATTGGTCATTGGTCACTAGTCATTAGTGACAGGCTTAAATATAAGGAATATTTGTCAGCATTTTAAGCAGACAATGACAGATGACCAATGACTAATGACAGCGCAGCGAAATGACCAATGACAACCTACACGAAGGTTTTTCTCTTCAATACAAAGTTGGCGCCCAGGTATACTTTCCTTACCATTTCGTTCTCGGCAAGTACTTCAGGCACACCTGATTCCAGTATTTTCCCTTCAAAAAGCAGGTAAGCACGATCGGTTATTGAGAGAGTTTCCTGTACGTTGTGATCGGTTATCAGTATACCAATATTGCGGTGCCTGAGCTTAGCCACCATTGATTGAATTTCCTCTACAGCAATGGGATCCACACCAGCGAAAGGCTCATCCAGGAGTATAAAGTTAGGTTCTGCAGCCAAAGCGCGTGCAATCTCTGTACGTCTGCGTTCGCCACCCGATAGCAGGTCACCACGGTTTTTGCGGACTTTGTGCAAACTGAATTCGTCTATCAATTCTTCCAGTTTGTGGTGCTGCTGCTCTTTGGTCATTTTGCCCATCTCTAGCACGGCCTTGATATTATCCTCCACAGAAAGTTTGCGGAAAACCGAAGCTTCCTGAGCAAGGTAACCTATTCCCTTCTGCGCACGGCGATACATTGGATCACTGGTAATATCTTCATCTTCCAGAAATATCCTGCCTTCGTTTGGTTTGATCAAACCCACGATCATATAAAATGAAGTCGTTTTCCCTGCACCATTCGGGCCCAATAACCCGACGATCTCGCCCTGAGAAACATTAAATGAAACGTGATTTACAACCGAACGCTGCTTATATTTTTTTACGAGGTTTTCTGCTCTTAAAATCATTCTTTATTAAATTCTAAAATCTAAATGCTAAATCCTAAACTCTTGTTTCATAATTAGAGTTTAGAAATTAGGGTTTAGAGTTTCACATACGAATTCCCTTTACATTCAACTGTATCGAACGCCTGTCGCGCCAGATATTTTCTTCAATATGGTAACAAATATCAAAAGGCCTGCCGCTTTTTATTTCGTCCAGGAAACCGCCTTGCCCGAATGCTATACATTCAAACGCCGGGGAGCCTTCCTGTGCGATTGACATCTTCAGATGGTTTTCACCCACCAACCCGGCATAGCCGCTAACATACACATTCCTGCTCAAAAAAACCGGCGACATGTTCTCCGGCCCAAATGGTGCAAATTGATTCAGTATCCTGAAAAACTTCGAATCGATTTGTTTCAGCTCCAATTCTGCATCTATTTTTATTTCCTGTACCAATTGTTCGTCGGTAATGGTGGCACAAACCACTTCTTCAAAACGTGCAGCAAATGCCTCTACATTTTCGGGGTCCATGGTTAAACCTGCCGCGTATTTATGCCCGCCGAACTGGATCAGCAGATCTTTGCACTCGCACAAAGCTTCATACAGATCATACCCAAAAACTGATCTGGCCGACCCGGCCACATGACCGTTCGACCGTGTTAGAACGATGGTTGGGCGATAATATTTTTCTGTAAGTCGTGATGCAACGATTCCAATCACTCCTTTATGCCATTTTTCATTGAATACGACCGTCGATTTCCTGCCAATCAGCACCTGGTCACTGGCGATCATGTTCAGTGCTTCATCGGTTATAGACGAGTCATGTTCTTTCCGCTCGGCATTTTTACCGTTGATCAGCAGGCCTTTTTCCAACGCTGCGTTTTCGTCACAGGCAATCAGCAGCTCAACAGCATGTTTAGCATCATCAATACGCCCGGCTGCATTAATGCGCGGACCGAGCGCGAAGACCACATCCGATATAGCATAATTGCCTGTACGGCCGGCAACCTGCATCAGGGTCTTTACACCAATGCAAGGATTAGTATTTAATTTTTGAAGACCAAAATATGCCAGTACGCGGTTCTCATCAGTGATATGTACAATATCACATGCTATGCTGATGGCTACAAGGTCAAGATAGCGGGTTACTTCTTCAAAATTGATGTTATTTTTTTCGGCATAAGCTTGTATCAATTTAAAACCTATTCCGCAGCCTGACAACTCTTTATAAGGATATTCACAGTCAGCACGTTTGGGATCGAGTACGGCCACTGCTTCAGGTAATTCTTTTCCGGGTAAGTGGTGATCACAGATCACAAAATCCACGCCCTTTGTATTCGCATAGGCAATTTTATCAACTGATTTGATGCCACAATCCAGTGCGATGATCAGACTGAAACCGTTGCTCGCAGCATAGTCAATCCCCTGGGTGGATATACCATAGCCTTCCAGGTAGCGGTCCGGAATATAGTATTCGATCTTATCATACAGCTTTGAGAAAAAACTATATACCAACGACACCGCTGTAGTACCATCGACATCGTAGTCGCCGTAGATCAGTATTTTTTCTTCGTTGGAGATAGCCGCATCAATCCGCTCAATGGCTTTTTCCATATCAGCCATCAGGAAGGGATCGTGCAGATGCCTCAGGTCAGGACGAAAGAAATACCGGGCATCTTCATAATTGTTTATACCCCTATAAATCAACAAAGTACTTAAAACGGTATCGATGCTCAGCCCGTTGGCTAAATTTATGACATCTGCATTATCAGGCTTTTCTCTCACCGCCCACCGTTTATCCATATCTTTGCGCTTTAAACAGTAAAGATATGTAAATGCGCGGATAAGTAAATGTGCAGATGTGCAAATGCGAGAATGTGCAGATGGATTCATTAATTTGTAGCGGTGTACTTTTTCATCCGCAGATCATCGAATCATAATTTCTTCATTTACACATCTGCATACTTGCACATCTGCACATTAAAATCATATTCGCACATCAAAACACTATGCAGATTTTTTCATTAAACGAGGGTTCATATTCCGTTGATTCTTCCAAAAAATTTATACCCTTTGATCCGCAAACCGATAGCACTAAAGATCGCCCTGGCTCTTTATTTATCCATGTCAATCCGTTCCTGGTGGAAACTTCGGATGACCTGATCCTGTTCGATGCCGGACTTGGTTTTAAAGATACCCGCGATGAGCTACTTATTCACCAACATATCCGCAACAACGGCTTTGATCCGGATGATGTAACACTTGTGCTGATGTCGCACTTGCATTATGATCATTCCGGCGGACTGGTAGTTGAACGTAATGGGAAACTCGTGCCCAGCTTTCCGCATGCTACACATGTTATTCAAAAAGGAGAATGGGAAATTGCTTTGGCTGGCAAATCATCGTCTTATCACAAAGAGATATTTGAGGCGCTCAAAAATTCTGTGAAGATCCAATTTTTGGAAGGGTACGGAGAGCTGAAACCTGGCATACAATATGAACTCTCAGGCGGGCATTGCCCGTTTCACCAGGTATTTTGGATAAATGATAAGGGGCAAAAATGTTTTTACGGAGGCGATGAACTGCCTGAACCTGAACAGCTGCTAAGAAAATTTATAGCCAAATATGATTACGATGGCCGTAAAGCAATGCAGTTACGTGAAGAATACGGAAAAAAGGCAGCAGAAGAGAATTATACTTGCTTATTCTACCACGCCAAATCAACCACAGCAGGGAAAGTAAATTTTGAGGATGACCATTTTACAGTCGCCAAAGTATTGTAAGACAGGGGGTGTTGGAGTCGGAAATAGTCAGATAAATGTTCAAACAGATAGTTTGTAAAATAAAAGTAACCTTTCAACTTTCAAACTTTACAACCTTTCAACTTCTTAAACGTGGTTAGCCACTTCGAAAAGTTCTTTTATCTTCTCTACGTTTAATGGTTTCGAGATAAAGTCTTTCACAACGGGGTATGAGCGTGCTTTATTGATATCATTGCTAAACACAGATGAGGAGATAATATACACTTTGCATTTACCTAACGGATCGATATTTAAGCGCGTGTACTCATCCAAAAATTCCCACCCATTCATGATAGGCATATTGATATCCAATAAAATATAATCTGGTAATTTTGAAGGATCATTTCTCTGGATATCCAGCAAAAGATCAATGGCATATTTACCATGCAAACAGGCCATAATATCGGTATTCAACAAGGCCTTCTTTATCAATTTGATCGAGATGAAATTGTTGATTTCATCGTCATCAACCAGCAAAATGCTTACAGAACCGTTAGTATTAATCATATGTAACTTTATACGGGGGCAAAATCTAAAAGGTTTTGTAAGTAATTAATTCCTCAGCAAAAATTCGCACCTATCAATTATTCTACAAGTTAAGCAAAAATATAACTATCGAGCAAATATAAACCCAAAGTTTTTCTTAATTATTAAACCGGTATTAAACGGTAATATTATAAAAAAAATGTGCAGACATTTAAACATCTGCACATTTGCTTATTTTCTCATCTGCATATTACTCAATTACACTTTCTTCAAACTCATAATCTTCCAGCGGAGGGCATGAGCAGATCAGCGTTCTGTCGCCATAAGTATCATTAACCCGACCAACTGAAGGCCAGAATTTGTAAGCAGTTACATAAGGCAGCGGGAAGGCAGCCTTTTGACGGGTATATGGATGTTCCCAATTGTTACCTGTTACTACTGCAGCAGTATGCGGCGCGTTCTTTAATGGGTTGTTCACTTTGTCGGACAGGCCTTTCTCAACATCATCAATTTCATGACGGATGGCGATCATCGCATCACAGAAACGGTCCAATTCGTGCTTTGGTTCTGATTCGGTTGGCTCAACCATTACCGTACCCGCAACCGGGAATGAAACGGTCGGCGCATGGAAACCATAATCCATTAAACGTTTAGCTATATCAGTCACCTCAATACCTGCAGATTTAAATGAGCGGCAATCCAAAATCATCTCGTGCGCACAACGGCCGTTAGCGCCGGTATATAATACGGGGTAATGATGCTGTAAGCGGCTCTTGATATAGTTGGCATTCAGTATGGCGTAACGGGTAGCGTTGGTCAAACCTTCTGCTCCCATCATAGCGATGTACGCATGAGAGATGATCAGGATAGATGCAGAGCCCCATGGAGCAGCCGAAACAGCATGGATAGATTTACCGCGATCGATATCTACCACAGCATGGCCCGGCAAGAAAGGTACCAGGTGTTTTGCCACACCAATTGGGCCCATACCCGGACCGCCGCCACCATGCGGAATACAGAATGTTTTATGCAGGTTCAGGTGGCAAACGTCGGCACCGATATTTGCAGGACTGGTTAAGCCCACCTGTGCATTCATATTCGCGCCGTCCATATAAACCTGCCCACCATTTTGGTGAATGATCTCGCAGATTTCAATAATTGCCTCCTCAAACACACCGTGCGTTGACGGATAAGTTACCATCAGGCATGATAGGTCATCCTTATGCTGTTCAGCTTTTTCTCTCAGGTCGTTTACATCGATGTTTCCGTTCTCATCGCATTTTACTACTACGATCTTCATTCCGGCCATTGCTGCTGAAGCAGGGTTGGTGCCGTGAGCCGAAGATGGGATCAAAGCAATGTTACGGTGCCCCTCTCCCCTGTCATGATGATAAGCGCGGATCACCATTAAACCAGCATATTCGCCTTGCGCGCCGGCATTTGGCTGCAGGCTCATGGCTGCAAAACCGGTGATCTCTGATAGCCAGTTATTCAATTCATCAAACAGCTGCATGTAGCCACCCACCTGGTCGGCAGGGGCAAATGGGTGCATTTTGCTGAATTCAGGCCAGGTAACCGGAACCATTTCAGTAGTTGCGTTCAGTTTCATGGTACATGAGCCCAGCGCAATCATGGAGTGGCACAAAGAAAGGTCTTTGGCCTCCAATGATTTGATATAACGCAGCATCTCATGTTCAGAATGATGCGAGTTGAAAATAGCATGGGTCAGGAAATCCGATTTGCGTTGCAATGCAGCAGGGATAACTGTTTCCACATTAGCTTTCAGTTCATCAAAATTCACGTCGCTCAAGGTTTTGCCTTTTACCTTGGCAAAAAAACGGACCATGTTTTTGATATCTTCTGATGATGTGGTTTCGTCGATTGAAATAGTCACAACTGAACCTTCATAGTTCAGGTT
>JACXTT010001910.1_pt1 | contig 34049 bp, 24 predicted proteins | sample 9270951 | NCBI WGS metagenome assembly JACXTT01 (sample SAMN15532306, study PRJNA645909) | rock metagenome | isolation source: weathered quartz diorite | place: Puerto Rico | collected 2017-06-21 | reverse complement strand
CGCCGAGCAGGCGCTCGCCGGCCTCCCGGCGCGGCCGCTCGCCCGGCACGCGCGGGGAAGACGGGCGCGCCCGTGGCGGATGGCGCGTTCTACAAGCACCCGCTGGCCCTCGTGGAGACATCGGCGATCGGCCCGCGCACGCGCGTCTGGGCCTGGGCGCACGTGATGTCCGGAGCGCGCGTCGGAGCCGACTGCAACATCGGAGAGCACTGCTTCATCGAGACCGGCGTCGTGCTCGGCGATCGGGTCACCGTCAAGAACGGCGTCGCCGTCTGGGACGGCGTGGTGGCCGAGGACGATGTGTTTCTCGGTCCGAACGCCGTGCTGACGAACGACCTCCGGCCGCGCAGCAAGATCTATCGCGGCCCGGTGCGCTCCACTCTGCTGGAGCGCGGCGCCTCGGTGGGGGCGAACGCGACGCTTCTCTGCGGCATCACGGTCGGGACCTGGGCCATGATCGGCGCCGGCACCGTGGTTACCCGGGACGTGCCGGCCCACGCGCTGGTCCTCGGGAACCCCGGCCGCGTCATGGGCCGCGTGTGCCGCTGCGGGGCACGCGTGACACGCCGCGGCGGGGCGCGCCTGGCGCGCCGTGGCTCTTCCGTGCAATGCTCCGGGTGCGCCTCCCGCTAGGGTCATAAAGAACGAGAGTCCCACCGGTGACCACGAGGCCCGCCGAGGCTGCTGCCTGAGGCTGGACGCCAGCACCTGTGCCTTCGACGCGGCGGCCCGGTTTTTTTGCGAAAAAATCTGTTGACGTCGGTTCTCGACTTCGATATATTTACACCTGCCCGCGTCGACCCCTCCGGCCCGTTGGAAGGAGGCTCCGGTGCTCCGGTCAGGCGTCGATGCTTTAGCGTCCACTGTTCCTCTTGGTCCTTGGTCGGACGATCCGCCCGCGCGCGGTCCGTTGCCGGGGCTGTCCGGCCGAGTCCGATCGCGGTCGGAATCTCCGCCAGCGGGCGAGTGCCGCCTTCTTGCCGCCCGCCTCCTCGAACGCAACCTCGTCAGGCTGGCTCGCGCGGGTCAGCTCATCGAGCGCCGCCTGGCGGCGGATCTACGGCGATTGAGCGCGGGGCGTCTCTATCGTTTATTGGGATACGTGCGCCTGGGGGACTACCTGACGGAGCGCCTCGGGATGAGCCTCCGCAGGTGTCAGGCGATCCTGCGGCTCGAACGCGTCGTCGTGTCCCTTCCCCATGTCGGTGAGGCGCTGCGCTTTGGAGAGATATCGCTCTCGAAGGTCGAGGCTCTTTCGACCGTGGCCACCGACGCGACCGAGGCGTTCTGGCTGGACCGCGCCCGGCATCTGTCCGTCGCTGACCTGCGTGAGGAAATCCGGGTGGCACGCGCCCGCGCAGCCCCGCTTTCCGGCGAGCCGCCAGGAGCGGCGGATGTCATGGGTCCGCGCGCGGACGAAGCGACCTCGCCTGCACCTGACCGTGCACCGGCCCCGATCCAGGCCCTCGCCGTGGACGACCGGGTGGCCGGCGGCGGCATCGAGCAGGACGAGCCGGGGTGCCTTCTCGCGTTCGCGGCGCCTGCGCCCGTCTTCGCCATCTGGCACTGGACGCTCGATCTGGTCAGGCGTGTCGCCGGGCGGCAGGAGCCGGCGTGGCGCTGCGCCGAGTACCTGGCCGCCGAGTTCCTCTCCGGAGTCCCCGATGTGTCGCCGGAAAGCGCTCGGGCCGCGAGGCCGAAGGAAACGGCAAGCCTGTCGCGCGCGGCCGCCAAGGTCGCCGGCAAGCCGATGTCCGTCGGATCCGAGCCCGATCGATATGATGCGGCGGCGTGGAGCGAGGCGTGCGATGCGGTCCGCGAGGCGCTCGCCTCGTTCGGCGCTGCGGCCGACGTCGACACGATCCTGGGCGAGACACCCGCGTCGAGCGGGGACGAGCGGTCCGACGCGTGGGGCCTCGACGCCGGGATGCGCCGGCTGGCGCGGCTGCGGCAGTCGCTCGCATGGCGCCAGGGGCGTCTCCTCGCGGCGTTCACTTCCACGCGGCTGTATCGCGAGCTCGGCTTCGGCTGCTTCGACGACTGGATCGACGAGCGTCTGCCGATGTCGCCGCGGCGCGCACGCTATCTGGTTTCGCTCGAGCGCCGGCTGCGCCGCCTGCCGCTTCTGAAAGACGCCTACCGGCGCGGGCTGATCACCTGGTGTCACGCGCGCCTCCTGGCGCGCGTCGTCGCTCCCGCCTCGGAGAGCCGGTGGATCAGATTCGCGCGCCGGGTCACCGTGCGCCGTCTCGAAGATGCCGTGGTCTCTTGCGAGATGGAGAGCGCAAATCCGGCACACGTCGGCGCCCTTCCGCTGCCGCCCGAGGATCCGCCTACGGGCCGGGCCGGAAGCGGCCCCGCCGGACCGGCGTCCCTCCACACCTCGGCATCCCCCCACGGGTCGGCATCCCTGCACACGTCAGCGCTCACGTCGGCGCCGCAACCCGCCTCGGCGTTCCTGCCTGTTCTTGCCCCGCAGCGCGACGCTCCAGCGGGGCGGCACGCGTGCCGGCGCATCGTCTTCTGGGCGCCTCTCGACGTGGCGGCTCTCTGGGACAGCGCTCTGCGGGCCTGTCGTGCCTCGGCCCGGGCGCGCCTCGACGACTGGGAGTGCCTCCTTCGCTTCGTCCGGGTGCTGCGCGACACCTGGGAGAACCCGGACGACCCCCAATGGAAGCGGCGCTACCGCATCTTCGAGCGCGACGGGTGGCGCTGCATGGCGCCCGGCTGCACCTCGCGGAGCGGCCTGAACGAGCACCACATCGTGTTCCGCTCGCAGCAGGGGAGCGATGACGACGAGAATCTGGTTACGCTGTGCGTCGGCCACCACCAGGAGGGGCTGCATGCCGGCCGCGTGCGCTGCTTCGGTCGGGCGCCCGAGTCTCTCTGGTGGGACCTCGGCGTCCGTCCGGACGGCGAGCCGCTGGTGCGCTACTTCGGAGAGACGATCGTGACCTCGCGCCGGCCGTACGTCCCGCGGGCCTCGCCCGGGGTGGCGGGCTCCGGCTGAGGCGCAAGGCGCCGCCTGGGCCCGCAGCCGTCGTCTAACATGGATGGCATCGCCCGAGCCGGAAGGCGTCGTCCGAGGGCGGGAAGCATCGCCCGAACCAGCAAGCTCCGTCTGAGGTGGACGGCATCGCCCGAACCAGAAGGCTCCGTCCGAGGCGGAAGGCATCGCCCGAACCGGGAAGCGCCATCCGAGGCGGGAAGCATCGCCTGAGCCGAGGCTCTGCAGCCGTCGGTCCCCGCGCGGAATCCCGGCAGCGGGTGCCGCCACGAGAGCCTGCGCTCTTTGACAATCGAGTCGGGTCGCGCCGGCCGGCACGGCGCCGGTCGGGTCGCGCCGTTGACTTGGGCCGGCGGCTGTCTCACAATCTGCCGTTCGCCCACGCGGAGTCCGAATGGGAGCCTCACGCCGATCGCAAGAGGAGGGATCTCGCGGCGACAGATCGTCCGCGGGTGATACGCGCGCACGCGGCCGGCGGGGAATCGGTTCGGGCGAGGGCGCTTCGCGGCCGGCCGGCTCGCGGGAGGCAGGCGCGAGCGACGGCGCTCGTTCGTCCGTCCGCGTACCCTCCGTCGATCTGGGCGCGACGTTCGCCGATCTCCGGCGCGAGATCGAGGCGGCGTTCGAGCGCGTCCTCGCCTCGGGGCGTTACATCGGCGGGCCGGAGGTCGAAGGGTTCGAGCGCGAGTTCGCGGCATTCTGCGGCGTGCCGCACGCGGTCGCGGTGGCGAGCGGCACCGACGCGCTCCGGTTCGCGTTGATCGCCTCCGGGGTCGGCGCGGGCAGCGAGGTGATCACCTCGCCGTTCAGCTTCATCGCGACGACCGAAGCGATCGGCCAGGTCGGAGGGCGGCCTGTGTTCGCCGACATCGACCCCGAGTCGCTGACGCTCGACCCGAAGCAGGTCGAGGTCGCCGTCACGCCACGGACGAGGGCGATCATCCCGGTGCACCTTTACGGCCAGACGGCCGACATGGAGCCGATCCTGGACCTGGCGCGCCGGCGCGGCCTGAGCGTGATCGAGGACGCCTGCCAGGCGCACGGCGCTCAGTACCGCGGCGTCGGCGCCAGCGCCACGCGCTCGGCGGGCGCGCTCGGCGACGCGGGCTGCTTCTCGTTCTACCCGACGAAGAACCTGGGCGGCTGCGGCGAGGGGGGCATGGTGACCACGGAGCGCGCCGACATCGCGGAGCGCATCCGGCGCGTGCGCGACCACGGGCAGTCGGAAAAATACGTCCACGCGGAGGAGGGGTACAACGGCCGGCTGGACGCGCTGCAGTGCGCCTTCCTGCGTGTCAAGCTGAAGTGCCTGCGCGTCTGGAACGAGCGCCGTCGGGCGCTGGCGGCCCGTTACACGCGGCGGCTCGCGGAGATCGGTCTTGCTGGCGGGGGCCGGTCCGGGCGCGACGGGGCGCCCCTGATTCTGCCGGCCGAAATGCCCTGGGGAACCCACGTCTATCATCTTTATAGTGTCCGCGTGCCGGGGGCATCCGGGGGTGGGTCGCGTCGCGACCGTGTGCGCGCCGCTCTTCTGGAGCGGGGCGTCGAGACCGGCATCCACTATCCGATCCCGCTCCACCTGCAGCCGTGCTATGTGGGAATGGGGCTGAAGCCGGGCTCCTTCCCTGTAACCGAGCGGGCGGCTCGCGAGGTCCTCTCGCTGCCGCTCTACCCGGAGATGACCGAGGACCAGATCGACCGGGTCTGCGAGGCGCTGCGCGACGCCCTGGAGCGAGGGTAGCCCGCGCCAGCCGCGAGCGCCCACCCACCAGTCCTGAGCATCCCGCCCGCACCAGTCCGGAGTACCCCCCCCCGCACCAGTCCGAAGTACCCGCTGCACCAGTCAGGAGTATCCCACCCGCACCAGCGCTGCCCCACGCCACGCTTGGCGCCGGGCATTTCAATGTTGCAATTGTCCGAAATGTATGCATATGTATATAATATTTTCTACATTGATATTTTATTATTATTACATATACTAGTACATTACACATTGAGATTCTGATGGAGGTGAGAAGGACGATGACACTCCAGGCGTTGCTCGAGCCGGTGCTCGCGAAACGGGGTCAGGGCGATCGGGGCCTGCCCCAGGCCTTGTGCGAAAGGAAGCCCCGCGTGCTGGTCGTCGACGACGACTACGCGATCGGGGAGGTGCTCGCTCTCGGTCTTGGCTGCCATGGGTACGAGGTCGATACGGCGAGGACGTGCCGCGAGGCGGGCGAGAAGGTGGCGACGGGCGGGCACTCTCTGGTCCTCCTGGACCTCTCGCTCCCGGACAGCACGGGGATCCTTTTCTACTACCGGCTCAAGGCGCGCCGCCCGGAGCTGGCGCGCCGCGTGGCCTTTCTGACGGGCGCCGCTGATCGATACCCGGAGCTGGGGCTGATGCGGGAGGAGGGCTGCCCGGTACTCCTGAAGCCGAGCCGCATCTCGGAGGTGCTGGCGGCGCTGCGCGAGCTGGAGCTGGAATCATGAGCGGAGGTCCGATGTCGAACACGAAGGGTCGCAAGCGGTCCGCGAATCCGGCGCCCGGCTCCGGTCGCCCGAAGAGGGTCCTCCTGGTGGACGACGAGTCGATGATTCGCGACTGTCTCACGGAGTTCCTCCTGTTCAAGGGATACGAGGTGTCGCCGGTGGGCGGCTGCCTGGACGGGCTCCTGGAAGCGATGACCCGCCAGCATGACTGCATGATCCTCGATCTGGGCTTCCCGGATATCAACGGTGTGTTCCTGTACCACCAGTTGAAGCGGATCAACAAAGACCTGGCGAAGCGCACCGTGTTCATCACGGGGCTGGACGAGCGGCATCCGATCCACCAGGAAGCGGTGGCCACGGGGGCGGCGGTCCTGTCGAAGCCGTTCGCCTTCGCGCGTCTGTCGGAGCTCCTCGAGCGCTGCTGCAGAGACTGAGGGCGGCTCGAGAGCCGTGGCGGCCCGGACCGGACGGCCGGTCCCGATCCCGGATTAGGGTCTTGACCCTAATGCGCATGGGGTCTCCTCCTCCGTAGCACACTGGTGATCGGGAACCTATGTTCGGAAGCCGGGCCGCCACCGGCTGCAAGGAGGAGTCTTGGCACGTTCGTCGAAGCGCCGCAGCCTTCCGTCGTCCTCGGCCACGCTGGACGATGTCTCCCGTCTGTCCCGGATCCTGGATCTGATTCGCGAGTGCGTGATCGTGGCCGATTCGACGGGACACATCGTCTATGTCAGCAAGGCGGCGGAGCGCGTGCTGGGGTTCCTGCCGGACGATCTGATCGACAGGCACTTCTCGATCCTCGGTCTGCATCTCCGGCCGGCACAGGAGACGGCCGAGAAGACGATGGCGTTCCGGCGCAAGGACGGCGAGATCGTCTCGCTTTCGGTGGCGTCCCATACGATCGCCTCCGTGTCCGGAAGAGAGCCGTACCTGGTCTCGGTGCTGCGCGACGCGACCGCGGAATGGCGCCTGAAGGAGCAGCTCCTGCAGAGCGAGAAGATGTCGGCTCTCGGCCAGCTGGTCTCGGGGGTGGCGCACGATCTGAACAATCCGCTGACCAGCATCACCGGCTACGCGCAGCTGCTGAGCGCGCAGAATTCCGATCCCAGGTTCCGCCGGGCGCTCGAGGTGATCGCCAGCGAATCGATGCGGGCCTCCCGGATCGTCAAGAATCTGCTGACCTTCGCGCGCAAGACGCCGCCGGAGCGCACGCTGCTCGGGCTGAACGGCCTGGTGCTGAAGACTCTCGAGCTCAAGGTGCACGACTTCCAGATGAACCGCATCACGGTGCACACGGATCTGGAGCCGGATCTTCCGCTCACGCTCCTCGACTTCCATCAGATCCAGCAGGTTCTGCTCAACCTGCTCATCAACGCCGAGCAGGCGATGCGCTCGCAGAAGGATTCCGGCACGCTGCGTATCGTGACCCGCAGGGGGGGAATCGGGATTCAGATCCGCGTCGAGGACGACGGTCCGGGCATCCCGGACGCGGTGCTGCAGAAGATCTTCGAGCCGTTCTACACGACCAAGCCGATCGGTGTCGGCACCGGTCTCGGTCTGGCGATCTGCCACGGCATCATCTCCGAGCACGGGGGCACGATCGCCGCCCAGAACAATCCCGAGGGGGGGGCGCGCTTCGTCATCGAGCTGCCGGTCCTGAGTCCGCGCGAGGAGCCGGCGGTCGCGGTCTGGGCGGGGGGGACGGTGAAACCGGCGAGCCGCCGGAGGGACGTCCTGGTGGTCGACGACGATCCGGCGATCCAGGACATGCTGGTCGCCTTCCTGACCTTCGACGGCCACAAGGTCGACACGGCGACGTCGGCCGAAGTGGCGCTCCAGAAGCTGCGGGCGCGCCGCTACGACCTGCTGCTGACCGATCTGCGGCTGGGCGGCATGACCGGCATCGAGTTCTACAAGCACCTGCACGAGCACGATCGGGAGATGGCCGGACGGGTCGTGTTCATCACGGGGGACATGGTCAATCCGGAGACGCTGGAGTTCCTGGACAGCGTGAAAAACTCCTGCCTATCGAAGCCGTTTGCACTGGACGATCTGCGCGGAGTCCTCGAGCGACTCGACGGTCCCTAGGATGACGAGCAAGGGCGAATCCATCCTTCCACGGCCGGCTTTCCTTCTCGTAGGTCCCTACGATCCGAGCGGCGGCGAGTTCACGTTCCTCGCCCCTCCGCTGGGGGTGTGGCGGCTGGCCGGGGTTTTGGAGTCCGCCGGCTTCGCGGTGCAGGTGTTCGATCCGAATTGCGCCGGCGGGAGACCCGAGGAGGCGCTCGAGGATCGGCTGCGGGAGCGCCCCTGGGACGTGATCGGGTTCTCCACGACCGGCATGACGCTGCGCTACGACCTGGCCCTGACGCATCTCGCCCGCAGGGTCCGGCCCGAGGCGCTCCTGGTCGGCGGCGGGATGGAGGCGACCTTCAAGCCGGGCGACCTGTTCCGCCTGGCGCCGTTCGATCTCGTGGTCCTGGGAGAGGGGGAGCGGCCGCTGCTCGAGATCGGCCGACGCCTGCGGGAGGGGAGCGCGCCGCGGGCCGTCCCGGGGACGGCGTTCCTGCGCGCCGACGGGGGGCTCGAGAAGCTGCCGCAGGCCGCCCTGGATCAGCCGGCGCTGCGCGACGCTATCCTGAAGACTCCGTACGAGCGCATGCCGTACCGCTCCTACTGGAAGAAGCTGGAGCGCGCCTACCGCGTCGGCCGGCTGCCGTCGAAGGCCGAGAGGGAAGCGCGGCTGTCGGAGATCCGCTCGGTCCGGTTGATCACGCTCAACTACTGTCCGATGGGCTGCACGTTCTGCTCCTCCACGAACTTCCTGCACGCGGCGCAGGGGGCGACGGCCCGCATCGCGCGCCTCGACGCCGAGGAATGCCTGACCATGCTGCGCCGGATCGTCAGCGCCCAGCCGGAGGTGCGCACGGTCATCTTCCAGGACGACATCTTCGTGTTCCGCAACGATCATCGCCTCCTGCCGCTGTGCGATGCCATCCGGGCGGCCAAGCGCTCCGGGGATCTTCCGGACGATCTGCAATTCATCAGCACCAATCGCGTCGACGCGATGAGCGGGGAGAAGCTCGCGATCATGCGTCAGGCGGGATTCCGCGTCCTCGGCTTCGGCATCGAGAGCTTTTCGCTCGCGGTCCTGAAGGAGTTCAACAAGGCGCAGATCCATCCGCACGTCCCCGAGGTGCTGTCGGCCGCGCTGGAGGTGGGGATCACGCCGTTCCTGGACATCATCCTGACGTCGCCCGGCAGCCGGCTGGTCGATCTGGCGGAGACCGTCGCCCACGCGTTCCGCTGGATGGCCGCGGGCTGCGAGGTCGGCATCTATCCCTACGTCATCCCGTTCTCGGGCGCCGCGATGGCCGCCGACCCGACGCTCCTGCCGCACACGGTGTTCGCGCGCCGGAGCATCGCGGGCACGTCGGTCGCGTGGGACCAGCCGACCAAGATCCTGCCGATCGACCCCGAGACCCGCGCGGCGGTCCTGGCGATCGAAGCGGACTTCGAATCCGAGATCCGGCTCCTCCAGGCGCACGTGGCGCACGTGCCGTCGCGCCTGCGCTCGTATCTGTGGATCCTGTGCTCGATGCGCGTCCTCGCGGACAGGGGATGCGCGACGCTCGATCGCGAGGCGATCGTGGACCGGCTGATGGCCCATCTGCCGGCGGCCTCCACGCCGAAGCGCAGCGAGACGCTGCGCGGCGCGCTGCTGTCGCCGCCTCAGGCGCTCGCGTGCCGCTGAGCGCGCGCCCGGAGGCGCGGGAGCGGAGCGCCGCTCGCTGGCTGCCGGCGGGGAAGAAGGCGGCGGTCTGTTTCAGCGTCGACGACATCCACCCCGCGACCTCGGCCGACCCGTACGAGGCGGGCGGCGATCTCGGGCGGGGGGCGCTGGGACGCGTGGCCGCTCTCCTCGACCGGCACCCGAGGCTGCGCGCCACGCTGTTCGTGACGCCGGACTGGCGTCCGCTCGATCTGCACCCGACCCGCCGGCTCCTGGCGCGCGTTCCTTTCGTGGGGAGGCGCGCCCACCTCGCGCCGGTCCGCGCCCGGGACGCGATGCGGGTCGATCGCTTTCCGGAGTTCGTGCGCTATCTGAACTCGCTGCCGCGCGTGGAGGTGGCGCCGCACGGCCTGCACCACCTCCACCCCGGGGAGCGCCTCACGGTCGAGTTCCAGGATCAGGACCGCGACGAGTGCGCCGCCATGCTGCGCCGGGCGCTCCAGATCTTCGACGCCGCCGGGCTCACCTACGTGCGCGGCTTCCAGCCGCCGGGCTGGAACCTGACCCAGCCCCTGGCCGATGCCCTGGGGGATCTCGGCTTCACGTTCGTCTGCTCGGCCCGCGATCTCACGACCCCGGCGAGTCCGGAGGCGGTCACGCGGGCCTGCTCCTGGCGGCCCTTCCCGCTGCTGCGGCCTGAGATCGCCGGCGGCGGCCGCCTGGTGCACGTCACCCACAACTTCCAGGCGACCTCGCGTCTCGAGCGCGCCCTCGACATCATCGGGTGCGGCGGCCTCCTGGCGATCAAAGCGCACATCTTCAAGACCGGCGGCGGGCACACGATGCGGGACGGGCTGGACGACGCCTATGGCAACTATCTCGATCTGCTCTTCGCGGAGCTCGATCGACGTTTCGGGGAGGAACTCTGGTGGGCCTCGCTCGGACAGCTCGCGGCCCGGACGCTGAGCGCGGAGCGGGCGGCGTCGAACTGAACCCGCCGGGCGCAGGCGAGAGCTATCTCCAGTGGCTCCGGGCCGGGTTCGGGTCGTCATGGACGCGCCCGATGTACCGCTTCTACCTGCGCCGGCGGTTCGCCGGTCGGGCGCCCGATCTGCTGGTCGTGCGCCAGGGCGGACGCGCCGTCTCGGGCTGCGGCGTGAACTATCGCTCGATCCGTCTGGCGAACGGCGCCACGGTCGGCGCCGGCGTCCTGACGGGGGCGTGGACCCTGCCGGAGTACCGGGGCCGCGGCCTGTTCGGCCGAGTGACCGACGCCGCCCTCGGAGTCATCGCCCGCTGCGGCTGCGCCCTGGCGCTCGCGTTCGTCAGGGAGCGCAACGCCAGCAGCGGGGTCCTCAGGAGGCTTGGAGCAGAGATGCTGCCGACGACCTACTGGTCCAGCGCCCTAGGGATGCCGGCGGGGCCCGCCGATGATCCCGGCCGGACGTCCGGTCGCGGCCCGCGCGTCCGCCCGGTCCCGGCCGCCTTCGTCCGGTCGGCCGCCGCGCGCGAGACCGCGCTCGGGACGGTCCGATTCGACTACCCGCACCCGGACGAGTGGCGCCGTCAGTTTCTGGCGCGACCGCACCCGGTGGAGACGGTCGCGATCGGCGACTGCGCCGCGATCCTCGAACGCTGCGGCGACGTCGATCGCCTGCTGCTCCTGAACGGCCCGCCGATGGAGACGGATGTGGCGCTCGGGGCGCTGGCCCGGCGCGCCCGCCGCGGCGGCCGGCGTTTCGTCTCCTTCCAGTTCGGGGGGAGGTCCACGGACCGGCCCGGGCCCGCGGAGATGACGCCGGAGCCGGGCCACCTCACGCTGTTCGTGACGGGACGCGAGGCGCTGGCCGCGGCGCTCGCACGGACGCGCCGGGAGAAGAACGCCGCCGGCGACGGCCTGTCGCCGCGCGCGCGGGCGCGTCTTGCGACCTGGATGATCCAGCCGGGGGACCGGATGTGACGGCGCCCGGTCGACCGGCCCCGGCGCTCTCCGCCGGCGTCCTGCGCCGGCGCGTGGTGGCGGCGCTGGGGTGCGGCCTTCTCCTTCTGGCTCTGCTCGGGACCGCCCCGTTCGCGGGGCCGATCTACGCCGGTCTGTACCTCCTGGCCAACTTCATGCTGTTCGCCGATCTGTTCGACCTGATCGTCCGACGCGTCCTGCTCAGCCGGCACACGGGACGGCTCGCCGACGCCTGCCCGACGTCCGTGCCGCTCTCCGTCGGCACGTTCACGGACGACCAGATCCGGCTGCATCTGAAGCCGTACGCGTTCCTGGTGGCGGTCCACGACCTGGGCGACGACGTCGAGGATTTCATCGACGCGATGCAGCCGCTGCGGGACAGGATCTGGGTCATCGACGACGCGTCGACCGACTCGACGGCGCCGACGCTCCTCCGGGCCGGCTTTCGCTGCGTCCGGGGGACGGTGAACCAGAAGAAGCCGGGCGCCATCCGGCAGCTGCTGCGGCAGGTCGATCCGAGGATCCGCACCATCGTCGTCATGGATCCCGACTGCCGGCTGGCGGACGAGGTCGTCCTGCTCGGCGGGCTGGAGCGCCGCATCTTCGAGTTCCAGAGGAGCGGCATGGCGGCGCTCACGCCGCGCGTCCGCATCGGCGAGGCGGGCCTCCTGGCCACCCTGCAGGCGTTCGAGTACGGCCTGACGTTTTCCGTCCTGCGCAAGAGCCTGGGCGACCACTGCGTCACGTCGGGGGTGTCGATCTATCGGCGGGACGCTCTCGAGGCGGCTCTCGAGAATCACCATCTGTCGGTGTACGCGGAGGATCTCGAGAACGCCGTCATCCTGCTCTCCGAGGGGGAGCGCATCTATTACGACGAGAGGCTGATCTTCGAGACGGTGCCGAAGCGCTCGTGGAAGGAGCTGTTCTCGCAGCGCGTCGGCTGGTCCTTCGGGCTCCTGCACGTCTACGCCTCCCAGCGGGAGCGTCTCCGGTCGTTCTGGCGCCGGGACGCCTCGACGACCTATCACTTTCTGGTCTACGCGGGCGGCCTGTCGATGCTCCTGCACCCGCTCCGCCTCGTCATGGTGCTGGTGCTTCTGCTCAGCACGCTGAACGGGATCGATGTCCTCCTGGGGCTCGATCTCGTCCCGGACACGCCGATGACCGACCCCTCCCGCTTCGTGGTCGCCTACGTCCAGTACACGATCTTGATGACCGTCCTGCTGCTGACCGCGATCCGGCGCTCGGAACGCGCCCGTCTCGGTCCGGCCGTGCCGATCTACTTCTTCTACGCGCTCCTTCTCGTCGTCCCCACGACGCTCGGCTACCTCAACTGGCTCAGCCTGCGCCTGCGCGGGCGCCGCGTGTACGACGATCACTACGACCGTCCCGGCTCCCGGGACTCGGTGCTGTCGAGCCCATGACCAGATCGCCGTCCGGAACGTTCGCGGAGTACTGGGAGAACCGGGCCCGAGCCTTCGCCGGGACCGGGCGCGGTCTCGCCGCCGTCTGCTCGTACGGGATGCCGGCCCTCTACAACGCGCTCATTCACCAGAGCCAGCGCCTGGCGCTCCGTCCCTGGCTGCGCGTCCCCGCGGGCGGCACCGTGCTGGACGCGGGCTGCGGCGTGGGGCGCTGGAGCCGGATGCTGGCCGGCCGGGGGGCGCTGGTGACCGGGGTCGACCTGTCTCCCACCATGATCGAGGAGGCGATGCGGCGCGCCCGGCGCGAGGGGGTCGGCGATCGCTGCCGCTTCCGGGTGGTCGATCTGGCGTCCTTGCGTCTCGATCGGACCTTCGATCGGATCCTGGTCGTGACCGTCCTGCAGCACATCGTCGACGAGGCGGCTGCCGGCGAGGCGATCCGCCGGCTGGCGGCGCACCTGGCCCCGGAGGGCCGGCTGATCGTCCTGGAGGCCGCGCCGACGAGCGAGGTGCGCGCCTACGACCACGTCGCTTTCAGGGCGCGCACTGCGAAACAGTATCTGTCGCTGTTCTCGGGAGCCGGGCTGCGCTGCGTCCAGGTGGCGGGTGTCGACCCGGCGCGCTTCAAGCTGCCTGCCGTCGCCCTGTATCAACGGCTCCCCAGGCTTCTCGGCTGGATTCTCCTGGGGCTGACCGCGGTTCTCGCCGTCCCGATCGATCTCGTCGCCGGACGGCGTCTGGTCACTCAATCCTGGCACAAGGTGTTCGTGCTGGCGCACGCGAGGGGAGGTGCTGTGTGAGACTCGAGGGACGCACGAAGGCCGTCCTGGTGCTCCTGCTGGTCGTCGGGGTGGTCGGACTGTCGACCCGCTGGTCGGCCGGAGCGGGCGAGCTCGGGCCCGACACCGGGGCGTCGCATCTGATCCTGGTGACACACGGCGACGACGTCGGGGTCGGCAGCCTGCGTCAGGCGATCTTCGACGCCAATCTGGTGAAGGGCACCGCCCACATCCAGATCCAGACGGGCAGCATCACCGTGCGCTCCCCCCTGCCGCCGATCGTGAGCCCGGGCGGGGTGCTGATCGACGGGCGGGGGACCGCCTCCATCCGCGCCGATCAGACGAAGGAAGGACCGCTGTTCGACCTGTCCAGCCCGCGCGTGTCGATCTCCGGCCTGAAGCTGGCCAACGTGAAGGGACCGGCAATCCTGATCCGGCGCGGCTCGGTGGCGATCACGAACGTGGGGTTCTCGGCCTGCGACATCGGTCTGCAGGCGGGCGGCGACATCCACGATCTGATCGTGGACGGCGCGCGCTTCGAGGACAACGGGACGGGCGTCCAGCTCTCCACCACCGGCGCGGTCACCGTGCAGAAGAGCGTCTTCGCGCGGCAGGTGTCGGCGGGTCTCTGGGCCACGGGTCCGGCCGACGCCAGCCCGGGCGAGCCGCGTCTGGTCGTGCGGGACAATCAGTTCCTCGAGAACCGCATCGGCGTGGGCGTCGTCAACGTCGGCGTGCTGGTGTCCAACAACACGTTCACGAAATCGCGCGAGACGGCGCTGTTCCTGAGCGGCCGCGGTGCCCTGATCCAGCACAACCGCGTCAGCTCGGGCGCCATCGGCGTGCAGGCCGAGGAGACGCAAGGCCTGTCGATGACCGACAACGAGATCGATCACAACACCAGCATGGGCCTCCTGCTGCGCTCCTCGTCCAGCGCGATGGTCCGGGCCAACAAGGTCCACGCGAACGGTTACGGCATCGCGGTGATCCTCGGGGCGACGGGCACGCCGAACCTGATCGTGGACAACGACGTGCTCGGCCAGACGGTCGACGGTCTGTTCGTCCTGGGCAGCTCGCCGATCCTGCGGAACAACCGGGTCCTGAGCAGCAGCGCGGCCGGCGTCCGGGTCCTGACCTACGTGCTCCCGGAGGGGCGGCGGGTTGCGTCCAGCCCGTCGCTGCAGGACAACACGCTCCAGGGCAATCTGCTGGACGGTCCGGTGACGGGCGATTACAAGGTCGCCCCGGCGAAGAGCCAGAAGCCGTGACCGGTCCGGGACGTCTGCGCGCCGTTCGGGTCCGTCTGGACTGCGTCGTCCTGATCACGACGACGGTGACGTTCGTCCTGGCGAGCGTGACGTCCCTGTGGCGCCTCGTCCGCCTGCCGATCGGCGCTCTGGCGTCGACCGTGGCCTGCTTCGGCCTGGCGTACTGGGGCGGCGCCGTGCTTCTGGATCGCGCCGCCGACCGGAGGCTCGCGATCGCCGGCACGGTGGGGCTGCAGGTCCTGGCGGTCGCCACCTTCGGCGCGGTCTGGCACCTGGCCGGCGGTGTCGACAACCCCGCCTTCCTGTGGGCGTTCGCGCCGATCCTGCTGGCGAACGCCCTGCTGCTCCCCGGATGGACCGCCTACGGCCTCGCCGCGGCGTCCTGGGTCGCGGCGACGGGCGTGGCCCTGGCGGAATCGGAGGGCCTGCGCTGGCTGGCGTTCCGGTTCGGCCTGCCGCTGGCCGACCTCGGCGATTTCCTGCGTCTGCCGCGCGATGGGGAGGCGTTCGCGGGGCTGTCGACCACGCCCTCCCAGACCGCCGTGACGCTGATCCTGTTCGCCGGCGCCTCCCTGACGCTGGTCCTGGTCGCGGACGCACTGTCACGACGGGGCGGATTCGCCCGGCCGGTGTCCGCCACGGACGCTCTCGACGCGGCCGCGGCGACCCTGTTCCGCCAGGCGGTCGAAGCGGATCCTCTGCCGCGGGTGATCGTGCAGCCGGACGACGGGGACATCGTGCACATGAGCGACAGCTTCCGCAGGCAGATGCTGGTGGACGGGCCGCGTGCCAATCTGTTCGACGTCGTCCGGTTCGCCGAGGCCGACGACCCGCGCTGCCTCCTGGCCGGGGACGAGGCCGAGGTGCAGCGCTGCCGGTACGGGATCGGACCCGAGAACCGGGTCGCACGCCTGCGCGCGCACCGGATCCTGCGGGGCATCGAGCCGCTGGTGGTGATGACGTTCGAGGAGCTGCTGTCGGCCCAGCCGGGGCCGGCCGTCCCGGCGGAGGCCGCCGAGGCCGGTGAGCCCCCGTGCTAGAGATCCGCCAGCGCGCCCGGCCCGCCGGCCTGCTGTTGATCGCGGCGGTGGCCGCCGGCGTGGCCTTCGCCGCGGACGGGGCGTTCGCCGCCGACGGCAGCCTCGTGCTCAACGCCGATCTCTACGAGGGGACCGAGGAGGTCGAGGGCTGGGGCGCCGGCGCGCTCCGCATCGGCGCCACGCGCCACGGCGAGCCGTTCCGCTACGGCGCCGCGGGCGTCTCGCTTCCGGACGCTCACTGGGTGTACCTCACCGGCGGCCGCATGTTCCAGGCCGGCACGCGCGTCCGCTTCGACGCCTCCGCCCGCCTCGGACGAGCCAGCCTTCCCGGGGAATCCGCCGACTTCGACGAGGTCGCGGCGGTCCTCTACGCCGGCGGCTCGCCGGGGCGGCTCACCCTGGTCCTCGGAGACAGCTGGCTCGACATCGGCGACAGCGAGGGACACCTCGCCCAGGGTGGATTCGATCTCAACGCCACGCGCCGCTGGAGCGCCGGGATGCGGCTGTACGCGGGAATCAGCGGGGACCTCGACGACAGGTTCGCGACCGGCAGCGTCACCCTGCGGGGCGCGACCGCGACCTGGACGTTCGGGGTCGCCGCGGGCCGGACGGTGCCGTTCCGGGGCGCGCCGCGCAGCGAGACCCAGAGCTCGACGGAGATCTACCTGACCGTGGCGCTCCCCGTCGGGACGCACCGGATGAGCCTCGCCGCCTCGCGCTTCCAGGGAGAGAGCGTCGAGCGCCGCACCCTGTCGACGGCCTGGTTCATCCCCCTGTCCGGTCGCCCGGCCCCGGCGGGAGCGAAGACCCCCGATGACCACTAGAGGGGCCTCGACACGCGCCCTGATCGCCTCCCTGGCCGCGATGCTGTGCGGGGCGGCCTTCCTGCGCGCCACGACCGTGCGCGAGATCGAGACGCGCCGCGATCGGGCGCGCGAGATCGGCGCCGCCTTCAGCCACCGTCTGGAGACCGGGTTCGCGCGCCTGGGCGCGATGAGCGAGACCCTGGCGCTTCTGGCCGACGACACGGAGTGCGAGGCGCTGCGGCCCCTGTTCAGGCGTCTCGTCAAGGACCACGACTCGGTCCTGGGTGTCTGGCAGGCGCGCGGCGCCGGAACCTGCGCGCTCCTGGACCCGGCCCGCTTTCCGGATCGCGACACGCGGTTCTGGCAGGCCCGCATCGCGGCCGCCGCGGGCGGCGATCCGACGACGGCGTACGGGCCGTACGTGTCCGCGAACGGCAGCCGGATCGTCCTGATGGTGCACCGGACCGCCGGCGGCCCCGGGCATCCTCCGACCACGACCGCCCTGGTGGTCGACCTGCTGCCCGTGCTGGCGGCGAGCGGGCTGGACCTCCTCGGCCACGCGGGATACCAGTTCGCGCTGCGGCGATCGGGCGACGCGCCGGACGCCGGTCCCCCGTTTCTCGGGGCCCCCAGTCTGTCCGGGAGCACGGTCGACTTCGACCTGGCCCTTCCCGGCGCCGGGTGGCGGCTGGCTCTCGTCGGGGCGGGCGGCTGGTACGCGACCGGAACCCTGGCCGCCGGGATCGCCCTGGTCCTCGCCATCTCCGCCGGCTTCGGTCTGTCGACCTACGGCCTGCTGCGCCAGCCGGAGCTGCTCAAGAAGGAGGTCGAGCGGCGCAAGGAGCGCCTGTCCCGGGCGCGCGAGGAGATCAACCGCGAAGCGGCCGAGAGGGCGGTCGTGGAGCAGAGGCTGGAGCGCGAGTCGACGCGCGATCCGCTCACGGGCCTGTACAACCGCCGCGCGTTCGCCGAGCACCTGAGGCGCGCCCTGGGCGAGGCGGGAGCGCGGTCCGGTTCGCCGCTAGCGGTCCTGACGCTCGACCTCGACGGATTCACCCGCTTCAACAACACTCTCGGGCACGCCTTCGGCGATCGCTTCATCCGCCACGTGGCGGACCGGCTGCGCGCGACGCTGCGCGAGGAGCACGCCGCGGCCCGGATCGGCCCGGACGAGTTCGCGGTCCTGATCGGCGATTGCAAGAGCGCCGAGATCGTCGGCCGCTTCGCCAGCCAGCTGCAGGGCGACCTGAGCGCTCCGTTCCGCGCCGAAGGGGAGGAGGCCTCGCTCACCGCCAGCATCGGCATCGCGATCAGCGGCGGCGAGTCGGACCAGGCGGCGGACCTGCTGCGCGACGCCGGGATCGCCATGGTCCAGGCCCGCGACCATGGAGGGGCGCGCCACGTCGTGTTCGAGCGCGCGATGCACTCGGTGGCGCTGAACGCGCTGCGCTTGGAGAAGGAGCTGCGCTCGGGGATCGGCCGGGGCGAGCTGCGCACCTTCTACCAGCCGATCATCGACCTCGAGACGTCGGGCATCGTCGGCTTCGAGGCGCTGATCCGATGGATGCATCCCCAGCGCGGGCTGATTCCTCCGGTGGAGTTCCTTCCCATGGCGGAGAAGACCGGTCTGATCATCGACGTCGATCGCTGGTGCATGAAGGACGCCCTGGGATGGCTCCACGACATGCACGCGCGCTATCGGTCGCCGTCACCGCTCCTGATGAACGTCAACCTGTCGGGCAAGGAGCTCAGCCAGGCGGACATCGTCGAGGTGGTCGAGGCCGTCCTGAAGTCGACGGGCGTCCCGCCCGCGTGCGTCAGCCTGGAGGTCACCGAGAGCGTCATGATGGAGGATCCGGAGAAGGCGATCGCCATCCTCACCGGTCTGAAGACCCTGGGCGTCAAGCTGTCCCTCGACGACTTCGGAACGGGCTACTCCTCCCTGAGCTATCTCCACCGCTTTCCACTGGACTCGGTGAAGATCGATCGCTCCTTCGTCTGGAACATGTCCACCAGCCGCAAGAACCTCGAGATCGTCCGGACGGTGCTCCGCCTGGCGGAGACGCTCGGCATGCGCGTGGTCGCGGAGGGGATCGAGACCAAGGAGCAGATGCTGCAGCTCCGCAGGCTCGGCTGCCGCTACGGCCAGGGGTTCATGTTCTCCAAGCCGGTGGACGCGCCGGAAGCCGAGCGCCAGCTGGGCGCCGGCCGTGAGCGCCGGGACGATCCGGCGCGGCTCTCCTCCTCCACGGGATAGGGGTCTTCCTCCCGGGGCGGGCCGCGCGCGGCCGCCTCGTTGACTTGGCGCGGCCGCTCCACCACAATCTGCCGGCGCGGGGCGGCCACGGACGCCGCGCAGGAGGCGGCGGGGGTGAAGAGGAGGCGCGACGCTCGAGAGCGTTCGACCCGGCGGCGTCTCCGTCTCCTCCTGGTCGCCGGGGCGCGCCCGAACTTCATGAAGATCGCGCCGCTCCTGCGCGAGCTCCGCGCCCGGCCCGACCGGTTCGACGTCCGTCTGGTGCATACCGGCCAGCACTACGACGACCTGATGTCCGACGTCTTCTTCGAGGATCTCGAGATCCCGCCGCCCGAGATCCATCTGGGGGTCGGGTCGGGCAGCCACGCGCAGCAGACGGCGCGCATCATGGAGGCGTTCGAGAAGACCCTCGCCGGGGAGCGGCCGGACTGGGTGGTCGTGGTGGGCGACGTGAATTCGACCCTCGCCTGCTCGGTGGTGGCGGCGAAGATGTCGCCGCCGATCCGGGTGGCGCACGTCGAGGCGGGGCTGCGGTCGCGCGACCGCACCATGCCCGAGGAGATCAACCGCATCGTCACCGACGCGCTCTCCGACCTGCTGTTCACCACCAGCCCCGACGCGGACCGCAACCTGATCGCCGAGGGCGTGGCGCGGCGCCGGATCCACCGCGTCGGCAACCTGATGATCGACACGCTGCGGCGCTTCGCGGCCCGGGCCGATTCCTCCGATATCCTGCGCCGGCTGGGGGTGGCCCCCCCGTACGCCCTGCTGACCCTGCACCGCCCGTCGAACGTCGACGACCTCGACGCCCTGCGTCGCATCCTCGCGGCTCTCGAGATTCTGGCGCGCGAGCTGCCGATCGTTTTTCCGGTCCATCCGCGCACCCGCAAGATGATCGAAGCGCTCGGCCCGCGCGCCCCGTCCGGGCGCGGCGACGCGCCGGCGCCACGCCCGGGCCCGCGGCTGATCGAGCCGCTCGGCTATCTGGATTTCCTGCATCTCCAGAAGCGGGCCCGCCTGGTGCTCACCGATTCCGGCGGCATCCAGGAGGAGACGTCGATCCTGGGAGTGCCCTGCCTGACGCTGCGTGCCAACACCGAACGCCCGATCACCCTCGCGCGCGGCACGAACCGCCTGGTCGGCAGCGACACCGGGCGCATCGTCGCGGCGGCGCGGGCGATCCTGCGCTCCCCCGCGCCGCGCCCGAAAGCGATCCCCCTGTGGGACGGCCGGGCGGCAGGGCGCATCGCGGCGGTTCTGGCGCGTGCCGCGCGGGCGCTTGACTTCCCGCCGCTCTCTGGACAGAATTGACGGTCGCTCCATCCTGTCCGCGGCGGGACGCTTGCTCAAGAAAGCACCGATCACGAGTCTCGATCGGGTCCCCGGCCACCTCCTCGGCGTGCGGGGGGCGCCCGATCCCCCGGGCACGGCGGGCCTTCTGGCGTCGATCGCCGACCATCGCTCGAGGCGCGATCGGGAGCGCAGCCTGGCGCGCGACGTCACCCGCATGCGCGCCTTCCATCGCATCTCTCTTCTGGCGTCCGCCTCCGGCACGGCGGCGGAGATCGGCGGCCGAATCCTGAGCGAGTTCGCGCGCGCCATGGATTTGCGGCGGGCGGAGATCTGGATCCTCGGGAAGAATCGCCGGACCCTGCGTCCGCTGGCGTCGCACGGACGCGTGGCGGCGAGCGCCGGCGGGGATGTCGAGCTGAAGCGCTGCCGGCTCGCCCGCCTGCTGATGCGCCGGCGGCAGGCGCTCCTGCGCGCGGACGCAGGGGGCGGCGCGGGCCGCGGGCCGATCGCGTGGGGACGGATGACGACCCTGCTGGGCCTGCCGCTCCGGGATCGGCGCGGACCGATCGGCTTCCTGTTCGCCGATCGCGGCGGCCCGCCGTTCGAGATGGGGGCCCGCGACCTGGATCTGGCGACGGCACTCGCGGGTCTCATCGGGGAGATGCTGAAGAGCGTCGTGGGGCGGGAGATCGAGGCGAAGCGGCGCGGCGAGCTGCTTCTCCTCAACAGGGCCGGCCGGCTGATCTCCGAGGAGGAGAGGCTCCCGGTGCTGCTGCCGCGTCTGGCGCGCACGGTCCGTCAGGCGACCCGGGCGCGCGGGGCGGTGATCGCGCTCCTGGACGATCACGCGCGCGAGTTCGTGGTCGCCGGGATCGCGGGGCCGGGCGGCCGACGGTACATGGGGTACCGCTTCCCGGCGCGCCCGCACCGGTCGGCTCTCAGCCCGCGCGTGCTGCAGTCCGGCGCGGCGGTGCGCGTCGACGACCTCGGGCGCCTTCCCGAAGTCTGCGCCTACTGGCCCGAGGCGCGCTCGGTCCTGGTGCTCCCGATGCGCAGCCGGGGAAGAACTCTCGGCACCCTGCGGCTGGAATCGCTGCGGCGCGCGGCGTTCGACGACGAAGGCCTGGGCGCCTTCTCGATCCTGGCGGAGCAGATCGGGCACGCGGTGCGGCGGGCCCGGGTCATCGAGGCCCTGAACCGGAAGCAGGCCGACCTGCGGGCGGTCTCGGAGAGCCTCGAGCGGCGGCTGGAGGAGGAGCGCGGGCGGATCGCGCGCGAGCTGCACGACGAGCTGGCGCAGTCGATGACGGCCGCGAAGATCAACCTGGACCTGCTCGGCGATCGGAGCCTCGGCGCCTCGCCGGAGGTGCGCCGCGCGATCCAGGAGACCGGGGCCGTGATCCGGAGGGCCATCGACGACAGCCGGCGGATCGCGATGGACCTGAGACCGGTCATGCTCGACGAGCTCGGTCTGGTGCCGGCGCTGCGCTGGTACGCGGACCACTTCGCTCGCCGCACCGGCATCCCGGTCGAGATCCAGGCGAACGGCGTCGGCGGCACCGGCCGCAGCGAGATCAAGACGCTGCTGTTCCGGTTCGTCCAGGAGGCGCTCACCAACGTGGTCCGCCACGCCCGGGCTCGCCAGGTGCGCATCGGCCTGACCGGTGTCGACGGCACGATCAAGGCCGTGGTCCTCGACGACGGCGTCGGGATGAAGGAGAACGGGGACCGCCCGCAGGGGCTCGGCCTGCTGGGGATGCGCGAGCGCATCGAGCGCGCCGGAGGCCGGCTGACCATCACCTCGCGCCCGGGACGCGGCACGCGCCTCGAGGTCAGGCTGCCGCAGCGGGCCACGGCATGAAGCGCGAGGGCAGGACCCGGGTCCTGATCGCCGACGATCACGCGATCGTCCGGCAGGGGCTGCGGGCCATCCTGGACACCGAGCCGGACATCGAGGTGGTGGGGGAGGCGGCCGACGGTCGGGAGGCGGTGCGCAAGACGCTCGCGCTCCAGCCGGACGTGGTCGTCATGGACGTCAGCATGCCGCGCATGAACGGCCTGGAGGCGACGGCGCGCATCGCCAGGACGAACGCGGCGGTCCAGATCGTCGCGCTCACCATGCACAGCAGCGAGGAGTACGTCTATTCGCTGCTCAAGGCGGGAGCGCGCGGGTATCTCCTGAAGGAATCGGTGTCGTCCGATCTGATCGAGGCGATCCACGCGGTGCGGGCGGGAGGGACCTACCTGCATCCGTCGATCTCCACGAAGGTCGTCGACGGCTATCTGAAGAAGCAGAGCGCCCGCACCAGCGCCGACACGATCGACGTCCTGACGGCGCGCGAGCGCGAGATCCTGCAGCTCATCGCCGAGGGTCACACCAACAAGCAGATCGCCGGGCTCCTGGTGCTCTCGGTGAAGACGATCGAGAACCACCGCACCCGCATCATGGGCAAGCTCGAGATCCACAATGTCGCGGGTCTGACGCGCTACGCCATCAGCCGCGGGATCGCCAGCGTGACCCCGCGCCCGGACCGGCCGAGGGGGGGCGACCTCTAGCCGGTCGACCTCCGGGGCGGCGCCGGCGTCCTGATCGACTCGAGGATGTTGCGCGCGAAATGCCCGCCCACCTTTTCCTTGTCCATCAGGTCAACGATCTCCAGGCGCCGCACCAGACCGCCGGTGCTGTCCCGCAGCATGCGCAGGACGGGCCGGTAGGGGTTGTCGGGGTTCACCCGCACGACCACGCCCTCCTCTCCGGTGTCCAGGCGGACGCGCGTGCCGGGCGGGTAGGCGCCCATGAGACGCAGGAACGCCAGGGCGAGCTGCGGATGGTAGTCGGTCCCGGCCTTGTCGCTGATCACGGCGGCGACCGTCTCGGGCGGGAACTCCTCCTGGTAGGTCCGCCGGCTGCGCATGGCGTCGTACGTGTCGGCCAGGTTCGTCATCAGGCTGCAGGGGTGGAGCGGCCGCGGCTGCCGGCGGCGCGGATACCCGCTGTGGTTGTAGCGCATGTGATGCTCCAGCGCGACGATCAGGGCCAGGTCGGGGACCCCCGCCGTCTCGCGCAGGATGTGCACGCCGTCCTGCGGATGCCGGCGGATCAGGGCGAGCTCCTCGTCCGTGAGCTTGCCCGTCTTGCTGAGGAGCTCGGGGGGGAGGACCGTCTTGCCGATGTCGTGCATCATGGACGCCAGGCCGAACTCCCGCAGCGCCGTGGCGTCTCCTCCCAGCGCCTCGATCTGCGCCACGGTCAGGATGCAGACGTTGATGATGTGGGTGAAGGTGTAGGCGTGGTGCGCCTTCAGGGCCGTCAGGATCAGGAACGGCGAGCGATCCTGGTGCATCTGCGAGGCCACCAGGCGCACGAACGACTCGGCCTCCTCCATGCTGATGCGACGCCCTTCGTGCAGCGCTCCGGCCGCCTCCTCGACGAAGGCGAGGGCGTTGTCGTACGCTTCCGACAGCTCCTTCCCGGTCTCGTCCTTGAGGACCTTCTTCTGGTCCGTCTCGCCCGGCTCCTCCAGGACCAGCCGGCCCGCCTCGATCGAACGGATCCCCTCCTTCGCCATCATGTCGTGCAGCGTCGTCCCGGCGAACCATTTCGGGTCGAGGATCATCAGCGAGATGAAGCGGCGCAGCTCCTCGATGTCGAGACCCCGCTTGAACGCGATCGTCTCGATGCCGCGCGCCTTCAGCCCGTCCAGGAACGGGGCGTAACCCTCGGTCCCTTCGTCGATCTGGCGCTCCCCGGCCATGAGCTTCGACCCGACGATCGCCAGGCGCCATTCCTCGACGTGCGACAGGATCCGCTCCAGGTACAGGGACAGGCTGGTCAGCGCCCGCGACGCGATCGGATGCTCCGGGGGGTACATGCGCCGGTGCTGGACGGCTGCTCCGAGGGCGCGCAGGGTGACCGCCGACAGCCCCGCGACGTCGATCCCGGGCTCCTGTCCAGACGCGCCGCTCGGTTCCGGCATCGTCTCCCTCCTCAGTGTGCCGCCGGCCCCGCGCCGGCGGCGGAGCGCTGGCCCACGATCTCGGCGCACACGGAGCGGACGGGGGCGCGCCACACACGCGTCCCCTGCTGCACGGCCCCCAGGGCGGTGGTTGTGCCGATCTTCTCGAGCGCCCGCGCCGCGGCGATCCGCAGGGTGTCCCCGGCCGAGAAGGGGAGCCAGAAACCGCGCAGCAGGATCGCCTTCAGGCGCGGCACCGACTCGTTCCCGCCGAGGGCGCCCAGCGTCTGGATTGCCTCCTTCAGACGTCGGCTGTCGCGGCCGAAGGGGTCGACCTTCGCGGTCATGTCGAGGACGGTGCCGACGGTGCGGCGCCGGTCGATCGTCGCCAGGGAGCGCATCACCACCTCGTAGACCTCCGGGTCGTTCAGGCAGTCCTTCAGGAGCGCGAAGGCGCGCGGCCCGCCGATCTTTCCGAGGGCTGCGGCGGCGTCCCGCCGCACCCGCGGCTCGGCGTGCCGGAGCGCCGGAGCGATCGACGGGATGGTCGACGGGTCGGCGATCTCGCCCAGGACCAGGAGGACGTTGCGCACCAGGTACCAGGAGGGATCGGTCAGCCGCCGCACCAGCGCCGGCACCGCCCCCTTCTTGCGCGCCGCCAGAAGACCCAGGAACGGCTTGCGGATCTCCCAGTCCTCCTCCTCCGCCAGACCGCCCAGGAGGCTGTGGACGCCGTGCTCCTGGAGGGCCTCGAACGCCGCCGCCAGGGCGGCGTGGTGATCGGGCGTCAGCCGATGGAACGAGGCGCGATAGGACCGCACCAGGGCGGCGGCGATCGCCGGGAGCGTCTTCAGGGCGGCGTCGCGCACGTGGGCCTGCGGGGGCGGCTGCGACTTCAGGAGCGTCGTGACGGCCCCGGCGACGGCGGCGGTGTCGGCGAACCAGTCGGGCGCCATCTCGGCGGCGCGCTTCTCGATCTGCTCGAGGGCGACCCAGAGGCGGGCGGGCTCCTGGTCGATCGCGAGCAGGTCGCCGAACAGGAGCCAGGCGCTGCGCCGCATGCCGGCGGGCGTCAGCGCCTCGGCGAAGCCCGGCAGCGCCATCAGCTCCTTCCGGAAGCCCTCCTCCAGGGGGGGCGGGCCGGCGCCGACCATCTCCAGGAGGCCCTTGTACTCGCGCGAGATCCAGTCGTCCTGGGACTCCTTCAGGAGATCCTCGACGGAGTCCCAGACGTCGGCGGGCGGCTTCTCGACCTTCCGGGCGGTGCGGATGGCGTCGAGGATGGTGGTCTTGCTCGCATCGGTGACGCCGCGATCGATCAGCACCTTGCGGATGACCGACCCGAGACGGGCGTTGAGATTCCCCTCGGACTGGACCATCGAAACGATCAGCTCTCCCAGGCGCTCCTCCGGGATGCCGGCACGGATGGCGCCCGCGAGATCGAGCCCGGAGCCCGGGATCGGGATGCTCGAGCCGAGGACGTCGGTGCGTCCCCTGGGGTCGAGCGCCGTGAGGGCCCAGGCAAGATTCTGCGCCAGGGCCGGAAGCGACTCCGGCTCGGCCCTCGCCACCTCCTCGCCGATACGCCGCAGGGCGGCGCCGAGCAGCGCGGCGCGCTCGGGCCCGGCCGAGGCGGTCACCTTCTGCAGCGCTTCCATCAGCTCCCGGGAGGCCGCGGCGTCACCGGCCAGCCGGCGGATCAGGTGCTCTCCCCCCGGCGGCAGCACGCCCTGACCGGTCAGATATCGGGCCAGCCGGTCGCTCCAGGAGGTGATGGCCGCCGCGGCGTCTTCGGTCGCCTCGCCGGTCGCGCTCGTCCGCGCCAGACGCAGAGCCGCGGCGGTGTCGAACTCGGTGATCGACACGCCCCCCAGACGTCTCTCCGCGAGGACCTTCGCCGGTCCGCCGCGGCCGCGCAGCGTCCCGGGGTCCAGGGCGACGACCTCCAGGAGACCCTTTAGAGCCTCCTGCTCGACCGGAGTCTGAAAGACGACGGAGCTGATGTCGCGCCGGCTCAGGAAGGACGCGAAGCCGGCGAGGACGCCGTCGTCCGCATTGAGGACCGACCCGTCGACCAGGAAGGCGGTCTCGGCGACCGCGATCGCCAGGGTCTCGCGATCGGTCAGGGCTTCCTTGAGAGAAGCGGTCGCCTTCTCCAGAGAGGAGACCACGGTCGGATGCTGCGAAGGGTAGAACGAGATGACCTTGGTGACCGTAGCGAGCTGCCTCAGGGCCCGCGCCAGGGGGTTGGAGGGATCCGGATTGTTGGTCATCGGGCCCCTGTTTCTGCGCGGCCAAAGCGCCCTTGAATCGCCACTAATATGATGTTGGCCGCCCGATAATGCAAATCTTGACAAGTGCATTAGCTTCTGGTGCTTATGAAGATACTCCGGGTCGAGTTTGGAGTTCGCCGGAGGCACCTCGCCGGCGGGCACCTTGACTGGGCTGGGGCCAATCCATTACGATCTGCCTAGTTTGGGAGTCATCCACATGGCTTGGATCCCCTCAAAAGCGTCCGGTAACGGGCCGTTCTTCCTGACGGACACGTAGGACCGCCCAACCGGCCGGCGACACCCCGACCCAGGTCCGAGCGCTCTCAATCAGTGGTCGTCGTCACGGCTCATCGAGCCCGGGGGTAGTTTTGCCTTTTTTCATAAAGAGGTCTTCATCATGAAGAACACGCTGAAGCGCGATGCCCGAGCCAAAGGCGGGTCGGAGGGCAACGTCGTGGCCCTGTCCGGCATCCGTCCGCCCTCCGCGGGGAGGGGGGGCGGGGGGAACGGCGCCCGCAAGGGTGATGCCCCGACCGTCCTGGCGACGCGGGTCGCCGCCTCCCGTGCCGCGGAAGCGCTGGTGGCCAGCGCGCCCGAGAAGCGCGTGGCGGTGCGCCGCAGCCTGAAGGCTGCCGCCAAGGCCCGCGCCCGGCGGGGGACCCGGCGCATGTCCCCGGAGAAAGTCATCAAGGAGTCGCAGCGCTGGCTCGACATCATCGCCCGGGCCGACCGTCTGACCCCGGCCAGGAAGAAGCGGGTGGTGAAGGAGACGGTCAAGTCGTTCAACGCCTATTTCAATTCCGGCTTCCTCGAGTATCGCAAGGCGGTGGCGGAGGCGGAGCAGTACGCCGCCATCGAATGGACCGGCCAGGGCTCCTATATCGAGGACCTGATGGGCCGGCGCTACATCGATTGCCTGGGCGGGTTCGGCATTTACAGCGCCGGCATCCGCCACCCGAAGATCGTCGAGGCGGTCAGGGTCCAGCTCGAGCGCATGCCGCTCAGCAGCCAGGAGCTGCTCGACCCGCTGCGCGGGGCCCTGGCCGAGCTCCTGGGGGAAATCGCCCCCGGCAATCTTCAGAAGTGCTTCTTCATCAACAACGGCACCGACGCCGTGGAGGGGGCGATGAAGCTGGCCCGCCTCTACACCGAGAAGTCGGGCTTCATCTCCACCATCCGGGGATTCCACGGCAAGTCGTACGGCTCGCTGTCCCTCATGGGCAAGGCCGAGTTCCGGGTCGCCTTCGAGCCGCTCCTGCAGGACGTCTACTTCGTCGAGTTCGGCGACGCGGACGAGGTCGAGTGGCAGCTCAAGAAGGCCCGCGACGTCGGTCTGGACATCGCCGCGGTGGTCGCCGAGCCGGTCCAGGGAGAGGCGGGCGCCATCGTCCCGCCCGACGACTACTGGCCGCGCCTGCGCGAGATCTGCGACGAGTACGATGTCCTGCTGATCGCCGACGAGGTGCAGACCGGGCTGGGTCGGACCGGCCGGCTGTTCGGGGTCGAGCACTGGGACGTCATCCCCGACATCATGTGCCTCGGCAAGGCCCTGGGCGGCGGCGTCATGCCGCTGTCGGCCTTCATCTCCACGCCGGAGATCTGGAAGGTCCTCGAGAAGAACCCGTTCCTGCACTCCTCGACGTTCGGCGGGAACCCGCTGGCCTGCGCCGCCGGCATCGCCGCCATCAACGTCACGCTGTCGGAGGACCTGCCGGCCCAGGCCGCCGAGTCGGGCGAGCACTTCCTGGCGGGGCTGCGCGACATCCAGACGCGCTACCCGGAGCACGTGGTGGACGTGCGCGGCAAGGGTCTCCTGATCGGGGTGGAGTTTGACACCACCGAGTTCGGCTACTCGGTCGCCTCGGGCCTGTTCCGCCGCGGCGTCCTGGTCGCCGGGACCCTCCTGAACGCCAAGACGATCCGGATCGAGCCGGCGCTGGCGATCTCCACGAAGCTGATCGACGAGGTCCTCGGCCATCTCGACGACACGCTGCGGAGCCTGACGTGAAGCTGCCGATCGAGCACGCGCTGAGCCGCGCCGAGCAGGAGACCGTCGCCGCCGAAGGGATCGACAGCTGGAACGCCTACCTGCGCCGCTTCCCGAAGACCAAGGACCGCGATCGCGACCGGGCGCTGGTCGAATGGAGCGGCGAGGGCTCGGTCATCCGCAACATCTACGGCGAGGAGTACATCGACTGCCTGGGCGGCTACGGCATCTTCTCGCTGGGTCACCGCCACCCCGAGGTGGTGCGCGCGGTCAAGGATCAGCTCGACCGGATGCCGCTCCACAGCCAGTACCTGGTGAACCCGATCACGGCGGAGGCGGGCCGGCGCCTGGCCGAGGTCGCTCCGGGGTCGCTCAAGCGGACCTTCTTCTGCAACAGCGGCACCGAGGCGGTCGAGGGGGCGCTCAAGCTGGCCCGGCTGCACACCCGCCGGCAGCGGTTCATCTCGGCCGAGAACTCGTTCCACGGCAAGTCGATGGGCAGCCTGTCGGTCACCGGCCGGCCGGTGTTCCGGGAGCCGTTCCAGCCGCTCCTCAGCGAGGTCACCTTCGTGCCCTACGGCGACGCCGCGGCGATCGAGAGAGCGATCGGCCGGGACACGGCGGCGGTGATCCTCGAGCCGGTGCAGGGCGAGGGGGGCGTCATCGTCCCGCCCGACGAGTACTGGCCGCGGGTGCGGACGATCTGCTCGAAGCACGGTGTCCTGCTGATCGCCGACGAGGTGCAGACCGGTCTCGGACGCACCGGGGCGCTCTTCGGCGTCAATCACTGGGGTGTGGTGCCGGACATCCTGTGCCTCGCGAAGGCGCTGTCGGGCGGCGTCATCCCGTGCGGCTCGTTCACCACCACCGACGAGATCTTCTCGGCCTTCCACGCCAACCCGATGTGGCACTCGTCGACCTTCGGCAACAACCCGCTGGCCGCGACCGCCGCCTCGATGGCGATCGAGATCACCGTGCGCGACCGGCTGCCCGAGCGCGCCGCCCGTCTCGGGGAGGCCCTGCTGCGCCGGCTGGAGGCGCTGCGCGCGAAGCACCCGAAGCTGATCCTCGAGGTGCGCGGCAAGGGGCTCCTGATCGGCCTCGAGATGCGCGACGAGGCGCTCGGCGCGGCCCTGGCGGAGAAGCTCTACGCCCGGCGCGTCCTGGTGGCCTACGCGCTCAACCGGCCGCGGGTCATCCGCATCGAGCCCCCGCTCAACATTCCGGAACAGCTCCTCGATCGCCTGGTCGAGGCGCTCGGCGAATCGCTCCCGGCGCTCGACGCCTGAACCGCCCCGCGGCGGGTATAATGCGCCGCGCCCTGGAGCGTTCCATGCAGAAGATGTGGGTCGCCGGCCGCTGGACCGGGAGCGTGTCGGAGAAGACCTTCCCGGTCGACAACCCGGCCACCGAGGAGATCATCGGCGAGGTGCCGCGCGCCGGCGCCCGCGACGCCGACCTGGCGGTGCAGGCGGCGGCCGAGGCGTTCCGCGACTGGCGCGTCGTGCCGGGTATCGAGCGGGCGGCGCTGATGCACGAGTTCGCCGCCCGGCTGCGGGCGAAGCGCCTGGCGGTGGCCCGCCAGCTCACCCTGGAGGGCGGCAAGCCGCTCGTCGAGAACCTGGACGAGATCGAATGGTGCGCCGCCTGCTTCGACTACTACGGCGAGCTGGCTCGCGATCAGGCGGGCAAGGTGATCTCCCCGGTCTTCCGGCACCAGATCAACTTCGTCCGCAAGGAGCCGTACGGCGTCGTCGTCACGATCGTGCCCTGGAACTACCCGCTCCTGCTCCTGACCTGGAAACTGGCGCCCGCCCTCGCCGCCGGCAACACGGTCGTGATCAAGCCGTCCAACGAGACGCCCCTCTCGACCCTGATGCTGGCCGAGGATCTGGGGATTTTCGGCACGGGTGTGGTCAATATCCTCACGGGCTTCGGCGCGGAGATCGGCGACCCGCTGGTCGTGCACCCCGACGTGGCGCTCGTCGCCTTCACCGGCAGCATCGCCACCGGCAAGGCGATCGCCCAGGCCGCCGCGCCGCATCTCAAGAAGCTCAATCTGGAGCTGGGCGGCAACGACCCGTTCATCGTGTGCGACGACGTCGATCTCGACGTGGCCGCGCGCGGCGCCGTGTGGGCCGCCTTCCTCAACATGGGGCAGGTGTGCACGTCGGGGGAGCGCTTCTACGTCTTCGAGAGCGTGTTCGAGGAGTTCACCCGGAGATTCGTCGCCCACGCCAGGCGGCTCCGTCTCGGCGACCCGCTCGGGCCGGACATCGACTGCGGGCCGCTCATCCGCGAGGCGCACCGCCGGCAGATCGAGGCGAAGATCGAGGACGCGGTGTCGCAGGGCGCGCGCGTGCTGGCCGGCGGCCGGCGCCCGCCGCAGTTCAAGAAGGGGTTCTTCTTCGAGCCGACGGTCCTGGTGGACGTGAAGCAGACGATGTCGATCATGCGCTCCGAGACGTTCGGTCCGATCGCCCCGCTGGTCCCGGTCCGCGGGATCGAGGAGGCGGTGCGCTTCGCCGACGACTCGGAGTACGGCCTGGGGGCCAGCATCCTCACCAACAATCTCGAGCACGCCCTGTACGCCATGGAGAACATCCACGCGGGGACCTTCTGGATCAACGATCCGTTGACCGACAATGACGCCGGCCCGTTCGGCGGCATGCGGCAGTCCGGAATCGGCCGGGAGCTGGGGATCGAGGGGTTGGACGCGTTCCGCGAGCCGAAGCACGTCCATCTCGACTACCGCATCGAGGCGAAGCCGTACTGGTACCCGTACCGCTGGGATCACGTGAAGAAGGATGCGCACGGATGAAGAAGAGCATCGTCCTGAAGACCGCCATCCCCGGCCCGCGCTCCCAGGAGCTCGGCCGGGCCCGCCAGGCGGCCGTGCCGCGCGGGCCGTACAACATCACGCCGGTGTTCATCGCCCGGGGGGAGGGGGCGCTCCTGGAGGACGTGGACGGCAACCGCTTCATCGACTTCGCCGGGGGCATCGGGGTGCTCAACACCGGTCATGCCCCGAAGGACGTGGTGCGGGCCATCCAGCAGCAGGCCGAGAAGTTCGTGCACTCGTGCTTCCACGTCACGATGAACGAGCCGTACGTGCGGCTCGCCGAGACGATGAACCGGATCACGCCCGGCTCGTTCCCCAAGAAGACCTTCTTCGCGAACTCCGGCGCCGAGGCGGTCGAGAACGCCGTCAAGGTGGCGCGCAACTTCACGCGCAAGAGCGGGGTCCTGTGCTTCGAGGACGCCTTCCACGGGCGCACTCTCCTGGCGATGTCGCTCACCAGCAAGGTCCATCCGTACAAGGACCACTTCGGGCCGTACGCCCCGGAGGTCCACCGGCTGCCGTTCTCGTACTGCTACCGCTGCCCGTGGGGGAAGAGGTATCCGGGCTGCAACATCGAGTGCGCCACGTTCCTGGAGGACTTCTTCAAGCGCTATGTCGACCCGACCACGGTCGCGGCGCTGGTGGTGGAGCCGATCCTGGGCGAGGGCGGCTTCGTCATGCCGCCACAGGAGTACTACCCGATCCTGGTGAGCCTCTGCCGCAAGCACGGGATCCTGGTGATCGCCGACGAGGTGCAGACCGGGTTCGGCCGCACCGGCCGGATGTTCGCGTGCGAGCACTGGGGCATCGAGCCGGACATCCTGGTGACCTCCAAGTCGATCGCCGCCGGGCTGCCCCTGGCCGCCGTCACCGGGCGGGCCGAGATCATGGACGCGCCGGAGGAGGGCAGCCTGGGCGGGACGTTCGGCGGCAATCCGGTCGCCTGTGCCGCCGCCCTGGCCGCCATCGACCTGATCGAGAAGCAGGGCCTGGTGGAGAAGGCGGCCCGGATGGGGGAGAAGGTGCGCGAGCGCTTCGAGGGACTGTGGAAGAAGTGCTCGTGCATCGGCATCGTCCGGGGCGCCGGCGCGATGCGGGCCATCGAGTTCGTCAAGGACCGCGCCACCAAGGAGCCGGCGAAGGAGCTGGTCAACCGCATCGTCCGCCTGTGCTACGAGCGCGGTCTGATCGTCATCGGGGCGGGCACCTACGGCAACGTGATCAGAACTCTGATGCCGCTGGTGATCACGGAGGACCAGCTCGAGGAGGGTCTCGACGTGCTGGAGGGCGCCATCGTCGAGGCCACCCAGGCGCTGCAGCCGGCCCCGGTCGAGAGCCGGCCGCCGTCCCCGATCGCCCCGCGCCCGAGCGGCGAGGGCGTCTCGGTCGTCTAGTCAGGAGGATCGCGATGCTGCTGCAGGGGAAGACGGGCCTGATCGTCGGCGTCGCCAACAAGCGCAGCATCGCCTGGAGCATCGCCGAGTCGCTGCACCGCGAAGGCGCCCGGCTGGCGTTCAACTACCAGGGCGAGCGGCTGGAGGAGAACGTGCGCTCCCTGACCGCCGGGCTGCAGGGCTCGGTCGTCCACCCGTGCGACGTGACCAAAGACCAGGAAATCGACGGCCTGTTCGCGAAGGTGAAGCAGGAGTTCGGCCGTCTCGACATCCTGGTGCACTGCGTCGCGTTCGCGCGCAAGGAGGACCTGGAGGGGGAGTTCCTGGGCACGACCCGCGACGGCTTCGCCATGGCGCTCGACATCAGCGCCTACTCGCTGACGGCGCTGGCGCAGCGGGCGGCGCCGGTCATGGAGGGCGGGGGCAGCATCGTCGCCCTCACCTACCTGGGGTCGGGGAAGGCGGTGCCGGGGTACAACATCATGGGCGTGGCCAAGGCCGCCCTCGAGTCGAGCGTGCGTTACCTGGCGGCCGATCTCGGCAAGAAGAACATCCGCGTCAACGGCATCTCCTCCGGCCCGATCAGCACCCTCGCGGCCCGCGGCGTCCCGGGATTCACGAAGATGCTGCAGATCGTGCGGGAGCGCTCGCCGCTGCCGCGCAACACCGAGCCGGCCGAGGTCGGGGACACCGCCCTGTTTCTCTGCTCGTCGCTTTCCCGCGGCATCACCGGCGAGGTGATCTTCGTAGACAACGGCTACCACATCATGGGGATGTGAGCACGGTCGCGCCGCCACCCGCCCCGGTGGTCACCTGCGAGCGGCTGGCCAAGACCTACCGCGGGGCGCTGGCGCGCGGCGGCGTGCGCGCCCTCGTCGGGCTCGACCTCGCCGTTCCCGCCGGTCAGACCTTCGGGCTCCTGGGTCCGAACGGAGCGGGCAAGACGACGCTGGTCAAGCTCCTGCTGGGGATCGCCTTCCCGACCTCGGGGACATCCGCGGTGCTGGGCCGGCCGGCGGGCGACGTGCGCGCCCGCGAGCGGATCGGCTACCTGCCGGAGAACCATCGCTACCCGCCGCACCTGACCGGCGAGCAGGTCCTGCACCATTTCGGGCGGCTGTCCGGGCTGCCGGGCGCCCGGCGGACCCGCCGGGTCGAGGATCTGCTGCGCCGAGTCCGGCTCACGGAATGGCGCTCGCTGCGGGTGCACAAGTACTCCAAGGGAATGATGCAGCGCCTCGGGATGGCCCAGGCGATCCTGAACGATCCCGATCTGCTGATCCTGGACGAGCCGACCGACGGCGTCGATCCGATCGGCCGGCGGGAGATCCGCGATCTCCTGCTGGAGCAGCGGGCGCGGGGAGCGACGATCTTCCTGAACTCCCATCTCCTTTCGGAGGTGGAGCGTCTGTGCGATCGCGTCGCGATCCTGAAGGACGGGGCGCTCGTGCGCGAGGGCGGGGTGGCCGATCTCACCCGGCCGCGCAGCGTCTGGCAGGTGGACACGCGCGCCGCGCCGCCGGACGCCCTCGCCGGCGCCGTGGCGCGCGCCCCG
>JACXTT010001909.1_pt1 | contig 34055 bp, 30 predicted proteins | sample 9270951 | NCBI WGS metagenome assembly JACXTT01 (sample SAMN15532306, study PRJNA645909) | rock metagenome | isolation source: weathered quartz diorite | place: Puerto Rico | collected 2017-06-21 | reverse complement strand
TGGGGTTACGCACGTTCGGGAGGGCGAGGCTCCTGCCGAGCCGGAAGCATCGGCGTCGGCGTTTTACACTTGGCGTTTCTCGAGTTCACGGCTCGGCAGGAGCCTCGCCCTCCCGACCTTCCTGCCCGAAGATTTAGCCTGGACGACGCACTAGAAGCCCTGGGGTGAAGTACTCCGAACCCCAGGGTTCGGAGTAGCTCACCCTGGGGCTTGCGGTGATCAACGGTAATCTTCGCGGATCGGCGTGAAGATGTCGAGCGCCTTGGTCGGCTCCTCCAAGGCGACGACCTTGTGCTTGACATTGCCTGGGATGCGCCACATATCCCCCTTGGTCAGAAGTTTCTCCTCGCCGCCGATGGTGAAGATCGCCTTGCCTTCCAGGAGGATGCCGACCTGCTCGTGCGGATGGCTGTGCTCCGCTACCACCGAGTGCGGTTGCAGATCGACGTAGGAGAGCATCATCTTCTCGACGGAGCAGGTGGCGATGGTGACGCCGGGGAAGATGGTGTGCCGTGAGAGATCGTCTTTCGCGGGAAAATAGAGGCTCATGGGTGCTCCGTCGATTTTGGATCAGAGCCCGAGCGTCAGCGAGGGACTTCGTCGGTTCCTCGCTGACGCTCGGGCTCTGAATTCCGCGGGTTAACAAAAAAAACCTCGGCGCTCAAGCCGAGGTTCATTGTAGGAAAGTCGATTCGGTTCAGCGTCCGCCGAAGATGCCCGGCGCGCCAAGTTGGTAGTGCATCTCGGCACTGCCTCGGATGATGAGCGACTTGGTCGGCGGATAGAAGATAATGGAGCCGGGACCGTTCGGCTGCCAGTAGTTAGGTTCGATGACTTGCTGAATCAGCAGGATAAGCTGCTGAGCGTTCTGCTGCATCTGGAACTGGGCGACGAACGGGCCGAACTGCATCGCCAGGCGCGGGTCCCCCTCGACCAAGTCGCCGATCTGATAGGTGCGGATGACGGTGTGCTTGCTCGCCTTCTCCGGCGTCATGACCTGGATCGCCCCTTCCTTGATGATGTAGGTGAGGCCCTTGTCGCCCAGCACCTTCTTGAGAATGGTGCGCACGCTCGCCTTGTCAACCTTGAAACTGACCGGGTCTTCGTAGTCGATGTTGAGGTCCATCAGCGACATCGGGTCGACGATGATGGTCAAGCCGGTCTTGTCTTGCAGATGATTGATGACCGATTTCAGCTTGTCGTTGTCGTAATCGACCGACATGACGGAGTTGAGCGTTTTAAGCAGCTTGGCTTCCTTCTCGGTCAACTGCGGGCCGAACAGCTTCTTCATGCGGTCGCTACGTTCCTTCCAGTCAGCGGGGAAGGTGATGTCCTTGTCGGTCACGACGGCCGATTTTTCCATGGCGAGATTGACCCCCAGAATTCCTTTTTCACGTTCGCGAATGGTATCGGCGTGGACCTTCTGCGCGTTCTTGGCCTGATCGGTGAAGCCCTTGGCAGCCCCGCTGACGCCCCCCGAGGGATCGGCAACCGGCGGTTTGTACTTGGGTCTGTCCGGATTGGGATTGAGGGGACGCTGATCTTGCTTGACATTGTTGGCGCGGACCGCGTCCTCGACGGTAACCAAACGCCCTTGCAACCGCTGCACGAGCGCGGCGCGCTGCGTCGGCAGCAAGTCCTGCGAATCGCGCACTCGATTCAACATCTCGCGCAACGCAAACTTCGCATCGACCGGGTCTTGCTTGCGCGACTGATCAATGGCGTCGTTGACCAGCGCGGTCAACTTCTCGGCGGCAAGTTTTTGCCGGGCGGCGGCTTCCTTCAAATCCTGCCCAGAGGCGGCGAAGGAAAAGGCAAGCAGCGCAAACGTGGTCAAACTGGCCAGGATGGATCGCGACATGATCAGAGGCTCCTCTCGAGTTGAGATGGAAACCATTCGTCCCCAATGGTTTAATGGTATCCTTGGTCAGAGCGGAATGCTAGACAATCTTGGTTGTTTTTGGGAAATTACTTTGCTCCGGATAACAAAGCGAAGACATTTAACGCATCTTTCCCATCCTTCCCGCTTGAAGCGTAAGTAGCAGAGCATCGGCGCAGTAATGCCCGCAAAATTAGACGCTTGGTTCAACCGAACTTGCGCTGTTGCGTGAGGATGCCTGGCTTTTTTTGGCTCTTTCGGTGAATGCGTGTTTTGCTGTCAAGGTCGGTTGAGCTGGAAACGATTTTTTCCTTGGCTTGTCCCCCCCGGACGTGACCTTCAGGGGCAAAATCTGCCATAATCCCTGGAAAAATGCGACATCCTGAGGGTCAGCAGATCTTGACCTTTAGCTCTCCTGAGAGGGTCGTCACCAGCCGGATACCACGAAAAACGCCGGACGGCAAGAAAACACCCATTCCCCGGATGAGCCTGAATTATGGCATCTTGCCGAAGTGTATGCTTCACGGAACCAGACCTGGTCGCCGTTGCGAGATTTCGCTGAAGTTATTACGATGAACGGCGATGGATCGACCCGACCAACCCGCTGAAGGATCAGCGGCCTGGACTCTGCCGACCTGGGGCTGGCTGCTCGGTGTTGCCGCGCTGTTGGCCTGGCACGGCTGGCTGACGCTGTCGCTGTTCGGCGCCTATCCGTGGAACGATCTCACCAACGACCGCCCGATCGTTTCCGGCGTGCATCCGCAGCACCTCTACCTCGGCTCGCTCGGCGCCCGCGCCATGGCGACTCACGGACGCGCCACCGTCATCGATGTGCGTTTCCAGGCCGGGTACCCGAAGACGCCGATCTTCGACGGCGCCCGGGTCGCCGAATTGCTGCTCCTGTGCGGCGGCAGGTCGTATCATCCCGCCGCGTACAAGATCGGCTTCGCTGCGCTGTGCCTGCTGGTGCCGTTCTTTTTGCTTATCACCTGCAAATCGATCGATCTCGGCAACGCGACGTCGCTGCTGGCGACCTTTCTCGGCTTGCTGATCTGGTGGGGGCCGCACGGCCGGGCTGCGCTTTGGTCCGGTGATTGCGAGCTGTATCTCGCGTCGCTTTCGGCCCTGGCGCACGTCGGCTTCCTGATCGCCTATCATCGCACGGCCAGTGTCGGATCGTGGTTCGGGCTCTTGATCACGGGCTGTCTCGGCTGGCTCTTGCAACCATTGTTCTTTCCGATCCTGCTGCCGGTGCTGCTCGTGTACTACCTGTCGGTCGGCGCCAGGCACGACTTCCTGACCTGGCACGTCGCGTTCTGGTCGGCAGAGATGTTGGGGCTCTTGATCAACCTGCCGTGGTTGACTGATTGGCTCGACTCGTGGTGGCTGCGCACCGAGTTGCCGACCACCACCGAGCTGCTGGCGCATCGCACTTTCGTCACCGTCTGGAACGCGCCGATTTGGGGCGGCCCGACGAGTCGGGTGCTCGCGGTCCTCGTGACGCTCGGCGGCACGGTCGGCGTCGTCATCCTCAATCAAACGCAGCAACGCCCCGCCGCCCGGCTGCTCGGCCTGTCGTCCGGCGGGGCGATCCTGCTGGCCTTGCTGGGCGTCACGTGGAAGCCTCTCGGCGACACCGGCACCGCCGCCCTGCTCGCCCCGGCCCTCTGGTTCGCCTGCGTCCCGGCCGCTCATGCGTGCATCTGGACGTCGGCCCACCTTTGGCGGCGCGGCACGGCCGGACGCTGCGGCCTCCTCGGCCTGACGCTCGCGGCAGCCGGCGCCTTCATGCTGTTGACGGAGACGCCGCACACCTTGCTCGAACGCTGCCTGCCGGGCGGGCCTTTGGAGGTCGGCCTCGGACCGAAGCGCGAGACGCTCGTGCAGACTTTGGTGCAATACACGACCGACGACGCCCGCATTCTCTGGGAAGACCGCAACCGCAGCCGGCAAGCCTCGCGCTGGCCTGCATTGTTGCCGCTCCTGACCAACCGCAGCTACGTCGGCGGACTTGATCCGGACGGGTTTATCGAGCACTCGTCGATCAGCCTCATCAATCAAGTGCTGGACGGCCGACACATCGCGACCTGGAACGACGAGGAGCTGACGGAATACTGCCGGCGTTACAACATCCGCTGGCTTGTCGCCTGGTCCCCCGCGGTGATCGAGCGATTCGAGGCCTGGAAGGCGGCCGAGAAGCGGACGCCGGTCATCGACGAGGAAACTGGCTGGCTGTTCGAGGTGAAGCGCGAGGCCAACTTCGCGCTGAAGGGCCAGGCCGACTTGCTGGAAGCGGACGGGCAACACATCGCGTTGGGCAACGTGACGCCCCACAACGGCGAGGTGGTGATCAGCCTGCATTTCCAGGCCGGCATGAGGGCATCCCCTGGCCGCGTGCAGATCGAACGCGCCACCTCTGGCGACGACCCGATCGGCTTTGTGCGCTTGCGTCTGGCAGCGCCGGCGGCGCGCGTAACACTATCGTGGGAAAGATGATACGTCTATCACGGAAGGGCGCGAAGAAAGGCGATATGCCCAATACTTCGTGTCCTTCGTGCATTTCGCCGATTATTCTTGGCGGGTTCTTGGCTTCGTTCACGCTTGGTTATGTAGAGACAAGACGCAGGCCCGTTCGAGGACAAGATCATGAACAGCTTCATCGCCGGCATTACTCTCTCCGCCATGTTCCTCGCCGGCCCCGTGCCGACCGAGAGTCCGCTGAAATCGGGCCCACAAGTCGGCCAGCGGAACAATCGCGGCGGGTTCTTTCCGAACCTGGTCGCGGGGCCTGGCGCCGGCGAACGCCGCTGCCCGGTCTGAACGCCGGACACCGACCTGGTTGCCCTCATTTTCGTGAAAGACATGAGCGACCCCTTGGCCAGTCTGGTCAAGAGGATTGACACGAAGGTCAACGAGGCCTCGCCAAAGTACACCCGCAACAAGCTCGGCGCCTTTGTCATCATCGGCGACGTCCCTGGCCGAGTTGACGACCTCCGCGGCCTGGCCGAGTGTGAAGGGCTCAGCCGCGTGACCCTGTGCATCGGCAACCCGCCGCCTCGCTATGAGGTAAACGGCGAAGCCGACGTAACGGTGGTGATCTACACGCCCGGCCGGCCCGGTCAGAACCACGTCGTCGCCAACTTCGCCCTGCGGACGGGCGAGTTGAATGATGCGAGGAGCAACGCGATTGTGGAGGCTCTGGCGAAGGTGTTGCCGAAGTGAAACGCATTTGTCCGGGCCGCGCACGCAGCGCAGCGGAGTAAGCGGGAATGCCGTATACGACGGACCGCTTACTCCGCTGCGCTGCGTGCGCGGCCCGAATTTGTCATTCGATAGTCCTTGGTCGGCAATGCCCTTCAGGACGTTTCCAACCCGCATTCGCCCGCCAATTCTGCGGGCACGCGCCCCTCCGTATCCCAGCCGCGTAAGCGGTAGTAGCTCGCAATCATGGCGTCGAGCCGCTCCTTCGGCAAGGTCGCGGGCTGGTCGGTCGTCGAGGGGAGGCTTTCCGACAGAAACCGTCTCGGCAGCGTGTCCTCGGCGCGCGTCCAGCCCTCGCGCTGGTTGTAGAGCTTCTTCGCCGTGACGATGCGCTTCGCGGTGCGGCGCAGCTCGTCGGTGTCCACATCCCAGCCGGTTACCTGATGCAGCAACTCGGCACTCTCGGCGAAGAAGTCGCTGAAGACGCCGCGCAGGAACTTGCACAGGATCAAGGAATCCATCAGGGCAGCCTTATCCTCGGTCTCGACGGCGTGAACGGCGGCGGCGACGTTGCCGTGCAGGCGGTCTGTTCTGGTCGAGAAGTCGATTTCGTAGGCGCCGGAACGATTGTGGTCAGCGCCGCGCGAGCCGACGGCGAAGCCGAGCGCCATCGTCTGCAAGGCGCGCGGCTCGTAGCCGGGAATTTCCAGTCCCTTGACGTGCGGAGCAAAGTCGGGAGCGGCACCGCCGATTTGCTGGGCGGCCCGGCGAGTACCGTCAGCGAGCAGGTTGCCGAGGCCCTCGCGCGTGGCGATCAAGCGAATCGTGTCGAGCATCGCCTGCGAATTGCCAAAACGCAACGTGGGGACAGACTTTCCAGCCTGTCCGCGGCTAACCTGTGCTGGACAAGCTGGAAAGCCTGGCCCCACGGCGTCGAGCAGCCCCTTTTCGTTGCATTCCATGGCGAAAGCAATGCTGGCACCGGTCGAGATGGTATCGAGGCCGAACTCGTCGCACAGGTGGGCGGCTTCGAGGATGGCGGCCTGGTCGCTGATGCCGCACAGGGAGCCGAGGGCGAACAGGCTTTCATATTCGAGCCGGACGGGGCCGGACGGGGCTTCGTAAATGTGCTCGCAGCCGATTGTGCAGGCGGCGCACGAATGGCGTGCGACGCGTTTGCCGGCGTTCAGCGATTCTCCAGCGATCTGCTCGGCTTCGGCGAACGAGCCTTGCTGGAAGTTGCGCGTCGGTAACGCGTGCAGGCGGTTGAACGTCAACAGGTTGGCGACGGTGCCGAGTTCGCGGTACTTGGCGGTAGCGGGGCCGAAGGAACGCTGCGACAGGTCCTTGGCGGAGTGGACCACACCGGCCGGATCGGCGACTGCGACGCGCTGCGTGCCGGCGACGGCGATCGCCTTGAGTTTCTTCGAGCCCATGACGGCGCCGAGTCCGCCACGGCCAGCGTGACGATTGTCGTGGCTGATGGTGGCGTAGCGCACCAGGATTTCGCCGGCGCAGCCGATGATCGCCGCGTGAAACTGCGGGCCGAGGCGTGCCGTCAACAGTGCGGCGGCTTCCTGTGCAGATCGGCCCCACAGAGCGCTTGCCGACTCGATGCGAATGTCTCCCTCGTCGATGATCAGGCACATCGGCTGCGCGGCCGAGCCGACGATTACCAGTGCGTCCATGCCGGCACGCTTGGCGGACAGGGCGAAATGCGACGACGACAGGGCATCGTTGAGCCGATCGGTGAGCGGCGACTTGGCGACGACGGCGAACTTGGCGCTGGTGGTGAGCGGCGTGCCGACGAATGGGCTGAAGGCGAAGATGAGCGGAGCATTCGGGGCCAGCGGATCGATGCCGACGGGGGCTTCACGGTGCAGCAGATACGTTCCCAGGCCGACGCCGCCGAGATAGCGGCGCAGGACGTCCGGCGGCAAGGAGCGCCATTCGCAGCGGCCTTGCGTCAGATCGACGCGCAGATAACGGCCGTAGTAGCCGAACATGATCATCCCCCCGCATCCGCAGAGAGCAACAGCAACCGCGCGTCGGCCGGCAGCGACTCGCGCAGGCTGCCGACGAAACGCTCGCCGTTGAGTGAAAGCAGATAGTGCGGCGACAGCGTGCCATTGGCTTGCACCATGCCCGTAAGCATGGGACACCTGGCTTCCAGTTGCCGCACGGCATCAAGGAGCGTGGCAGCGCATACCGTTATCTGAGCAAGGCCGGCGCGCTGGCGTGGAATGCCGAAGAGTTCAATGGTGACTTCAGGTGGCTGCATACCTCATTCATACCACGAATGGGTCTTGTCGCTAAGGGGGAACACCGTTTTGCTTAGTGCGTACCTGCGTGCTATCTTTGCATCACCTGCTCCCGTCCCCGCGGGCTAAGGCCCAAAACTTGGCCATGAGATTCGTCATGCGCTCACGGACCTTCGTCTTTCTGCTCTTTTTCGGAGCCCTACTGTATCGCCTGGGTACCGTGCTGGCGTTTCGCGACATTCACGAAGGGCCCGTCGGGGACCTTTGCAATGACGATGTGCAGTTTCATCTCTTGGCGAAAAACCTGATCGCCGGCCACGGGTACACGATCGCCCCGGATCAGCCGTTGACGTCGTTTCGCGCGCCGGGCTTCCCGTTTGTGCTGGCCGGTTTCTACGCGTTGGCTGGAACGAATCCGGCGGCAGCGTATCTATTCTTCTGCCTGCTGGGCGCCGGCGCCTGTGTGCTGACCTATGGACTGGCGCGTGAATTCTTGACCGAACCGGGAGCACGCCTGGCCAGCATCCTCGCGGCAATCTATTTACCACACGCATATATGGCGACCACCTTCACATCGGAAAGCGTCTACGTCCCGTGCCTCGCGCTCGGCCTTTGGCTGGTCGTGCGTTTCGTCAATGCAAGGGCCATCGGCATGCTTGGGGCGGCGGGGGTGGTGCTGGGCTACGCAAGTCTGACACGACCCGCCACGCTGCTGCTCTTGCCGCTCTTGCTTGGCATACTTGCCTGGAATGACTTCCGAAGCAAGCGCTTTCAGCCGCTCCCCTATTTGCTCTTTGCGATCACGTTTCTTGGCGTCATCACGCCGTGGACGGTGCGCAATCACGACGTTCACGGCAAATGGATACTCGTCGCCACCAACGGTGGGACGACGTTCTGGGGAGGCAACAACGACCTCGTACTACACGAGCGCAAACACCTTGGCTACTGGGTGCCGAACACGCAATTGCCCGAGCGCGCCAAAATCGAAGCCGCGGCGAACGAGATCGAGCGCGATGAGATCGAATGGCGGCTCGGCAAGGAGTGGGTGCGCGAGCATTGGCTTTCGCTGCCGCTCCTGGAACTGTACAAGTTCGCGCGACTCGGGTGGCTGCCGGACTACGGCGCCGGCCTGCGCTGGCTGCGCATCGTGACTTATCTGCCGTTCTTGCTGCTTCTGTGTGCCTCTGCCGTTCGCTGCGCCTGGCGCAAGGAATGCTGGACGCCGTCCTGGCAGATCGTTCATGCGGCAACTATGGCAGTGGTCGTGACGGCGTTGATCTTCTGCGGCGAGCCTCGCTATCGCGACGCGCAGATGCCGGTGCTGATGATCTACGCGGCCCTCGGCGTGCTGCCTCGCTGGGCACGCCTGGAGAAGCCGATTACGGCTTAGCGTTCGCATGACGTCTTGCAAGCGGCTTTGTCACACCGTCGCAAAGGCGATAAGATTAACGTGAGCGTGCAACACGTCCCTGGCTGCGAGTACGCCATGAGTGAGAAGCCGAGTCCTAAACCCTCTGCGTCCGAGCCGGCGGCGAGAACCGCCGGTGACGGGACGAGCGCCGGGTCCAAGGGGGCGCCGGCGGCAGGCAAGGCAAAGTCGGGGGGCGAACCGGACGAATCCTTCCACTTCCTCGTTCCCCCGCAGTCGCCCGGCGAACTCGGCCGGTTGGCGAATTACCGCGTGCTCAAGGTGCTTGGCAAAGGCGGCATGGGCATCGTCTTCATGGCCGAGGACACCCGCCTGCACCGCATCGTTGCCTTGAAGGTGATGCTCCCCGCGATCGCCAAGAAAGACATTGCCCGCGATCGTTTCATCCGCGAGGCTCGCGCGACCGCCGCCATCGAGCACGATCACATCGTCACCATCTATGAAGTCAACGAGGACAACGACGTTCCGTACCTCGCCATGCAATTTCTCAAGGGCATGACGCTCGAGGATTGGCTCAAGGCTGGCAAGACGCTCAACGTGCCGCAGGTCATGCGGATCGGCAAGGAGATCGCCAAGGGGCTTGCCGCCGCTCATGCACGCGGGCTGATCCACCGCGACATCAAGCCGTCGAACATCTGGCTCGACGCCGTCAACAAGGGGCGTGTCAAGATACTCGATTTCGGCCTGGCCCGGCCGACCAACGAGGAGACGCATCTCACCCAGGAAGGCATGATCCTCGGCAGCCCGGCGTACATGTCGCCTGAACAGGCACGCGGGCAGGGAATCGATGAGCGCGTCGATCTCTTCAGCCTCGGCTGCGTACTCTATCGGCTCTGTGCGGGCAGGCTTCCGTTCAACGGCAAGGACGCGATGTCGGTGCTGCTGGCGATCACCTCGGACGAGCCGGCAGCGCTCAAGAAGCTCAACGAAGACCTGCCGCCGGCGCTCGCGGACCTGGTACACCAACTGCTGGCGAAGACGCCGGCGGAACGCCCCGCGTCGGCCAAGGCGGTGGTGCACACGATCCAGAACATCGAACGCGATTGGATCGCGAATGCCAGGACGATGGCGACTCGGCCAGTACGGGACACCGCCGCCGGATCGACCACCCAGGACGCCACGAGCGCCGTCGAAAAGCCGGCGGACATCGATCCCGCCTTGGAAGAATCGGCAATCACCGACCTCGAGTTGCAGCCCACGCAGATACCGGGCATGACGCCGGCGCCGCCGCGCGGGCGCTCGTGGGTTCTTGCCGGGCTGGGCTGCTCGCTCGTGTCGGTGCTCTTGCTCGTGTGCTGCATGGGGATCGCGATCGCCACCAATCATGGGCATGTCAAGATCAGCGCGGAGGACGACGCCAGGCCGTTTCTGGAAGAGGACGGGCTAACTCTCTGGGACCATAACAGCAAGGCCCATACGCTGAAGCTGGGCGAACTGCATCGCTTGCCCTCGGGCGGTTATCACGTGGACGCAGCTCAGTTGCCCAAGGGATTGCAGGTTGAGCCGAACCCGTTTTCCTTGCATCGCGGTGAGACACTGGAAATCAAGGTGCGATATGGCATGCCGATGCCGACGATCGTCATGGTCACCGCGGACCAGGCAAGGAAGATTCAGCATGACTGGGCGAGCTACTTGAAACGCCCCCTCGAGGAGACGACATCGCTCGACGCCAAGATGATGCTGATTCCGCCGGGCGAATTCATGATGGGGACCTCCAAGGAGCTGCTGGCCGCCCTGTCCAAGAAATTCGATAAGAAGATCTTGCTGTTCAGCAACGAAGCGCCGCCGCACCGCGTCAAGATCAGCAAGCCGTTCTACCTTGGCGCCCGCGAAGTGACGCACGGCGAATTCAGGAAATTCGTGACGGAGAAGAGCTATCTGACGGTGCCGAAAGCCTCCAAACGCGGCGGCACCGGCATCGAAACGGGCCGCGATTCCGGACGCAAGTCTGAGTTCGACTGGGTGACCTTCGGCCCCGATTACTTGCCGAAGGATGAGCATCCGGTCAGCAACATCACCTGGAAGGATGCCGAGGCGTTCTGCCAATGGCTCAGCGAGAAGGAGAAGAAAATCTATCGACTGCCGACCGAAGCGGAATGGGAGTACGCGTGCCGCGCGGGGATGACCTCGTTCTGGTCGTTCGGCGACGACTTTCGGGAGAAGGAAGCACGAGCCCACATGTGGTATCACGTGCCTCTCAAGTTCACTGCCAACCCGGCCACGCCCAAGCCAGTTGGCAAACTGACCGCCAACGGCTTCGGCCTGCACGACATGCACGGCAACGTCGCGGAAATGTGTGCTGATTACTGGGAAGCGGCCTACTACCAGAAGAGCCCCAAGGACGGCCTGTTCATCGATCCCAAAGGCCCGGAGCCAGCTGCGGGCATGCGCGTTGCGCGCGGCGGCAGTTTCCTCGACACGGCGAACGTGACCCGCTCGGCAAATCGGCAAGCGGTCGACCCGAGCCTGGGCTTCTCCTACCTCGGCTTCCGCATCGTTTGCGAACTGCCGCAGCCGCTAGAGTAAGCGCCGATCCCAGGGCTTGCTGGATTTGTCGTGACAATCCCTGCCCCGCCCTTTACACTGGACTATTGATAACGTCCTCAAGCGTCGCGGCACTGGGCCAGACGATTTGTTGGAAGCATACAACTTGTTGGAGGTGCTCGAAGTGAGTATCATCCGGATCGGCTTGGCGGAGACCAAACATTTTTCTGAAGGCTACGCCGCCATCTTCGGCAGCAAAAGCAAAAAAGATGACAAGCCTGCGCAAAGCAAGGCCAAGAAGGACAAGAAGATTGCCAAGCCAGGCAAGAAAAAAGGCAAGAAGTAGTTGCATTTGCCGCTTGCGGCGCACCAAGTGCAAGGCGCCGCGCAGAGGCTGCGCCGCCAGCGGCGACTCGGATGAACCTTTCCATCACTTCCAACGTATCCATTGGCAAAGACGCCGTGGCAAGCTCCCCCGCATATGCCGACTGTTCGGATGAGGAACTCTTCGCCCTGTTTCGGCAAGGCACACTCGAGGCGTTCGGTGCGCTGGTGCGCCGGTACGAGGGAGAACTGTACGGCTATCTGCGCCGCTACCTCGGCGACCGCGACCTTGCGGACGACGTGTTTCAGAATACCTTCTTGCAGCTCTACACGAAGATTCAGCAATATGAGCCGGGACGTCCCGTGCGTCCTTGGCTTTACGCCATCGCGACGAACCAGGCAATCGATGCGATGCGCCGGCAGGGCCGGCATCAGACGATAAGGCTGCACGCGGAAGGCGAGGACGCGGGCGAAGGCGCTCTGCCCCAACTCCTCACGTTGCTGGAGAGCCGCGGACCGGGGCCGCTGGACCTATTGCAAAGCGAGGAGCGCAAGCAATTGATCCGCGCCGGCGTCGAGAAGCTGCCCGACTTCTTGAAGCAGGTCGTGATCCTGGCGTACTACCAGGGCCTGAAGTACAAGGACATCGCCGACATCATGGCGATCCCGGTTGGCACCGTGAAGTCGCGCCTGCATACGGCCCTGTGCAAGTTGCACGAAGCGTGGGTCGCGGAGCCGGCATTGAACGAGTAATTGATTGCCGCTTGCCGCTTAGCCCTCGCGAGGCGCCGTGCGAGCGCGAAGCCGCAAGCAGCATGATCGGAAGGCGGGGCGATGCGATGGAACAATACTTCATTGGCTACTTGCTGGACCTCCTCGACGAGCGCACCAAGCGTCAGGTTGAGGAGTACCTCGATCAGCATGACGATGGGCGCGAGAAGTTAGCGTTGCTCAAACAAGCGCTTGCGCCGCTCGCCGCGGATCAGGATGCAGCCGCGCCGCCGCCGCTCCTCGTGGAGCGTACGCTGGCGAGGGTCGCCGAGCACATCTGCGCACCGGCGCACCCTCTGAGCGAGTTACCGAAGGCGCCGCCGCTCTCGCCCGGATCGATGCCGACGACCCGCGTCTGGTGGCGCCGCATCGACGTCTTGGTAGCGGCGTGCCTCTTGGTGACAGTGGTCGGCGTCAGTCTGGTCGCGCTCGGGCGCATGCGCGGGCCAAGCTCGGCAGCCTTGCTGGTCGAGTGCAAGAACAACCTGCGTGAGTTCTACGGCGCGCTGCAAACCTACCGCGATCAGCACGGCAAGCTCCCCAACGTGGCCAAGGAGGAGGCGCCGCGCAATGTCGCCGGCATGGTCGTGCCGATCCTGAAGGACGCGGGGACGCTGCCGATGTCCGCGTCGATCCGCTGCCCGGGCGTGGGCTCGCCGCTGGCGTGCCAGTCCACGCTGACGGCCCTGCGGACAATGAACGCCGACGAATTCGAGCAACTTTCGCCGTGCCTGTCGATGTGCTATGCGTACTCGCTGGGCTACCGCGACGAGGCGCTCGCCTACCACGGGCCAGGCGACCTGGCGCGCGGGTCTTGGAGCCAGACGCCGATCATGGCCGATCGACCGCCGCCGGCGCCGGAAGGGGTTTTGAGCAACAGCATCAACCACGGCGGCACGGGGCAGAACGTGCTGTTCGCGGACGGGCACGTGCAATTCTTGCCGACCCGCACGCTCGGAGCTGGGGATGACATCTTCCTGAATCGCCACGGCAAGGTCGCCGCCGGGCTAGATGCCGGCGATATCGTGATGGGCGCAAGTGCGGCTCGGCCGTGAGAGTCGGGCACCGAATCCATTCAATTCGGCGTCACAGGCGAGCCATTTTCGTTGCCGCCGTGTTCTAAGGGACGGGCCGCATTCGTTGGATCAACGGAGTTCATGTCCCGCCCAACATTGGGGATGTTTGTTTCCTCGTCGCCTTCGATCACCAAGTGGCACCAAGGGTAGTCAGGCGGGAACGAAAAAGTCATGGTGGCCATATCGTCGTTCAGGATGGCGCCTTTCCTTTGAATACCGAGACGACTTACCGAGCCTAGCGCATCATTCCGATATTGAGCCCCACCCAGAGCAGACCGGCTAAGAGCCCCAGCACGCCCAACGCCGTGCCCACGGAACCGCAGATGAGGCCAGTCAGGGCCGTCCCCTCGCTGCCCGGCGTCTTGCCCATGATGCCGAAGATAATCGCGATGACGCCGCAAATCGTCGCGATGGTCGCACCAAAAACGCCACAGCATAAGCAGCCGACGGTGCTCAACGTTACCGAGACGATCCCCATGACCATCGACGTGGTCGCCATGCCGTTGATCGGCTGACGCCGCACCGGCCGCCGTCGGCGCACGTCGAGGTCATCGTCGTCATCTTCATCGTCATCGTCATCGTCATCGTCGTAATCGCTGCGGCGCCGTGGCGGTTCGGCGTCGTCATCGTCATCGTCATCGATCGAGTCTGAAGTCCTGGACGGTATCGCCGGCGGTTTGGCGCCTGCCGACGACGGCGTCGTCGAGAACGCCTCCGGATCGACTGGGCTTGCCGGCTCGGACTTCGCCGGCATCGGCGGAAGCTCGGGGGGCAGTGGCGTCGCGGAGACGGCCGTCGGCTCCGGCTCGACGCTGCCCGCAGGCGCCTCGGCCTCCGGCACCTTCAGCATGGTCGCGCACTTCGGACACTTCACGCGCTTGCCGGCTGCATTGTCCGGGGCGCGAATCTTGCTGTTGCAGCCGTCGCAGGTGATCAACATGGCTATCCCACGCGTGATGGACGATGGTCGTGCTGGCGTGGGATAGGTTATCGCCCGCATCCCGGCTTGTCAAATCGCTGTTTCTCATTCCGAATTGAGCTTTGCATCCTCGGCTCAGCGCTGTAATTTGAAGGGCAAGGAACCGATTTTTCCCAAATCCAAGCAACGAGGCACTCATGTCCGCAGTTCCCTTATCCGATGTTGCCGTTCACCTTCGTCCGCAGGACAACGTCGCCGTGGTGACCAAGCCGATCGCAGCGGAGTCAGTCCTCGACCATCACGGCGCGGCCCTGACCGTCTCGAGCCGCATCGGCATGGGGCACAAGCTGGCGCTGCAGCCGATCAAGAAGGGGGACGCGGTCTACAAGTACGGCCAGATCATCGGCTTCGCGTCGAAGGATATCGCGCCGGGGGACTGGGTCCACGTGCAAAACGTGGGGGCCGACGCCTTCGAGCGCGACTATGCGTTCTGCCGCGACTGCCCACCGCGCCCCGTTGCCGCCGAAACGCGCACGTTCCTGGGCTACGACCGCGGCGCCGACCGTGCCGAGCCTTATCGCTACGGCACGCGCAACTACATTGCCGTCATCAGCACCGTCAACTGCTCGGCCGCGACCAGCAAGTACATCACGCAGCGTTTCAACGCCACCGACCTGCTGAAGCAGTATCCCAACGTGGACGGCGTCATCGCCATCACGCACAAGGCCGGCTGTGCCATGCAATACGACGGCTCGGACCACAATCAGCTCGACCGCACCCTCGCCGGTTTCGCCAAGCACGCCAATGTCGCCGCGTATATCCTCGTCGGCCTCGGCTGTGAAACAGGCCAGGCGATCCATCTCGTGGAAGGCCAGGGCTTGATCCAGCTCAACGGCAACGCCAAGAAAAAGCCGCTCGTCCTGTCGATCCAGGAGTGCGGCGGCATCTCGAAGACCGTGGACGCCGGCGTCAAGGCCATCGCCGACCTGTTGCCGCGCGTCAATGAAATCCGCCGCACCGAACTCCCCGCCAAACATCTGGTGCTCGGCACCAACTGCGGCGGGTCCGACGGCAATAGCGGCGTCACCGCCAACCCGGCCCTCGGCGTCGCCTCCGATCTCCTCGTCGCCCAGGGCGGCATCTCGATCATCGGCGAGACTCCCGAGATTTACGGCGCCGAACATCTGCTCACCCGCCGCGCCATCTCGCGCGCAGTCGGCGAAAAGCTCGTCGAACGCATCAAGTGGTGGGAATGGTACACCGGCATCTTCGGCGCCGAGATCAACAACAACCCGTCGCCCGGCAACAAGGAAGGCGGCCTCACCACCATCTACGAGAAGTCGCTCGGCGCCATCGCCAAGGGGGGCAGCACTGCCATGGTCGATGTCGTCCACTATGCCGAGCCGGTCCGCGCCAAGGGCTTCGTCGTCATGGACACCCCCGGCTATGATCCCGTCAGCATGACCGGCATCGTCGCCGGCGGCGCCAGCGTCTGCGTCTTCACCACAGGCCGCGGCAGCGTCTTCGGCTGCAAGCCGTCGCCGTCGATCAAGATCGCCACCAATTCGCCGCTGTATCATCACATGCTCAACGACATGGACATCAACGCCGGGGTGATCCTGGAGGGCACGCCGGTGGAAGTCGTCGGCAAGCAGATATTCGAGGAGATCCTGGCGGTCGCGTCCGGCAAGAAGACGAAGAGCGAGATCAACGGCGTCGGCGAAGAGGAGTTCGCGCCTTGGGCGATTGGGCCGACGCTTTAAGAAGGAGTTGGGACATGCATCGCTCCATGGCTTTGGCAACCTCCTTCTGTATGGTCGCCGTAGTCCCTGGATTAACGGACATTCCGTTGCAATTCCGTGGCACGTTCGCGACGCGATTAGGAATCAATGCCGGCGTAATCAAAGGCGTCGGCGAGGAGGAGTTTGCGCCGTGGTCGCTTGGGCCGACGCCGTTAAAGGTGCAGACATGACGTTGTATAAGGACCGACCGCCACACTCACAGGTACTCGCAACCCGTACCGAAGCCGGCGTCACGCTCGATTTTCCGTCGGCGGAAGACGAACAGCTCCGCGCGCGTCAGCAGGCCTGGCGCACCTTCGAGTTCGGCGTGCTGCTCCTCGTCGGCTCGGTCATCTGGTATGCCTGGTGCATCGCAGCGGCCTGGCACGATTTCGCCTGGACTGCGGTGGCGCCGTTTCTCGCCGGGATCCTCGCGCTGCTGTCCGCCAACAGCCAAAGCTGGGCCGTCTTGAGCATCTATCGCGGCGACGACCTGGGCCAGCTCGCCGTCGTCGGCAATCTGCTAGTCCGCACTTTCCGCGATCACCGCAAGCAAATCTGGTATGACCACGAGATTCGCGCCATCGCCCTGGTCAAAGGCAATATTGAAGCCCCGGCCGACAATTCGGAAGGCCAGGCGTATCCAGCCACGATGCCGGTCCTTCAATTAGTCGTGGAGCTGCATACCGACGAGAAGGTTATCCTGCGCGGCGTCGGACTCGGCTCCGTGGATGAGCGCGCGCGTGCCGAATTGGAATGGATCTTGAACGTGCTGCGGCAAGCACTCGGCCGCGAGACAGCGCACGCGTTTGCGGAGCCAAAACTCTCGGAGGCGATCCAGATCCTTGACCACCATTCAAAAGAAACGCACATTACCTCCTGAACAATCAGCTCGGGAGATTCACCCATGGCCGGCTTCAAACGCAGCGTCGTCATCGACCGCCCCATCGAGGAAGTCTTCGATTTCGCCACCGATCTCGGCAATGCCTCGAAATTCCTGCCGGGAGTGACCAAGATCGAAATGCTTACCGATGGCGGCATGAAGCCGGGCGCTAAGTTCCGCGAGACGCGCGCCGTCAAGGGCAAGGAGCGCAGCGCCGTCATCGAGATCGTCGAGCATCAACGGCCGATCATTCACGCGGCCAGGGCCCAGATGATGGGACTTTGTGCCGTTTACTACTTCCGTTTTGCTCCGGAAGGCGGCGGTACGCGCGTCGAGATGGAAGCGGCCGTCACCGGCAACTTCCTGTGGTGGCCCTTTCTCGGCATGATGAGCCGAATGATGGACAAGCAAGACGGTGAGTATCTCGAGCGCGTGTGCGACGCCATGCAATCGAAGCCGCCGATCGCCTAGCGGTTGCGGTTTTCGGATATAACGAAGGGTGGACCTTCAATCGCCACCATCCGAAAACATGAGCGACGTGTTCGACGACCTCTTCACCCTGATCACCCCCGAGCGGTTGCTGCTCGATCCACGCGCCAGCGGCGAGGGGATCCGCGTCGCCATCATCGACAGCGGCGTCGAACGAGCGGTGCTTGAAGAAAAATTCGGCGCAATGCTCAAGCACATCGAAGGCGGCGTCTTCACGGCCGACCGCGCCGAGCCAATGCCTTATGAAGGCCGTCAAAGCACCCCGCACGGCACCACTGTCGCCGACATCGTGCTGACGCAAGCGCCGGCGGTGCAACTCTACTCCGCGGACGTGTTCGGACCGTCGGGGTCCTGCGAAGTCGAGACGGTCATACGGGCCCTGCGCTGGGCGTACGACGTATGGAAGTGCAAAATCGTAAACCTGTCGCTCGGCGTCACGGAACAAAAGCTTCAGCAGTTGCCCAAGCGCCAGCAGCTCTTGGCTGCCATCGAGGAAGGATACTTCAAGGACGTGCTGATTGTCGCGGCTGCCCACAACGATCATCCGTTCACGCGCAGTTATCCGGCCCGGTTCGCGCCGCCGATCTTGTCGGTGGACAAACGGCTCTTCGACAATCCGCTGCACTTTGCCTACGACCAGCGCGACCAGATCGAGTTCCAGGCGCATGGCCGCGGCTACATCGGCCCGTTCGCGCTCGAGCCGGCGACGAGCTGGGCGGCGCCGCACCTTACCGGCATCGCGGCGCGGCTGCTGTCGCTGCGGCCCACGCTCAAGCCGTTCGAGGTGAAGACGCTGTTGTACTGGCTGTTCAAATCAATCAAGTCGCAAGCCCAGGGGTGAGGTCCGAAGCCCTGGGCTTCGCGTCACCAACCCATCGCTTCGATCTTGTCGTCGTCGGATTGCACCAGCTTTTCGATCAACGCGTTCAACACGTCATGTACCTCGCCGACCCGCTCAGGGCGATTTTTTGGATCGAACTCCAGGCAATGATGGATCAGCTCGCACAGCTTCTTGGGCACTGCCGGGTTCAGCTCCTTGACCGGCTTGAGCAGATTCGCAAACAGCTTCGCGTTGAGCCCCGGACTGTTCGGCGCCGCGACCGTGGACGGCGGCAGCTTGCCGGTCGCCATGCGATACATCGTCGCGCCGAGGTTGTAAATGTCGGTCCGCTCGTTCACCGTCTTGTGCTTCGATTGCTCGGGGGCCATGTATTCCGGCGTCCCCTGCACGCGCTCCTTCGGCTCTCCCTTGATCCACGCCAGCCCGTAATCGATGATCTTGATCTCGCCGACCCGGCTCAGCATGATATTGTTCGGCTTCAGGTCCGCATGGCAGACGTTGCGCCGGTGCATATGCATCAGGCCGGCGGCGATCTTCGCGAACGCTTGCACCAGCCACGGCTGCGACAGGTTCGGCCATTGATCGAGCGTCTTGCCGTTGACGTATTCGATCAGGACGTGCGCCTTCTTGACGCGGAAGAACCAGTCCTTTTGCGTTTCGACAGCGTAGACCTTGATGAGATTGACGTGATCGAGCATCTGGCCGATGCGAAGTTCGAGCTGAGCCTGTTCGTAGTACTTCGCATCGTCCTTGCTGTCGATCGGCACCACCTTGAGCGCGAACTGCCGGCTATCGCTGTGGCGGCGAATGAGATAGATCGTGCTATGGGCGCCTTTACCCAACTCCGCGAGAGTCTGGAAGGTTCCGATGGTTTCCGCCATACGTTGATTCCGCGAAGTTTGTCGACTCTCGGAAAACGGAATGCCTGTCAATTTGACAGGAGGGGCCCAGATACAATCGTTCGGAGTTCGTCCAATTCATTCACCCACACACATCCGTTTTTGGACGATGGGACGAACTTTCGCCGAAGAACAACGACTACCTACCTTGACACGGACTCCGAACCGAAAATCTCCTGTCTGATTGTCAATCGGCGCCTCCCATTGGCGAGCGCGCTCGTTCGCGCTCGCCAATGGCGACCGGCTAAACGAACGAACCGATTGACCATATTATTATGGATAGTACCCACTATAAGCATGTCCTGATGACGGAGCATTTGTGACGGCGCTGAATCTCGACCGGCTGGAGCAACGGACGCGCGCGTTCGGACAGGAGATGTTCGCGCGGGTCAGCCAGCGCAGCCCGCTGCTTTTTTCGTCGCGCTGGTGGGACGAACGGCTCATGGACTGGACAATGCACGACGAGACTGTCAAGGTCCAGCTCTTCCGCTTCATCGACGCCTTGCCGCAACTGCGCTCGGCCGAATCTATCACGCGTCATCTGCACGAGTACTTCACGGAGACGCGCGATCATCTGCCCGGCTGGGCCCGCTTCGGCCTGCGTTTCCTGCCGCGCCGTGGTTGGCTGGCGAGCCTCGTCGCCCGCGCGGCGCGCGGCAATGCCGAGAGCCTCGCCCACAAGTTCATCGCGGGATCGAATGTGGATGAAGCGCTTGCCGCTGTGGAGAGGCTGCGCCGCAAACGGCAGACCTTTACCGTCGATCTTCTCGGCGAAGCGACGATCACCGAACGCGAGGCCGAGGAAAGTCAGCAGGACTACCTCGAATTGATCGAGGGGTTAAGCGACGAAGTCAACTCCTGGCCGGCGATCGACCTGATCGACCGCGACGAGCTCGGCACGTTGCCGCGCGTCAACGTGTCGATCAAGCTGTCGAGCCTGTTCAGCCAGTTCGATCCGATGGCTCCGGAGCATACCAGCGCGAAGGTGCGCGAACGCTTGCGGCCAATCTTGCGAGCATCAATCAAGCATCGGGCATTCGTCAACATCGACATGGAGCAATCGTCGTACAAGGACCTGACGATCCGCATTTTCCAGGAGATTCTCGACGAGGCGGAGTTCCACGACTGGCCTGACGCCGGCATCGCTATCCAGGCGTATCTGCATTCCTGTGAAGGCGATCTGCGCAGTTTGCTCGATTGGGTGAAGCGGCGCGGCACGCCGGTATGGGTGCGACTCATCAAGGGGGCGTACTGGGACTTCGAGACGGTGGTCGCCGCTCAGGAGGATTGGCCGTTGCCGGTCTTCAAGCAGAAATGGCAAACCGACGCGAGCTACGAACGGATGACGCTGTTCCTGCTGGAGAATCACGCCTGGCTGCATCCGGCCTTCGGCAGCCACAACTTGCGCAGTCTCGCGCATGCGATGGCAGCGGCGCAGCTTCTTGGGGTGCCCGAACGCTCCTACGAAATCCAGATGCTCTACGGCATGGCCGACCCGATCAAGGACGCCCTGGTCGGCCTCGGCCAACGCGTACGCGTCTACACGCCGTACGGCCAGCTTCTGCCCGGCATGGCCTACCTGGTGCGGCGGCTGCTCGAAAACACCGCGAACACCTCCTTCTTGCGGGCCAGCTTCGCGGAACACGTCGCCGAGGAGAAACTGCTCATGAATCCCACGCAGAATTCAGCCCCTGCTTCGCTTAGCGCCCGCGTCGAAGCGCCGGCGCCTCCACCCTCCATGGCCACGTTCAGGAACGAGCCAATCGCCGACTTCAGTAAGGACGAGAGCCGCCAGAAAATGCAGGACGCCCTCGCCGCCGTCCGCACGCAACTCGGCCACACCTACCCGCTCGCCATCAACGGCAAGGAAATCACGACCGTCGAATGCATCGACTCGATCAACCCATCGCACCTGCGCGAGATCGTCGGCAGATGCGGCAAGGCAACGCCCCAGCACGCCATGCAAGCGATCGACGCCGCTCACGCCGCATTCCCTGGCTGGCGCGATTTCGATCCGCATGCGCGGGCCGACTATCTCGTGAAGGCGGCGGCCATCGCGCGCCGACGCCGCTTCGAGCTGGCCGCATGGGAAGTCTTCGAGTGCGCCAAGAACTGGCGCGAAGCCGACGCTGACGTCTGCGAAGCGATCGATTTCCTGGATTATTACGCCATCGAGATGCGGCGACTCGCTCAGCCGACGGCGCGCAACCTACCCGGCGAGGACAACGCGTTCTTCTACGAACCGCGCGGCGTTGCCGTCATCATCGCGCCTTGGAACTTTCCGCTGGCCATTCTCACCGGCATGACCGCCGCAGCGCTCGTCACCGGCAATACCGTTATCATGAAGCCCGCGGAGCAATCGTCCGTCATCGCCGCCAAGCTCATGGAGATGTTCGACGAAGCCGGTTTCCCCGCCGGTGTCGTCAACTACTTGCCTGGCATCGGCGAGGAGATCGGCCCGACGCTGGCCGAGCATCCGGACGTCGCCCTGGTCGCTTTCACCGGCTCGCGCGGCGTCGGCATGTTGCTCAATCGTAAGACTGCGAACGTTGCGCCGGGGCAGTCGCACCTCAAGAAGCTGATCGCCGAACTCGGCGGCAAGAACGCCATCATCATCGACGACGACGCTGATCTCGACGAGGCGGTCGCCGGCGTCGTCGCCAGCGCCTTCGGCTACCAGGGACAAAAGTGCTCCGCCTGCTCCCGCGTCGTCGTCATGGACTCGCTGCACGACGTCTTTCTCGAACGCCTGATCGAGGCGACCAGGAGCTTGAAGATCGGCCCGGCCGAGGATCCCAGCTGCAAGGTCGGCCCGGTCATCGATGACGATGCCCGGCAGCGAATCCTTGGCTATATCGAAAAAGGCAAGAAGGAGGCACGCCTCGTCTACGCCGGCGATCCTGGTTTTCTTGGCAGCGAAGGAACCTACGTGGCCCCGCACATCTTCGCCGATGTCGCGCCGGATGCCGCCATCGCACAGGAAGAGATCTTCGGTCCGGTGCTCGCCGTTCTCAAGGCGAAGGATATTGACGAGGCATTGCGAATCGCCAACGGCACCGCGTACGCCCTGACCGGCGGCGTCTATTCGCGCAGCCCCGACAATATTCGCCGCGTCAAACGCGAGTTTCGCGTCGGCAACCTGTACGTCAATCGCAAGATCACTGGCGCTTTGGTGTCGCGCCAGCCGTTCGGCGGGTTCAAGATGTCGGGCGTCGGCTCCAAGGCGGGCGGGCCCGATTATTTGTTGCAGTTTGTCGTTCCGCGCGTTATTACAGAAAATACCATGCGGCGCGGCTTCGCGCCGAATATACTAGAATCGTAAGACCCACCCCCTATTTGCGCGTTTTTTGCCGCTTGCGGCTTAGCGCTCGCCGGATGAACACCCTTGCAAAAGACTACGAGCTGCGAGCGCTAAGCCGCAAGCGGCGAAAAGGAGACTCTTCGATGAAACGTTACTGGATCGGCTTGTGCACGTTCGCCTTGCTCTGCTTCTCGTTCGCGTGGGCGCAGACCCCGTCGGAATTCAAGGGGCACGACGGCCTCATCCATTCCGTCGCCTTCTCCACCGACGGCTCGGTCCTCGCCACCGCCAGCTTCGACGGCACCGTCAAGCTGTGGGACTATGCCTCCGGCAAGGAAACGCAGATCCTCAAAGGCCACACCGGCCCGGTCAACGGCGTCGCCTTCAGCAAAGACGGCTCCGTCGCCACCGCCGGCAGCAGCGCCGACAAGGGCATTCGCCTCTGGGACGCCAAGAGCGGCAAGACCGTCAAGGAACTGAAAGGCCATACCGATTCCGTCAGCGCCATCACCTTCAGCCCCGACGGCACGCTTCTCGCGTCCGGCGGCGCCGACAAGTCGGTCCGCCTCTGGGACGTGAAGGACGGCAAGGAGCTCAAGAACCTCGGCGTGCACAAGGAATCGGTCTATAGCGTCGCCTTCAATACCGCCGGCACGGAACTCGCCTCGTGCGGCAACGACGGCGTCATCAAGATCTGGGACGTCAAGGGCCAGAAGGAAATCAAGTCGTTAATGGTCGATCTCCCCAAGCCCGAAATCAAGATCGAGCCGAAGAAGGAAGAACCCAAGAAGGAAGAGAAAGACAAGAAGGAAGTCAAGAAGAAAGACATGGGCAAGAAGGAAGAACCCAAGGAGCTGCGCGACGCTTTCACCGTCGTCGCCTTCTCGCCGGACGGCAAGCAAATCCTCTCCGTCGGCCACGACAAGTACCTGCGTTACTGGAGCCTTGCCGACGGCAAGGAGACCAAGAAGATCGGCCCGACTCCCGATTACATCTTCGGTCTCAGTATTTCCAAGGATGGCAAGAACGTCGCCACCGCGGGCTACGGCGGCAGCTTGCGCGTTTACGATATTGCGAGCGGCAACGTCGTCTTTGCGGAGGCCAAGGACTCACGCAAGGGCTGGATCACCTATTGTGCCGCCTTCGCGCCGGACGGCAAGAGCGTCATCACCGGGCACGAGAAAGCCAGCAAGGGCATCGCCAAGGTGACGTCGATCATGAAGTAACTTCAAAAAGAAGGATGAAGGATGAATTCATAATGATTCATCCTTCATCCTTCCGCCTTCATCCTTTCCCTAATACGTCGCCCGTCCCCCAGAAATGTCGTAGCACTGACCCGTCGTGAAGCTTGCCTCGCCGCTCGCCAGGTAATGCACCAGCGCCGCCACCTCCTCCGGCTTGCCGACGCGCCCCATCGGTATCTTCGCCACCATGTAATCGACCGTCGCTTGCGGCATCCCTTCGAGGATCGGCGTCGAGATAACAGCGGGCGAGATCGCATTCACTGTGATGTCACCCTGCCCCGCCAACTCTTTCGCCAGCGACTTCGTGAAGCAGATCACCGCCGCCTTGCTCGCGGAATACGGCCCAAGCGTCGGGTTGCCTTCCTTACCGGCGATCGACGCGATATTGACGATGCGGCCATACTTCCGCTCGCGCATGCTGTTGATGACCGCCTTGCAGCAAAGAACGGGGCCGATCGTGTTGACCGACAGCACGCTCTCCCAGTCTTCCTTGGAAAGTTCCCAGAGCTTGCCCGCTTTGCCGGTGATGCCGGCGTTATTGACGAGAATATCGATCGGGCCGAGATGATCGCGCACATCCTCGACGGCCGTCTCGACATCTGCTTCGCTGGTCACATCGCCGGCAACGGCATGTCCGCTGATCGCGAGCGCGACGCGCTGCGCGGCGGCGGCGTTGCGATCGAAGACGCCGACTTTCGCGCCGGCCAACGCGAGCCGCCGGCAAATCGCTTCGCCGATGCCCTGCCCGCCACCGGTGACGAACGCAACCTTGCCGTCAAGACGAAAGAACGATTCCATGAATTGGCACCTCGCGGACTGCCGGTTGCGGCTTTGCGCTCATCGTGCATTCTGCGAGCGCTAAACCGCAAGCGGCAAGTACAATGGATTTTATGAAAATCGTCGTGATCGAAGCGATCGGCCTGCACCTCGCCTACCTTGGGTGCTACGGCAATGACTGGGTGGCGACGCCGAACCTCGATCGCCTGGCGTCCGAGGGAGTCGTCTTCGATTGGCACATCGCGGATGCACCGGCTCTAACGACGATGAAGCCGTGGGATAAACGCAGCGTTGGCACCGGGATTTACTCGTTTTTCTCGGTTGCCGCCTCGTTTCCGGGCAAGACAATTGCACCATGCGTGGTGTGCTGCAAGGCACTATCCTCATTCGCGGCCAAGGCTGCCCGAGCGCTCGGCACCAACGAGCCGTGGCTGTGGATCAAAGGGCCGAGCTTGCTGCCGCCGTGGCGTTTGGACGACGAGCTGCTGGAGGCCTATTTCGACGAGGACGATGTCGAGGAGGGGCTGACGCCGTGGACCGACCCGCCGCTTGATGTCGTGAAGCTGAATGAAGCGGAGGTGTTGCAGCTTCAGAACACCTATGCCGCGGCCGTCACGGTGTTCGACGCGCAACTCGGCGCGGTGCTGGCTCGAGTCGGCGACGACGTGCTGCTATGCGTGACGGCCCGGTCCGGCTTGCCGCTCGGCGAGCACGGCATGATCGGCGCCCCACGCCCGTGGCTGCACGACGAGCTGGTTCATGTGCCGCTGCTGCTGCGCTTGCCGAAGAGAATGAATAGGGGAATGCGAATCGACGCGCTGACGCAGCCGGTCGATCTATTGCCGACTTTTCTCGAAGCGCTAGGCCAACCTCTTCTTCCGTTTCATGGCAGCAGCCTTTGGCCGCTGCTGCGCGGTGAGGTCGAAATGGTTCGGCCGTACGCGGTTGCCGGAGACTACGTTAACGACCAATCGAGCTGGCTGCTGCGCAGCCCGGATCGGGCGTTTCATCTGCCGATCCTTGCCGAACCTGCACGGGCGCCGCAGCTGTTCGTCAAGCCGGAGGATCGCTGGGAAGTGAACGATCTGTACCAGCAGCAGATCGAATCGGCGGACGCACTGGAGAGAGCGTTGCGTGCATTCGCGAAAGCGTGCTGGCAACCCGGGCCGCTGACGTATCCGCAAATCGGCGCCAGCGATTAGCGAGCTTCTGCATGCAAGACTCGTTGCGCGCGGGGCGTGTATCTGTGTGAAACGCATTTCCGCAAGGTCCTGGAGAATCAAGGGTTAGGCATCCAGAATTCGTTTCACGCTCTCGTGAATTGGTGTCCGTGTGAACGATTGGATGGAAGCGTATTGAGATTAGCCGCCACGCATTGACCGATGACGATTTGTCCTTTAGAGTAAGTGCAGCCCCTGGAGAACATTCGTGCAGAAAAAAGGCAAAGATCGCACCCGCCCGTTCCTGACCGGCTCGCCGCTCCTCTTGATCCTCGTCGCGGCCGCCGCGTTCGGGATCTGGCTCGCCAATCGCGAGCCAAGCGTGCGCGAACTATCCTACGGCAGTCTCATGCACATCTGCAAGGCGGACGATCCGACGGCCCATTTTCAGAGCGTGCTCGTCCGCAAGGCATCGGAGATCAACGGCGATCTGCTCATCACCGATACGCTCTCCGACGGCTCGCTCAAGCCCAAACAAGACAATGACAAGCGCCCCTTCCGCACCCGCATCGGTCTCGCATCCGATCAGGACCTCCTCAAGATGCTCGACCTGCGCGCGGGCCCGCATTATCAGGGTGCCGAGGAACGGCCGTTCCTCGAGGGCCTGCAAAGCCTCTTGTTCCTCATTCTCATGTTTTTTCCGATCCTTCTGGTTGGCTTCTTTCTGCTGCGCTGGATGTCCGGTGGCGGCGGCGCCCTCAGCTTCGGACGCAGCAAGCACAAGCTCTACGCCCAGAAGGACAACAAGATCACGTTCCAGGACGTCGCCGGCATCGATGAGGCCGTCGCCGAGCTGCGCGAGATCGTCGATTTCCTCAAGACGCCCGAGAAGTATCAGGCGCTGGGCGGACGTATTCCCAAAGGCGTACTGCTCGTCGGCCCCCCCGGCACCGGCAAGACGCTGCTCGGCAAGGCCGTCGCCGGCGAGGCCGACGTGCCGTTCTTCAGCATGAGCGGCTCCGATTTCGTCGAACTTTTCGTCGGCGTCGGCGCCAGCCGCGTCCGCGATCTCTTCAATCAGGCCGAAGCCCAGGCCCCGTGCATCATCTTCATCGACGAGCTCGACGCGCTCGGCAAGACCCGGCACGGCTTCCCCGGCGGCGGCGAAGAACGCGAATCAACGCTCAACGCTCTGCTCGTCGAGATCGACGGCTTCGACTCCAACCGCGGCGTCATCATCATGGCCGCCACCAATCGTCCCGAAACGCTCGATTCCGCCCTGATGCGGCCCGGACGCTTCGACCGCACCGTCGTCGTCGATCGGCCCGATGTCTCTGGGCGCGAGGCGATCCTCAAGGTCCACACGCGCTCGGTGAAATTGGCCGACGACGTTGACCTGCGCCACGTTGCGAGCTTGTCGCCCGGCAGCGCCGGGGCCGACCTGGCAAACATCGTCAATGAGGCGGCGCTGCTGGCCGCGCGCAAGAGCCGCACCGCCGTGTCGATGGACGACTTCAACGAAGCAATCGAGCGCGGCGCCATCGGCCTGGAGCGCAAGAGCCGAATCATGTCGTCCGAGGACAAGCTCCGCGTCGCCTATCACGAGGGGGGCCACGCGCTGGTCGCCTGCGCTCTGCCCAACACCCACCCGGTACACAAGGTGACCATCATTCCGCGCGGTCTCGCTCTCGGCTATGTCCTCAGCCGGCCCGAGGACGATCGGCACATGCGCAGCAAAGGCGAACTGGAAAGCGATATCAAGGTTGCGCTGGGCGGCACGCTTGCCGAGGAGATCGTCTACAACGAAATCTGCACCGGCGCCGTCAGTGATCTGAATGTGGTTAACGGCGTTGCCCGCAAGATGGTGAAAATGTACGGCATGAGCCGGCTCGGGCGCATCTTTTATCCCGACACGTCGGGCAGCCAATTCCTGGGCGGCATGGCTCCCTTCGAAGGTCCGCGCGAGTTCAGCGAGGAGACGGCCCGCGAGATCGACCTGGAGGTGCGCAAGATCGTCGAGGACGCCATCAACGAGGTGCGCACGATCCTGCTCGATCGGCGCCTGGCCCTGGACGCGCTGGCGAAACTGCTGATGGAAAAAGAAACCATCGACGGCAAGGAGCTGCGCGAGCTGCTTGAATCGCACTACCACGGCCCGAAACTGGTGCCGGCCTCGACCGCGATCACCGCGGCGGAGCGGCTGGCGGAGGATAGGGCGGACGAGATGCGCGAGGGCAAGATGCCGTAGCGGATTGCCGCGCGGAAGCATTCCGCGTTCAGTCTGGGACTCGTCGGATATCAGGGTTGCGCCAAACGAACCGATCTGACAGCATTCCATTCTCTCCCCAACTGTTTACAATTACGTAAGGTAACTTCGCCAACCTTGGAAAGCTCTGACATCAAACGTGATCCTTCCCATCTCCGACCTGGCTGGGGCGCGTGAAACGCTGCCCGGGCTTTTAGATCTCTCCGAACACGCTCTGCGCGCCTGGCTCGCGGAGCGCGGCGAGAAGCCGATGCGCGCTCGTCAACTTCGGCGCTGGCTTTTGGCGGGTGGGGCCGAATCGTTTGACGCCATGACCGATCTGCCCAAGGCGCTGCGGCAACATCTCGCCGAATCCTTTGTGCCGCTCGCCAGCCGGGTTGCCAAGCACTTGCAGGCCAGCGACGACACGCACAAGTTGCTGCTGCAGATGAAGGATCGCAAGCTGATCGAATGCGTGTTGATCCAGGACGAGGGACGCCGCACCGCTTGCATCAGCACGCAGGTCGGCTGCGGCATGGGCTGCGTCTTCTGCGCCAGCGGACTGAACGGCGTCGATCGCAACCTGAGCGTCGGCGAGATCGTCGAACAACTCGTGCGGTTGCGAAATGCCGCTGGCGGCTTAGCGCGCGCAGAGCATTTAGCGATCACCAGGCCGCCAGCGGCAAAACGACTGACCCACATTGTCGTTATGGGTATGGGGGAGCCGCTCGCGAATCTCGATCACCTGCTGGAATCACTGGAAATCGCGACCTCCAAGGAAGGGCTTGGCATCGGCGCCCGGCACATCACCATCTCGACGGTGGGATTGCCCGCGAAGATCCGCCGGCTCGCCGATCTCGGCAAGCGGTATCACCTGGCTGTCTCGCTACACGCGCCAAATGATGAGCTGCGCAACCAAATCGTGCCAACCAACGACAAGACCGGTTTGGCTGCGATCCTGGAGGCTGCGGCGTATTTTTTCGAAAAGACCGGCAGGCAGGTGACGTATGAATACGTACTGCTTGCGGGCATCAATGACGAAGCAATGCACGCTCGTCAACTGGTCGCCTTGCTGCGCGGCCGGCGCGCCCATGTGAACTTAATCCCGTTCAATGACGTCGAAGGCTTGCCCTACCGCCGGCCCAGCACCGAATCGCTGCAATCGTTCGTAAATGTCTTGCAACAGGGCGGCATCAGCGTCAAAGTACGGAAACGCAAAGGCTCGCAGATCGACGCCGCCTGTGGGCAACTACGAAGAAAGGCAGAAGGATGAAGGATGAAGGATGAATCAAGAGAGTGCTATTTCATCCTTCCTCGTTCATCCTTTCATCCGACCGGAACCCCGCGCGGCTTCGGCGGTTTCATCTGGTAACGGAGGCGATCGTGCCCTTGACCGGCGAGACCAGCACCCAACTGGCGCTGCGCGATCCCGACATCCGCTTGATGTTGCGCGTCCGCGATGACGACGCTCAGGCGTTTGCCGATCTCGTCGAATTGTATCAGCACCGTCTCGTCACCGTGATGCACCACCTAGTCGGCAGCAACGAGGAGGCCGAGGACCTTGCCCAGGAGGTCTTTCTGCGCGTCTATCGCGGCCGCGAGAAGTATCATCCGAAGGCGAAGTTCTCGACCTGGCTGTTCACGATTGCCAATAACCTGGCGCTAAACGTCCTGCGGACCCGACAGCGCCGGCCGACCATTCCCCTCAACCTGCGCGACTCCGGCCCCCTGGGCCCGCGTCCCGCCGAGCAATTAGTACATGACCGGGGGGATCAACCTCCCGATCGCGTGCAAAAGAAGGAACTGACCGCCGTTGTCCAGCAAGCGCTCGATACGCTGAACGAACGGCAGCGCATCGCGGTGGTACTGAACAAGTTCGAGGACATGAACTACGCCGACATCGCCGAGGTGATGGGCCTGACGACCAAGGCGGTCAAGTCGCTCTTGAGCCGGGCGCGCGACAACTTACGCATCGCGTTGCAGGCCTATATCCAGATGGACGAGACGGGACGCCGCGAAGCGACGGAGGAATGATGCAATGCCATTGAACGAAGACGAAAAAGCTGAGCTGGTCGCCTATCTGGACGGCGAACTCGACGAGGCATCGACGCAAGCGGTGGAGGCGAAAATCGCCGCCGACCCGACCACGCGCGCCGAGCTGGACGCGCTCAAGCAGACGTGGGGGATGCTCGACTATCTGCCGAAGGCGAACCCGTCGCCGAACTTCACGCACCGGACGCTGGAGCGACTGACGCTGGAGAATGTTCCCGCGAGCAAGACGATGCCGATGCCGAGTCGAACCCGGCCGTGGATTATCGGCGCAAGCTGGGCGGCGGCGGTGTTGCTCGCGATCGGAGTCGGCTACTTATCGACAACGCGCCTTTGGCCGACAACGTCCACGCCGCCGCCGGAGCCGATCCCCGACGCCGATCTGCCGCTGGTGCGCCACCTGCGCATCGCCGAGAAATGGGAGCAGTACGAAAACACGGACGACCTCGATTTTGTCAAGAAACTCAGTCATCCCGACCTGTTCGGCGAAGATCCCTCCTGAGGAGCGCACCGATGATCCGCCGACGCTACTTCCTGATGCTGATCGCCCTGTTCGCCGCCTCGGCGGCCTGGGCAGTCGGCGAACCCGCGGCCGAAGAGCTGACCGAGTTGCAGCGGCGCCGCCTGGCGGAGCTGCGCAAGCATCCCGAACAACTCGCGCGGCTGCGCGAGAACGTCAAGGCGCTTCTCGATCTGCCAGAGAGCCGGCGTGCAGCCATCTACAAACTGGACCGCGAGCTGCACGAGCTGCCGTCGAAGCGACAAGAGCGATTGCAGAACACCCTGGAACGCTATGTCGATTGGCTGGAACGGCTGCGCACCAGCGATCCGCCAGCATTCAAGGCGATCAAGGACGCCCCCGATGCGGCAACCCGGCTCACGCTCATAAAGGAGCGGCGCGACCGCGACTGGATGACCCAGCAGCCGCGCTCTCAGCGTGACGAGTGGGCGAAGCTGAACGGCGCCGCCCGCGTCGAATTCGTGGCGGCACTGCGGCAGAAGGCGATGCACAAGCACGAGCAATGGCTGATCGCCAAACGGTTCTGGAAAGAACTCGATAGCAAGCAGCCGATGCCGAGCCGGCTCGGCGATTATTCGGAGAAGGTGAAGAAGTATGTGGATGAGTACCTGCTGCCGACGCTGACGCCGGAGGAAAAGGCACAGCTCACCGCAGCCGAAAGCAAGTGGCCGGAGTATCCGCAAGCACTGGTGGAGATTGCGAGCAAGCGTCCGTCAGCCCTGCCCCCGGAGCCGCCGCGCAAGCTCGCCCAGCTACCCGATTCGGTCAGGAACCGCTTGACAGAAACGAAAAAAGGCGCGGTCCCGAAGAAGCTGGACAAGGTGGAAAAGGAACTTCGCTCCTATGAAGGCCCCAATTTCGCCAGCAAGGTCGTCGCCGTCGCCCTGCGCGACAACAAGCTGCCGTTGGCCAATGAATACCTCGCCTCCAATTTCAAGTCGCTGCTGCCGCCGATGCAAGACTTTTACGTCAAAAAACTCGACCCGGTCCTGGATCAAGAGGAAAAAAGGAAGCTCACGGACAGCGAAGGAAAATGGCCCGAGTATCCCGAGACGATCCAGATGCTGGCCAAGAAACACGATCTGCGTCCGCCGTGGCACATTTTGCCGGAGGCGGACAAGTGGAAGTGGGACCTGTATCGCCTCCCGAAATACAAGCCGTGGGGAGCGGAAGTTGCAAAGGAAATGAAAATCCCGTGAGCCTTTCCGCCATGTATCCGCACCGGATTCGCTTGCGCGGACCGTGGGAGTGCGAGCCGATCAACGGGCCCCCCGCATGGCGCGTCACGATGCCGTCCGGCTGGATCGACGCGGGGCTGGCCGACTATCATGGCCTCGCTCGCTTCACGCGCAAGTTCGGCTATCCCGGCCGGCTCGATGACACCGAACATGTCTGGCTCACCTGCGACGGCTGCACCGGCTGCCGCGAGGTACGGCTTAATGGCCAGCTGTTGACGCAAGAATCGTGTGGCGTTTTCGCGTTCGATGTCACGAAAATTCTGGCCGAACGCAATCAGCTCGAAGTCTTGATCTCCGGCGAGACGGACCATGCCGGCTTGTGGGGGGAGGTCGCCCTGGAGATTCGCAAGGACGCATTTCTCGCCGACATGCGGGTCGAACGCGACGCTTCAGAGGCGAATCTGGCGGGCGCGGCAGTCGGAACTGCGCCGCAACCTCTTGAGCTATATACTCTTGTAGACGGCCACCACGTCGATTACCGGACCATCATGCCGAACCCGGCCGGGACGCCATTCCGTATTGCGTTGACAGAAGTCACGGATGCCAGCAAATTTGTGCGCGTTGAACTGATTCACATCTCGTCAATCTGGTATGTGGCCGAATTGACAATTCCGCGTTGGAAATCCGCGTGACGCTATGTTATAACCGATTGCAGCAAAAACGGTTCGGTCGAACTATTTGCCGCAATCTTTTGCGCGGATGAATTCGTCTAAACTCAAGAGAAATCCTTTTCCGTTTCCCATACGTGAGGTAGAAACGATGACCACGGTTTCACGTCTACGCATGTTGGCAGCCGCTGTCGCGCTCGCAGCCGCGCTGCCGGCGGCCAGTGAGGCGGCTTGCTGCTACTTCTCCGCCAAGAACACCGACATCTTGCAACCGGCCCAGAAGGTGTTCATCACCTGGGACCCCGCCGACAAGGTCGAGACCTTTACCGTGCAGCCGAAGTTCGAAGGCAACGCCCTCGATTTCGGCATGGTGATCCCGACCCCCAGCCAGCCCAAGCTGCACGAGATGCCGCGCGACTTCTTCAAGCACCTCGCCTACTACACGATCATGAAACGGCGCGAGTTCGCCCAGTCGAAGTTGCTGCCCAACATTTACGAGGCACGCCTCGCCTTCGGCTATGCGAACGCCCTCGGCAGGAACGAAAAGGCCGATCGTGGCGGCGAAGCCAAGGAGAAGAAGCCGACCGTCATCGTGCTCGAGACCGGCGTCGTCGGCTCGCTCGATTACAAAATCATCGAGGCGACCCGTGCCGACGATCTCTTCGCCTGGCTCAAGGACAACAAGTACACCTATTCCGGCGATGAAGCCACGCTGCAGCACTACATCCAGAAGAAATGGCTCTTCACCGTCATGAAGATCGACACCATGCAGATGAAGCGCAACAAGGACGGCACCTTTGACGGCGAAGTGACGCCGACGCGCTTCCGCTTCAGCACCGACAAGATGATTTACCCGCTCAAGATCACGCAGATCTCGGTGCGCGAGAAGACCGAAGCCCTCTTCTATGTGCAGGCCCCCTTCAAGGTCGATCTGCCCGGCGACATGACGTATCAGTACACCTGGATGCCGATGCTCCAGGGCGCGATCGGTTGCTCCGGCGGCATCCCCGGCGGCGGACAAGCCTGGCTCGATAAGGGCGGCACGCAACAGTTCATCGCCCGCGCCCAGGCGCTTAACTTCCGCTTCGTCGCCGGCCAACGGCCGTTGCCGAACAATAAGGGGCACATCCCCACTACGATGGAGTGGGCCCGCAAGCTGACCAAGGACGACGTGAGCGTCCTCAGCGGCAAAGCCCCGTACAGCGAGAAAGTCCCCGACGTCGATGAGGGCTTCACCGCCGCCGACATGAAGGACCCGCTGCGGGCCGAGGCAGTCGCCAAGGTCATCCGCGCTCGTCTTGCCAAGGCTCAGAAGGAACGCCCCATCGGCTTCCTGGTGCGTCACGCGCCAGCCGACGATGTCAAGAACCTGCAACAACTCGCCGGCCATCTGACCGAGAGCCTGTTCATCACCAAGTTCCGCAAGATCTTCGCACGCGACGAGATGAACGACGATCTCGCCCTCGTGCCCGCCCGCTACAACGGCGCCGAGGATAATTCGGAGTACGAAGAAATCCTGCCGTCCTCGCCCCCGTGAAATCTGACCGCGGATCGCACGGATGGCACGAATGAGAAATCCATCTCGCGCCAATCCGTGTGATTCGTGTAATCCGTGATTCAATTGATCTCGACTCAAGGAGTTTGTGTTATGCGAAAGTATTTCCTCATTGCGTTGG
>JACXTT010001908.1_pt1 | contig 34057 bp, 27 predicted proteins | sample 9270951 | NCBI WGS metagenome assembly JACXTT01 (sample SAMN15532306, study PRJNA645909) | rock metagenome | isolation source: weathered quartz diorite | place: Puerto Rico | collected 2017-06-21 | reverse complement strand
GCGCCCCTCGTGGTCCCCGCTCACGAAGCGGTTTTGAAGTGCTCTCACCTCTTCAACGTCCTCGACGCGCGCGGGGCGCTGTCGGTCACCGAGCGCGCCGCGTTCATACAGCGGATCCGGAAGGTCGCCTGTCAGGTCGCTGACGCCTACGTCGCTCAGCGCGAGGCGCTGGGCTTCCCGTTGGTGCGCCGTTGAGCTCTCCCCTCCTGCTCGAGATCGGCTGCGAGGAGATCCCCGCGCGCATGATCGCCGCCGCGGCGGACGACCTGCGCGCCCGGCTCCTCGCGGTGCTCGATCAGGCGGGCCTCGCTCACGGCGAGGCCCGGAGCTGGGGGGGCGCGAGGCGCCTCGCCGTTCACGTCGCTGCCGTCGCGCCGGGCCTCGCGGGGCGCGAGGAGCTCGTCCTGGGCCCTCCCGTCTCGGCAGCTTTTGACGCCTCGGGCCGGCCCACGCCCGCCGGTTCAGGATTTGCGAAGAAGCAAGGCGTCGATCCCTCGGCCCTGCAGAGGATCGAGACCGAGAAGGGCACTTATGCCGCCATCCGCCGCGCCGTGCCCGGACGATCCCTCGAGCGGGTGCTGGCCGACGCGCTTCCGGCGTCGGTCGCGGCGATGACCTTCCCCAAGACGATGCGCTGGGGCGACGGCACCCATCGCTGGGTCCGTCCCGTCCACTGGATCGTCGCCCTGCACGGCGCCGACGTCCTGAAGCTCGAAATCCTCGGCGCGACGTCGGGCCGCCAATCCGACGGTCATCGCTTCCTCGCCCCGGGCCCGGTTCCGATCGAAGAGGCCGATCGATACGCCGACGCTCTCCGCGCGGCGAGCGTTCTCGTCGACGCCTCGGAGCGCCGCACCGCTCTCGCGGCCGCGCTCGACGTCGCCGCCTCGAGCGCCGGAGGAACGTGCGAGGCCGACGGCGCTCTGCTCGACGAGGTCGTCGAGCTGATCGAATGGCCCGGCGTGGTTGTCGGCCGGTTCGATCCGACGTTTCTCGAGCTGCCCAAGGAGATCCTGGTCACGACGCTGCGGCACCACCAAAAGTCGTTCTCCGTCCGCGGGCGCCAAGGCCTCCTCCCCGTGTTCCTCTCCGTCGCCAACACCGACCGCGATCCCGCCGGGCACGTCCGCCGAGGCAACGAGTGGGTCGTCGGCGGGCGCTTGGAGGATGCGAGGTTCTTCTGGGCAGAGGATCGCAAGCGCACGCTCGCCTCGCGCGGGGAGGACCTCGCACGCGTCACGTTCCACAAGAAGCTGGGGAGCTACGCGGACAAAGCGCAGCGCATTGCCAAACTCGCCGACGCGATGTCCCTCGAGTTGAAGCTCTCGGCCGGAGAGCGAACGAAGTGTGTCGAGGCGGCGTGCCTCGCCAAGAACGATCTGGTCACGGGCTTGGTCGGTGAATTCCCGGAGCTCCAAGGAGTCGTCGGCGGACTGCTGCTTCGCGCCGAGGGGGCCGACAGCGCGATCGCCGATGCGGTGGCGGAGCAGTACAAGCCGGTCTCCGCGTCGGATTCCATCCCCAGTTCAGATACGGCGTGCGTCGTCGCGGTTGCGGATCGTCTCGACACGATGGTGGAGTTGCTCGCAGTGGAATCGACGCCAACCGGCTCCCGGGACCCGTTCGGACTCAGGCGAGCGGCATCGGGCATCTTCCGCATCCTCTCCGAGCGAAGATGGCAAGTCACGATCACAGACCTGTACGGGCTGACCGGTCAACAGGGCGCGTTCTATTCTTTCGTTCAAGAACGCCTTGAACACTGGCTGAGAGATCAGGGATTCGGCGCAAATGAAATTGCGGCGGTTCAGAAGCGACAGGTGAGTGACACGGCTTACGACACATGGCCGCTTTCCGAGATCATCGCCCGATTGAATTTCCTCGGCAGCGTCCGGTCGAATCCAGATTTTCAGCGATTGGTGGATCTGACCAAGCGGGTGGACAACATCTGTCGGCAAGTCTACCCGGTGATACTCGAGGCGCAGTATGAGCCCCGCCCCTATCAGGAAACCGCGAAGGCGGCATTGGCGCTCCGGGAATTCCACACGAGAATGTCGGGCAAGATTCGCGAGGCGTCGGAGGCTCACAAGTTTGACACCGTGATCTCGTCGATTTCGAGCTACGTCGAGCCGATCGGGAAGTTCTTCGACGATGTGCTCGTGCTGGATCGATCGAACTTGGATGCGACTTGGGAACGGACGGAACTTCTTTCCCAAGTCCGCTCCGCACTGACAAACGATTTCGACATCCGCGAGCTGGCCGGCCAGGCGGACGCCAAGCGCTAGGAGACCCCCGTGGACAAGCTCGTCTACTTTTTCGCGAAAGGGCAGGCGGAGGGCTCCGCCAAGATGAAGGACCTCCTCGGCGGCAAAGGGGCGAACCTGGCGGAGATGACCGCCATCGGAATTCCGGTGCCGCCCGGCTTCACGATCTCGACGCGGGCGTGCAACTTGTACTTCGAAAGCGGGCGGAAGATGCCGGAAAGCCTCGGCGACCAGGTCTCGAAGGCTCTCGAGAGACTGCAGAAGCTCCAGCGAAAGGGGTTCGGAGACGATGCGGATCCTCTGCTCGTTTCGGTACGCTCCGGTGCCAAGTTTTCGATGCCGGGGATGATGGACACGATCCTCAATCTGGGGCTCAACGACCGCTCGGTGCAGGGGCTCGCGAGGGTCTCGGGCGACCGACGGTTCGCCCTCGACTCGTACCGCCGCTTCATTCAGATGTACGCCAACGTCGTTCTGGACGTGCGCAAGGACGAGTTCGAGCAGCTTCTGACCGCGGCCAAGAGGGCGCGACGCGTGACGGACGACACCCAGCTCACCGCGAAGGACCTCGAGGCGCTCGTCGCGAGATACAAGGACAAGGTTCACAAAGCGACGGGCAAGCGTTTCCCGCAGGATCCGCACGCTCAGCTCTGGGGGGCGATCGCCGCGGTGTTCCGGAGCTGGGACAACGATCGGGCGCGCCTCTACCGGAGGCAGTACGGGATTCCCGACGATCTCGGCACCGCGGTCAACGTCCAGTGCATGGTGTACGGCAATCTGGGGAACGACTGCGCGACGGGGGTCGCGTTCACGCGGAATCCGGCGACGGGGGACAACGTGTTCTTCGGCGAATTCCTGCCGAACGCGCAGGGGGAGGACGTCGTCGCGGGCATCCGAACGCCGCGACCGATCTCGTCGGCCCAGGTGACGTCGGGGAAGAACGACTCGCTCGAGGCGACCATGTCCGAGTGCTACTCGCAGCTGCTGGAGATCCGGAGCACGCTCGAGAAGCACTACGAAGACATGCAGGACATCGAGTTCACCATCGAGCGCGGCACGCTCTACATGCTGCAGACCCGGACCGGAAAGCGGACCGGGCTGGCGGCGCTCCACATCGCGTTCGATCTCAAGGAATCCGGGGTCATCGACACCAAGACGCTGCTCAGGCGCGTCGAAGCCGACATGCTCGTCCAGCTGCTCGCCCCGATCTTCGACCCCAAGGACAAGGAGAAGGCGAGGAAGGACGGGCGCGTGCTCGGAAAAGGCCTACCCGCGGGCCCCGGGGCGGCCTCGGGGGCGGTCGCCTTCACCGCGGAGCGCGCCGTCGAGATGGCGGCGAAGGGGCGCAAGGTCCTTCTCGTGAGGGCGGAGACCAGCCCCGAGGATCTCGCCGGTATGGTCGCCGCCGTCGGCATCCTGACGAGCCGCGGCGGAATGACCTCCCACGCCGCGGTCGTCGCCCGCGGCATGGGAAAGCCCTGCGTCGTCGGCGCGGAAGCGATCAAGGTCGACGTCGCGAGGCGGCGGATGACCGCGAGCGGGAAGACCCTGAGGGAAGGGGATGCGGTCTCGATCGACGGAACCACCGGCGAGGTGATCTCCGGCGCGCTCGATCCGCACCCGTCGGAGATCCAGCAGGTCCTCGTCGACAGGTCGCTCAAGGCGCACGCATCGCCGCTCTACGGGCGTTACGCGCAGCTCCTGCGCTGGGCGGACGAGGCCCGGCGGCTCAAGGTGCGCACGAACGCGGACACGCCCCACGACGCCGTCGTCGCGCGGGCGTTCGGCGCCGAGGGGATCGGCCTCTGCCGCACCGAGCACATGTTCTTCGCCGAGGACCGGATCCGGGCGGTGCGCGAGATGATTCTCGCGGACGATCTCGCGGGACGGAAAAGAGCCCTCGCGAAGCTCCTCCCCATGCAGCGGAGGGACTTCATCGGCATCTTCACCGCCATGAACGGCCTCCCGGTCACGATCCGCCTCCTCGACCCGCCGCTCCACGAATTCCTGCCGACCACCCCGGAGCAGTTCAAAGCGCTTGCGCGGGAGATGAAGGTGCCGGTGAAGAGGCTCGTCGAGCGCGCGGACGAACTCCATGAGGTCAACCCGATGCTCGGCCATCGCGGCTGCCGGCTGGGCGTGACGTATCCCGAAGTGTACGAGATGCAGGCGCGCGCCATCTTCGAGGCCGCGGCGCATTGCGTGGCGAAGAAGATCGACGTTCGCCCCGAGATCATGATTCCCCTCGTCGGGACCGTGAAGGAGTTCGTCGAGTTGGCTCAGCGCGTGCGCGCCGTCGGCGCGGAGGTCGAGCGGAAGGCGAAGTCCAGGATGGCCACCCTCGTCGGGACGATGATCGAAGTGCCGCGGGCCTGCGTCGTCGCCGAGGAGATCGCTAAGGAGGCGGAGTTCTTTTCCTTCGGGACCAACGATCTCACGCAGATGACCTATGGGTTCTCACGAGACGACATCGGCAAGTTCCTCCCCGAGTACCTCGAGCGGCGGATCCTCCCCGTCGATCCGTTCCAGTCGATCGACCAAGAGGGGGTCGGCAAGCTCGTCGCTCTCGCGGTTCACGACGGCAAGAAAGGGCGCACGGCGCTCAAGGTCGGGATCTGCGGCGAGCATGGCGGGGACCCGACGTCGGTCGGCTTCTTCCACCGCGCCGGCCTCGACTACGTGTCGTGCTCACCGTACCGCGTGCCGGTCGCGCGGCTGGCCGCGGCCCATGCGGCTCTCGCGGACGAAGGCGGGGGCGGCTCGGGCACCGCGTAGAGGGGCCCGTCAGTCGCGGTGGTTCCAAACCACCCACGGCGCGTTTCCGCGGCCGTAGACGTCCTCGAGCTCCTGTCGCTCCTTGAACGTGTCCATGCAGGCCCAGAATCCGTCGTGGGCGTGGGCCATCAGCTTCCCGTCCTCGATCAGCCGGTGAAACGGCGCGTCGACGAGGTCCTCGCCCTCCTTGAGGTAGTCGAAGATCTCTCGTCTGAAGACGAAGAATCCGCCGTTCATCCGGGCTCCCGCCTTGCCGATGTGCTCGATGCTCCGGACGCCGCCGTGAGCGTCGGTCTCGATCAGGTGAAAGCTCGCACGGGGCTTGACGGCGACGAACGAGGCGATGTTCCCCGTCTTCTCGAACGCCGAGATCACCGCAGGGAGGCGGACGTCGGACAGTCCGTCGGTGTAGTTGGCGAGAAACATCGACTCGCCCGCGACGTGTTTTTGAACGGCCTTGAGGCGCCCGCCGATGTTCGTGGTCAGCCCCGTGTCGACGAACGTGATGTTCCAATCGTCGATGTCGCGGCTCAGGAGCTCGAGGCTCTTTCCACCCTGCGAGAAGACGAAATCGTTCGAGAGGCACTCGTCGTATTGCAGGAAGTAGTTCTTGATGGCGTCGGCCTTGTAGCCGAGGCAGAGGATGAAGTCTTTGTGGCCGAAGTGGGCATAGTACTTCATCACGTGCCAGAGGATCGGGCGGTAGCCGATCGGCACCATGGGCTTCGGCATCGCTTCGGAGAATTCCCGCATGCGCATCCCGAATCCTCCGCAGAAGAGCACGACCTTCACGAGCGCCCCCCCTTCAGCCCGTTGTCGACACGGATCATCGGCAACCTCATCAGAGCCTCATGCGCCGCTTCAGCTCGGGCTCGATCTCGTCCAGGAGCTTGAACGTCTTGTCCCTGTCCGAGATGTCGGCTACCGGAAGCGGCCACGTCAAGCCCAGGCGCGGATCGTCGTGCCTCAGCCCACCCTCGCAATCCGGGGCGTAGAACTCTCCCATCTCGTAGCTCGTCTCCGTCTCGTCGGAGAGCACCTGATACCCGTGCGCGAACCGTTCGGGCACGTAGAGCGCGCGGTGATTGTCCTCGTCCAGCTCGACGGCGAAGTGCTTGAGGTACGTGACGCTCTCCGGCCTCAGATCGACGATGATGTCGAGGATCGATCCGCGCGTGGCGCGGATCAGCTTGGTCTCCGCGGCGGGGGGAAACTGGAAGTGCATCCCGCGGAGCGTTCCCCGTCGGTGATTGAAGGCCACGTTGGCTTGCGCGATGACGGGCTCCAGACCGTGGGCCTGGAACTCGTTCTGACAGAACGCCCTCGCGAAAAAACCCCGTGAGTCCTCTTTACGGTCGAGATCGATGACGAACGCCCCCTTCAGCTTGGTCTCGGTGAAATGCATCGCTCGTAAAACGTAGTCCTCCGGCGGCCGTTGACGCAAGAGCCGCCCGATCCCGCGCTACTCCGACTCGTCTGGCGAAGTCCAGAAGAAGTCCGGGTCGATCTGTCCGGTCTTCAAGAGGTACTCGAGCTGCTTCAGGCGGGTGAATCCCCGGTACTCGAACATCTCGGGGGTGAAATGAATCCTCTCGAAAAGATCGTGGAGCTGGCGCGCGCCGCGCCGGGCGTCCCAGCCGCAGCGGAACGCCGGAAGCACGCTGCGGATCTTGTCGAACGAAACCCGGTAGCTCCGGTTGTCGGCGCTGGCCGCTCCGAAGGAGACCCGGCAGCCGGGGAACACCTCGGAGACGATCTCCGCGATCTCGCGCACGCGGTAATTCTGCGCGGAGTCGCCGACGTTCAGGATCTGGTTGTGCACGCGCTCCTTCGGGGAGGCGAGCACGAGGGTGATCGCCTGGCAGATGTCGAGGGCGTGCACGAGGGGCCGCCAGGGCGTTCCGTCGCTCGTCATCTTGATCTCGTGCGTCGTGTAGGCGAGGCCGGCCAGATTGTTCAGAACGATGTCGAAGCGCATCCGCGGAGAGGCGCCGAACGCCGTCGCGTTGCGGAGGAAGGTGGGTGAGAAGCCGTCGGACGCCATCGCCCGCACGTCCCGCTCCACGTAGGTCTTGCAGATGGCGTAGGCCGTCTGGGGGCTGGCGGGCGAGTCCTCGCTGACGAAGTCGTCCGTGCCGATCCCGTACACGCTGCAGGATGACATGTAAACGAACCGGCTGACGCCGGCGTCCTTCGCCATTTCGGCGAGACGCACGGAGCCCTTGTGATTGATGTCGTAGGTGATGTGCGGGGCCAGATCACCGGCCGGGTCGTTCGACAGCTCGGCCATGTGCACCACGGCCTCGATGCCCGAGAGGTCGTCGGGCTCGATCCGACGCAGGTCCTTGTTGAGAGTTCGAGCCGTCGCTCCGGTCGGGTTGTACAGCCACCCGGCCTTGTAGTAGCCGGTGTCGACGCCGGTGACGCCAAACCCCTTGCGGAGGAGGAGCGGGGCGAGCAGGGATCCCAGATAGCCTTCGGTGCCCGTCACCAAGACGTTCATGCGGCGGCCCTCGTCGCGTTCGACCGGCGGCGATCGACGTCGCGACGAAGAATCGCACGAAGCGGCGGTTCGCGAAAGATCGGCGCGGGCGCGCGAGTTTTCTTGACGCTCCCGAGTCGGGACGGTATAGTGCCGCGCTTTCGCGAGCGGGATCGACGCTCGCGAGCTCGAGGGTTCCCGATGAAAGCGAAGTCCTCGAAGCCGAAAGCCGCCGCGGTCAAGATCGCGAAGCGCGCGGTCAAGAAGCCCACCAAGCCGGCGCCGGCCAAGTCCGCGGCCGCGAAGAGGAAGATCGGGGTGGCGAAAACCGCGGCGAGAGGAGCGAGCCCCGCCAAAGGGGGGTCGAAGAGCGCCGCCAAGGGATTCGGGAAGCCTCCGAAGCCCGCCAAGCCGGTCAAGCCGCTCAAGGCTTTGAAGGCCCCCAAGCTCCCGACGGTGGCGGTTCAGAAGCCCAAAGTGCCGATCCGGCGAGTCCCGAAGCCCGCGTCGGTCGCCACGCGCCGAAGGGAGAAATCGCATTTCCGCGAGCTGCTCCTGAAGAAACGCCAGGACCTCATGCGCGCGTACGCGATCAGCAAAGGCGACTCGCAGGCCGAGCTCGACAACGGCACCGAGGACTACGTCGACTACGCCGTGAATTCCTACGCGCGCGAATTCCTGCTCTCGTTGACGGAGCTCGACCGGAAGCACCTCCTGCTCGTCGAAGAGGCGCTGACGCGCATCGACCGCGGCGAGTACGGGTATTGTCAGCAATGCGGCGAGGACATCAGCGTCAAGCGTCTCGAGGTGCAGCCCTGGGCGCGGCACTGCGTCCGGTGTCAGGAGCTCGAGGAGAAAGGCCTGCTCCCGCAGACGCCGTTCCATGTGGCTGACGAAGAAGAGCCCGCCGAGGAGCCCGAGGAAACCCCCGTCGCGGACGAGGAGGTCGAGCCGGATACCGACGCGGAGGACGAGGTTCTCGACGACGACCCGCTCGTCGTGGACGGCGACGACTCCGAAGCGTAGGGCGCCGTGAGGACGCCCTTCCCTCGCTGACATGCCTCTGTCCGCGCGGCTCCCCGACGTGACGGTCCGGTCGCGCGGCGCGCGCAGGATCTCGACGCGGCATCCCTGGATCTTCGCCGACGACGTCGATGCGGCTGACAGGACCACGCACGGAGACGTCGTACGCGTTCTCGATCGGAGAGGAGCGGTTCTGGGCATCGCCTTTTGGTCGGCCCGCTCCAAGATCGCGCTGAGGATGATCGCGCGCGAGGACGCCGCACCCGACGCCTCGTTCTGGGCCTCCCGCGTGGAGGCGGCCTTCTCCCGGCGCGGCCCCGATGTCCTCGACTGGAACGCGAAGCGTATCGTCTTCGGTGAGAGCGACGACGTTCCGGGGCTCGTCGCGGATCTCTACGGGGCTCATCTCGTGATCCAGGCTCTCACTCGGGGGGCGGAGCGCATCGCCGACGACGTGATCGCCGCGATTCGCGACCGGGCGCCGGTCGTGTCCGTCTTGGCCCGCAATGACCCGGCGGTGCGGACCCTCGAAGGGCTTCCCCGCGAGGTGCGCCAAGTGGACGGGACCACCCCCGCGGAGATCGTCGTCGATGAAGGGAAGATCCGGTACGCCGCAGACCCATGGCGCGGCCAGAAGACGGGAGCCTTCCTCGATCAGCGGGAGAACCGGATCGCCTCGGGCCGGTACGCGCGGGGGCGGGTGCTCGACGCGTTCGCCTACCATGCGTCGTTCGCTCTTCACGCGGCGGCGGGTGCGGACGAGGTCGTGGTCGTCGACGGCTCGCCGGACGCGTTGGCGCGCGGGCGCGCGAACGCCGATCGCCTCGGGTTTCGCAACGTCACGTTCGTCGAACGGAACGTCTTCGACGATCTCAAGGACCGGGAGCGGCGGGGGGAGAGGTTCGCGCTGATCTCGCTCGACCCGCCGGCGTTCGCGAAGAGCCGAAAGGACGTGGCCGCCGCGCGCCGTGGCTACAAGGAGATCAACGTCCGCGCGATGCGCCTCCTCGCTCCCGGCGGCGTGCTCTTCACCTCCTCGTGCTCGTTTCATCTCGACGAGCCCGCCTTCGAAGATCTCCTCCGCGAGGCGGCGGCCGACGCCGGCCGTGACCTCACCGTTGCCGAGCGGCGCGGGCAGGCCGCGGATCACCCCGCGCGGCTCGCTTTCCCCGAGAGCCGATACCTGAAGTGCTTCGTTCTGCGGGACGCCGCGGGAGCATCGTGAGCCGCGGCTTCGCACGGGCCGCCCTCCTGCTCGGCGCGGCGCTCCTGGCGGGCCACGCGTTGGCCCAAACGCCACCTGCGGAGCGGTCGACGTCCTGGCTCCAGCGACGCATCGAGTCGGGTCTCGCGTCGGCGCTCGGCGGGTCCGTTCACATCGGACGCATGGACGTCGAGTGGACCGGCCTGGCCGCCACCGTCCACGACGTGTCGATCTCTATTCCCGCCGGCTCGGCGCCTCCGCTCAACGCCACGATGCGCGAAGGACGCGTCACGCTCGCCTGGTCCGGGCTGGCCGGACTCGCGGGAGGCGACGTTCGCATCACCGAAGTCGTCGCGCGCGGCGCAACGTTTTCCTGCAGCCGAGAATGGGTCGACGCGTGGCGGCCGCCGACGAAGGAGGGCGGCGGCGAAGTCGCCGTCCAGATCGACCGCCTGGTCCTCGAGGACTCCTCAGCGGAGTACCTGGACGGCGGGCAGCGCGTGCGTCTTCGGGCCGCCGCGATGAGCTTTCATGGCGATTGGTCGAGCGCGCGGCGTCTCCTCGTCGGCGAAATCCGGGCGGAGACGACCGTCGAGGCGCCGATGTTCGGCCGGCCGTGGCCCGCCACGGTGCACGGGGGACTCCGCGTCGGCGCGGGGCGCCTGGAGATCTTCGGCGCGACGGGGGAGGGGCCGGGGGTGTCCGCCGAGCTCGCGGGGACGGTGACCTGGACGGCGGGCGCGTCGTTCACCGCGCAGGGACGGATGGCGGCGGATCTCGCGGCCCTGAATCCCTATACGGTCGGATCGCTCCCGCTGTCGGGACGTGTCGAGGGGCCCGTCCAGATCGTCTATACCAACGGCGTCCCCATCCGCGTGACGATGAAAGCGGCGGCCACGGCACTCCGCATCGGACCGATCGCGACGGATCGGGCGGTCGGGGACCTCACGATCCGTCCCGGACACCTCGACGTCGCCGGGATCGACGCGAAGGGGTACGGCGGCGTGTTCTCAGGAACCGTCGGCCTGACATTCGGCGAGCCTCTCGCGCTTCAGACGGATCTCAAGGGAGCCGGCGCGGACTTGGCGCGGCTGATCGCTCTCGCGGGGAAAGATCTTCCGATCGCCAGCCGGGCCGACGTCACGCTCAAGATCGTGGGGGATCCCGGCAAACCGGCCACCTGGAGCGGCGGCGGGACCTTCGAGGCGACGCCGGAGGCCGCCGGGGAGGCGAAAGCCGTTCCGGTGGGCGGACGCGGCCGGCTGATGTTCGAGGCGGGAAGAATCCGCGTCGAGGCCGATCCGCTGGCCCTGGCGGGTGCGACGCTTCGCTTAGGCTTCGAGGCCGACATCTCGTCGACGGCGCGCGAGGTGCACGTCGCGCTCGCGGGCGCGACGAGCGATGCGAAGGCGACCCAGGCCGCCGCGCTCAGGCTCTTCGACGCGCTCGGCATTCCGCGCCAGACGATCGTCGCGGAGCCCGTCGAAGGGCGGGGCACCGTGCGCGCGGACGTACGTGTCGGCCAGAAGACCCGCGTCGATCTCGTGCTCGCCCTGTCGTCGGGCTCCTGGTCCGGAGAGCCTTTCGACTCGGCCGCTCTCGATCTCTCGCTGAGCGACGCGGAGGTGGAGATACGCCGCCTCGAGGCATCGGAGGGGGAGCAGTCGCTCACCTGCAGCGCGAGGTTCGACGTCAAATCCCGGACGCTCGAGGCGGTCGACGTGCATGGACGGGACCTCGGCCTCAAGAGGATGATGGCGCGGCTCGGCGCCGGAGACTCCCTCCTCGACGGCCGCCTCGACGTCGACCTCGAGGGCTCGCGGGAGGACGGGCTGTTCGCCGCCGTGGGGCACGCGAGCGTGCACCGCGCGATCGTCGGCCGAGAGATCATCGACACGATCGAGGCGCCGCTCCTCGTCGAGGGGAGCCAGGTGCTCATCGACGGTGCGAAGGTTCGGGCGCTCGGCCTCGAGATCGATGGGACGATCGTCTACGACCTCGAGCGGGCTCGCGCGGAGATCGAGGTGGACTCGGCGCACGTCTATGTGGCCGCGAACCGAACGCTCGCCGAGGCGGGGCTCGCCGCGAAGGGATCTCTTCTGTCGCACGGCTCTCTCGTCGTCGATCGCGACGGCGCGGCGGGTTTGCTGACCGTTCTCGCGAGCAATCTTGTTCTGGACACCGGCCGGAGCGGGCTGCGCGACGTCCGGCTCGGCGATCTCCGCGGTACGGTCACCGCGTCCCCGCGCGGTCTGGAGATCGCCGTCGCCGCCACACCCCAACCGGAGTGGACCTTCGAAGGGTTCCTCGGCTTCGCGCCGAGCCTTCCGCTCTCCGCGGTGCTCTACTTCGAGAACCTCGTCGTAGGCGCCGGCGGGTTGTTCGGAGAGAGCGCGGATCTGAGGCTCAAGGGGCAGGTGCAGGCGGAAGGCGAGCTGACCGCGCCGCGCGCATTCGAGATCAACGGGGCGTTCGACGAGGTGAGCGTTCGGCTCGGGCCCCGCGTCGTGCGGGCGGTGGAGCCGTTTCCCGTGCGCCTCGAAGCGGGACGGTTCCAGCTCGGGCCGTGCCGCTTCCAGGGGGACACGGTTGATCTCGAGCTGGCGGGAAGCGGTTCCCTCGAGGGGGGCGGGGTCGCGGGGTACGCGCGGGGGAGCGTCGACCTCGCCATCGTCTCGTCGTTGTGGTCCGAGATTCGCGGCGCCGGCCCGATGGCGGTCGACGCGACGCTCGGCGGAACGATCGACGAGCCGGATCTTCGGGGGACGATCAAGGTCCATGACGGGCGCATGAGACTGATCGGAATCCCGCAGTCCCTCGAGTCGATCTCCGCAGCCGGCTCGTTCGACGGAAAGGCGTTCAAGCTGGATTTCTTTCACGCATTTTACGGCGGCGGGGAGGTCGACGCGTCCGCGCAGCTCGATCTCCAGGGTTTCCGGCCGGCAACCTACCGGGCCGTGGTCAGCGGCGCCAACGTCGTCGCCTCGTTTCCCGAGGGGTTCAAAGGCACCTACGAGGGCCGCGTCACGGTGGAGGGCACGCCGAAGCGCGCCCTGATCTCCGGACGGATCGAGATCGTCCGCGGCCTCTATGGGAAGGACTTCGACACCAGCATCCTGGGGGGTGCCCATCGTGAATTCGGAGGCGAATCGGAGTCGCGCATCCCCCGCAACCTCTTCCTCGACGTGGACGTCGTCGCACCCGGCAACGTTTGGCTGCGGAACGACATCGCCAAGATCGAGGCGACGGGCCAAGCGCACATCGGAGGCGAGCTGGCTCGGCCCGAGATCACGGGCCGACTGTCCTTGGTTCCGGGAGGATCGGTCCGCTATCGGGACGTCGATTACCGGATCGAGTACGGAACGGTCGACCTGACCGATCCCAAACGCCTCAATCCGTACGTCGATCTTCGGGGCCAGACGCGCGTGGCCGACTACCAAATCAACCTGCGCATCGAGGGCACGCTCGACAAATTCGATTACGAGCTGACCTCCTCTCCCCCTCTGTCCTCGCAGGACATCATCTCCCTCCTCGTCACAGGCAAGACGCTCGACAGCTTGAGCGGTTCCGCCACCGCCGCCGCGCTTCCGGCGGACATGGCGGCCTACTATTTCGCCGGCCTTCTGAGCTCGGGCTTCGGCAAGCAGATCCAGTCGTCGCTCGGCATCGATCAGCTCGAGGTCACGCCGATCTTCCTCAAAGGCGAAGCGGATCCCACGGCGCGCGTCACGGTCGGCAAGCGCGTCAGCGACACGGTGAAGATCCTGTTCTCTCAGGACATCGGGAGCGCGCAGAAGCAGACCTACCAGGTCGGCTGGGACGTGACGCGCCGGGTGCGGTTGCTCGCGGAAAGCGACTCCGACACCGGGCTCGGCGGCGAGGTCCAGTATTCGCGCCAGTTCGGGGGCACGCCGATCGGCGAGAAGGACGTCGACGCTCGCGGACGCGCGGGCGAGCCGACCGACCTTCCCGGGTCGGTCTCCGAGGTACGCGTCGAATCGGAGGACGGAAGCCCTCGCGCGGACCTCGTCAAGGCATCGAGCATCCGCGCGGGAGATCCGTTCGTCCGAGGACGGATGCTGCAGGGCGGGGACCTCATCCGGACGAAGCTCTTGAAGCAGGGCTTCCTGCAGGCCAGCGTGCGCGCCGAGGCCACCGCTCGAGAGGGTCCCCCGCGGAGCTACACGATCGTCTATCGCGTGGTGGCCGGGCCGCGCGTCGCGGTCGAGCTGGTCGTCGACGGCGGCAAGGCGAAGCGGAGCCTCAGGAAGGTGCTCAAAGAGTTCTGGCGCGAGACGCCGTACATGTCCGATTCCTGGGACGACGCCGCCAAGGCCTTGCTCGACGCACTGCAAGAAGATGGGTACTACGCCGCGGACGTCACCTGGCACGCCACGGACACACCGGCCGGCCGAACGGTCCGCATCGACGTGGATCGCGGCAAGCCCGTGCGGCTCCGCGCCATCCACTTCACGGGCATCGCCGCGATCCCGCGGGAGAGGATCGACAAGCAGATGAGCTCGCTGAAGAGCCAGGGGCTGAGGAAGCGGCTCCTGCGGCCGAGCGTGCTCGCCGCCGACCTGGCCGCCGTGCGCGCTCTCTATCGCGAAGAGGGATTCACGCGCGTTCGGATCTCACCGCCGCAGGTGTCCCTCGCCGCGACCGGCGATTCGGCCGAGGTCGAGGTCGCGGTCACGGAAGGCGAGCGGTTCGTCGTCGGCGAGCTGACCTTTTCCGGCGGCGGCTCCGTACCCGAGGCCGAGCTCGCCCGGTGGACGAAGCTCAAGCCCGGGGACACGTTCTCCCCCCGCCGCCTGTCGGAGGCAGAGCAATCTCTCAGGGATGGCTTCGACGCGAAGGGTTATCCCGAGACGACCGTCGAGTCGGTCGTCGAGCTCGCGGAAGGGCACGCCGACATCGCCTTCGAGATCGTGAACGGCCCCAAAAAGACCGTCGGCGAGATCGCGATCGAGGGGAATCGGATCACGAAGACCCGGACGATTGCGCGCGGGTTGACGTTCGGCCGGAACGACCTCGTCTCGAATCAGGCGCTCCTCAGCAGCCAGCAGCAGCTCTACCGGACGGGGCTGTTTTCGAGTGTCCGTCTGACGGCCGCTCCCCTCGGCGGCGAGGACAACCCCGCGCAGAAGGTCACCGTCCGCGTGGAAGAGGCTCCTCCCCTCTCGCTGGGCCTGGGCGTCGGCTACGACTCGACCGACGGACCGCGCGCGAGCTTCCTCATCGGCTACTCGAATCTCGGTGGGCGGATGGTCGGTATCACCTTTCAAAGCCGGGTGAGCCCGAAGGAGAACCAGGAGGTCCTGACGGTGCGCCGGCGCCGCGTGTTCGGCGACACGATCGACAGCTTGGGGTCGCTCCTCTACGAGAAGAGCATCGAGAACTTCTTCACTCAGACCCGGACCGGCCTTTCGATCCGCCTCGAGCAGAGGCCGAAGCCGAGGTGGATCCGCTACCTGCGTTACAACATTCAGGAAGTTCAGATCTACGACATCACCGACGCCCAGGCGGCGCTCGACCAGATTTTCGAGGACAAGCTCTCGAATCTGCGGCTGGGGAGCCTCGCCTTGGGGCTGGTGCGGGACACACGCGACGACGCATTCATCCCGACGCAAGGGGGATATGGCTCGATCGAGGGGAGCATCTTCGCCAAGCCGCTCGGCTCCCAGGCGACGTTCGGCAAGCTCTTCCTGCGCGGATCCTGGGTCGCCGCGTTGAAGCGAGGGAGCCGTTTCGAAAGCTTCATCAGAGCGGGCGCCGAGTACCCGTTCGGCGACACGCAGATCGTTCCGCTGTCCGAGCGCTTCTTCGCCGGAGGGGCGTCCACGTTACGCGGGTTCGGGGACGATTCGGTCGGAGGTCTCGTCATCGCGGGCCACCATGCGGGCGGCGAGGCGATCTTCCTTCTCAACGAGCAGCTCTCTCTCCCGATCTGGCGGAGCTTGCGGGGGGAGATCTTCCTCGACGCCGGCAACGTCTATTCGACCATCAGCGATTTCAACCCGATCGATCTTCGCTCGTCGGCGGGATTGGGGTTCCGGCTGGACACTCCCATCGGGCCGATCCGCGTGGAGTACGGCTGGAAGCTCGACCGGAGAGAAGGGGAGAGCGCCGGCGAGCTGATCTTCGCCATCGGGACGATCTTCTGACCGGTCGCAGGAAAGAAGCGGCGGCCGCCGCCGGCGGAAGCGGGGGTTTGGGGGGGATGCCGGCGACGGCCGCGGGGGGGTGACGTGATTTAGGCCAGCGAGTACCTCAAATGGCCGCGGTGGGGTCCCAGGGAGTGCCGCAGCTTGTCCTTCGCCTCACGCTCGAGCTGACGAACGCGCTCGCGGCTCAGATTCATCCGCTTGCCAATCTCTTCAAGCGTCTGTTCCTGCCCGCCCAAGAGCCCGAACCGATTCCGGATGATGTGCAGCTCGCGCTCGTCGAGGCGCCCGAGCGCCCGCTCGACGATCGCGCCCACCTCGCGGTGGTAGATGCTGTCTTCCTGGCTTTCGGTCTTGGTGTCGGCGAGCAGCGACGAGAACCGGCATTCCTCCTCGCGGTCGACGTAATCGTCGATCGAGAGCTCTTTTTGCAGCAGCGGGAAGATCATCGCCGTCTCCTGAGGAACCCCTCGCTGTCGACATATAGCAACCGGCGTGCCCGGTCATCGGCGGTATCGCGGGTGGCGCGGTGAGTTCGTCGCGCCCCCAATACCTGGACAAAAATGCTCTTTTTTTGGCCTGCGTGCGACGACGAAATCCCCAGCATTCGACTCGTCTTTCCACGTGTCCTCTCGAGGTTGCGCCGCGCTGGCGTTCCCTGTGATCACCATCGTGCAAGAATGGCGCGCTCCCAGGAGCGGCGCAGGAACCGGGGGCGCCGCGCCCCGTATCGTGGAGGCTCCGTGGGCCGCGTAAGGGTCTTGGACGATAACCTCGTCAACCGCATCGCGGCCGGGGAGGTCGTCGAGCGGCCGGCCTCCGTCGTCAAGGAGTTGGTCGAGAACAGCTTGGACGCCCGAGCGTCGTCCGTCGAGATCAGGGTGGACGAAGGCGGAAAACGGCGCGTCGTCGTTGCGGATGACGGGGAGGGCATGGAGCGCGACGACGCGCTTCTCGCGCTCGAGCGACACGCCACGAGCAAGCTCAGGAGCATCGAGGACTTGGCCGCCATCGGCACGCTGGGGTTCCGAGGCGAGGCGCTGCCCAGCATCGCCGCCGTCTCCCGGTTCCTGATGCGGACCGCGGCCAGGGACGGCTACGGAACCGAGATCGAGGCTCGTGCGGGGCGGATCGTCGCGGTTCGCGAGGTCGAAGCGCGGCGCGGCACGACGATCGAGGTGGGCGGAATATTCTTCAACGTTCCCGCGCGCCGAAAGTTTCTTCGGGCGGGGCCGACGGAGCTCGCCCACGTCGTTCGCACCGTCGCTCATTACGCTTTGGCCCATCCTTCCGTCGGATTCGTGCTTCTCCACGAAGGGCGGCGGCTGCTCGATGCGCCGCGCGTGGCAGGACGAGCCGAGCGCATCGCGCAGGTTCATGGGCGCGAGCTTGCGGCAAAGCTCGTTCCGGTCGGGCAGGAGCGGTCGGGAATACGAGTCCAAGGCTTCGCGGGGCGCCCGGTCGATGCGGGCCCGCGACGCGACGCGCAGCACGTCTTCGTCAACGGCCGCCTCGTCTCGGACCGCGTCCTCACGCACGCGGTCGGCGCCGCCTACGGCGATACGGTCGCGCGAGGGCTTCACCCGGCGGTGCTCGTCTTCGTCGAGATCGATCCGTCCCGCGTCGACGTCAACGTGCATCCGCAGAAGACCGAGGTCAGATTCGACCGCTCATCGGAGGTCCACGATGCGGTCCGCGACGCGATCGCGTCTGCGCTTCCCGCGGCCGCCGCCGTCCCCGGGCTCGCCGATCTGCGCCCCACGCCTTATGCGCAGGCCCGGGAAGCATCCATCGCGGCCGCCCTCGCCCGCCATGCCTTCGCTTCCGAGCCCGTGCCGCGGCCGTACGCCGAGGGAGCGTCAACCGCCCCCGCGAGCCTTCTGGACGAGACGAGCGCCGCCGTCGATCCTGGCCGTCGAGCCGTTCCCCTCGCTCAGTACAAGGACTCCTACATCGTTGCGCAAGATCGCGAGGGGCTCGTGCTCGTCGATCAGCATGTCGCGCACGAGCGCGTTCTCTACGAGCGCTACCTCGAGGCGGTCGAGCGCGGGGACGTCGAAGTCCAGCGCCTCCTCTTCCCTTTGACGATCGAGTTCACCGCCGAAGAGGCCGCCTTGTTCGAATCGGAGGCCCCCGAGTTCGCGCGCCTCGGATTCTTGATCGAGCCGTTCGGGGACCGCGCCGTGAAGCTCGACGCGATTCCGGCGTTCGCGAAGGAGGTCCCCGCCGACAAGCTGGTTCGTCGGCTCCTCGGGGAGGCGGCGCAGACGAGGGCGGCGGCGACCGCCGTGGACGAGCTGCGCCGGAAGCTCGTGACGAGCGCGGCTTGCCAGGCCGCGATCAAGGTCAACTATCCGTTGACCCGCGACGGAATGCAGCGGCTCCTCGACGATCTGTTCCTCACGCAGAACCCCACCACCTGCCCACACGGCCGGCCGATTCTCTTCCGGCTCAGCCTGGAGGAGATCGAGCGCGCGTTCCGGCGCCGTTGACGGACTTCCAAATCCCTCGTATACATGGTTCCGATGCGGCGTGCACTCCTGGGGCTCCTGACCGCCGGGCTGACCATCACGGCGGCCCGAGCGACCGACCTCATCGTCTTCGAGGATGGGCGGGGGATCCGTGTGAGCGGGATTGCGCTCGGGGAGGGTGTGGCTCGTCTCACGCTCGAGGACGGCGGTGAGATCGGCGTACCCGCGTCCTCGATCATGGCCGTCGAGCGCGCGATCGACCCCGAGGACGTGCAACCGGTCGAGGATCCGAATCGCGGGGCCGCGGCGGGGGCGATCGTCGACGAGCTGCGCGTCAACGAGAAGTGGCGGGAGGCCGCAGGTCGCTACGCGGATGCGATTGCGGCGGCTGCCGATCGAAACGTGCTCGATCGCGCGCTCCTCGCCGCCGTCGCCAAGGTCGAGTCGAACTTCAACCCGTACGCGATCTCGCCGAAGGGGGCCTGCGGCATCCTGCAGCTGATGCCCGGGACGGTGAAGCGCTTCGGCGTGAAGAACGTCTTCGACGCCACGCAGAACATCGATGCCGGCGCGCGCTATCTGCGCTGGCTCCTCGATCATTTCGAAGGCCGTGTCGATCTCGCTCTCGCCGGATACAACGCAGGGGAAGGGTCCGTCGACCGGCATCACGGCCTCCCGCCGTTCGTCGAGACGGAGTGGTACGTGATGAAAGTTCTGGATCACGCCGCAAAGACGCGTCAGTCTCCCTCCCGCTGACGCTTCGCGAATACGCTCCGCAGGAAAGGAACGATCGGGTCCGCCGTGATGGCGGGCGCATAGCCGCGCCCTTCCAAGCGCCATCCCGATGCCCCGACGGGCCTCAGGATCGCGGTCGTCGTCCGCGCGGCGTTGGCCGGCGGCGAGGCCGCACGGGCCATGCGTGCCCAGCCGTGAGCGACGAACGCCGAACCGGAGACGGCGCTCCAGCTCGCTTCCCGCCCGCGGTCCGCGGCGGCGGGGACCGTCCCCGTTCGGAGCACGCCGCGCCGGGCGTCGATGGCGGATTCCAGCCGGGCGAGCGAGGTGGCGACCAGCAGAACCGATCCGTCCACAGCGACGGCGAGCCTCCGGCCCCCCGAGCCCGCACCGAACGATCCCGCGGCCACGCCGCGGTATCGGGTCACGGTCGCGCGCTCGGTGAGCGCTCCGAGAGCGAGCAACGTGTCCAGCAGCCCCGCGATGCGGTCGGCGCGCGAGAGCTCGAAGGCCAGGATCGCTTCGGCTTCACCCTCGTCGTCCTTGTCGTACAGCGCGAACACCGCGGGCCCCGCGAGATCCGCCGCGATCTCGGCGCGCAGCGGGCGTCCCAGGAGCTTTTCCGCAAATTCGGCCCGGTCGCGCCATGCCGCGAGCGCCGCACCTCCGAATTCCGGGTCGGCGAGGCGTTTGGGGTTCAGCTGGGCGCGCACCGTCGCGGACGGAGCGCCGGGAATCGCGTCCGACGTCAAGATCGACGGGCTGCCGGGCGCGGAACGGTCGAGCAAGTCGAAGACCGTGGCGGTCCCCGCGAACGTCCAGGTCTCGCGCATCAGCGGCGACGAGCCCGGACGGGCCGGCGGCTCGAAGACGATCGTTCCGCGGGCGGTGGCGGGCAACAGGCCGGAGCCGTCTCCGAAGCCGAGCGACGCCAGCCGCGGCTCGACGAGCGCGCGGAGATCGAGGACGACGTGAAGACTTCCGTCAGCGTCGACCGTGCCGGAACGGAGCGCGTTGGCGCGGAGCGCGGAGGCATACAGAGGAACCGACTGCAGCCGGGAGATGACCCGGCCATCCGGAGGCCGAAGGATTTCGTCGTCGGCGCTCGGAGAGCCGGTGGTCCGGCCCGGGCACGACCGCGAGACGAGAAGGGCCGCTCCGATCGCGGCCGCGAGAGCCGCGGCGGTTGCCGCAGCGAGGTCTCGCCTCAAGGCGCGATTCCGTAGGGAGACTGCTGGTAGTACAGGGCCGCATCTTTCGCGGCGAATCCCGGTGTCGCGGCGACGCGCTTGTACATGGCGATCGCTTGCGATCTTTGGCCCAGAAGATCCTCGGCCATCGCCTGGCGGAACTCGCACCCGGGGCGCAATTCGGGCGGGAGCCCGGCGCCCGACGCGCGCGTGAACCAGGTCAGCGCCTCATGCGCCTGCCCCCCCCGAAGCTCCGCGTCTCCCGCGAGGAGCGCGAGGAGCGGACGGTCGTCGTTGGCGACGGCGGCGGCGCGGTAGACCGCGGCATCTCCTTTCTGGTTTCGCGCGATGTCGATCTCGGACCACTCGATTCCTTCCGCCTGTTTTCCTGCCGTCGCTCGGACGGCCTCGAGATCGGCTCGAATCTTGGGTCCCAACCCGTTCCCGGCCGCGAGCGCTCTCGCGGCCGTCGCGGCGGCTCGGTCGGGCCGGAGCGCGGCCAACTCGGCACGGGCGACGAGCAGGTCGATGCTCCGGAGCACCGCGGGATCGACGTCGCCGAACGATCGCGCGCGGTCCTCCGCCTGCGCCAGGCGACGGAGCGAGCTCTCGTTCCGGCCGAGCGAGAGGTCGAGACGCGCGGAGGCGTACAGCGTGGCGATGCTCTCGGGGGATCTCTCCAAGAGGCGATTGCGCTCGAGGACGGCTCGGTCGTAGAGCCGCTCGTGGCTGTTGGCGTAGATGGTCAGAAGAAAGGTGCGCGCCTCGAGGCCGAAGGTCCGGCTTCCTTCGGCCGCCGCCGCCAGCTGCGCCAGCCCCTTCTCGCGGTTCCCTTTGGGAAGGAAGAGGAGCGCCCGGAGACCCTTGACGTAGGACGGGACGGTGTCGGCGACGTAGTTGTACGTGCCGAGCCCGAACAGGGCATCGGTCGCAGCGTCTCCCGAGATCGACGGCGACTCGAGAAGTCGCTTCGCCTTCTTCGCCTCGAACGCCGCCGACAGAGGGCGCCGCTGGGAGGCCCTGAGCTCGGCGAGGAGGAGGTGCGCGCATCCGCCCCAAAGCGCCGCGTCGGCTGGAGCCGCGGATCCGGACTCGTCCGAGGCGGCGATGACCACCGCGAGCTGGGCGTCCAGAGTCTCTCTCAGCTCGTTGTTGTCATCGTCGAAAATGAGACGCCAATACGTCGTGAACGCGTCGAAGAACAGATCTTCGGGGCGGGCGAGGTCGCCGGCGCGCCGCAGCTCCCTCTGAGCCGCCGCGAACCGCCCGTCATGGAGGAGGGAGAGGAATTCCTCCCGTGAGGGCTGCGCCGCGACGGACGCGGCGGAGACCGCCAGGCCCACGGCGAGCGCCCCCATGCGCAGGCCCCGAATCACGCCTCTTTCCTTTCCGACGCCGACCCCTATATTGTCGGCGATGGACAGTATAGGTTCTGGGGGTGGGCCGGGGCCGGTCCCGGCCGCGGAGAGCTCGGTGACATCCGGGACGCAGTCAAGCTTCAGCAGTCAGACGCTCGCCGAGATCTTCCGCGACCTGTACGTCGGTGAGCGCTCCGGCGTCCTGAATCTCAGTCGGGGGAACGTCGAGAAGCGGATCTACTTCGATCGCGGAATGATCTTGTTCGCAGAATCCGGGGCGGACGACGAGGATCTCGGCCGGCGCTTGGTCAACGAAGGGAAGATCTCTCCCGGGGCGTTGGCCGAGGCGAGGCGCAACATCAGCGAGCCGAAAGACCTCGCTCAGGCTCTCGTCAATCGAGGGCTGATCGGAAAGGAAACCCTTTCCCACACCGTCCGCTTCATCGTCGAGCACGTCGTCCAGTCGATCTTCCAGTGGGAGGGGGGTACCGCCCGCTTCAGCGAGGGCTGGCTGCTGCAGGAGATCTTCGAATCCGACATTCTGCTGACGATCGAGGTCATCCTCAAGGGGATCGGATCGATGGTCGGGTTCGAGCCGATTCAAGAAGCGATGAAAGGGCTCGACAACCGCCTGAAGCTCCGTCATCCGACGCCGGTGCCGCTCGAGCGGCTGGCGTTGTCGCCCGCGCACGGATACATCCTCTCGCGGGTCGACGGCCCGAGCCGTCTCCAGGACGTGCTCGCGCTGCTGCCGCCCGCCGAAGAAGGGCTCGCCTGCCGGTTCCTCTACGGTCTCCTCGTCATGGGCGTGATCAGCTACGACCCTCCCGTCGGCGACGGCTCGTTCCGGGTCGCGACGATCCTCCGCGATCACGCGGACACCGTCGCGCTCGAGGGGCTGCAGGAGCGGATGGTCCTCGAGACCTACGTTGCCCTCAAGAACAAGAACCCGATGGAAGTTCTCGGTCTCAAGGGGAACCCCGCTCGAGAGACGATCGAGCGCGCCTACGAGGAGGCCAAGGATCGCTTCGGCCGGGACCGGATCCTGCCGCGCATCCGGGAGCGCCTGCGCTCCGAGCTCGCGGTCATCGAGAGCCGCTTCGTCGAGGCGTACCTGACGCTTCTCCAGGCGCGGGGTGGAGAGCACGCCGCCCGCATCGAGGAGCTGGCGAACAAGGATCCGCATGGGGTCGACGATCTGCTCGTCCGCGTCGAGCTGGACAAGACCAAGGCGAAGGTCGCGATCGAAGAGAACGCCAAGATCGCGGACTCGTACTTCGCGCAGGCGAGGAAGTTCATGCGCGAGGGGGACTATTACAACGCCATCCAGTACGGCAAGCTCGCGATCAGCTACAGCCCCGAGGATGCCCGCTTCTACTTCCTGCTCGCGGAATGCCAGGTCAAGAACCCTGACGCTCGCTGGCAGCGGATGGCCGAGCAGAACTACGTCGAGGCCGCGCGCCTGGACCAGTGGAACGCGGAGTATCGATTGAGCTTGGGCCGCTTCTACAAGAAGCGCGGGCTGAAGCTCCGCGCCAAGAAGCAGTTCGAGCAGGCCCTGGCGCTCGCTCCCACCCACGAGGCGGCCCAGAAGGAGCTCGACTCCGTCTCCTAGGCCGCCGCCACCTCCCCAGCGCGTTTCTTGACAGGGGGGGGGCCGTTGGTATAATCCGCGTTTCTTCGGAAGCGAAATGTTCATTGATATCAACACGATAGGGTCCGACGGGATGTCGTTCGCGCGCTCCCTCCGCTTGCGCGGCCTCGAAGGGCCGAGCCGGGAGCCGATCCCCGACGTCGATGCGAGATTGGAAGGCACGGTGGTGCCTGCGCCGGGAGGCGCGGAGTTGAGCGCGCGATTGGGCGCGACCGTCCCGCTGACGTGCAGCCGGTGCCTGGAGACCTTTCCGTGGGATGTCAGCACTGCCTTCGCCTGGAAGGTGCTCCGGCGCGAGGCGGAATCCGGATCGTCATCCGCCGACGCGGAAGCGGACGACGAGGCCTCGATTCTCGTCGCCCCCGAGGGAAAGATCGGTCTCGAGGACCTCGCGACCGAGCAGCTCTATCTCAATCTCCCGCTGAAGCCGATCTGCTCCGCGGGATGCAAGGGGCTCTGCCCGAGCTGCGGGACGAATCGAAACTTGAACGCTTGCGCCTGTGTCATCGACGAGGTCGACCCGCGGCTCGCCCCGCTGCTTCCCTTCCGAAGAAAGCTGCGCGACTCCTAATCGAGGTTTGTCACCATGCCGAATCCAAAACGACGCCATTCCAGGGCCCGGCGGGACAAGCGCCGCGCCCATGACGCTCTTTCCCAGCCCGGGACATCCGTCTGCCCGAACTGTCAGGAACGGAAGCTCCCTCACCGCGTCTGCCCGCATTGCGGCCATTACAAGGGCCGCGAGGTCGTCGAGCCGCCGTCGGCGTAGGGGCCGGCGCGGGTTATGATCGCCTTCCGCGTGTGACCTGCTGTCCCGAGGGGGGCCCGAGCCTCCCATGCCTTTCGCCCGCGGAAGGAGGTCCGATGGGGGCTCGGAGTGCCGTCGTCACGGGAACCGGGATGAGCGCCCCGTCCCGGACGATGACCAATCACGATCTGGAGAAGATCGTCGATACGAGCGACGACTGGATTCGCACGAGAACGGGGATCCGCGAGAGGCGGATCGCCTGGCCCCACGAGACGGTTTCCGAGTTCGCCCTCGAGGCGTCGAAGAACGCTCTCGAAATGGCGGGACTGTCTCCTTCCGACGTCGAGCTGATCATCTTCGCGACCGTGACCCCGGACGTGCCGATCCCGGCGACTGCTTGCCTGCTCCAGCACCGACTCGGCTGCCAGCGCGCGGCGGCGTTCGACATCCAGGCGGGTTGCAGCGGGTTCATCTTCGCGCAGTCGGTCGCGAAGCAGTTCATCGTCAGCGGGCGTTGCAAGAACGTGCTCGTGATCGGGGCCGAGCTGTTGAGCAAGTTCCTCGATTGGTCCGACCGCACGACCTGCGTCATCTTCGCGGACGGCGCCGGAGCCGTCGTGATGAGCGAGGGGGAGCTGCCGCGCGGGGTGCTCGCCTCCGCGATGCACTCGGACGGAAGCATGAGCGATTACATCACGATGGAGGGGGGCGGCTCGAAGTACCCGGCGAGCCCCGAGACCGTGGCCAAGGGAATGCACTACATCCGGATGCGCGGGAACGAAACGTTCAAGATCGCCGTTCGTTCGATCGAAGAAGTCTCCCGTGAGGTGCTGCAAGCCGCCGGGCTCACCCCCGACGACGTCTCTTGGTTCATCCCGCACCAGGCCAACCAGCGCATCATCGACGCCGTCGGCGAGCGGCTCGGGATTCCCGCCGAGCGCTGCTACGTCAACATCGACCGGTACGGCAACACGTCGGCCGCGTCCATCCCGATCGCGCTCGACGAGGCGGTCCGTTCTGGAAAGGTCCGCCGCGACGACGTGATCCTGATGGCGGCTTTCGGGGCGGGCCTGACCTGGGCGGCGAGCGCGGTGCGCTGGTGAGGCCTTTCGCGGCCGTCTTTCCAGGTCAAGGTTCGCAGCATCCCGGCATGGGGAAGGACCTGGCCGCCGCCGAAGCGTCGGCCGCGGCCGTCTTCCGCGCGGCGGACGAGGCGCTCGGCTTTGGCCTGGCGGCCCTCTGCTTCGAGGGATCGGACGCCGATCTCGTTCGCACGGAGATCACGCAGCCCTCGATCCTCACGGTCTCGGTCGCCGCGTTCCGGGCGTTCGAGGCGAGGGGAGGGAGGGCGCCGACGGCCGCCGCAGGCCACAGCCTGGGCGAATACTCGGCCCATGTCGTCGCGGGCACGCTCGCCTTCGAGGATGCGGTACGCATCGTTCACCAGCGCGGACGCTTCATGCAGGAAGCGGTGCCGGCGGGGGTCGGGGCCATGGCCGCGATCCTGGGCCTGGATCGGGCGGAAGTGGACCGCATCTGCGCGGAGGCGGCCCGAGGGGAAATCGTCAGCGTCGCCAACGCCAACGGGCCGGGGCAGGTCGTGATCGCCGGCCACGCCGCCGCGGTCAAGCGAGCGTCTGAAGCCGCCGTGGCGGCCGGAGCCAAGCGCGCGCTTCCGCTCCCGGTCAGCGCGCCCTTCCACTGCGCGCTCATGGAGCCGGCGGCGCGGCGGCTGTCGGACGTCCTCGCGGCGGTGACGTTTTGCGATCCGTCGATTCCGGTGTACACCAACGTCGACGCGGCGCCCGTCACGACGGGCCGTGCGGCGAGCGAGACGCTCGTTCGTCAGGTGGCCTCGCCCGTCCGCTGGGAAGAGGAGATCGTGAGAATGGCCGACGACGGGACCGAGACGTTCGTCGAGTTCGGTCCCGGAAGGGTGCTGGCGGGCCTCGTGCGGCGCATCCGCAAAGACGCGCGCGTGCACTCGGTTCCGGACGTCGCCGCGCTCGACGCGGTGATGCGCGAGCTCGCGGCTTGATCGGGGATCCTGCGTTCGAGGGCAAGGTGGCGCTCGTGACCGGCGCGTCGCGCGGGATCGGTCGCGCGATCGCGCTCGCCCTGGCGGCTCAGGGCGCCACGGTGTTCGCCGCGGCCCGGTCGATCGACGCCGCCGCCGGGACCGCAGAGGAGATCGCACGATCCGGGGGGCGCGCCCGCCCGATCGCGCTCGACATCTCCGACGATCCGTCGGTCGAGACGGCCGTGGCGGACGTCCTGAAGGAGCATGCTACAATCTCGCTTCTCGTGAACAACGCCGGGATCACCCGGGACAATCTCCTGATGCGTATGAAGAAGGAGGATTGGGACCAGGTGATCGCGACCAATCTCTCGGGGATCTACAGAACTTGTCGGGCGGTGGTCCCCTCCATGGTGAAGGCTCGGTACGGAAGGATCGTGAACATCAGCTCGGTTGTCGCACGTAGCGGGAATCCCGGTCAAGCCAACTACGCCGCCGCCAAGGCGGGGACGGAGGGGTTCACGCGCTCGCTCGCCCGGGAGCTCGCCTCGCGGAACGTCACCGTCAACTGCGTGGCGCCCGGTTTCATCGACACCGACATGACCGCGAGCCTGACCGAAGGGCAGCGCGAGGCCCTGCTGGCGCAGGTTCCGATCAAGCGCTTGGGCCGGCCGGAGGAGATCGCGGCGGGGGTCGTCTACCTCATGGGCGAGCAGTCCGGCTACATCACGGGCATCACCCTCGACATCAACGGCGGCATGTACATGTAGGCAGGCTCTCGCGGACGGACCGCAGGGGCGGATCCGGCCGCAATTCGGGACGCAAGTCGTTACGGAGGAGACGAGCGATGGCTTCCATCGAGGACAAGGTCAAGAACATCATCGTGGAGCAGCTGGGGGTCGACGAGAAGGAAGTCAAGCCCGAGGCGCACTTCGTCGACGATCTCGGCGCGGATTCCCTCGACGTCGTCGAGCTCGTCATGGCTCTCGAAGAAGAGTTCAAGCTCGAGATCAGCGACGAGGACGCCGAGAAGCTCACGACCGTCAAGCAGGCCATCGACTACATCGGGGCCCACGCCAAGGTCTGAACGTGCGCCGCCGCGTCGTCATCACCGGCCTTGGAGTCGTCTCTCCGCTCGGCTTGGACACGCCCACGACGTGGGCCGCGCTCCTGGCGGGCAAGAGCGGCATCGGGCCGATCACCAAGTTCGACGTCTCCGCCTTCTCGTGCCGGATCGCCGGGGAGGTGCGCGGCTTCGTCCCCGAGAACTACATCGAGAAGAAGGAAGTCAAGAAGATGGACACGTTCATCCAGTACGCCGTCGCGGCGTCGAAGGAGGCCATGGAAGATTCCGGCCTCGCGATCGACGCGCAAAACGGCGAGCGGGTCGGCGTGTACATCGGGTCCGGCATCGGCGGGATGCCCCTGTTCGAGGAGACGCACAAGGCCTACCTCGCGGCCGGCCCCCGGAAGATCTCGCCGTTCTTCATTCCGGGAATGATCGTCAACCTCGCCGCGGGACACGTTTCGATGATGTTCGGCGCCAAAGGCCCCAACCTGGCCTGCGCGACCGCCTGCGCGACGGGGAACCATGCGATCGGCGAGGCGATGCGCCTGATCCGGGAGGACTACGCCGACGCCATGATCGCGGGCGGGACGGACTCCGTCGTCGTCCCGCTGGCGGTCGGAGGCTTCTGCGCCATGAAGGCGCTCTCGACGAGGAACGAAGAGCCCGAGCGGGCTTCGCGCCCGTTCGACGCCGAGCGCGACGGGTTCGTCATCGGCGAGGGCGCGGGCATCCTGGTGCTCGAGGAGCGCGCGTCGGCCCTGGCGCGCGGCGCGAAGATCTACGCCGAGCTCGCCGGGTACGGGCTGTCGGGGGACGCCTACCACATCTCCGCTCCGGCCGAGAACGGCGAAGGCGCGGCTCGCGCGATGCGCGGCGCGATCCGCGATGCGGGGATCGACAAGCAGGAGATCGACTACATCAACGCGCACGGGACCTCGACGCCGGTCGGCGATTCCGTCGAGACGACGGCGGTGAAGGCGGTGTTCGGGTCGCACGCGACGCGCCTGGCGTTCGCGTCGACGAAGTCGATGACCGGCCACCTGCTCGGAGCCGCCGGCGGCCTCGAGAGCGCGATCACCTCGCTCGCGATCCGCCACGGGATCGTGCCCCCGACGATCAACTACGAGAACCCCGACCCGTCCTGCGATCTCGACTGCGTTCCGAACACGGCGCGCAAGATGCCGATCCGGGGGGCGCTCAACAACTCCTTCGGCTTCGGCGGCACCAACGCGTCGCTCTTGATGACGCGGCACTCCGACTGATCGCCGCGGACGGCTCTCGGTCACCGCATGAAGATCCTCATCTGCATCAAGCACGTCCCCGACACCGAGGCGCGGATCAAGGTGGGCGCCGACGGGAAGAGCCCCGAGCTCGCCGGCGTGAAGATGATCATCTCCCCGTACGACGAGTACGCCGTCGAAGAGGCGCTCCTCATCAAGGAGGCCGGGCTCGCGACCGAGGTGGTGGTGCTGGGCGCGGGGGACGAATCGGGCGGGGCCTCGCTCCGGCAGGCGCTGGCGATGGGTGCGGACCGCGCGATCCACGTCATCGACGCCGCGCTCGCGACGGCGGATCCCTTGACTCGCGCGCGCGTGCTGGCGGCGGCGATCCGCCAGGAGATGCCCGAGCTCGTGTTCGCCGGCAAGACCGGGGTGGGGGACGACGAGGGCCAGGTCGGCCCGATGCTGGGCGAGTTGCTCGACCGCCCGCATGCGGGGGCGATCGACAAGCTGGCGCTCTCGGGAACGCGCTTCACCGCCCACCGCGGCATCGAAGGGGCGATCGAGATCCTGGAGGGAGAGCTCCCCGCCGTGATCACCTGGGACAAGGGGGAACATCCGCCTCGCTACCCGTCTCTCAAGGGAATCATGGCCGCCAAGAAGAAGCCGTTCGCCGTGAAGACCGCGGCCGAGCTCGGCGCCCCCGCGGCCGCTCCGCTCATCGTCCGCGAGTCGCTCGAGCTCCCGCCGCCACGAGCTGCGGGCCGCATCCTCACCGGGGATGCGGGCGAGGCCGCCCAGACGCTGGCGCGCCTCCTGCGCGAGGAAGCGAAGGTCATCTGATGGGCGCGATCCTGGTGCTTCTCGAGCGCCGAGGGGGCGAGCTGAAAGCGGCCAGCCTTCAGGCGGTCTCGACCGCGCGCCGGCTCGCGGACGCCACCTCAGACGAAGTCGCCGCACTCGCCCTGGGCTCCGGCGCATCCGGAGCCGCGGACGCCGCGGGGGGGCACGGAGCGGACCGGCTCCTCCACGTCGACGATCCCGCGTTCGACCTGTACGCCCCCGAGGCCTACGCCGCGGCGCTCGCCGCCGCGGCGAAGGAGACCGCGGCGGACACCGTGCTGGCGGTGGGCACGAGCCTCGGACGGGACGTCGCCGCACGCGCGTGCGCACGGCTGGGCACGGCCCTGCTCTCCGACGTGGTCGAGCTCGAGCGGTCGCCGGGTGGCAAGCTGCGCGGCAAGCGTCCGGTGTACTCGGGAAAGGCGTACGCCTGGGCGTCGATCCCCGACGCGCGACCCGCGATGGCCACGCTCCGGCCCAACGTCTTCGCCGCATCGACGGCCGGAGCGCGCACGGCGAAGGCGGCGCCCGTCGTCGCGCCCCAGGTGCCGGTCCGCGCCAAGGTCACGCGCCTCGAGCTGCCGGCCGCGCAAGAGCGAGACGTCGCCGAGGCGTCGATCATCGTCAGCGGCGGCCGCGGCCTGAAGGCGCCGGAGCACTTCTCGCTGGTGCGCGATCTCGCGGAGGCGCTCGGCGGCGCGGTCGGTGCTTCGCGTGCGGTGGTCGACGCGGGTTGGATCTCCCACGCGCACCAGGTCGGCCAGACGGGGAAGGTGGTCTCGCCGTCGCTCTACGTCGCCTGCGGCATCTCCGGCGCGATCCAGCACCTGGCCGGGATGTCCTCATCCAAGGTGATCGTCGCGATCAACAAGGACCCGGAGGCGCCGATCTTCAAGCTGGCGACCTACGGCATCGTGGGCGACGTCTTCGAGGTGCTGCCGAAGCTGACCGAGGCGGTCAAGAAGGTCCGCTCCTGACCCTAGACCTCGTCGAAGAAATACGGCCTCAAGCACTGGATCCGCGTCTCGTAGTCTTTCGGATACAGGAACCAGGTGGCCGCGGAGACCGACGAGAGCAGTGAGTTTCCGTCCTGCGGGGTGAAGCAGTACCCTACGATCTCCGTCCCGTCGCGCACGGTCACGGTGGGCCAAGCCACGACGGTGACGTTGAGGATGCGCCCGAAGTGGCCGTAGTCGCGGCCGAACGAGAAGACGGTGTTCGCGGAGCTCTTGTAGGTGATCGCCATGCGGTCGTTGCGCTTCGCGTGGTCCAGCAGGCGCGCGGCGTTGGTCGGCGTCTTGACCCTGATGTCGAAGAAGATCATGTGCATGTACTGGGTGTTCAGGACGACGGCCGATGAGAAGAGGCTCAGGTCGTGGCCCATCGTGTGGAACAGCGCCCAGGCGTCGCGAGCGTGATGGGTGCCGAATCTCGGATCCTTGTGCTTCCCGACCTCGGGGGAGGCGACGAAGCTGTCGTCCTGGGAGAGATCGGACGCCCGACGCATGCAGACGAACCGGCCGTCGACGAGGTTGTCGGCGCCGCCGTCCTGCATCGCGAACGTGTGGATCAGGATCGAGAGGTTGTGGGTGTTGCACGAGACGACCTGGACGAACTGATCCTCGCCGATCCGCAGCGCCTTGTCGTTGATTCCGCGGGCGTAGGGCTTTCCGAATCCGAACTCGCTTCCCTGGGCGATGAAGCCCTTGGTGTTGTGCGTGAACTTGCTGTAGAACTCGGTCTTGTTCGCGATCCCGACCCCCGACGGAGTGCAGTCGATGACGACCGACGCCCGCTCGAGAGCGTCCATCGACTCGTAGGCGGGCTCCATCCCGAGCTCCCGGAATCCCTTCGCCGCCCCGGCGTCGACGCACAGCTTGGCGCCGCGCTTGGTGAGGTTGACGACCTTGGAGCGATCGTGGAGCAGGGGCGTCCGCTTGTGGAACGTGACCTCGTCGATGCCCAAGGGGCCCTTGAGGTCCGTCAGGAGTCCGATCAGCGGCTCGCCGATGGTGCCGGTTCCGATGACGTGAACGATCGCTCTGTCGGCCATGGGGCTCTCCTCGGACCGCGGCTCGGGAATATGACACCGGCCCGCGCGAGGCGTCAAGGTCGCGGGGCCTCGTGAAAGCCGCCTGCTAGAATCCGGGAAGCGCCGCCGCGCGCGATGCGGAGCTTCCGCCATGGGCGTTCACGAGAAGAGCACCATCCCCTCGATGACGGTCGGCGAGCTCTTGACCGACGAGACCGCCGCCTCGATCAATCTGGTGCTCCTGTCGGGTGGGGACGGTATCGACAACGTCGTCGACCGGCCGCGGATCCAGAAACCGGGATTGGCACTCGCGGGGTTCCTCGAATACGTCCATCCCGGGCGGATCCAGGTCCTCGGGAAGTCCGAGACGAGCTTCCTGAACGAGCGCGCCCCCGCGGAGCGGACGCGCATCGTGTCCCAGCTCTGCCGGCAAGGGGTGAGCTGCTTCGTGCTGACGGCCGCGCTCGAGCCGCCTCCGGAGCTTCTCGATGAGACCGAGCGGCACGGCGTTCCGCTCCTGCGCACGGAGCTGTCCTCGTCGACGACGATCGAGCGCCTGACGCGCTACCTCGAGGACCGTCTGGCGCCGCGGTCGGTGAGCCACGGGGTGCTGCTGGACATCTACGGGCTGGGGGTGCTCCTGTTCGGCGACAGCGGGGTCGGCAAGAGCGAATGCGCGATTGATCTCGTCGTGCGCGGCCATCGCCTGGTCTCGGACGACGTCGTCGAGATCAAGCGCGTGGGGGATCGGCTGGTCGGGACCGGACCGCAGCTGACCCGCTACCACATGGAGCTGCGCGGTGTGGGTATCATCAACGTCAAGGACCTCTTCGGCGTCGCCTCGGTCCGGCAGACGAAGTTCGTCGAGTTCGTCATCAAGCTCGATCCCTGGAAGCCCGGGAAGAAATACGACCGGCTCGGCCTCGACGAGGCGGGGTACGAGATCCTCGGCGTCACGCTTCCGTACGTCGAGATGCCGGTCGGGCCCGGCCGAAACCTCTCGGTGCTGATCGAGGTCGCGGCGCGGAACCATCTCCTGAAGCTCAAGGGGTACCACCCCGCGCGTGAGCTGGCGCGCAAGCTGGGGGAGAGGATCAAGCCGCCCGAAGCCGACGGCGCGACGTCGCCGATCGCCGAGCCGGAGCCGGGCGACGGCGAGGCGCGGTGATGGAGCGGCTGGTCGTCATCACGGGACTCTCGGGCTCGGGAAAATCGCTCGCGGCGCGCTGCCTCGAGGACATGAACTTCTTCTGCGTCGACAATCTCCCGGTCAGCCTGATCCCGCAGTTCTACGATCTGCTCCAGCGGAGCGGAGGGGCGATCCCGCGCGGGGCGATCGTCGTGGACGCCCGCGAGCGGGAGTTCCTCGCCGGCTTTCCCGAGACGCTGGAGAGCCTGAAGGCCCACGATGCGCCGGTGAGCCTTCTCTTCTTCGAGTGCGGCGACGACATCCTGAAGCGCCGCTTCAGCGAGACGCGCCGGCCGCACCCGATGCAGGTCCACGGGGGCTCGCTCGAGCAGGCGATCCAGGACGAGCGTCAGATCCTGGCTCCGCTCCGCGACGTGGCGGACCGGATCATCGACACGAGCCAATTCAACGCGCACGAGCTGCGGTCGTTCCTCAAGGCCTCGTTCGGAGCGCACAGCGCGGCCACGACGCTCAACGTCCACGTCGTCTCGTTCGGCTTCAAGTACGGCGTGCCGGCGGAGGCGGACCTCCTCTTCGACGTCCGGTTCATCCCGAACCCGTACTTCGTCGACGCGCTGAGGCCCCTCGACGGGCAGCACCCGGAGGTCCGCGGATTCGTCGATGCGCGCCCGGAGACGAAGGAATTCATGAAGCGCCTCGAGGAGATGCTGGATTTCCTCATCCCGCATTACGCCTCGGAAGGGAAGAGCTATCTGACCATCACGATCGGCTGCACGGGCGGGAAGCACCGCTCGGTGGCCCTGGCGGAGGAGATCCGCGAGCACCTCGCGGCGCAGGGCGTGCCGGTCTCGGTGACGCACCGCGATCTCGGGAAGGAGTGAGACCGATGAATCAGGATGCCCCCGGGCTTCTCGTCGTCACGCACGGGGGGCTGGCCGACGAGCTGGTCAAAGCCGCCCGCCGGATCGTCGGCGACGTGAAGAAGATGGCGGCGGTCTCGCTCGGGTGGGACGACGACGTGGCGGACGCGCGCCGTCGGATCGAGAACGGGATCGCGAAGGTCGCCGTCGAGGGGCGCACGCTGATCCTGACCGACATGTTCGGCGGAACGCCGTCCAACGTGTCGCTCTCCCTGCTCGAGCCGGGGAAGGTCGACGTCGTGACGGGGGTCAACCTTCCCATGTTGATCAAGTTCGCGAATCTGCAGTCCGTCGACGGGTTCGACGAGACGGTGCGGCGGATCGCGCAGCAGGGGCGGGATTCGATCCAGGTCGCGTCGGAGGTTCTCGAGAAGCGCCTCGAGCCCGGAGGTCCGGGAGGGCGATGAACACGATCGAGGTGACGATCGTCAACCGCTTGGGCCTGCACGCGCGGGCGGCGGCGAAGTTCGTCCACCTCGCGAGCGGGTTCAGCTCCCGCGTGACGGTGTCTCGGGACGGGACGCGGGTGGACGGGAAGTCGATCCTCGGTCTCCTGACGCTCGCCGCGTCGAAGGGAACGAAGCTGCATCTGACGGTCTCGGGCGACGACGAGAGCGAGGCGGCGGCGCAGCTCTCGGAGCTGATCCGCACGCGGTTCGGCGAGGAGAGCTGATGGAGCGCGCGCACCGCGGCATGGGGGTCTCGCCCGGCGTCGCCATCGGGCGCGCGCTGCCGTGG
>JACXTT010001907.1_pt1 | contig 34061 bp, 29 predicted proteins | sample 9270951 | NCBI WGS metagenome assembly JACXTT01 (sample SAMN15532306, study PRJNA645909) | rock metagenome | isolation source: weathered quartz diorite | place: Puerto Rico | collected 2017-06-21 | reverse complement strand
TCGACGTCACAGGTGAGTACTTCATCTGGACGGCGAACATGGGCACCAGCCGTCAGGATGCGTTCATCGTACGCATTCCGCAGAACAAACTCGGTGTCACGCCGGGCGCGCCAACGCCGACGGCACCGTCACCCGCTCCCGCTCCGACCACACCTGCGCCCACACCGGCTCCAACGACGCCCGCGCCAAGTGCGCCTGCTCCGACGCCGGCACCCGCACCATCGGCGCCATCAACGGGAGCCGCCACATGGATGAGTCTGGTGAACGTCGCCCAGAGCGGCGCTACGCTCACGAAGGTCGGTGGCTGCAGCGGCTGTCCCGACGGAACGGCAGTTTCCAATCAGCAGGTGAGCGGCAGCGGCGTGCTGCAGTTTTCGACCGACGACAGCTCCTCGTTGAGGTTTATCGGTCTCGGAAGCGGTGGAATCGGTACGACGCCCAGCGACGTCAATTTTGCGATTCGGCTGCAGGCAGGCGTTGCTGAAATCCGTGAGTCGGGTGTTTACAAGAGCGAGACGAGATTTGCCGCTGGCGACAGCTTCACGATCGCGGTGAACAACGGCGGGGTGACGTATGCCAAGAACGGCAGCGTGTTCTTTACGAGCGCAAACGCGGCGACCACTGCGTTGCGGGGGCACGTCATCTTCTTCGATCCGAACGGGACTGTGCGTAATGTCGGCTTTGGGAGCGGAGGGCCAGCTCCAGCGGGTGACGTGCCGGTGGCAGCCACACCGGCGCTGCCAACGTCCTCCGCGTCGTCCACGCCATTGGTTGAGCGGTCGAACCGCGCCCTCCTGAACGCCGAGCGGCTCGGAAAGTTCGACTGAATTCAAAATGCAAAATTCAAAATTCAAACAATAAGAGGTTGGTGACGGCTCGGGTGAACGTCTACGCGGCGAAGTCCCGCCGCGCCGCGGGCGCTGGCACACGTTCCCACGTGACCTGCTGGCGGTGCGTGATGAAGCGATAGAAGCCGACGATCGTCGCCCAGAGCAGGAGACACATCGCGCACGGCGCCGAGAAGACAATCGTGCGACGCCGTGCCTTGCGCTGGATGAATCCAACGATCCCTGCGACGTAGAACATCACCTGCAACGTCAGCGTCATTCCGAAGAACCCCGAATCGGCAAGAACGATGTTCGATGCCAGCACCGACAGGTGGAACATCGGCAGGGCAACACGCAGGACCTTGTGCGAGATCGTTTCGAACCAGAGGCGATTCTGCAGCGGATTGAGCAGCCATCCTTCGCGAGCCATCAACTGGAATGTGCCGGCGATCGTCCGCGTCTTGCGAACGAATTCCTGCAGCGCCGATGACGAGGCGTCGTCGTATGCGCGCGCATCGGGCTCGAACACCATGCGGTAACCGCGCCGTACCACACGCAGCGGAATCAGCACATCGTCGATAAGCGTGTCTTCAGGAATCGGCTCGAAGAGGGCGCGGCGAATTGCGTAGATCGCCCCCGTCGCTCCGATGGTCGAATCGACGCGCCCTTCAGCCGCGCGAATGGCCTTCTCATAACGCCAGTAGAACGCAGCACCATGACCCGCCGGTGCGGTCCCGTCGCGGGTCTCGATGACGAGTTCTCCGCTCGCGGCGCCCACGTGCGGATCGGCGAAGTTCGCGACGAGCTCGCGGACAGTCTGCGGCTCGAAGCGCTGCCGCGCGTCTGCAAACACCACGATCTCGCCCCGAACCAGCGGCACCAGCGCGTTGACCACCGCCGGCTTGCCTCGATGCTGGTGAAATGCTTGAACGCTGACGCCGAATCGTTCGTAGCGGCGTGCGTTTTCAACGGTGTCGTCCGTCGAACCGTCGGATCCGATCAGGATTTCGACCTTGTGCCGCGGATAGTCGAGCGCCAGCAGGTTATCAATGCGGGCGCCGATGCGCTCCGCTTCATTGTGGGCGGTGACCACGATGGACACTGTGGGCTCGATCGGCGCCTTGCGTCGCGGTTGTGGTGAAAGCCGCGCTCGTACGGCCGCGATGAGCGGGTACCCGATGTACACGTAGACCAGCAGTCCCAGAGATACCCAGAAGATCGTGCGGGCGTTCGGCCTCCAGGCCAGTAGTGGAATGTCACCTGCGCTCGCCCGTGCGCGCGCACGCGGCTGCAATCCTGCCGCGTCGAGGCCATCCAACGCTTTGGCAATCGCATCGACGTCTGCGCCCGGATCGGTGCCGTCGGTGGCAGCGCCCGTGTAGGGGCGAGCGAGTGAGAAGCGGATGTCGTTGTCGCGCGGAACCGTCAGTCCGGCATCCTTAGGCGCCGCGGGGAAGAAATTGTCGGACGGGTAACGACCTGCCATTCCCCCGATGATGACGTTGCGCCGGAATACCGCGTCGGGGAAGTACCGTTTCAGCGTGTCGTTGCCTTCGCCTGCGCTCGATCCAATGACACCGTTCTCCTTCAGCATGACGACGTTGTTCTGAAACACGAATCCGGTGTGCGGCGCGTGATCGCCTCCGAACACGATGCCGCCGGTCTGAAACGCGGTGTTATGGTCGATGGTGACGCCGGCGACGCCGTCGAGCAGCTGGAACAGCCGTCCGTTTCCCCAGGTTCCGCCGACATCCAGGAACAGGTTGTTACGAATCGCGATGCGCTTAGCCTGTTGACTCTGATTGTTGTCGTCGCGGCCGAGCATGTTGATTCCGGCAGCGACGTGCCGAACGAGGTTGTTGCTGAACGTGACATCCTCGATCGTCGACCACGGAGCCGCGCCGTCCTGATTGCGGACCGTAAGCAGGATGGCGAAGCCGTTCTGGGCCTGCGGCCAGTTGTATTCGAGCAGGTTGCCGTTGATCGCGACACGGCGAGCATTCTTCAGCTCGAGCAGGTTCTTCACCGTCCACTCGACGCCTTCAAACGACGAATCGGCCTTCTGCCAGCGGAGTGATTTGGCGAGGTGGTTGCGAGCGATCTCGATGTCGGACGGGACGAGATTCGCAATCTTCGGATCGGCGCCGCCGAACATGATGTTTTCGCCAGCAGCTTCAAGGTAGTTGTTGGCGATCTTCAAGGGCCCGGGACCATTCCAGCCGCCAATGGCCTGCGAATCAGCGCCGACCTCCTTGAAATCGGACACGTAGGAATCGACGACCGCGGCGTCGCGCGCGTTCAGCGCAATGCCTCTTCGGCTCCCGATCCGTGGATCGCCGTGGACATAGCACCGATCGATGATCAGATGGTGAGGCACCGCATCCGCAGATGCTTCTCGATCCCCGAACTGAATCAGCGAGCTCACGAAGGAACCGGCTTTCGGCGCGAACTCGATCCCGACGAAGCGGTAGTGATGCGCACCGGGATCGGTTGCGACGACGAAGTCACCAGCCGATGTGAGCTTCGGCATCGCCGACGCGTCCGATGGCTGCACATGGCGGCCAGGCTTCGGCAGTTCGGCCGGCGAGGTGATCACGATCCACTCGTTGCCTTCCTTCGCTTTCAGTCGAAATGGACCTTGGTAGGTCGCGCGAGCTTGCAGCTCGATTCGGTCGCCCGTCTTCGCCTCATCGAGCGCCTTCTGAAGATCTCCTCCCGCAGGTACGCGAATCGTCTGGCCGCCGACCCTCAGCTCGGGAATTTCGACCGATGCCCGCGGCGGCTGCGGCGTGTTCTGTTCTGCCGCCATGACGCCCGCAGCGAACAATGCGACAACGATGACGAAGGGTTTCACCGATTCGGCTCCAGGATCCAATCCGCAACGCGCGAGTACGAGGCGCCAAGCAGCGGCTTCACCAACGCCTTTGCGTTCCACCCAACCCACGCGCCACAGCGTGCCCACGGCGCTGTCGATGCGAAACGGTAAGCCATGTCAGGCCGATGTCCGCGCCGGATGGTGAAGCGTCCGACGACACGCAAGTCGTCGAGCATGGATGGCCTCGTAGTTGGTTCGGACGTGTAGAGCGTTCGCAGTCCTGCCGACGCCGCTGCTTCGGCGACCGCGCTCGAGAAGTAGCCGCCCGGAACAGAGCCAACCGTGACTGGGTGATCGACGATGGCCTCGAGTCGTTCACGACTGTCCGACCACTCGCGTCGCATCTGGGCGGCATCGATCGCGCTGAACCGCGCCGGATGTGAGGCGGAATGCGTTCCGATGACGTGACCGCGCGCATCGAGCTCGCGAATCTGTTCCGGGGTCAGGAATCCGCTCTCGCCGATGTAATCCGTCGAGACGAAGCAATGGGCACGCAGGCCGAGCGCCTCGAGCCTGTCGGCGATCACCGTGTGGAACGACACGCCGCCGTCGTCGACCGTGACTACCGCCGGGACGCGGAGTTCGAGGAGCCCGTCCAACTGCGCCTCGAACTGAGGCACCGACAGCTTGTAGCGATCGGCCGCAGGTGAACGGAAGCCGCTCTCGCGCGGATCCGATTCGTACACGTCATGAAAGAGCAGGGATACGGGTCGCATGTCGCCTCCGTCGTGCCTCCGATTTCCAATGCAGATATGCCGTGAGCTGCGGCTGACCCCAGACGGCGGACGGCCTTCCCTGAACCGAAATCGGCCGGACGTGTTCGCCGCGGGCGAGTGCGGTGAGCACACCCGCAATCGCGTCGAGGTTCTGCGTGACCGCGCGGTACTGAATGACGGCGTGCGACTGTTCGACCTCGTCGAAGTCACACGTGCCGTGCAGGAAGATCGGTCCAGTATCGATGCCCGGATCCACGCGGAGAAGCGTCATGCCGACGCGCTCGAGATCGCGGCGCGCCAGGGCCCAGAAGCAGCCGTGGGCGTTCCGGTACTCCGGGCAGATGCCTGGATGCAGAACGAACGTTCCCACCCTCGGGATGCCGAAGATGGTCTGCTTGAGGATGATCTTGCAGCGCGCGATCGCGAGATCAGGACCTACCGCGTCGAGAAACGCGCGCGCTTCGTCCGAGTTCGGTGTCGACACGATGATGCGCGGTACGGTTGTCAGGTCGGCGGGGTAGCGCCGGCGGAGGCGTGCGATCTCCGCCTCCTTCCACGCCCGCTCACCGCGGGCAAGCCTGAATCGCGCGTACAGCCGGAAGGCAATGACGTCGAGGAAGCGCAGCCAGCCGACGCGGCGGATCTCGCGCCGCGCGGCACGCCACCGCCGGCTGCGCGGATCACGGATGATGATGAGACCAGCCAACCGCAGGCTGCTCGCCAGCCACGACGCGAGCCCCTCGGTGTCGAGGCGATCCTGCTCGTGACAGATCAAGACCACGGACGGCTTCTCGTCCTGCATACGCATGCTCGGCAAGGACCTCTTCGCAGCGCGCCTCGAAGAGACGCGCGACCTTCGACCAGGAATAGTTGGTTTCGACAAGCGCGCGGCCGGCATCGCCGAGCGCGCGGCGCCGCGCCGCATCGCGAAGCAGCCGGATCACCGCGTGGGCAAAGTCGTGGGCGGTATCGGCGGCAAGGAAATGGCGTCCCGATTCGAGGGCGAGCCCTTCCGCGCCGACACTGGTCGACACGACGGCCTTGCCCATCGAGAGCGCCTCGAAAATCTTGATGCGCGTCCCGCTGCCGGCGCGGAGCGGCACTACATAGACCGACCCTTCAGCAATCGAAGGCCGCACGTCGTCGAGCGTACCTGTGACGACGATTCCCGGGCGCGCGGCGAGTTGGCGCACCCGCGCGCTCGGATTGCGTCCAACGATGGTGAATGACACGCCCGGAACGTCGGCGCGGATACGCGGAAGAACCTCGTCGGCGAAGTAGCAGACCGCATCCTCATTCGGGTGCCAGTCCATCGAGCCGCTGAAGACGAGCCGCCCAGGCACTTCCGCGCTGCGCCGCGGAGTGAAGTAGCTGGTGTCGACACCAGTGAGAATGGGGACGGCACGGATGCCAGCGCCGAGGTTCTCGAGCCGCTGCCGGTCGTCATCAGATACGGTGACGGTCAGGGCGGCGCGCCGGCACGCCGCCGCCTCGCACGCCCGCAGCTTCCGCCACTCCATCTCGAAGAGCGCCCGCTTCCACGCGCTCGTCTCGAGGTTCGCCAGCCGCTGCCAGATCAGGTATTCGACGTTATGTTCGAACAGGAGCACGGGCACCCGAGGGGACATCGGCACGTTGGCCGCCGCGAACAGAAAATCCGCAATGCAGAGATCGACGTTGCCGCTCGCGAGCACCTCGCACACCGCGTGGCGCACCTCGGGCACGCGCCACTTCCATAAGTCGACCGGGTAATGTGAAAACCAGGAACGTGCGACGGCGCCGACAAACGCCGCGCTGCCGCGTTTGGGGACGGCGTACGGAACCGAGATGACGCGCTCGCACCCTGCCAGCTGCTGTTTCAGTCCCTCCGGGTCATCGCCCTTGCCGTGCGTGGTGATGACCGTGAGCTGGTGACCACGCGCCAGCTCCGCAATCGTGTTGAGGCTTCGGACCCGGCCACCCGTCGTTGCCGGCCACAGCCCACCCATCTTGACCCAGACGATTCGCATACTCTGTCCATCGGATGATCAATATGGGTGCCGCCGTAAGTTGCTGGATTCAGGCGAGATGAGGGTTGAAAAGGGAAAAGGTGTTCATCCTTTTCCGACCTCGCTTCCAATGTAGGGGCCGACCTTAAGGTCGGCCCCGTACGCAACAGGTGGGTTCAGATAGCCGGCGCGACAATCGCCGGTGTTGCCGGCCTTTTCAACGTCTCGCGCGTTCGCGCGGGCGCCACATCCCGCACGTCTGTAGTGTCCATGAAGCGCCGGCACCATAGCTCGAATGACAGCATCGTCCAGAGCTGCAGATTGAGATCGCGCCCGCGCAGGTGCAGTTGGAACAGGCGTTCCACAGCCCGCGTATCAAAGATGCCGCGTTCGCGGCACGTTTCCGAAAGCAGCACGTCGCGCGCGAAGCCGGCCAGTTCACCGCGGAACCAGTGCGCCAGCGGCACGGCAAATCCGTGTTTCTGGCGATCGATGATCGCGTCGGGCAGAATGCCTCGCATCGCTTTCTTGAAGATGTACTTCGTACCCCGGCCGGCAAGACGCAGGCGCGCGGGAATAGTTGCGGCGAACTCGACGAACTTGTGATCCAGCAGCGGCGGCCGCGCTTCGATGGAATGCGCCATCGACATCCGATCGACCTTCGTCAGGATGTCGAGCGGCAGGTAGCGGTTGATGTCATCGTACTGCGCTGCGGCAAGCCAGTCGCCGGATGGCTCGCGCCACTCCGCCCGCGAGGTTGCCCACGGGTCGTGCCGGGCGAACTGCGTGAGCGCTTCGCGCCGGAACAGCTGCCGAATTTCGTCGGCGTGAAACATCGCTGATGCGTCGAAGTAGCGATCCGGGCCTTCGAGCGCCAGGTGACGAAGGAATCGCCGTCCTGTCATGCCTTGTGGCATCAAGGCGCCAATGGCACCGGCAGCTTTGCGGAGAGCGCGCGGAATCCGTTCGCGGACCCGCTCACGCCCCTCGACCACGTACTTGTCATAGCCTGCGAACAGTTCGTCGCCGCCGTCGCCGCTCAAGACCACCTTTACATGCTCGGCGGCGAGCTTCGACACCATGTAGGTGGGAATGGCGGACGTATCGCCAAATGGCTCGTCGAGATACCACGTGAGATCCTCGACGATCTGCACGACGTTCGGCCGCAGCACGAGGTCGTAATGGTCGGTGGCGAATGTGGCTGCGACCTGACGCGCATATGGCAGCTCGTCGTGGCTGGCTTCCGAAAACCCGATCGAGAAGGTCTTCAGCTCGACGTCCTTCGGGCGCGACATCATCGCGACGACCGAACTCGAATCGAGGCCGCCGCTGAGGAACGCGCCCACGGGCACATCGCTGACCTGATGCAGGGTCACGGCCTCGCCGAGCTGCTCACGGAGCTGCTCGACGAATTCGTCCTCGGTCGCGCGCTCGTTGGGCGAGAAATCCAGATCCCAATACCGTTCAATGCGCAGGCTGCGCCCGTCACTGGCAACGCCGACGCGTGCCGGCTCCAGCTTGGACACGCCTTTGACGATGCTGCGCGTTGCGGGGGTCGCGAGCGTCGTGAACAGATGGCCGACCGATTCCCAGTCGAGCAATCGCTCGACCCCCGCGAGCTGCAGGATTGGCTTCAACTCGGAGGCGAACAGCAGCTCGCCGTCGCGCTCGTAGTAGTAGAGCGGCTTGATGCCGAGGCGATCGCGGGCGAGCAGGATCCGCCGCCGGCGGGTATCCCAGATGGCAAAGGCGAACATACCGCGCAGCCGATCGACGCAGCGCGGTCCGAGATCCTCGTAAAGGTGGACGATTGTTTCCGTGTCACTGGCGGTCTTGAAGATGTGGCCACGGCGCAGCAGGTCGCGGCGCAGGTCCTGATAGTTGTAAATCTCGCCGTTGAAGACGATCCAGATGCTGCCGTCCTCGTTCGAGATCGGCTGGAATCCGTTATTGAGGTCGATGATGCTCAGGCGGCGCATGCCGATGGCGACGCCGTCGCCGATATAGACACCTTCATCGTCGGGCCCGCGGTGGGCCATGACGCCGCACATGGCCCGGATTTCGTCTTCACGAACCGGCTGCCCGTCCCAGCGAACTATGCCTGCGATGCCGCACACAGCAGATTCTCCTGTCAGGTCCGGCTAAAGCCGGACTGTACCGCCATCAGCGCTCCGGTAGAGTCCGCCTTCAGGCGGACCAAGAGGTAGCTCAATCCGAAATACACCGCGGCGTACGAAGCGCTGCCGAAGGCGAGTGCCACAATCGGTCGAAGCGTCAATTCGCGCGTGATCCACAGCACCGGCAGCGCCGCGACCAGCGCGGCCGCGAAGATTGCCGCCAGGCGTCCCCACGGCAGCGTCTCCGCGAACGACAGACGCAGAAGGCGCGCTATCCGCGCGACACCGACGAGGTTGACGAGAGCCGTGCTCACGAGGGTCACGAGCACCGCGCCGCTCATCCCGAACGCCGAAAGGAACCAGCCAATGAGCCCGGCCACCATCGCCAGGCGGATCACGTTCATCACGAGGAGAAAGCGCGTCTCAGCAAACACGCGCAGCACGGCATTGACGGCGAAGATCGATGGAAGAATGGTCAGCGCCCACACCATGAAGATCGGGACGCTCGCCGCGTACGTCGACGTGTAGAGCGTGACGATCAGGTCACGCGCGATGACAAAAAGAAGGATCGACAGCGGCACCATGAGAAATGCCAGCCGGCAGATGGTCTCGTGCCACAGCGCAATCGTTGCCCGTCCGTGCGAGGCATCGTCCGCCATTCCGACCATCATCACGTTGACTGTCGAGGTCATGATCATGTCGACGAGCGGAATCTGCAGGCAGCCAACCGCATAGATGGCAAACGTGGCAGCATCGAAGCGCGACGCGACGACATACTGGTGATAGTTCTGCTGAATGACCTCGACCCCGACCGCCAGCGCAAACGGCAACGCGTAGGCGAGCTGCTGGCGCCACAACCCGATATCGATGCGGAACTCGCGCCCGTATTCACGCCACAACGCGACGACCAGCAGCGCGAGGCGAACCACGGCAAACGCAACCGCGCCGATGAACACCGCTCGCAGGCTGCCGAGAAGGAAAGCGGGCACAATGAAGAACAGCGTACGAACGATGTCGGAGCCGGCGTAGGTCACGGCCGCCATCAGATGCTTCTTGCGCGAGACCATCACGATCTCGAGCACCGTCGACATCAGCATGAAGGTGAGGAACAGCCCCGCCAGGACCATGTAGTCGGCAAGCGCGGCGTTGGTCAGGCGTGCGGCAATCTGTGAACGCCAGCCGTACAGCGCGGCGAGACAGAGCAGCCCTGCAGCCGCGAGGGTGATCAACGCGTTGCAGACGTACTGTGGGGTGCGCGCAGCGTTCCGCGGCACGAAGTAATACAGGCTCTCCGCCATTCCCAACTGCGCCAGACCGTAAAGGGTGGCGTACAGCAGGAAGAACTGTTTGTACGTCCCAAACACCGCGGGCGCGAAGAAGCGCGCGAGGACGATGCCGATGGCAAACGACGCGACCAGACCGATGACGCGGCCGGTGACGAGCAGCGCCGCAGGCCTGGTGATCTCCTTCGCGGTCATGCCTGGTGCACCCGCTCGCATTTCCACGCGGGCGGCCAGAGGTGATGCGCCTGGCAGCTCAGAATGTCGGGGGTGAATTCGCCCTCGCCATTCACCGACGACCCCTCCCACAGCAGCAGGCGCTGAATCGTCAGCAGCGGATGCCGCGGATCGTCGTGGCAGCACGCGGTATACGCGAAACGATAGCCGGCACGCGCGACGGCCTCGACAATCTCGGCGTTGAAGTGTCCGCCCGGATAGGCGAAATGATCGACGCGCTCGCCGAGACGGTGTTCGAGGTCCGATTTCGACTGCTCGATCTCGACTTCTGCTCGGTCACGCGATTCCACCGGCAACGACACATGCTTTCGCGTGTGTGATCCGATGGTGAAACCCCGGCGACGCGTGTCGGCGAGCATCTCCCACGTGACCGTCAACGGCACGTTGTGGAAGCCGTTGCCGACCCTCGATTCGAGACCGATCATGAGGCGCCGGATGTCCGACTGCGGCAGCTCCGGGAGCAACGCCGACACCGCGCTCATCGGCGTGGCCGTGACGGATCGGCGGGGGAAATCGTGCGCCGGCAGCCCAAGCTCGCTGAGCAGATCGCCGAGCCTCGATCGCGGGTCGTCCCACCGCCGGAATGCCTTCGCAACGAGGTGATAGAGCTTGTCGTGGACCTGCCAGGCCGGGCGGCCGACCAGATCGGTCACGACGAACATCGCCGCCGGGATGCCCTTGCGTTCGAGCACCGGAAGCGCCAGTTCGTACACATCGCAATACCCATCGTCGAAGGTGACCGCCGCGACTGGTTCGTCGAAGGGCAACCCGGTGAGCAAATGGTCGCCGACGTCGTCGAGCGACACGAAACGAAAGAACTTGCCGAGGCAATCGAGGTGCTGTTCGAACATCGCGAGGCTGGTGAGCATGCTGGGCATCTCGACCTTAGCCTCAGCCTCGAAATCCTCGACGATGCGGTGGTAACCGATCACCAGCGGCTGATAGGTGCCGCGTGGACCTGCGAGTCCGCGGTCGTACGCCTTCGCAAGCGCAGAGGCGACCGCTGTTTTGACGTGACTCCGGAACCGACGAACTTTAAGAGGCATGGATGAAAGCGCTCAGCCGCCGGCGGGCGGCAAACAGACCTCGATGAAGTTGCCCACCCAGATGCGGCGGAAAGAGATGAAGGTTGCGAAGCTCGCGAGCGTGGCGGGCCCAGAGGAATTTGTACGGTTCGGTGCCCCAGAGCATGTCGAACTCGGCAGCGCCTTCCTCGATGGCGGAGCGAATCGACAGCGCCATCAGCACGAGACCGATGCTGTGTTGCTGATATGAATCGTCGAAGCCGTGCTGGTAGAAATAAAACGTGCGGTTATAGAGAAAGCCGTACATGACGGCGGCCGCCGCGCCGTTCACCCGCAGGACGAACATTCGCAGCCAGCCGCGATCGAGAAAAGAACGGGTCGCTTCGTTGTGAAACGCACACAGCGACGCGGTGCGGAAGGCGCTCCCTCTCTCCGCAAAGCGGCGCGCGTGGTATTGGGTCAGCCGTTCGAGTGCCTCGCGACGATCGCAGTCGGCACTGACGTGTTCGAATCGAACGTCGAACTTCTGTTCGAGCGCGCGTAGACGCCGCCGGACGTTGGCACGATGTGACGCGCCGAGTGTCGCCAGGTACGAATCCCACGTATGACCGGCGAGCGGAATATACGGGCAGATGCCGCCTGGAGTCGTCACCTGAATCCAGCGGCGGCGTTCGAGCCGGTTCGCGAGATGTGCGGCCGCGGCAGACGACGAAAGGTGCGCCAAACGAAGCGCCGTGTTCTGCGCCACGACGAAACGTTCGATGGCATCGAGGCCTTCGTCTTCGAAGCCGGAACGGGTGATGACGTCGAGATAATCGGAGCCGGCCTCTCCAGTTCCCAGCAGATCGAGGCAACGCAGCCGCGCGACGCCGGTTGTCAGCTGAAACGGTGCAACGGCGATCAGCCGATGGCCGGCTTCCGCGGTCAACATGCGCAGCCGCGCCGATTCGCTCAGATGCCTCCACCACGGGTGAAGCCATTCCCACGTCAGAAACGGAGATGCGGCTTCGCTTGACTGCAGCAAGCAGTCCCATGCGGACCGAAGCTCGATGAAACGCGATTCCGAATCGACGCGCGCCACGCGAAGCTCTCGCGCATCGCTCCCAACGGCGTCCGTGATCGGCTGGCGAAGTTCGACGACCGCCGGCGCGATCATGCCGCCCTCCAGACCTTGCGGCCCGCGGCAAGCGTGAGATTCACCTGCCTGGCGACGTGGCTGACATGCCGCGCCGACAGGTCCTGGTGGATTGGCAGCTCCAGAACATGCTCGCGGAAGAAGCGCGCGTGCGGTGACATTTCGCGACCGTCGCCGACCGGATCGTTCCAGAACTCCAGTGCTTCTACGCCGCGCCGACGAAGGGCACTGGCGGCTTCTGCCTTGTTCGGCACGATGACGGGGAAAAAGAGCGGACAGACGCGATCGGGCAGCACCGGAAACATCGGACACACGTGCGAATCGAGTTCCTGCAGGAGCTGCCGGTAATTCGCCGCGCGGCGCCGCCGAATGTCCGAATAATTCAGCCGGCGCAGCAGCCGGGTCGAAACGGGCGACATCGCGAGATCGACTTCATCCAGGTTGAAGCCGATGTCGCCGACGTTCGCGCGGCGCACATCCAGCGCTCCCGCGGCCAGCCCCATGCCGCGCTTGATCGCCTGAAGCGCCGCGCCGAGACCGTTGAACCGTCCGCGGATCCGTTGGACGAACAGTTCCGTGACTCGGGCCGCAACCGACGCTGCGCCCGCCGGTCGCAGATGCAGCCGTTCCAACGATTCAATGGGGAAGTCGTTCTGCACGAGCAGGGCGCCGTTCGGCAGCGGCAGCGTCTTGTACAGGCAGAACACCGCCCACTGCCCGAAGCTCCCGAGCGGACGCCCGTCCGCGGTCTCGCTCAACAGTGAGAGTGCGCAGTCTTCGACGAGCAGCATTTCGCGCTGCTGACAGATCTCCGCGAGCTGCGCAATGGGCTGTGGCCAGCCGGCGTAGTGAATGACGTACAACACGTGCGGGGAATGCGCGCGGCACAGTTGTTCAACTTCCGCGGGATCCCATTGCATGTCGGCGCCAACCGGACAGTAGTGAATCTTCGCACCGGCCGCCTGCATCGCCAGGATTTCGTTGCCGCTGTAGTAGTCAGGGGCGAGCACCGTGAGCGAGCGCTTCGCCTCGCGCAGCGTACGAACCAGATGAAAGATGGCGTTGCGCGCCCGGTAGTAGGAGATCCGCCGTGGCGCATTGAACGGATATGGCGGCTCCGAGGCCGACGGCCGTCCAACCAGGTGCATGGCCGCGAGCCCCTGATACGTTGGCACGAACGTTCCCACTAGGCTCGCCATTTCTTCTTAATCTCCGGCGCCATCTGGAACTTGATGGAATGCAAAAGCCGGGCTCGCCTGCTGTTGGAAAAAATGAACAACCAGTCGTGACCGCGCACCGTGGGTGTCCATTCCTGCTTCCACGGCTCCGTGTCTCCGAGAAAATCAATTTCGCGCAGGCCGCGCGCGTAACCCTCCTGCGCGGCGAAATACGTCAGCAGCTTGAAGGGCGAACACGCGTGGAATTCGCGGTCGTGGCCGGTCTTCAACAGGAAGAGATGGCCGTCGTAGACGGCGCTGTATGAAACGGCAATCCGTTTGCCGCCGACAGCGAGGAACAGCAGCTTCAACCAGCCACGGTCGGCGGCACGTTCCGCGAGCAGCGTATAGAATTTCTGCACTCTGGGATCCGAGCCAATCGACGTCCCTTCCCTGTCCTTCCAGCCAGACGCCTCCAGTCGCCACGCGTCGTCGCAGGCCGCCGCGATCGCTGGCTTGTCCGACAGGATTTCGAGCGCAGGCTCGCCGATCTGCGAGAGCCGGGTCAAACGGTTCCTCACATTGGAGCGGAATTTTGCGGACAGGCTGGCCCAGTAACTCTCCCAGGTGCCAGCCAGTTCGAGGTACGGAGAGTCGCTGCTCTTCCACGTGCCGATCGGCAAGTGGTCGGCAGACGCCAGGCGCGACATCGCGGCAATCGTTTGCGACGTTTCCGGCAGCTGCGTGAGCTGCAACACGTCCCACCGATTGCTCTCGCACGCGAGTGAGTTCCAGATCGCCCGATAGACGTCGTTCTCATCACCGGCGACCACAAGATCGGTTCGCGGTGTGTGGTCGTTGGCGAGAAGTGCGAGACGTCTCACGGGCAGGCCGTAGACGACTGCGTTCTCACGCATCAGTGGCGCAATGCCGACGATTCGGTCACCGTCACGCGCGATCACGATGTGCAGTTGGCGATCCGCGCCGAAGCTGTCCCACCAGGTTCGCACCCATTCATGCCGCAAGAACGGATGCGGGATCTGCGCGCGCTGGACGGCGTCGTTCCACTCGCTCTCGAGAGAGACGAATTGTTCGTAACCCCGGATGACGGACACCCGCGATCCAGGACCCGGGATACGGGATCCGGAAAGGTTCGATGGTTCGTGAACGACGGATCCCGGATCCCCGATATCGAAACCCGACCTCAACGTCAACATGCGGCGGACGGAAGCCGCTTGCGCTGCTTCCGCTCCAGAAGTTCGGTGTAGAGGTCCTCCGTCGCACGCACCATTCGGCGAACGGAGAAATGATCCGCAATGCGTGCACGGGCGGCACATCCCAGATGCGCGGCGAGCTGCGGATTGCGCAACAAATGGACGATCGCGTCCGCCAGCGCCGTCGAATCAGCAGGCGGCACGAGGATGCCGGTGACACCGTCAACCACGGCCTCAGGCGTTCCACCCACGCGCGTGGCCACCGTCGGCGCACCTGCCGCCATCGATTCGAGGACGACGTTCGAGAGCGCCTCGTTGAGCGATGGCATCACCGACACCGTCAAGCTCGCCAGCACCGCCGGTACATCACTCCGAATGCCTGTGAAGGTGACGTGGTCGGCGACGCCGTACCGAGCCGCGTGCTTCTGCAGCTCTCGAAGGTAGCCACGATCCATCGGGTTGGTTTCACCGACGACCAGAAAGCGAGCTGCCGGTATGCGCGACCGGACGATCGCGGCAGCTTCGAGAAAGTGCTCGAGCCCCTTGAGGCGAGTCAGCCGGGACACGACGCCGACAAGCGGTATGTCATCGGCCAGTCCAAGCTCGCGCCGCACGTTGTTCTGCGCCGGCAGATTGTCGAACCGCGCCAGATCGACGCCGTTGCGGATCACGGCAATCTTCGAGGCGTCGTATCCGTCGCCGATCAGCCACTCCTTCACCGCGTCGGCGTTGACAAGAATGCAGTCGGCAAACTGGCAGGCGTAGCGCTGCACGCGCTTCTGCATCGTGGTCAGGTATGGCGCCCGATCGCGAATCGACGCGATGACGACCGGTGCGACCAGGCGGGCAGGAGGCGTGGCGAAGACGTTCCCGTAGAAGTTGTACGCGTGAACGATCTGGATGCGCCGCCGGCTGATGTGTCGCGTCAGCCGCGCCTGCTGCGCAATCGCTGCGAGACTGCGGAAGGTCGACACCCGGTACTCGGTGAGCGGAATGTTGCGCGCCAGCAGCTCGTCGACAAACCCGCCCCATCGCCGCAGGCAGGCGAACTCGACGTCGAACCGCACGCGATCGAGCATCCGTGCGAGCGTCATGAACTGGTTTTCGGTGCCGCCGCACATCAGTGTGGGCACCACGTTGAGAACGCGAGTAGTGGTCACGACTGTTCCAGCAGACGTGTACGCGCCACCTCGGCGCGGTACGTGTTCTTGAGTGCGACCGCCAGTCCGGCGATGCTGAAGAAGTAGAACTGATACGCGATCGGGTGAAACATCGCCGCCACGAAAAACGCGACGAGCGAGACCTGAAGGCCGGCAGCGAGCGTGGCCAGCCGCGCAAGCGCCGGATCGCTGCGCGCCCGCTTCTCGACCGCCCACGCGCTGCGGAAGCAGAGCAGGTGCAGCCACACGAACAGCAGGAAGCCCGGGATCCCGAGGTCCACGGCGTACTGCAGATAGACGTTGTGAACCGATCGCCACGTGGACTGGCCGCGCGCCTGATTGAGCGCGATCATGTCCTGTCCGATTCCGACGCCGACAATCGGGTTGTGCGCGACCACATCGAGCGCGAGCCGCAGATCGTTGTAGCGGCCGAGCGCCGATCCCGTCTTGTCCTGTTCCAGGTTGGTGATGGTGCTCAGTCGCTCGACATATGTCTTCGGCAGCACGAACGGCAGCGCCAGGACGGCGACGAGCAGCGCGATGGCGGTGCCACCCGATCGGCGTCGCACCAGCACGAGGATGAACATGAACAACGTCGCGCTGAGCGACAGGAAGCCCGCGCGTGAAAACGTGACGAGCACGCCCCCGATGCTGAGCAGCGCGACGGCAATCGCAAACAGCCGCGTGCCGCCGCGGGAGCTGAGCGCGAGCGCCCCCGTCAGCGGAATGATGAGGTTCAGCATCAGCGCAAGGTCGTTCGGATTTCCGGTCAGCCCGGAGCTGCCCATGTAGCCGACGACCCGGACGAGCCCCTCCTGCGTCGTCGTCATCACGTAGCCCGAGAGGTAGTGCCACACGCCGGTCGCGGCGAGCGGAATCGCGCACAACGTGAGCGACCACGCGAGCGCGCGAAGCCGCTCCGTCGTCGTGATGATCGTGGCGAGCAACCAGAAAAATGCGATCGCCTTGAGATACTGGTCGGTTAACAGCCGGACACCGCCGCCAGGCCAGTAGGACATCGGCAGCGTCACCGTGGACCAGAACACGAGCGCGAGCGCGATTCCGATTTCCGGCGCGAGCGGCGTGATGGGCTGCCGGTGGGCGGTTCGCTCGAAGATGTGCGCCGCCATGGCGATGCCGCCTGCGAGGAGCGCGATTCGAACGAGTTTCAAAACCGGGAACCAGGCCTGTGGCGAGAGCACCAGGACGAAGGTGAACGCGACCAGCGCATAAAACGCGGCGCGGCTGCCTTCGAGAGACGCTAGCCTCGTGCCCGCTAACCCGTAGCGCGAGCGCTCGCCCGTGAACCCGTGGCGCGAACCTTTAAGGTTCGCGCTACTGGTATCCAGGACACCACCAGGGCTCTGCGGCTGCCACCACCCAACTGCGATTTGATTCACGGCAGACCATCAGTGCCGGTTGGTGCTAGTACCGGCCTTGTGGACTTCCAGGCAACCGATGGACGCAGCGGTGCGCGGCGACGCCGCACTTCGCTGGCGCCGGTTCCGAACAGCACCGTAAGGACCGTCTCCAGCATGATCCGCAGGTCGAGCCAGAGCGAGCGGTTCTTGATGTAGTACAGGTCGTACCGCATCTTCTCTGTCTCTTCCGCGAGGTTGTTCGCGTAGCCGTAGCGAATCTGCGCCCACCCGGTGACGCCGGGACGAACCGTCGATCGCAAACCGTAGTACGCGATCTTCTCCATGAAGACGGCCTGGTTCGTGACCGGGTGCGGCCTGGGTCCAACCAGATTCATGTCACCACGCAGCACATTCACGAGCTGCGGCAGCTCGTCGAAACGGAAGCGCCGCAGATAGTGGCCGGTGCGGGTGATTCGATCGATGTTGTCCGAGACCCATTCCGATCTCGGCTCATCGCACGGGTGCATCGTCCGAAACTTGATGAGACCGAACGGCCCCCCGTTGCGGCCCGCGCGCTGCTGGATGAAAAACATCGGGCCGCGCGAGTCGAGTTTCACGGCGATGCCGATGGCGACGAGCAGCGGCGCACAGATAAGGAGAGCGACCATCGCGCCGACGATGCTGACAGCACGCGCGAGGAGGTCGGCGGCTCCATGGTTGCGGAATCCTTTCGCGAGAATCAACGTGCTGGGCCTGATGGCTTCGATCGCCAGCTTGCCCATCAGTCGTTCTGAAAAGTCGAGCGCATCCTCGACGACAATGCCGCGCACCCGCGCCTCGAGCAGCATCTGGAGCGGGAGCCGGTCGCGGCGATCCGCCATCGCGACGACGATGAAGGCTGGGTGCACGCGATCGACGATCTCGTCGAGCGAGTCGAGCGGGCCAATCCATCGCCGATAACCCGGCGAGTCTGATTCCGGCATCTGATCGTCGACGGTACCGACGACGATGTAGCGGCGGTTGTCCGCCGATTCGATCTCCTCGATCAGGGTCGTGGCGAGCGGCCCTGAACCGAGAATGAGCACGCGCCGTGACTGATCGCGCATGTCGCGAAGTTTGCCTACCATGGGTTCTGATCCCTGATACCTCTCGCCTCTCTAGGCTTCTGCAACCTGTTCGGGAAAGTAGTCCTTGTAATACGCGTCGTAGTAGCCGAAGAGCGGCTTCGCGTCGCGGTTGAAGACAATGCCAAGCACCTTCGACGGGTCGAGCATGTTGAGCGCCTCGCCGAGGAGCTTGCGTGGCGTCTGGTTGGCTGCAACGACGACCAGCACGCCGTCGACGGCATTGGCCAGCAGTGCCGAGTCGAACACGGGAAGAAGCGGAGGCGTGTCGAGCACGACGAAGTCGTAGCGCCGCCGCACCTCGCCGAGCAGTCCATCGAGGCGTGGTGAGCGGAGGATCTGATGCACCGCACCTTTCCGAAGCCCGGCGGGGATGATCGACAGGTTGTACGGCCGCATCGTCTGCGTGACGCTGTCGAGGGTCGTCGCCGGGTTCTCGACGACCTCGGTGAGACCCTGCGAGAACTGGTCGATCGCCAGCTGGCGTGCCACGGCGGGCCGTCGGAGATCCGCGTCAATCAGCAGCACACGCGCACCGTCGGCCCCGCGCGCGAGTGCACCCGCGAGGTTGATAGCCGTCAGCGTCTTGCCTTCGCCGGCGGCGGGGCTCGTCACTGCAATCACCTGCAGCGTCCGTCCGCCGCGCAGCCGCTCGATGGTGAGCCGCAGGCCTTGGTACTGTTCCGCCGCAAACGATCCGGGCGAGGTGAGTGTGACGAGGTGCGGGTCGACTTTTGTCTTAGCCATGACTGTGTTCCCTGACTGCTAGCCGGCGCGCCCGATCAGCCGGGCGAGTTGATCGTTGCCGTGCGCGAAATAGGCGGACGCCGTCGCGATCAGCGCAATGGTTGCGATCGCCGAAACCGTTGCCAGACCGCTCAACAACCGCCGTTTGAATGGCACCGGTCCGATCGGGGGGATCGAGACGAGCACCGGGACGCTCGTGAATTCGCGGATTTCATCGACGCCATGGAACGATGCGTCGAACTGTTCGGAGCCGAGGACGATTGCAACAGCCGCGGCGAGCGCGAGGAGAATGCCCAGCAGAATCAGCCGAATGCGATTCGGGCCCGTGGGTCCCTCGGGCGGCAGCGCGGGCTCGAGGACACGGAAGCGCTCGCCCTGGCGATCGGTTTCGAGACTGGCCGCGAGCTGCGCCTCGTCGTAGCGCTTCAGCATCGAGTCGTACAGATCCTTGGCCACCTGGCGATCGCGTGTGACCAGTGAAAACTCCTGCTCACGCTCGGGTGCGCCCGCGAGACGCTGTTCGAACGAGGCGATCGTGGCGCGAAGCGTGGTTTCTTCATCGCGCAGTTTCCCGAGCTCTGCGTCGATGCTCTCGATGGTGCGGCGTCGAGGTGCCTTCGCATCGTCGGACGCCGCCTGCGACGCGGCGGCGGCCGCTTTGGCTGTCTGTTGCCGCTGTTCCAGCAGCGCTTCAGCCGCGTCCTGCTCCTTTTCGAGTGCCGCGATCTGTTCCTGAAGTCGCAGCACGTCCGGATGTTTGCCCGTGACGCGGGTCTGGAGGCCGGCCAGATCCGTCTTCAGCTTGTCGATCTGCTTCAGCCGTTCGATCATGTCGGGCGGCGCATCGGGGTTCTCGGCGCGTGCGACGGAGGTCGGATCCTGGAGACCTTCAACCAGCTTCTCGCGCTGTTCGATAAGGCGCAGCTGCTGCTCGCCATTGAGGCGCAGCTGGGTGTTCAATCGCTCGATCGTCGCGAGATTGATTCCGACCTGCTGTGGCAGCTGCCCGGTGTACTTCGACGTGAACTGCGTGATCGCGGCATCCTGACGATCGAGCTGTCCCTTGGACTCGGCGAGCTGCTGCTTGAGGAACTGCAGCGTGCCGATCGCCGACTGCGATCGCATCGACTCGTTCTGCTGGACGTAGAACGCGGCAATCGCGTTGGTCACGTCGGACGCCGTCTTCGCCGAATCGCCGGTGTACTTGAGCGTAAAGGACACCGTCTTGACCTTGCCGCTGACCTGTTCGGGACCCGACGGATTGACTTCGACGTCGCTCCGCATCTGATTCAGCGCATCGTCGATGGCGCCCTTCTTCATCAATGCCGGATAGAGGTGGAAGCGGTTGATCAGCTCCAGCGCCCGATCGCGGCTGAGGATCTCCTGCTTGATGATGTGAAGCCGGCTTTCGAGCTCGCCGGGCGCCGAGTCGGCGGCACGGACGATGTTCTCGTCGACGGGGCGCTCGATGAGCACCAGCGCCTGTCCCTGATAGATGTCCGGCAGGTAGATCGCGAACGACACGGTGGCGGCAAGCACCGCGCAGAACGTGGCGAGGGCGAGCAGCCGGTGGCGGCGGAGGATGTCGAAAATCCGGACCGCGAGCGAATCGTCAGCAGTTGAAGCGAGCAGGTCACGCGCCATTGATATTCACTCCTACGGAACGACGATGACGTCGCCGGCGCGGACATAGAGGTTGTCCTCGTCGTCACCTTCGGCGACCTTGCGGTAGTTGAACTTGATGCGCTCGGTCTTCGTGCCCTTCTGCCGAAGCACGACGATCTTGTCGCGGTTGGCGAACTCGGTGAGTCCCTGCGCGCGCGCGATCAGCTCGAGCACCGTTGCCTGGCTCTTGATCTCGTAGTCACCCGGCATCTTCACGGCACCGACAACCGCGACCTTGAAGTTGTGCACCTCACGAACGATCACCGAGACTTCCGGAGAAGGGATGTACTCGGCGAGTTGATCGGTCAGGTGCTGGCGCAGATCCATCGGCGTCAGTCCCGACGCCTGCACGTCGTTGACGAGCGGCAGCGACAGCTTCCCGTCCGGACGAACCGGAACCGTACGACACAGGTCCGGACAGTTCTTCCACACCGTGATGTCGAGGACGTCTTCCGGTCCGATCAGGTATTCCTTCGTCATGTCGACAGCGCTTGCACTGCGAACAACGGGAGCCACGCGCGCCGCTGGCGAAGCGGCAGGTGCCGGGCCCGCCGCAAGGGGTCCAGATGCCGCTGGTGCGGATGCAGCCGGCGCGGGTGAAGGCTCCGCCGTTGTGGCCGTCGGCGTCGAGGCCGGTGGTGTGACCGATGCCGGCGCGACTGTGGCTTCCGCCTGTGGGGGCGTCGGCGACTGCACGTTCTGCGCGTGCGCCACCGATGCGACGCACATCACCAGGCAGAGAAGAACGGGAAGACGAACGTTCATTGAGAAACCCCTTTCGCGCGTGCGGCCGGATCGTCCGGCTCTTTGATCGAACGGCTATAGCGCGGCGCCACGCTGACGCTGACGCCGAAGATCTGCCGTATCACGTCGGCGTCGCTGAACACGTTGTGTCGAATGTTGCCCTGCTGGTAGTCGATGCCGTAGGACGCGTTGAATGTGTAGAAGCCGCCGGGTGACCACGACGCGATGAATACCTGATGAAAATTCGTGAGCTGATGCAGGTCGAGCGTGTCGATCGCGCTGACCGCGGAATGGCTGCTGATCTCCATCCGCGGCCGGAACGGCCACGTCACGCGAGCGCTGCCGCCGTTCAGGACGACGGGGCCGCGAATGCCGAGCACGATCGTCTCGGTGTGGTAGTACTCCAGCGCCGAATCAAGTCGAGGCGTCTTGCGCGCAATGCCCGCGTTGATCTCCGGCTCCAGGCCTCGATACGACGACACACGCGGGCCGGCCTGGATCGAGAACCGAGTCGCGGGGGAGAACTGATGGTCCCATCCGCCGAGCACCGCCACTGAATCGCTGCCATTGGTGGCGTCGCTTGGATCCGCGAAGTGGCGCGCCATCACCCAGCCGGTTGTCGTCGAACGCTCGTTGAGCATCTGGGACAGCCCGACGCGTGCCGTCTGCATCCGGCCCGTGCCGTTATCGACCAGGCTTTCGGTGATGTAGTCGTACGAACCGGCGATGCTTGTGTGCTGACGAAAGCGGTGATCGACGTTCGGTGACACCTCCCACCGCTGTGCCTGTCGCCGCTCCGAGAGGATCCCCGTGCTGATGTTGATTTCTCCAGGCGTGGCCGTCCGGTCGTACTGCCCCATGAAGCCAAACCCGGTCATCGGAGTCGTCCGGTACTTGAACGTCGCGTCGCCGTGACGGCGTGCGTCGATCATCGTGAGGTCGCGGTGATTCGATCGCTGGGAATCGAAGGTGAACAGGCTCGAAAGGCTCAACCGGGGCGTGTCGATCGCGGTGCCCAGGCCGGGACGCACCGTCAGCATCTGTCCGGCATCGCCCTGCTGCTGCGCGAAGAGGTTGTCGTCGTAGATCGTCCCGATCGTCACCGACGGGACGGCTTCGAGGTGTGACTGCGCGGCGGCGGCCGAGACATACCATGCGCTCAGGGCGGCGACGAAGATGGTGACGGCGGTTGCTCTCATGATCCCCGGTTACTCCTCCGCGAACAGCTCACTTACGGCGCGGCTGAAGTGCAAGACCTGTTCACATATTTGCCGTTCCACCCGTTTCGCCAATGTGTCCACCGCGTTTCCACAAAGTCCCCACGCCTCCGTCATTCCGAGCGACATCACCGAAAGTGCGGCTCTCGGAACGCGTCGATGGGAAACGCGCTTCCACAAAGAGTCCGCTTCGACGTGGAGCTAGTGACGGGTCGACTTGGAGTCGGACGAGCCGGCTCGCCAGTTGATGACCGGATGCGACAGAGCTTGTTGCTTGAGCGAATCGGGATCGACGGCGTGGGTGGGATAGCAGGCCGCGCCAAGTGAGATGCGAAGCGGCGACGCGAACTCGCAATTGTCAATGCGCTGCACGAGGCGATCGATAACCCTGGTGCCGTTTTCATAATCGGCATCCAGCAGCGCGAGCGAAATCAGACCTGTGTCGGTACTGCCGATGAGATCGGTATCCCGCACTTCGTTGCCGATGATTCGCGCCACCTCGTCGACCGTCCCATCGTCGGCGGTTACGGTAATGCCGTCCCATTCACGCTGCGTTTCGAGCACCACCAGCGTGAGGAAGTTCTGCGATCGGACAGCCCGCTTCATCTCGCCCTGCAGGACGAACTCGAACGCGTTCGCCTTCAACAGGCGTGAGCCCTCTTCCTCGAAAAATGCGTCCGCCATGCTCACTTAGTGGTCCGTCCGTCCCAAACCACGACTGGCCGCTTCGTTGTCGCGGCCAGCGGACTCGCGGTCGAAGGGCTGTCGTGGATAGCAGTACATCAGTTGAGGCATACGACTAAGAGGCCTTGTCCAGGCCGTTCTCCTTGATCTTGTAGAGGAGCGCCTTGTAGCTGATGCCGAGAATCTCCGCGGCTTCCTTTCGGTTCCAGCGGGTCTTGGTCAGCATCCGCAGAATCAGTTCGCGCTCGGCCTCACGCGCGGCCGAGCGGGCGATGTCCTTGAGCGAGACGTTGCCGTTGCCGTTTCCGTTGCTGGAGCTCGCGCCAGCGGATGCCGCGACTGCGGCGACCAAGTCGATGCCGACGGGAGCCGGCGCGCCAACGGCCGCCATGGTTGGCGCGGCCATCGCCGCCGCAGCCGGTGGAGGCACGGCCGGCTGCGGCGGTGGAGCTGCTGGACGCGGAACCGACGGAGGAGTGGTGTTCGGCCACTGGTGGAGCGCCGCGGCGGGCTGCCGCAGCTCGTGAATGATCGGCGCCTCGCTGCCGAGAACCACCATGCGCTTGATCAGGTTTTCGAGCTGCCGGACGTTGCCGGGCCAGTCGTACTCCATGAACATCCGCGACAGTTCATCGGAGATGCCGGGAAACGGCTTGTTGTACTGCACCGAGTACTTCTTCACGAAGTGATCGGTCAGCATCGGGATCTCTTCACGCCGCTCGCGCAGCGGGGGAATGGTGATCGTGACGACGTTGAGACGGAAGTACAGATCCTCCCGGAACTTGCCGGCGGCAACCGCGCCTTCGAGATCGCAGTTGGTCGCGGTCATCCCCCGCACGTCGACACGCACATCGGATTTCCCGCCGAGCCGCGAGAACTCGCCGTCCTGCAATGCCTGCAGCAGCTTGGCCTGCAGAGGAAAGCTCATGTCGCCGATCTCGTCGAGGAACATCGTGCCGTGATTGGCGAACTCGAACTTGCCCGGCTTGTGTTGAATCGCGCCGGTGAACGCCCCCTTCTCGAACCCGAACAGCTCGCTCTCGAGGAGCTCGGTCGGCAACGCAGCGCAATTGACCTTCACGAAGGGCTTGTCCTTCCGGAGCGACTGCTCGTGCAGCGCCCGCGCCACCAGTTCCTTGCCGACGCCGCTTTCACCGCGAATCAGCACAGTCACGTCAGTGTCGGAGACGCGTTCGATCAGATCGCGGACCTCCTGCATCGGCTGGCTGTGGCCGAAGAGCATCGTGTACTTCGACTGTTCTTTGAGCTGTGCTCGCAATGAGGCGACTTCCTGCGTGAGCTGGTGCTGCTTCAACGCTTTCTCCAGCACCATCTCGAGCTCGTCATCATCAAAAGGCTTGCAGAGAAAGTCAGTGGCGCCGAGACGCATGGCCTGCACGACCACGCTGGTCCGTCCCTGGCCGGAAATCACGATGATGGGGATATCTTTGTCAATCTTCTTGAAGGCTGCGAGCGCCGCCAGTCCGTCCATGCCGGGCATGACCACGTCGAGCAGCACAGCCGCCGGCCGCTCCGCGTGGAAGCGCCGCAAGGCATCATCGGCGTTGGTCACCGTCAGTGCGTTGTAGTGACGCGACCCAAGAAACGTGCGAAGGAACCCGCACATCGCGAGATCGTCGTCCACAACCATCACCTGAGATTTCTGACTCATCTCCCGTTAGTCCTTCCACCCGCCGAGTTCGCGGGTTGGACTCCCAGTCGAGCAAGCAGGGTGCCACAGCAGAAAAAGGTTGGAACAGATAGGTAGATCTCGATTTGTGGAAACGGCGTTGCCATCCAATCGTGGAAATCGGGTTCCGTGTGGAACCGCGTTTCCCACAATGGCACGCTCGAAGGGTCAGCTGTTATGCACGCAGCCGAGGTTGGTGGTTACCAACCACCAACCACTAACCACCAACCAACTACGGACGCTCGATGCCCGTCTCTTTGATCTTGTTCAACAGCGTCTTGTAGCTCACGCCGAGCAGCTGCGCCGCCTTGCGCCGGTTCCAATGGACCTGACGCAGCGTGTCCGCGATCACGGTGCGTTCGGCGGACAGCGCCGCCTCGCGCGCAACATCCGACAGCCGACGGCCATCGCTGCTCGGTGGCGGAGGCGCATCGTCGGGCCCGTCATCGCCGTCGTCAACCTCCGCCGCGACAGCCGCGGGAGGAGGTGCGGCGACCGGTTGCGGCGGCGGCGCGGCAACGGACTGTGGTGGCGGCGCGTGAAAGGCGGGCGGTCCTGGTTCCATGGCCGGCAGGTTGGGGACGAGCCGAGGTTTGTCCAGTTCACGCATCACGAGCGATTCGTCCTGCAGAATGACGAAGCGCTTGATCATGTTCTCGAGCTCGCGGACGTTACCAGGCCAGTCGTAACTGACGAAGCGCTGCCGCAGCTCGTCGGAGAGCGAGCGCGAGGGCCTGTTGTACCGTTCCGAGTACTTGGCCAGGAAGAAGTCGGTCAGCTTCGGAATTTCGTCGCGGCGTTCGCGCAGCGGCGGAACGTACGCCTCAATGACCTTCAAGCGGTAGTACAGGTCTTCACGGAAATCGCCGCGGACCATCATCTGCTCGAGATCGCGGTTGGTCGCGGTGACGACGCGCACGTCGACGTTGATCTTCTTGTTGCTTCCGAGTTTGGTGAACTCGGCGTCCTGCAGGACGTGAAGGAGCTTGGCCTGGAGCGCCGGTTTCATTTCGCCGATCTCGTCGAGGAAGATCGTGCCGCCATGCGCCTGTTCGAATTTGCCGATGCGGGTCGTGGCCGCACCCGTGAACGCGCCTTTCTCGTGGCCGAACAGCTCGCTCTCGAGCAGTTCCGCGGGAAGGGCAGCGCAGTTCACTTTGACGAACGCCTTGTTGCGGCGCGTCGAGCGCTGATGAATGGCGCGGGCGACGAGTTCCTTGCCAACGCCGCTCTCGCCGCGAATCAATACCGTGACGTCGCTGTCGGACACCTGCTCGATGATGAGCGCCACCTGGCGCATCGCAGGACTCTCGCTCCAGCCGATGAACGCGTCGCTCTGGTCGTCGCTCAGCTGCCGTCGCAGATCGGTCAGCTCGTGCACCAGGCGGTTGCGCTCGAACGCCTGCTTGATCGCGGCATCGAGCGCGATTTCGCCGAGTCCCTCGGGATCGTCAGGCTTGACGACATAGTCGGCCGCGCCGAGGCGAACGGCTTCGACAATCGTTGCGGCGTGCTCGCGTCCCGACAGCATGATGACCTGCAGCTCGGGTCGCGCGGCTTTCAGCGCCTTGAGCGTCTGCAGGCCGTCCATGCCGGGCATTGCGACGTCGAGCAGCACGATATCCGGCGGCTCGCCCTGTCGAATCGCCGCGACGATTTCATCACCGCGCGTGTAGGAGCGCGCCTCGTAACCGCGCAGGGCGAGGAACGTACGCAGATACCCGGCAAACCCGGAGTCGTCATCGACAACCGCGATGTTCGCCGGACGACGATCATCGGTTTGATTGTTGGTGGTTTCGGTGCTGGCGCCCGCAGCTGATGACATCAAGTGTGACCCTCGGTTCGAACCGGTAACTTCAGTGCGGACCCTGCACGGGGCCGGTCGCCGGGAGCGGACCACATTCGCCCGCCGAGCGCTTCAATGACACGCCGCGCGACGGGGAGCGCAAGGCCAAGTCCGCCGCGCCATTCATCGAAGGCCGGCGGCGTGCTGCAGCCTGCCTGAATCAGCGACGGCAGTGTGTCCTCTGCGCCGACGGCGAGCACGGCCCAGTGATCCGGCGAGCCATCGACGACCGAACATTCAGCGACGATGACACCCGGGTCTCCGCGTTCGCGCAAAGCTGCATGCAGCAACGTCGTGACGGCCGCGGAGAGACGCGCACGATCGCCCGTCACGTTGACCGGGCGGTTCGGCGCGCGTATTTCGAGGCGCACCCCGCGGTCGTCGCCCTCATGCATATCGCTCGCCACGTCGCGGAGAATCGCCACGAGATCAAGTTCCTGCCGCGAGACCGCGAGTTCGTGTGATTCCAGCTTACCAAGCTCACTCAACTCGGCGACGACGGCGCTGATTCGTTCGCAGGATCGTTCCGCCTCCTGCAGCATTTTTTTCTGCTTGTCCGTCAGTGGACCGCCGTGCTCTTTGAGCACCATGCGGAGATACCCGCACACAACGGTGACCGGTGTGCGAAGCTCATGCACGGCGAGGGAGATCGTGCGGGGAAAACGGTCGGGTTCGATTGCCGCCTCCGGGGCCTCACACTACCACGTGCGCCGCCGTGGATAACCTCGGCCGTAGCGTCGAAGCGGCCTATAATTACCGCATGTTGATCCGACACGCGTCCGATCTCCGCTTCTCGGACATCACGCCGAAAACGTGGTATCTCCGCAGGCGCGAGTTCCTGCAAACGGCTGCCGGCGCAGCGCTCGGCGCCGCCGCTGTCGCAATGGCTCCGCCGTTGGCGGCCCGTGTCAACGCCGCGCCTCAGAAGGAGGGAACCGGACACGGCGCGAAACTGCCCAATGTCGTCAAGAGTCCACTCAGCACGACCGGCGAAAAGGTCACATCGTGGGATGACATCACCAGCTACAACAACTTTTACGAATACGGTCCTTATAAAGAAGATCCAAAAGAGAACGCCTGGCGTTTGAAGCCGCGCCCCTGGACGATCACGATCGACGGTTACGCGGAAAAGAAGGGTGTCTTCACCTTCGACGAGTTCGTCAAACCGTACACGCTCGAAGAGCGCGTATATCGCATGCGCTGCGTCGAGGCGTGGTCCATGGTGATTCCGTGGGTCGGCATTCCGCTCAAGGACATCATCGCGACCTACAAGCCGACCTCGCAGGCGAAGTACGTCGAGTTCATCACCGCCCTCAATCCGGCGCAGATGCCCGGTCAGACGACGCGGATGCTGCCGTGGCCGTACGTCGAGGGCCTGCGCATGGACGAAGCGATGAATCCGCTCGCCATCCTCGCCGTCGGCCTCTACGGCGAGACGCTGCCGAACCAGGACGGCGCACCGATCCGTTTGGTCACGCCATGGAAGTATGGGTTCAAGGGCATCAAATCGATCGTGAAGATTCGCTTCGTGGACTACCAGCCGAAGAACACGTGGCAGGTGATGACGCCGAACGAGTACGGCTTTTTCGCGAACGTCAATCCGAATGTCGACCACCCGCGGTGGAGCCAGGCGAGCGAGCGGCGTATCGGCACGTTCTTCCGCATCAAAACGCTGCCGTTCAACGGCTACGCGGATCAGGTCGCTTCACTGTATTCAGGGATGGACTTGAAGCGGAACTTTTGAAGCGAATCGTCCTTCTCAAGAGAATCATCTTTGCCGCGGCGCTCATCCCCGCCGCGGCGCTCATGCTCGACGCGTTCCAAGGCGACCTCACCGCGAATCCGATCGAATACATCACACACACGACGGGCGACTGGGCGATCCGTTTCCTGATCATCACTCTCGCGGTGACGCCGATCCGTCGGCTCACCGGCTGGAACCCGATCATCCAGCTCCGGCGGATGCTCGGGCTCTTTTCATTCTTCTATGCCACGCTCCACTTCCTGACGTGGTTCGTACTCGACTGGTTCTTCAACTTCCGCCAGATGGTGGAAGACATTGCCATGCGGCCGTTCATCACGCTCGGCATGGCCACCTACGTCATGCTGCTCGCGCTTGCGCTCACCTCGACGCAGAAGTCCATCCGTCGCCTCGGGCGGAAGTGGGCGCTGCTGCATCGGCTGATCTACGTCGCCGCTGTGACGGCGTTGTTTCATTTCTGGCTGGCCCGCAAGACCGTCGTGCCCCAGTTTCAGGTGGTTTTCGTCGCGGCGGTGCTGCTGCTCGGATTCCGCGTCTGGTGGATGAGGCGCACGCGCACGCAGCCGCGCCCCGCCGCGCCGCTCAAGCCCGTCAAGATGTAGCGGTCGGCGTCCTGCGCTTGAGCTTGAAAAGGCTGTGTTGCGTGCTCACGGCGCCGCGAACTACATTTTCACGGGTATCGCGAATGGAGATCGAGGCGACCGACGCCGGGCACGATCCGCTCGTATTGATCGTCGAAGACGATTTCAGTACCCGAATGCTGTACCGCGAGTACCTGCAGAACGACGGCTTCCGCACGGTCGACGCGCACAACGGCTATCAGGCGCTGGAGAAGGCGCGCGATCTCCGTCCGAACGCGGTGTTGACGGATCTCGCGGTTCCCGGCATGGATGGCTTCGAGTTCTGCCGCGCGTTGCGCGAGTCGCCCGCCACACGGTCGATTCCGATTCTGGCGGTGACCGGCCATTCTGAATATCTGGAGCAGCCGGATCGGCTCGCCCAGGCAGGAATCGCGCATGTGTTGATCAAGCCGTGCGCACCGGACGTGATCGCATTCGAGCTGCGGCGCCTGCTGAACACGAGCCCTAGCTCTACGCCGATCTCCTGACCCGAAGCACCTTCGTCAACGCGTCGGCGAGCACATGTGGCTCGAGCGGCTTGCCGAGGTGCGCATCGAACCCGGCGGCAAACGCATCCTGCACACTTTGCGGGTCGGTATAGGCCGTCAGCGCAACGGCGGGAATTTCACCAATCGACGAGGGAAGTGCCCGCACGCGGCGAATCAGTGCGTAGCCGTCTTCGCCCGGCATGGCGATATCGGTGAGCAGCACATCTGGACGCCACTCGGAGAGGATCTGAATGGCATCCGATGCGCGGCCGGCGGTCCGCACTGACACGCCGTACATCAATAACATCGTCGCGACCAGGTCCTGGGTGGAGGTGTCATCGTCAACCGCGAGCACGCGACGTCCGTGGAGCGTCAGCTGCGTCGGCTGCTCATGGCGCATCGGGCGGGCAGTCGGCAGCCGGACGAGGAAGATCGATCCCTCACCATCCGCGTTGTCGGCGCTGACCGTGCCGCCGTGCGCTTCGACGAGATGGCGCACGATGGCCAGGCCGACACCGAGGCCGCCAACGGTGCGCGTGGTGAGCGACTCGCCGCGGCGAAACGGCTCGAAGACGTGCGGCAGGAATTCCGGGTCGATCCCCGGTCCCGTATCCTTCACGGCGATCTCGAGATCGGTTGGTCCGTGTTTCGCGGTCACTTCGATGCGGCCGCCCGCATGTGTGAACTTCACGGCGTTCGCCAGCAGATTCCAGAGCACTTGCCGGAGACGCGCGGCATCGCCGGCGAGGTCGCCGATGTCGTTGTCGATGGACACGGTGAGCGTGATCGATTTGGCATCCGCGGCGGGGCGGAGCGTCTCAATCGCGCCGCCAATCAGGTCGCGGAGATCGACAGACGCAATGTTCAGACGAAGGTTGCCGGCCGCCATCGACGACAGATCGAGCAGCTCCTCGATAATCTGCATCTGCGCGGCGGCGTTGCGTTCGATGGTGTCGAGAATTGACTCCGTGCGCTCCGGCGGGATGGTGCCTCGCCGCAGCATCCGCGTCCACCCGAGTACGGCGTTCAGCGGCGTGCGGAGCTCGTGGGAGAGCATGGCGAGAAACTCGTCTTTGACGCGGCTTGCCTGCTCGAGATCGCGAATCAGCTGTGCGCGCTCCTGCGACAACGCGCGTTCGTGGTCCTCGAGCAGCCGACGTGCGGTGACGTCCATCACGGCGCCGGTTGCGTAGCGAGGCGCGCCGCGCTCGTCGAGAATGATCCGTCCACGATCCTGCAGCCACCGGACCTCGCCGTCGCGTCGGATGACCCGGTACTCAACACCGTATTCGTCATGCGATTGCACGGCGTCGTCGATGGCCTTCATGACACGTGGGTGATCGTCCGGGTGGATGCGGGTGAATGCCGGATCTCGAATGGGTCCTTCGGTTTCGGACGCCTCGAGTCCCAGGATGCGGTTCAGGCTTTCATCGTGTGTGGCGATGCCAGTCTGGAGGTCGACATGCCAGGTCCCCATTCCTGCCGCCCCGAGTGCGTTTCTGAGTCGATGCCAGGCAAGAAGGACATCGGTGGACGGCATGGCGTGTCAAGCTAATGCACAGTGGATGCCTCAGCGCACCAGCCGTCGCCGCACGACGTTCGCATCATCATTCGTGTCAGCGCGCAGTGGTTGGGCGCGGACCTGGCCCAGCTGTTTGAGGCGTTCGATGGCGGCGCGCTGTGTGGTCATCTCGCGCTCGAGAATCTCGGTCTTCCTGGAAAGATCCGCCAGATCCGACGGAAGTCTCTTGCGTGGCCGCGCCATGGAAACCTCTTTCAGTTGTAGGGGAAAGGGGAGCGCGAATTATAACCTCGGCTGTAGACGCGACAATACAGTGGTTTACTGACTTTTACGGAGAACTTGCACAACGATGTATCCAACGCTCTTCCACATCGGAGATTTTGACGTCACGACGTTCGGCGTGATGGTGGCGATCGGCGCGCTCGTGGGTCTCTGGATCTTCGGCCGCGAGCTGACACGTAGCGGCCTGCCAGCTTCAGCGAGCGACGCCGCGATGGCCGGCGTGTTTGGAGGACTCGTTGGCGCGAAGCTGCTTTGGGTAGCGGAGCACGTGGGAGACGAGTCGTTTCGCGACTTGCTGTTCAGTCGAGGGGGCATGAGCTGGTTCGGTGGGCTCGTCGGCGGTGTCGGCACCGCCGTGATCGTGATGAAGTGGCGGCGGCTGCCGCTCATCGCCACGCTGGCGGCGGCAACACCTGCGCTTGCGATTGGACACGCCATTGGACGCATCGGGTGTTTTCTCGTCGGAGACGATTACGGGCGCCCGAGCGATCTCCCGTGGGCGGTTGCCTTCCCGCGGGGGTTACCGCCGACAGACGTCCGGGTACATCCGACGCAACTCTATGAAATGGCGGCGTTGTTCGTGGTCGGATGGCTGCTGATTCGATGGCGGCGCCACGGCGTGCCCGACGCGATCGTGCTCGGGCGCTATCTGGTGCTGGCCGGCGCCATCCGGTTTGCGATCGAGTTTATTCGCGTCAACGAGCGGATCCTCGGCCCATTCACGCTCGCGCACCTCGTGTCGCTCGCACTGGTCTTTGCCGGCACTGCGCTGTTGATGGCTGGATCTCGTGTGGCGCGCGTGCTAGATTGAAGGGTCCGCTGCACGTCGATCGTCTTCTCTGTGCGGTATCTCTGACGCGGGGTGGAGCAGTCCGGTAGCTCGTTGGGCTCATAACCCAAAGGTCGGGGGTTCAAATCCCCCCCCCGCAACCACTTTGACTGGTCGCTACAGCCAGTCCTACGGCTCGCAGGATCCGGCAAGATTTCCTTTTAGGGCGATCGAGAGACGGCCATCTACTGGCGTCAATCTGATTTCATCGACCAACCCTCGAAAGAGCCCGGCTGCCCTCGGGTGGGTCTCCTCGCGCATGTCGGAGCAGTTCATTTCCATCGAACCCTGCTTTGGTGTAGGTTTCAACCCTTGCGAACGTTGAACCGGAACTTGAGCCCCCTAAAGGAGATTCCACATGAAGCTTCGCACTGTCCTTCTGAGCGGTCTCGCCCTAGCGCTTTGCGCCGGAGCATCACCGGCCGCGCAAGCTCCGGCCAAAATGATCACCTTGCAAATGCCCGCGACCCCAGACCCGGCCCGCGTCACGCTCGATCCCAAGACCACCGCTTTGATCGTGCTCGACTATGTTGAGGACATTTGCAACAACCAGGTCAGTTGCAAGACCAAGATGGTGCCGGCCATGACCCCCTTCATGGGTCGGGTACGCAAGGCAGGCCTCACCGTGGCCTACGGCACGCGAGCGCAGAACCAGACCAAATGGCTGAAGGAGGTCGCGCCGGTTGCTGGCGACATCAGGATCACCAACACGGCCCAGGACCGGTTCTACGGTACCGATCTCGACAAGGAGCTGAAGGCGAAGGGGATCAAGACGCTCATCATGGTCGGCTGGAAGATCAGCGGTTCAGTGACCTACACATCGGTCGGAGCGATGGCGCGGGATTACACCGTCGTTATTCCAATGGATACGACTTGTGCCGGCAGCGACTACGAGACGACCATCGGTTTCTATAATGTCTTGAATTCTGGCAATGCGAACCTGGCGAACCAACCCTTGAAACCAAGCGCTGTAACGCTGACCCGTACGGATATGGTCACGTTTCAATAAGCGACTGGAGCGCCTATCAGTACGCGACGCGGCGAAGGTCCTTCGCGTGCCGGCGTTCCCGCGTCTATACGGAACGAAAACGGGTGTTGGGAATCCTTCCAACGGGGTTGCCCCTAGTATTGGTACCCACCAAGTCCTCGCGTGATGATCCATTTTTCACGGTGACGCTCGAGGAGGTCCCATGAGGCACCCCAATTGGGGCTACCAGTGAACACCACGGCTTGTGTTGGGCTCGGATAGACAGGTGCGGTGACATAAACCACGTTGTGCCTTCGTTCTGCGAGAGGACGTCCTGGCATATCGCCGGCTTCAGGCGAGACGATCTGAATCCCGGTCGCGAGCTGCTGCGGAATCGCCATCGAGAAGCGATTTCGTCCATACATGGAGCGGGCAAACCGCGACGGACCAGACTTCGAACCAAGTTGCGCCATGTCGAATGGAGTCACGCACCACTCGTTCATAGTGGAGGGCTCGCACAACCGCAGAGTGCGATTCGCGACCAACACCGGTCCTGAAGACTGCGGGCAAACGCGGCAAGGTTGCAAGACTGCGCGGAGAACGCTGAGGTCCTCAGGCGTGAGTTCGCGGACGTACGAATCAGGAGCGGCTGCGCTGGGCAATTCCAGCGAGTGACAACTCGATGCCAGAACGGCGGCGACGATGACAAGCGGTGTCCTCATCAATGGCGACGGGAAAACCTTGAGCAGGACTCTCACACGGTAAGTCTAGAGCGTTTTTCA
>JACXTT010001906.1_pt1 | contig 34077 bp, 33 predicted proteins | sample 9270951 | NCBI WGS metagenome assembly JACXTT01 (sample SAMN15532306, study PRJNA645909) | rock metagenome | isolation source: weathered quartz diorite | place: Puerto Rico | collected 2017-06-21 | reverse complement strand
GCTCCACGCTGATCCGAATCTTGTTTGAAGAGCTTCCTGGGTCGCTTGGCCTGCTGCGCCTCAACGAGATTCCTACATTCAACCTGCGCCGCAGTATCAAGGCGGCCCGGGCCGCCAATACGCTTGGTCAGCAGCTTGGCGCCAGTAAACCTGTGCCTATCATTGGCATGCCTCATCACGACAATCATGCGTGGTTTTCCTTCAGCGTCTCGCCGTTCGCCCGCAGCAAGACACCGGTCATGATCGCCGTTCTCGATGGAATGGGTGATCTCGGGGCTATCTCGCTCTACCTCGCGGAGCACGGCACTCTTCGAACGCTTCGCTGCAATTGCAGCACTTTCGACTCGCTGGGTTTTTTCTACACTGTGATCAGCATGACTCAAGGCGGCTGGACTTTCCTGAGTTGCGAAGGCCGGTACATGGGAGCAGCCGGATTCGGCAACGGAGACCGGCTGACGAATCCCTTCTACCCATCGCTTGCAAGGATATTTTCTCTCGAACCCGGCGGCCACGTCAATCTCAACCGGGCGCTGGCCAACTGGCACAGCAGCCTCGCCCGGAAGCCTTACACGCGGGAACTCGTCCGCATTTTGGGCAAGCCGATCCCGCAGGAGCAAATGTGGAATCCCGATGCCATTCTCCGCGTCGAGGAGAAGGATCAAGCGCCGGACATGCAGGAGCGGCTCGACAAAGCTGCGGCGGTCCAGATGGTGTTCGAGGATGCACTTTTTCACATCGTCGACTATCTGATACGTGAAACAGGAAGCGACCGGCTCATTCTGTCTGGCGGCACCGCGCTCAATGCAGTCGCAAACATGCGGCTGCTCGATCGCTTCGACGCGGCCTATTATAAACGCACGCTGGGCAAAAACACGCGGCTCCATCTCTGGGTTCCTCCAGTTCCTGGCGACGCAGGTGTCACAATCGGCGCCGCCTACATGTTCGCCCACATGGCGGGTGCACGAATTGGCCCGGCGCTGGAGCACGCGTTCTTTTGCGGGTTTGCACCAACCGAAGCGGAAATTCGCGCGGCACTCGACGATGCTCCTGATATCGCATGGAAGTACCTGGGTGATGCTGCCAGCCCGGAACAGAGGAATATCCTCGCCGACTTCATGGCTTTTATGACCGCTCAGGACGGCGTCTTCGCAATATTCCAAGGACGCGCCGAAACCGGGCCGCGCGCGCTCGGGCACCGGTCAATCGTCGCCAACCCGTGCAATCCGCGCATCCGGGACGTGCTGAATCTGCGGGTAAAGTACCGGGAGGCGATCCGTCCTTTAGCTCCAATGATGACCCTGGAGGCCGCTCAACAGTTTTTTGAGCTTTCGGACGGCGCTTCGGACGACAATTACAACGCCTACAATTACATGGTCCTAACAGCACGATCCAAGCCCGAAGCGCGCAGGCGCATTCCCGCCGTCATTCACGCCGACGGTACGGGGCGTCTCCAGATCGTGCGCGAGCACACCGATCCGCTGACCTATGCCTACCTCAAGGCGCTTGGCCGCCGCATTGGCATCGAGGCCGCGGTGAATACGTCCTTCAACGTCGCCGGCCCAATCGCCCAGAGCGCGGCCCAGGCGATCAATACTCTTCGGCGATCCAAGGGGATGGACGCCGTGCTCATGTTCGCCGAGGAGGGCCCGGTGTTTGCTGCCTGGCACACAGGCGCAACGGAGGCTGTGTCGGGTGGTGAACGGTCCCTCAAGTGGCTCGCCGAATGGCAAGCCGAAACCGGAGCTGCGCACCACCTTTAGCCATGAACGTGCCTGACGTCACGCCCGGCATCGTCACCGGGCGCTCGGCAACCGAATGCACCCGCTCGCGCGCCGGCTACCCGCCGGCGCCGCTTTGCATTGCCCTCAAAACATCACCGGCAATCGCTTTGGTGATTCGGCTTTGCCGCGCCAAAGCCTCCCGGTCGAGTGCATCGACAAAGGAACGAGCCGCATCGAGTGAACGCTCCAGCCGCAGCGCGATGTAAGAGATCACGCCGGTATCGACGGCTAGCTGCCGCTCGATCAGGAGTTTTAGGAGGACTGCCCGCATCAACTCATCGTCGGGCAAGCCGATTGCGACAGAAGGCGCAAGCCGCAGCCGCGACAAGAGGTCGGCGGTCTGCAAGTTCCAGCAATCCGGTGGCGTTTTCGCGGTAAGGACCAAGGACGCATCGCGCTCCCGCATGAGATTGACGAGATGGAAAAGTTGCGCCTCTGCGATGCCGATTGCGTCGGCGTCCTCGATAAGCAGCGGCCCTTTTGAAGCAAGCGCATCGATGTCGGCTGCCGGAATGGAGGAAGCCGTTGCTATGCGAGCATTCGCGCGCGAAGCCCAAAGCGCGCCAAGATGGCTCTTTCCCGCCCCGGCGGGGCCAATGAGGATCAGCAAAGGATCCGGCCAGTTTGGCCACAGTTCGATCATCCCAAAAGCTTGTTCATTGGATTGCGAAATGAAGAAGTTTTCAGGCTCATAACTGGGATCGGGAGCAAGTTTCAGCGTCAGCTGAGGATGCGCCCGGCGCGCTTGGCGCAGGTGTTCCGATGCCACGTCAACGATCCTCTTTGCGGGGGATGGCCGCACGCGTTTGCAGCCGGGTATCGGGAGTAGCGTCGCCCGTGTAAAGTTCGCTTTCGCGGTAGCGGGCGATTGCAAAACGCAAGATGACGCCCGCCGCCGCGGCGAGCGGTACTGCGGTAATGAGGCCGGTGAAGCCGAAGAGGCTCCCAAATGCCAGAAGCGCGAAAATTAGCCAAACAGGATGAAGCCCGACGGATTCGCCAACGAGCTTCGGCGACAAAATATTGCCTTCGAGAAATTGGCCGGCCAAAACGACGGCAAGGGACAATGCGAGCAAATGCCAATGCGGCCAATCCTGCACGATCGCGACCGTCGCAGACAACAGGAGCGCGGTCAAGGAGCCGACATAGGGTATGAAGCTCAAGATTCCCGCCATGATGCCGATGAGAAGCCCGAAGTTCAAGCCGACCAGCGACAGCCCAATTCCATACCATAATCCGAGAAAGAGACAGACCAGAGATTGACCGCGCAAGAATCCCGCCATCGCGGTGTGGATTTCGCGCGCAAGCTCGCGCACCGTCTCGCGATGACGCATAGGAACGAGCCCATCAATGGTTGCAACCATCCTGTCCCAGTCGAGGAGCATATAGAAAGTGACAACAGGCGTCACGACGAGGAGAGAGATCAGATTTATCAGCGCGGCGCCCCGGGTCAAAATCGAGCGCAAAAAAGACCCGGCCCATTGCGCGGCCTGGGCAACGAGGTCATTGGTGGCGGTCGCGAGTTCGGCGCCGGCGTCCTTGCCAACGCCGAGTTTGTCTAACAGACCGCCGCTGTACTCGCGAGACAGGCGTTGGATCTCGCCCGAAATCAGTCCCTGCAGTTGCACGGCGTAGCCCGGAAGCGCCTCGATGAAACTCGAAAGCTGGCGCCACAGAACCGGCACGAGAAGGATTGAGAGCAAGATCAGGACGAGCGCGAAGCAGGCGATAATGACAAGCGTCGCGCCGAGCCGGTTCATACCAAACCGTTCGAGCCGTTCAACGACAGGATCGAGAAGGTAGCCAAGTACCACGGCAGCCACGAAAGGCAGGAGCACGCCGCTGAAGAGCCACAACAGCAGCACAAGAAGCAAGAACGCACCGGCCCAAAAACCGGCCTGCAGCTCGACTCGCATAGGCGTTTCTAATTCCCATCAACCGGTTGCGGGTATCTTTTCCATAACATGGTATGCCACAGGCGATCCAGGATTGTGACCGGAATCAATACCAAGCCAAAATATCAAAAATTCATGTGTTTGATCCATTGGCTCAAATAGGCTCCCATCGAGGCAAGGGTCAGCGCCGTAACCGTATAAAGCAACACGTCGAACCAGACACCGGCCGGAATATCGAAGGCCTTCGCGCCAAGCACCATCGCCGCAAAGCTAATCTGAGCGGCAGTGTTGAGTTTTGAAATCATCAGCGGCTTCACCTTTACGGGCTTTTGCATGATGAGCGATATCATGAACGCTCCGACAATCATGACATCCCGCGCGACGACAAGAATCGTGATCGTCGCGGGGAGCACCGAGACAGTTGCGAGCGCGACATAAATGGATACGATCAGTGCCTTGTCGGCCAGGGGATCGAGATAGGCGCCGAGTTCGCTTCGAAGATCGAAGGTCTTGGCAAGCCAGCCGTCCACGGCATCCGAGATGGCCGCGACAAGGAACACCACGCATGCCTGCTTCCACTGGTGCGTCGCAATCAACGCAACAATCGCTGGCGCGAGTAAAAGGCGGCCCAGCGAAATCAAATTTGGAAGGCTGCGGAAGTACAAAATCATTGGCGCACTTTGCTGAGGCCCGGCAATCCCCAGGATCTACCCTAAAAGAATTTTGGCGCCCTTGTCTTGGCAGGCGCCAGGGTTTACAGCAAGCCGTAAACGACCGCTCCGGAAATTACGAAAAAATTTGTCGATTCTGCCGTTTGACGCTTTCGGCCTTGCACGGGTGGCGCACGGCTCGAATAGATTTGGCGAAAGCAGACCGGAAACGGACGCGCGATGCGAAGCGAAAATGGCCTCACCTATGCGGCTGCCGGTGTGAACATCGACGCAGGCAATGCTATGGTCGAAAGAATCAAGCCGCTTTTGCGCGCGACGAAGCGGCCCGGCGCGCAAGCAGAAATCGGCGGCTTTGGCGGCGTTTTCGATCTGAAGGCCGCGGGCTTTGCCGATCCACTTCTTGTCGCCGCCAATGACGGCGTGGGCACCAAGGTCAAGATCGCCGCATTGACCGGCATTCACGGCACGATCGGAATCGATCTTGTCGCCATGTGCGTGAACGATCTTGTCGTGCAGGGCGCAGAGCCGCTCTTTTTTCTCGATTATTATGCGACCGGAAAGCTCGATCCCGTCCTTGGGGCGGAGGTCGTCAAGGGCATTGCGCAAGGCTGTATCGAGGCGGGCGCGGCGCTCATCGGCGGCGAGACCGCGGAGATGCCTGGCCTTTATGCCGGCGAGGATTACGACCTCGCGGGTTTTGCGGTCGGCGCGGTCGAACGTGGCAAGCTTTTGCCGCGCGCGAACATCGCGCCGGGCGATTGCCTGCTGGGGCTTCCTTCGTCTGGCCTTCATTCCAACGGATTTTCGCTGGTGCGCAGAATCGCCGCCAACACGTCTCTGGCCTGGACAGATCCCGCGCCTTTTGCGCCGAAATGGTTGCTTGGAGAATCCTTGCTCACGCCGACACGCATATATGTGAAGCCAATCCTTCGCGTGCTGGCGGAAACCTGTGGGGTCAAGGCCCTGGCGCATATTACCGGGGGCGGTTTCGGCGATAATATTCCACGCGTTTTGCCAAAGGAGCTTGGCGCGGAGATAAATCTCTCCGCCATTGCGGTCCCCGCGGTTTTTGCATGGCTTGCGGGCGAGGGCGCCATCGCCGAGCAAGAAATGTTGCGCACGTTCAACTGCGGCATCGGGATGGTTGCTATTGTCGAGTCTGGCCAAAGCGCCGAGGTTTTGCAGGCGTTTGAGGAAGCCGGCGAAAACCCGGTCATGCTTGGCCGCGTCGTGCCCGCCGATGCGGGAGCCCGTGTCGTCTACCGCGGGCGGCTAAACTTGTGAGCCTTTCGCGCAAACGGACGGCGATCCTCATCTCCGGGCGCGGCTCTAACATGCGCGCCTTGATCGAGCACGCGCGGGCCCCTTCGTTTCCCGCCGAAATTTGTCTTGTTTTGTCGAACCGGCCGGAGGCGGCTGGATTGGCGTTCGCGGCGGAGAGCAACATCCCGTGCGCGATTGTCGACCATAAGGTTTATGCCACGCGCGAGGAATTCGAGAAGACGATGCAGGCCGTGCTCGTGCACCATCAGATCGAGATCGTCTGTCTTGCAGGTTTCTTGCGGCTTTTGACGCCTTGGTTCGTCGCGCAATGGCAGGGCAGGCTCCTAAACATTCACCCTGCCCTTCTGCCCGCCTACCGGGGCTTGCATACGCATGAACGCGTTTTGGCGGATGGCGTAAAAATCCACGGCTGCACCGTGCATTTCGTGTCGCCAGGAATGGACGAAGGCCCGATCATCGCCCAGGCGGAGGTCCCGGTTCTCGACGCCGACACAACTGAATCGCTCGCCGCGCGCGTGCTTGCGCAGGAGCATATCCTCTATCCGGCGGCCCTCGCGCGCGTTGCCGAAGGGCTGCTCTCAGTGCAGGTCAATCGCGTGTCAAGCAGCGGTGTGGTGAGCGAATCCGCTCCTTTACGGTTTCCGCTCGCGTAATATCTACATAGTTGGTACATCGTTGATTTGGCCGGCTTTTTCTTCTTCAGGCGAATAAAGCTCACCTGTTGGAATCTCTTCGTTCACTTCTTTTTGCAGGTCACTCAAGCGTTTCCGATTTGGATGTGGGTCATCTAAAGAAACAAGGTTGTCAAGACTATCCTGTATATTCTTGATTCTTTCACGAAGATCTTTGGTAAGTTCGCGTCGGACGCGGATCTGACCGACGATTCTTTTCAACGCGGCGGATCGTGCGCTATAATCCGCAACCAATTTGGCGTAACGCTCTGTTTCCTTATCGAAGGCAAAGAAAGGTTTAAGAATCGCAGCAACCGCAGCCGCTTTGCTAAATAGGGCAAATTTGCTTTGCCAAAGTCGGTATCCGAAAATACTTTAAGAGTTGCAAAGCTACTCGAAGCGCCTACTGCAACAACAACATCAAAAATTAAAGCATACGTTTGCGTAGAGGCGAGCCGCCACCCATAGTACTTCTCGTTTAGGCGAGCTGTCCAGTAATCATCATATAACTCTTTCAGCTCTGCACACTCGTCGAACTCTCCGATAATTGTATCTGGCATCACCGTATTCATTTACATGGCCATGGTACTGTCGGATTCACACAGGGACTGCCCTTAGGTTTTGGCCAGTCCGTGGGGGGAACGGCCTGTGGATATCTCCAATCTCCTGGGCTGGTCAAACCTCCTCCGCCGGTATCCCGTCCTCCGTGGTACAGATTTGATCCGCCACCTTTCTCGGGCTGACTCTGTATTAGGGGAGGACTGGCTCCCTCCTCCTTAAACTATTTCTGCGTGGGCCGTAAAAATCTGCGCCGTCATTCCAAGCAGCCAGAGCAACGCGGAAATTATGATGAGTCTCTCCATAATTCTGACTCGTACCTCCCGGATACGCGGCATGGCGTTGCCTCCGAAGCTTTAAATCTTCTTACCCTTTCGACAAGGGCGAAAACTCTGGATCTCACCAATGTAGCTTCACTATATACAGGGCGCTTACGAATCGAAGTCAAGCGCCCAGGAGACAGAGTTCGCCTCATAAGCGCGTGTCCCGTCAGGGCTCACGGCGACCGCAGAGGGGCCAGACCCCTCTGCGACCGTGGCGACCACTGTGTTGGTGGCCGCGTTGATCGCCGAGACAGTGTTGGAACCATTATTCGCCACATATGCGAAGGCCGCCGCCGTCGGCCCGGCACTGTGCGTGATGCCCAGCACAAACGGGGCGCAAAAGGCGACAGCCCACGACGTGAAGCTACTCTTTCGATTGTGGCCCACTGTTTCCCTCCTGCGCAGTGTCTTGAGAACAGCGTTGGAACAACGCTTTCCTGAAGATCCATCATTGCAGAGCATCTGGTCGGGCGCGTCTCCTGAAAAGGGGATGCCAGTCTCGAAGCCGCTGCTTTAGGTCTTGGCCGTTTCTCCGCGCAAGCTCAAAGCTGCGAGCGATTCATTTGGCAATGGTTTATACCAACCGGCGAAATCATGATCTATTGGGATGGAACAGAAGTGAACGCAAGGCTCCGGGGCCCGCCTTATTGATCTCGTGAGCGCCATTGTCCCGTTTTCTGCTATTATTGCCGAAATGAACGCGAAGCACAGGCGCACGCTGGAGGCAATCTATGCCCGTCCTGTTCCATCAAATCTTCGCTGGGCGGAAATCGAATCTCTCTTGGCCGCGCTCGGGGCGGAGTGGTCGGAGGGGCGCGGTTCGCGCGTGCGGTTTTTGCTAAAAGGCGCGGAAGCGGTATTCCATCGCCCGCATCCGGGCCCGGACATGGACAAAGGCGCCGTTGCAGCAGTTCGCCGCTTTCTCGAAAGCGCGGGAGTGAAGCCATGATCCTCAAGCACGATGGATATATCGCCGAAGTCGGCTACGAAGAGGGCGACACGCTCATGCACGGCAGCGTGTTGAATGCGCGCGCCGTGCTGCATTTTGCCGGCCGCGATATCGAGGCTTTGAAGGCAGCATTTGCGGAAACCATCGCCGACTATCGCGCATGGTGCGAGGAGCGCCGCGTCGAGCCAGAAAAGCCTTATTCGGGCACGCTTTCGCTGCGTCTTTCCCCCGAGCTGCATCGCCGCATCGCCGAGCAGGCCGCCAAAGCCGGCGAGAGCATCGATCAATATATCGCGGAAAGGCTGGAAGAGTCGGCCTAATACCAAGTCTCTTTGTTAACGACTCTTACCGTCATGGCTCCCACAGCCGCATAGTCTATCGCGGCAAATGTCGGCGATTTTTCAGCATAAGGTAAATCGAGAAGACCGCTGCCGCCGCGAGCAGATGTTTTAGCGTATGGCCCGAGAATGCGTTATCTGTCGCAGCGAAGATGGCAACGTCATAAATCTCCGCAAATTTGGCAAGGAGGTAGAGGCAAAGACCAACGGCAAGGAAATAACGGTGCGAGTATGTGCCCGGAAACAATGCCAAAATGACCGCAACGGCTGCGAGCGAAAAGAATTGTATCCATCCGTAAAAGCGAAGGTCATCGTAGAGGAGCCACCAGACTAGACTGCCGATCCCTAGTGCGAGTGCCAAGGGAAGTGCAAAGACCTCGATGTTCCGGTCCATGTGCTCGCTTGCGACGGCAACGACAAGTCCCATGAACCCGGCGGTCATGGGCAACCGGTCCCAGAACAAGGCTTCGTTGCCAGGGCGCCAATGGTAATATGCCGACCCCACGGCAACACACGCAACACTAAGAAAAACCACCATCCAAGAAAGCCTTGCCCTGGTGGTCTGCGATTGGCAACAAAGCCTCAAACCGAAAAGCCCAATAGGCAAGAAGGCAATGTTTGAAACGACGTTGGAAAAATTTGGTATTCCAAGAAATTGCCGCCGGTCAGCGAAAACATGATAGGCCTGATCCTGGCCGATAGGGTTTATCGAAAGGACCGCCAAAAACGACGCCGCCGCGATGACGAACAACAAGACGATACGCCGGTTTTGCACTGACGGTTAGATCTCCCGAGCCCTTCGGCCAGCGGGCTGCAGGATCGCGGCCAAAATTGCACCAAGCTCCCGCCGCACGCGTGCTCAGGCGGCAAGATCGGCGATGACGGCGTCGAGCACGGGAAAACCTTCCGCGCTGACGCGCAGGCGTCCGCGCGGCGTATATTCGACCATGCCGCTGGCGATCAATGACGCGACCTGGCGGGGATCAAGCCCGCGTCCGGACATGGCTTGAAATGCGGCCGGTTCGATCCCTTCCGAAAGCCTCAGCCCCATCAGAAGAAATTCGTCTCCCTGCTCCTCCGCGGACAAATAGTCGTCCTCGACCAACCCGTGCCCGTTGCTTTCGACGGCCGAGAGCCACGTCTCGGGATGGCGTTCCGCAGCCTGTGCGCGGCGCCCTTGCGCCGACGAAATCCGCCCATGCGCGCCGGGGCCGACACCGATATATTCGCCATAGCGCCAGTAAATAAGATTGTGCCGGCTTTCCGCCCCGGGTCGTGCGTGATTGGAGATTTCGTAAGCGGGAAGCCCTGCCTTTTCAGTTACTTCCTGTGTCACATCCCAAAGCGCGCGGGCGCGGCCTGGATCGGGCAAAGCGAGCCGGCCGGCGTCGCGCAGCCGCGCAAAAATTGTGTCTTCCTCGATCGTCAGCTGATAGAGGGAAATGTGGTCTCTTGCTCGACGGAGCGCCGCCTCCAACTCATGCTTCCAGCCTGCGGCCGTTTGGCCGGGACGCGCATAGATCAGATCGAACGAATAACGGTCGAAGATCGACGCCGCGAGTTCCACCGCGCGCAGCGCTTCGGCTGCGGTGTGACCCCGCCCGAGCATTTTTAGGTCAATATCGTTCATTGCCTGTACGCCAAGCGAGACACGGTTGATCCCAGCCGAGCGGAAGCCATAAAAGCGCTCTGCTTCCACACTGGTCGGATTCGCTTCGAGCGTAATTTCCGCGCCGGCCGCAACCTGCCAGTGGCCCGCTATTGCATCGAGTATGCCGGCGACAGTTGCCGGACTCATCAAGGAAGGCGTGCCGCCGCCAAAAAAAATCGAAGAGACAATGCGGCCGTTGGTCAATGCGGCGCGGTGCGCGAGCTCCGTCTTGTAGGCAGCGGCGAAGCGGGCCTCGCCGACCGGTTTTGCGCGCACATGGCTGTTGAAATCGCAGTAAGGGCATTTCGAAAGGCAAAACGGCCAATGAACATAGATGCCGAAGCCTGGGCTTTGTGTCGCGCCGATTTGCGAAGACCCTGCCATTTCCTTCATGCCCCTCATGAGCATCTGGCGGACACCTCGGCTCTTGTTATGATCGCTTATTAACGCGCGCGGTCAACCCCGCGCCACCTTCGCGATCAATTTCGCCAACGCTATTACGTTTTGGTTTCGCGCCAGCCTGCAAAATCGCAGATTGGCCCCGATTTGTTAACAAGGAGTTCACCACATTTGCCTAGTTTTCAGCAATGCCCGGGCGTTGCGTTTGGCCGCGGGGATATGAGTAAAGGTGCGTATTGAGTTATCTCCAGCCGCCGCCGATGCCGACGCCCGTTGTCGTCGTGAAGGATGTTGGCGGATTTGTTGCGGATTACCAGACCCAAACGGCGATTTACCGCGTCACAGGCCGTGAAGTCAGATTGCATGAATGCCGCTCCGCTTGCACGCTTGCGCTGAGCCTGCCCAATGTCTGCGTCTATCCGAATAGCACGCTCAAATTCCATCTTGCCTATGATCCCCGCAATCGTGTGGTGAACCCGCAGGTCTCGGGGCAGATGTTCGCCTCTTATCCGGCGCCCGTGCAGGCAAGGCTCGGAAGTTTGACGCGGGAATATAAGGTTTTGCGCGGGGACGAATTGATCGCGCTTGGCGTTCGGGATTGCAACGCTCCGAAGCCGAACGAGCCTCAGATCATGGTTGCATCGGAAGCTACCGAAAAGCCGCTGCGAGCCGCCGAACCGAGTACGAAAAAACCGCTCTTTGCGGGCATGTTTGACAAGATGTCTTCGGTCTTTGGCATAGGCGAGGTGGCTCCGGAAATGCCCTCGCGGGCGGCCTTTTTACCGCGCTCCGCGCCGGGGCCAAATGTGCTGCTTGCGGAGATACCAGTTCCGCCGCAGCGCCCTGGCGAATTCGGGCAGACAAAAGGTCCAGATTTTTCGCAGCCTCCCGGCAAGGCTAGTGCCGAGACGGGTGGCGGATCTGCGGAAGCGCAGCAAACCGGACCCTTGCACGCCAAGACGGCAGAGGCCCCGCTGACCGCGCTGCAGGCGCCGCCCCCGGCAGAAGTCTCAGCACCGGCACGCGCCGCCGCGCGGCAGCGGTCGAAACCGCACCTGCCCGCGATCATTACCGGCGCGCAGCCGATCCTTCCGCCACAGTTTCGGGCCTATGCAGAATTGGACCGGTAAAACGCAGCCGACATAAAGCAGAAAGTAAAAGCCAGCTCAAGCTCAAGCGGGCACGGCCTTCTTGCCGAGCAGGCTACGCCGCAGGAGTGCTTGGCTGGAGGCTTGCGCGGCGGCGAGCGGCTTTGCCGGTCCCTGCCGTAACGCTCCCGGTCCGGCCGTAAAATGCCGCTTTTTTTCCACGATCACCATCCTCGCAGCCCCATCGCGGCCCATGGATGTCACGATTTGCGCAGAGTTGCGCGAAGGCGCCATCGCCGACAACTCGGAACGGACGGCTTCGAGCGGCAGTTCCATCAGCGCCGCGGCGATTTCCGCCAGCTGTTCAAGGTCGCTGGTCAGCCCCCGGGCCGCGAAAATCGCTTCTCTGAGCGTCGGCGGATCAAAACGGACTTTTCGCGAGCCGTATTTGGTTTTCCAGACTTTCGACATGGCTAACCTGCCAATGCGGCGCGTTATTATTGCGCCGCAATAGATTATTTTGCAAGGCACCAAAAATCAAGGGAGAACACATCCGGCTGAAATATAAGTCATAATAATAAATAAATGTCAAAATATTTTTATTCTTAAAAGCGTGCGCGGTTCGCGAGGCGGGCCTTTGCAAAAGCTTGAAACGCCCGCGCCCGGTGCGAGAGGCCCTGTGAACCATCGGCGGGAATGCCGTGTTTTTCGTGGCCCGCCATCTCGCCAAAAGTCTTCGAAAAATCTTCGGGCATAAAAATCGGATCATAGCCGAAGCCAAGGCTGCCCCTAGGTGGAAACACCAGCGCGCCAAAAACCTTCCCCTCGAAAGTTTCGGCTTCGCCGTCCGGAAAAGCGAACGCCAGCACGCAGGCAAAGTGGGCTCTTATCGGCGCATGTGCCTTCGCCGCCCGGAGTTCATGCTCGACCTTTTTGATGGCAGCGGCAAAATCGCGTACCTCGCCTGCCCAGCGCGCGGAATGTATCCCCGGCGCACCATCGAGCGCGTCAACGCAAAGACCGGAGTCATCCGCCAGCGCCGGCATATTGGCACTCCGTGCGGCGGCGCGCGCCTTGAGAATCGCGTTCTCGCAAAAATTTTTCCCGGTTTCTTCGGGCTCCGGCAGGCCGAGCTCCGCGGCCGAAAACGCCTCGATCTCATAGGGCGCCAAAAGCTCGCGAAGCTCGGCATATTTTCCCAAATTATGGGTCGCGACGACGAGTTTTTCGTCTAGCCTTCGCGGCATCAGCGGATCGTACTTTTCTGCAAATCGACCAACGCCGCAATGCCTCCCTTGGCGAGCGCCAGAAGGCTCGCGAGCTGCTCCTCGGAAAAGACCGCGGCTTCGGCCGTTGCCTGCACTTCGACGAGAAGACCCGCTCCGGTCATCACAAAATTCGCATCGATCTCGGCGCAAGAATCTTCCTCGTAATCGAGGTCGAGCACCGCTTGTCCTTGCGTAATGCCGCAGGAGACCGCGGCGACATGATCGCGCAAAGGAAAATCTTTTATGATCGAACGCCCGTGCATCCATTTGAGGCAATCGTGGAGCGCAACCCAGCTTCCGGTGATCGCCGCTGTTCGCGTGCCGCCGTCCGCCTGCAGCACGTCGCAGTCGATCGTGATTTGCCGCTCGCCCATGGCCGGAAGATTGGTGACGGCGCGCAGACTTCTGCCTATCAACCGCTGAATTTCTTGCGTGCGCCCGGAGGGTCTGCCGGATGAGACCTCGCGCTTGGTGCGCGTATGCGTTGCGCGCGGCAACATGCCATATTCGGCGGTGATCCAGCCGCGTCCCTGGCCGCGCAGCCACATCGGCGGCTTATCTTCGAGCGAGGCCGTGCAGAGCACATGGGTCGACCCGAATTTGACGAGGCAGGAGCCTTCGGCATAGCGAGTGGCATTGCGCTCAAGTGTGACCTCCCGCATTTCCCCGGCCGCGCGTTTTGAAGGACGCATGAAAATCCCCCTTGGCGTGAAGGTCGCTTCTAGTAGGGGGAGACGGTTTGTGCAACCGGAACCACGTTTTGCGCTACGGACCGCAGGGGAATCGCGCATCCTCGCCGCCGCACACCCACCTGCGGCGTCGATGAGCCGTTATTTTTCGGATGCCGTACCTGCCGCGCCGTCTGATTTTTTCGCCCGCTCGGGAGATTTTTGCGCGGCTGTCCATTTGGCGTTCTCTTGCGAGACGAGCGATTCTATTCTTTCCGCAAGAAGCATGCGCGGATCCTTGGCGGACGCATAGGGGCCAGCCTTGGCGAGAAACAAAAATTTCTCGTGCTTGAGAGATTCGCAAGTATTTCGATAACCGATCCAGTTCGCGTGATATTGGTAGAGCTGCTGCAAACTTTCTAAGATGGCGATGAGAACGCCGAGGCCGCCAGAGAACCACTGGGTCACTCCTATTCCCAGCCATTCGCCGGAAAGCTTTAGTCCGCTGACAAAAGGAATCAACGCTGCAGCCACGATGACGATTGTTTTCTGCGTTAGAATGAGCCGGTTTGCGATGCCGTGCGTGTCGTACCATTCGATTTGCTCTTCGAGGCGCTCCATTGTGGGGCCAAAGTCGTTGGACATGGCGAGACGCTCCTTTTGCTTGGCGGGTTGAGTAGACATATCACGGGCCGTTAGCTAAGGCGCTGCCCGGCAATAGGCCGTTGCCATTTTTTCGGCGCGCGCCCTAGCGCAAACGCCTCATGCGATGCGGCCGAGCGCGAACGAGCAAATTAGCAATGCAGAGGGGGTGCGCACGGCACATGCAAAGAGACTTGCCTTCAATAAAAATAAGGTCTATAGATTTAATAGATTAATCGACGGCCCGCTGTTTCAATGTGCCAAGGAGACGCTTTTCCCGTGCTACCGGCTACGCGATCTCTAGCCCTCGTTGGGGTTTTGGAACGGCACATTGTACTGCCGCAGGGCGGAGCACCGTGGGGTAATCGTTTACGGCCATGGCGCGCCGCTCTGCGGAGCTTGTTGCTTGGGCTCGCGCTAAGCTGCGCTTCGCTTCCGTTGATGGGCGAAGAAATAAAGATCCTCAACGTCTCTTACGATCCCACGCGGGAGCTCTACGCAGACATCAACAGCCTCTTCGCTGAGCGCTATAAATCCCGCACAGGCTTAGTTGTGAGCTTTGAGCAGTCGCATGGCGGATCGAGCAAACAGGCGCGTTCCGTGATCGATGGGCTGCCGGCCGACGTTGTGACATTGGCGCTTGCCTGGGACATAATCGCAATCGAGCACGCGGGTCTCATCAAACCCGGCTGGCAGCAGAAACTTCCCTATAATTCTACGCCCTTTACGTCGACGGTCGCCTTTCTCGTGCGCAAGGGCAATCCAAAAAATATCCGGGAGTGGGCCGATCTCACGCGCCCCGGCGTTGAAGCGATTGTGCCGAACCCCAAGACGAGCGGCGCCGGACGCTGGGCCTTTCTCGCGCATTGGGGCGCTGTGGCCAAAGCTAAGGCGCACGATTTCTCCTCCATCCAAGGGCTCGAAGAAGCCCAAGCGGCGGCACAAATCGCGAAGGATTTTCCGGTTTATGAAAACGCCGAAGCGAAAAGGCAAATCGAAAAATTCTACAACAACAACGTTCCCGTGCTCGATACCGGCGCGCGCGGCGCAACCGTCAGTTTCGCGCAAAAACAGCTTGGCGACGTGCTGTTAAACTGGGAAAATGAGCTTTGGCTCGCACGGCAGGAATTTGGCCTGGACAAATTCGACATCGTCTATCCGTCAACGAGCATATTGGGCGAGCCGCCTGTTGCCGTTGTCGATGCGGTCGTCGACAAAAAGGGCACGCGGGATGTTGCCGAGGCCTATTTGAAATTTCTCTACACCTCCGAGGCGCAAGAGGCAGGAGCCGAGCTTCATTACCGGCCGCGCGACGTCACGCTCCTGCAAAAATATTGCGCTGAACTGCCCAGGATCGAGCTTTTCACGATCGACGAAACTTTTGGCGGGTGGGAGAAGGCGCAGGCGGAATTTTTTACCCAAGGCGCGCTTTTCGATCGGATCTACAGGCCTTCCAGCAAATGACTCTGAATAGGGACGCGCAGCCTCTGCTGCCCTCTCACCGAAACCTCCGGGGCGCAAAGCCCCGCTCGTCGCGGCTTATCCCCGGGCTGCCGCTGACATTGGGTTACACGCTCTTTTATTTATCGGCACTCGTTCTTATGCCCCTTGGTGGATTGGTCCTCAAGAGCGCTCAGCTGAGCGCAGCCGAATTCTGGCAGACCGTCAGCGACCCGATTGTCGTTGCGTCTTTTAAGCTTACCTTTGGCGCGTCGGCGCTTGCCGCGACCGTCAACGGCGTCTTCGGATTGATTGTTGCCTGGGTGCTTGTTCGCGAGCCTTTTCCGGGACGCCGCTTATTCGATGCGCTCATCGATTTTCCCTTTGCCCTTCCAACAGCGGTCGCCGGTCTTACCTTCAGCCAGCTCTACCTGTCCGATGGTTGGATCGGCGGTTTGGGGCACCACATCGCGGGCCTTATAAATTCCCTCGCAGCTTTTGCCGGAGCCGGGCCCGTGTTGGCGGACAACGCTCTCTCTTTTCTGAATTTTCCTTATTCCAATACGAATGCGGGAATTGTGATTGTCCTGATCTTTGTTGGCCTTCCCTTCGTGGTACGGACCGTGCAGCCGGTCTTGCGCGATTGGGACACGGAACACGAACAGGCAGCGATGAGCCTTGGCGCCAATAGCTGGACGACATTCTGGCGCGTCATTTTTCCAGAAATATTTCCGGCCTGGCTCAGCGGTTTGACGTTAGCCTTCGCCCGGGCGATCGGCGAATATGGCTCGGTCATTTTCATTGCCGGAAATATACCCGGGAAATCGCAGATCGCGCCCCTGCAGATCGTCACCAAGCTCGATGACTTTCGCTATGCGCAGGCAACCGCAATCGGCGTCGTATTGCTTGGCTCTTCGCTTCTTATTTTGCTTGCGATCAATGGCCTTGAGTGGTGGGCAAGGCGCCATGAGCTTGGACATGCGAGGTAAAGCCGGGGCAGTGGTGCATTTCCCGATCGAGGTTTTTGATGGCAGGATGGCTCAATCAAACTGGAGGCGCCGCGATGCAAGGCCTGGCGGATCCAATGTCTCATCCGCTCATCCACAAAATCCTGGTCGCGGTGACGATCGGCTTTTTGACCCTCTTCATCGTCGTCCCGGTGGCAAATATATTTGTTCAGGCTCTCTCCAAGGGAATTGGTGCTTATGTTGCTGTGTTTCACGTGGCCAATCCGCCGGACGGTAAATCGCTAATCCCATCTGAGCGGCATAAGCTCGCCTTTGCGGGTGCTCAAGCCGCCAGAACTCTAAGCTCGGTCAGGCTTTCCGCCGGCATCGCGGCCATCGTTGTTCCGCTAAATCTCGTCTTCGGGCTTGCCGCCGCATGGTCTTTGACAAAATTCCGTTTCAAGGGCCGCTCCCTATTGATCGCGCTGATCGATTTGCCCTTCTCCGTATCGCCGGTCGTTGCCGGCCTGATTTTCGTGCTGCTCTTTGGCCGCAGCGGCATATTGGGCCCCTGGGCCTCCAATTGGACCTGGCCAGACCCCTTCTCTTTGCATTGGCGCGGCTTTGCGCAGGGCTGGTGGCCGCTGGAGTTTGCGCGCAGCTATAGCGGCGTTATTTTCACGCCAATGGCGCTCGCGCTTGCTTCGATTTTCGTCACATTTCCCCTCGTTGCACGTTCCTTGATCCCGCTCATGGAGACCCAAGGGTCTGACGAGGAGGTGGCCGCGCTGTCGCTTGGCGCCTCGGGCTTTCGCACTTTCTTTAAGGTGACCTTGCCCAATATAAAATGGGCGCTACTTTATGGCGTAATTCTTTGCACCGCGCGGGCGTTCGGGGAGTTTGGCGCCGTTTCGGTGGTCTCGGGGCATATCGATTCAAACGACACGATGCCATTGCGCATCGAGAAACTGTGGAACGAGTACAACAACCAGGCCGCCTTTACCGTCGCATCCTTGTTGACGCTGCTTGCGGCGGTTGCGCTCGTCCTTCAGTTGATCGCCGAGCGCAAAGGAGACAAGCTCGCGGTTGCCGCGGTCGAGGGAGAAGGGGCCATGCGATGACCATTGAAGTGTGCTCGGTCACCAAGACCTTCAACCGGTTCAAGGCGCTCGACAATGTGAGCCTCAAGGTCGAAACCGGCGAACTTGTCTCGCTGCTCGGGCCCTCCGGCTGCGGCAAGACCACGCTGCTCCGCGTGATCTCCGGCATGGACATGGCCGACATTGGCAGCGGCGCGATTCTTTTCGATGGCCGCGATGTTTCCGGCGATGAGGTCGGCAAGAGGCGTATCGGTTTCGTGTTCCAGCACTATGCGCTCTTTAAACATCTGAGCGTCTTCGAAAATGTCGCATTTGGCCTGCGCGCAAAAGCTTGGGGCCAAAGGCTGAAGGAGCGAGACATTCGCGCCAAGGTCGGCGAATTGCTGCAGCTTGTTCAATTGCAGAATTTTGCCGGACGCTATCCCTCCCAGCTTTCCGGCGGGCAGCGCCAGCGCGTCGCGCTCGCCCGGGCGCTTGCGGTCGAGCCTTCCGTCCTCTTGCTCGACGAGCCTTTTGGGGCGCTTGACGCGACGGTGCGCCGGGATCTGAGGCGCTGGCTGCGCAAATTGCACCAAAGAATCCATGTCACGACGATTTTGGTGACCCACGACCAGGAAGAGGCGCTCGAAGTGTCGGACCGGGTCGCGGTCATGAACAAAGGGCGGATCGAGCAATTCGCGTCGCCCGAGGAGATTTATGACAATCCGGCCAATCCCTTCGTCTTCAAGTTTTTAGGAAGTTACAATCTCTTCCGTGCCCGTAAGGCACTTGCGGGCGAAGCCGCCGCGGTCATTCCGGCGAACGCCAATAGCGTGACTTTTGTGCGTCCGCATGACGTCGAAATCAGCCGCGGGAATATTGATGGTTTGAGCATTGCGGCGGCAATCAAACATATTGCTTTTGCCGGTTCGCTTGTGAATGTCGAGCTCACGCGGCTCGACAATGGCGAATCCGTCGATGCAGCGCTCCCGGCGCACGATTTTAAGGACCTTGGCCTAAAACCCGAGGACCAGGTGTTTTTGAGACTTCGCAACGCAACCTCTTTTGCCGAAGATAATGTGCCGGCGGAAGAGGTGGAAGAGGCGGCTCCCGCGCATCCGCCGCCTGGCGTTTTTGTGCGCGGCTAAAATCGGCGCGGCGCGGGTGCTCTTCGCCGAATGCCACAAGAGACGCAAAACCTGTCGACAGCCGCCGCGTTTTTGCGCGGGCTGCCGGGCCTAAACAGATGGATTTTGATCGGATGCCCGCCGGCAAGGCGGTGCGCGAGCGCAACAAGCTTAAAGTCGCCGCCACGCTGACAGGGCAGGCCGCCGGTGGTGTCGCGCTCACCGGAGCTGCCTAAGGACTCTTGCGTCATGCCCGGGCTTGGGCCAGGGCTATCCGGTTCATGTGTAGCTCCATTCGAGGGCAAGTTGTCGAGAATCAAATGGCCGGGCAATTTGCGTTTGCCGCAGCTTGGTCATGTCTTTTCTGTGCATCAAATTGGCGCGCACGAGTCGAACGAGTTCGAGGAAGCCGTTTGACCTTGCTCATCTTCTGCAGGATGTGCAGGAGTACGAATGCAATCAAGGCGACCGCGATCCGAATCCGAACGGCGTTCTCCGACTGGCCGATGAAATGGCTGATTTTCAAGGTCTGCTTCATCAACCGAAAGAACAGCTCGATCTGCCAACGAAGTTTGTAAAGATCGGCTATCTCTTGCGCTTTGGAATCGAGATCGTTGCTGAGAATACGCAACCTCCTCCCGGTCTCGGTCGCGACCACGATCTCGCGTACCGCAACCTGCATCGGATTCTTGCGGTTGTTGGCAAGGCGCGCCGGCAAAAACCCAATACGGTCGCGCACTATGCCGGATCCCGCTGCAACGGGCAGCTCTTTGGCGGTACAAAGCGGCGTGTTGGATTTGAAGCGCGTCACGATCCGGCAACCGGCGGCATCGAGTTTGGCCCACCAGCCGTAATCATAATAGCCGAGGTCGTAGACGTAAGTGGCGCCCGGATCGACCGGCATTTTCTTGGCCGCGACATTTTCTTGGCCGCGACGATGTCGTTGACGTTAGCCGCGCTCACCATGTGGGAGACCGGGCAAGCAAGATGCGGATCATAGACGATATGGGCCTTGGCGCCACACACTTCGGCGGAAAAACGCGCCCATTCGGTGCCGATGCCCGCAAGGTGCAGGCCGGTCGAGTCGATAAGGCGGATCGCGTAGCGCATTTCGCGCCGCAGCCCGCGGTTCGCCATGCCGAGCAGGTGTTCGAACAGACCGGAAAACACCAGCGGGCTACGGGCGCGATTGGCGTCTGCGAATGTCGAGCGGGCCGGGACCCTGCCGCCAGCGTGATAGAGTCGCGCGCGATGGCTCGCCATCGTGGTTTCAATGGCCCGTAGCGAGCCCGCTCCCGCGAGTTGGCCGAACAAAAGCGCAATAAGCTGATGCTTCGTTTTGAACCTTCGCACAAGCGCGTCCGCCGCGTGTTCTTCGACAAGGCGGTCGAAAACCGTCCACGGGACCAGTTTCAGGATGTCGTGAAAGACGCTATTTTGGTGGCGCACGGCCGGGCATGACGCAAGAATCAATCAATACGAGACTAGGAATTAAGGTCACGTCCGAAAATGGTTCGGGCTGGGCGGCCGCCGCATCGCCCGAACAAAACGGCCCGGTGGCCTCAGCCCAACGCCTTCACGATGCCATCCGTCATCTTCTTGGCGTCGCCAAAAAGCATCGTCGTGTTGTTGCGGAAGAACAATTCGTTTTCGACGCCGGCGTAGCCAGGACCCAAGCTGCGCTTGACAAAAAGCACATCCTTGGCGTGCTCCACATCGAGGATCGGCATGCCGTAGATCGGCGAGGACGAATCGGTTTTCGCCGCAGGGTTGGTGACGTCGTTAGCGCCAATCACAAAGGCGACATCGGCGTCGGCGAACTCCGGATTGATGTGTTCGAGTTCAAAAACCTCGTCGTAGGGGACATTGGCTTCGGCGAGGAGCACATTCATGTGCCCTGGCATGCGCCCCGCAACCGGGTGGATCGCATATTTGACGTCGATGCCCTTGCTTTTCAAAATGTCTGCCATCTCGCGTACGGCATGTTGCGCCTGAGCAACCGCCATCCCATAGCCCGGCGCGACGATCACGCGCTTCGCGGCTGACAAAATGCTTGCGGCATCCTCCGCCGAGCCTTGCTTGACGGGTCGCGTCTCTGCCTCGGCTACTCCGGCGGGCGCCGTCGAATCGCCGCCAAAGCCGCCGAGAATGACCGCGATGAAAGAGCGGTTCATGCCCCTGCACATGACATAGGAGAGAATGGCACCCGATGAACCGACCAAGGCGCCGGTGATGATCAAGGCGAGATTGGCAAGCGTAAAGCCGACGGCGGCGGCTGCCCATCCCGAATAGGAATTGAGCATCGAGATCACGACCGGCATGTCCGCGCCGCCGATCGGGATGATCAGCAAAACGCCGAGCGCGAAAGACACAAGCGCGATAAGCCAGAAGGCAACAGGGGCTTCGGTCCCCACGAAAGCAAAAATCAATAGCGCGAGCAAAATGCCGAGACCGATATTGATAGAGTGGCGGTTGGGAAGAAGGATCGGGTTGCCCGTCATCTTCCCGTCGAGCTTCAAATAGGCGATCACCGAACCTGTAAATGTGATTGCGCCGATCGCGGCGCCGAGCGACATTTCAAAGAGCGTCGAGCCATGAATGCTACCTCTGACGCCAAGGCCAAAGCCTTGGGGCGCGTAAAGGGCGGCGGCGGCCACGAGCACGGCGGCAAGCCCGATCAGAGCGTGGAACAAGGCCACAAGCTGGGGCATCGCCGTCATCTGGATGGTGCGGGCGCGCCATGTGCCGATCGAAGCGCCGATCCCAACCGCAACCAGCGCCCAGAAAAACGACCCGAATCCCCAAGGGAGCTGGTAGAGAAAGGTTGTCCCGGCCGCTATCCCCATGCCGTACATGCCGAAGCGGTTGCCTTGCTTCGCTGTCTCTGGGGAGGAAAGACCCCGCAAGGCGAGGATGAAGAGGATACCTGACGCGAGGTAGAGAAGGGCGGCAAGGTTTGCATTCAGCATCGGCTCAGCCCTTTTTCTTGAACATGGACAGCATCCGCTCGGTGACGAGGAAGCCGCCAAAAATATTGACCGAAGCAAGGGTCAGCGCGAGGAAGCCAAAGAAGCGCGCGGCATCGGCGCCTATGCCTGAATTCGGGTCGGTGCCCGTGGAGAGAAGGGCGCCAACCACGATCACGGAGGAAATCGCATTGGTGACCGACATCAGCGGCGTGTGCAGTGCTGGAGTCACCGCCCAAACGACGTAATAGCCGACGACGACGGCGAGCGCGAAGATCGCCAGCCGGAACACGAAAGGATCGATCGCCCCGCCGCTCGCCGCCCCGGCCGCAGCCGCGACTTGATCTGCATAGGCTTGAACGCTGTCTACGGCCCGCGTAGCGGCCTGTAGCTTTTCCAGCAATTGCTCGTCAACACCTGTTGCCATCTCTTGCCCTCCACATAGATTTTCTTTTCGTTAAAGTCCTAGGACGTCTTTCGAGAACTTGCGTTCGGCCTCAACCAAGGCTTGGATGCACAAGGCCCCCATTCCTTGTGAGCAAGGTTGCCTTGATGAGCTCGTCGTCCCATTTGATTGCCAGCGACTTGGATTTCTGGTCGATCATCGTCTCGACAAAAGCCAAAAGATTCTTGGCATAAAACGCCGAGGCGGTGGCGGGCACCTGGCCCGCGACATTCACGCGGCCAATAATTTTAACGCCGTTTCTTGACACAGCGGTTTCGCCGGCTATCGCCAATTCGCAGTTTCCGCCCCGCTCCACGGCGAGATCGACGACGACAGAGCCCGGACGCATCGATTCGACCATCGCGCCCGTGATGAGAACCGGTGCCGGGCGGCCGGGGATAAGGGCCGTGGTAATAACAATGTCCTGCGAAGAAATATGCTCGGCGATCAGCGCCGCTTGCTTGGCTTTGTAAGCCGCCGACATTTCCTTGGCGTAGCCCGCCGCGGTTTCGGCCTGCTTAAATTCCTCGTCTTCGACGGCGACGAATTTGGCGCCAAGCGACACCACCTGCTCTTTCGTGGCGGGCCGCACGTCGGTCGCCGTCACGATGGCGCCAAACTTGCGCGCCGTGGCAATTGCCTGCAGCCCAGCAACCCCTACGCCCATGATGAAGATTTTTGCCGGCTGGATCATCCCGGCAGCCGTCATCATCATTGGAATGACGCGGCCATATTCGGCGGCGGCATCGATGACCGCGCGATAGCCGGCGACATTCGCTTGGCTCGAGAGGACGTCCATCGTCTGAGCCCTGGTAATCCGCGGCATGAATTCCATTGCGAAGGCGCAGACCCCCGCGTCCGCTACGGATTTTAGGGCGTCGGCGTTGCCGTAAGGGTCCATGATCGCGACGATTGCGGCGCCGGTTTTTACCCCGGCAATCTCTTCCGCCGAGGGACGCCGGACGCGCAGTACAATATCTGCGCCGGTCACGGTTGGCGCGGCGCCCTGCGCAACCGCTGCGCCCGCCTGGGCGTAGTCATTGTCCGGAATGCCGGATTTCAGTCCGGCGCCTGCCTGAACCCTGACCTCAGCGCCAAGTCCCACAAACCTTTTCACCGTCTCCGGGGTCGCCGCGACTCGGGCCTCAAAGGGATCGGTTTCGGCGGGAATGGCGATGATCATTTATGGCTCCGGAAGTTGTAAGGCCGTGACCCAGCCCGATTTTTGTTTGCCGGTCAAGCCGTGGCTTTGAGAGAAGGACTGGGAGATAAAGGGATATCAGCCGAGAAGTTAGGCGAGCAAGGCGACGACAACGGCAACGCCCGCGATGGAATATTTGACCTGCTGGAGGTACCGGCAGGTTTTTTCCTGCTCCTCGTAATCCATCGCCGGATCGCCCACGGATTGCGCATCGTTATTTGCCATTGGCCCGCCTTTTCGGTCGCCGGATCTGCTTCAACGTCAGCTTTTGCAACGATTTGTGCCGCCCGCAAGAGGGAAAAGCGCGGTGCGCAATAATTTTTGTGCAGGGCGGCAGGCTCTGCCCATTCCATGGAGAGCTTTGTTCCATAGCAGATCGTTTTGTATCGCCGCGGGAGCCGGCCCAAGGTCTACCCGGGCAGCGAAAGTCCCGCCCTTGCAAGCGCGCCTGCCTGTCGCTCCCGCAACGCAGCCTGCGAAAATTCGCCCATCGTCTCATGGAACAAACGGTAGAAATTCAACCGCGCATCGAGATGGAGAAAAGCGCTGCCAAGGCCGATTGCCGCGCGGTCCATGAACACAAATTCGCGCGGAACCAGAACGGGACCCTTTTGCTTCAAGGCCTGATGGACCGTAAAAGCTTCCTTGCGCCCGTAACGCGCCGGCGAGACGCCATCGGCGACGCTGCGCACGCGATCGTCGAGCAACGGCGCATAAATGAAGCGCGCCCAAATATTCAACGTTTCGACAAGATCCTTGGTAAGCCCGCGAAATCCCCATGTCTTGTAGGCGTGCACAGTTCGGTCGACATCGTTCTGCAATAATCCCTCATAGAGATCGACGACGCCGCCAACAAAGCTTGAAGGAAAAATGCGGATGCAGCCGTAATCGAGGAGGTTTATGCCGCACGCATCGCCGTCTTCGCCGAACACGGCGTAATTGCCGAGATGAGCGTCGCCGTGGATGACGCCAAACCGGCTGAACGGAGTCCACCAGGCCTTGAAGATCGCCGTGGCGATCTTGTTGCGCTCGGCTTGGTCCGCGTGCTTGAAATCGAGGAGCTTGCGCCCCTCGAGCCATTGCATCGTCAAAAGGCGTCTCGTCGAAAGCTCGGGCCGGACACCGGGAACCCGCACTTCCTCGCAATTGGCAAGAATGTCGCGATAGAGCGCCGCGTGTCTTGCTTCGCGGCAGTAGTCCAATTCCTCGCGCACGCGCGCGCCGATTTCTTTTGCCATTTCTCGCGTGTCGATAACCGGGTTGAGCCGCCTATGCAGCGCGAAGACGACGTCAAGCTGCCTGAGATCCGCTTCGACGGCCGAATTCATGTCGGGATATTGCAGCTTGCAGGCAAGCGCGGTCCCATCCATGGCAATCGCCCGGTGAACCTGGCCGAGAGACGCCGCCGCAGCCGGATGCAGATCGAAAGACGAAAACCGTGACAGCCAGTCCGCGCCGAGTTCGGCCTGCATGCGGCGCTTGACAAAGGCCGCACCCATCGGCGGCGCCTCGCTTTGCAGCTTTTGCAGCTCCTCGCTATAATCCGGCGGCAGAAGGCCCGGCACGGTTGCCATCATCTGCGCGGCCTTCATGACTGGTCCTTTGAGCGTGCCGAGCGCTTGCGCCAAAGCCGCCGCATTGGAGTTGCCCGAGGCGCCTGGGCCAAGAAGCCGGGCGCGTGCAATTTTGGCGGCAACCCCGCCGACATTGGCCCCGACACGGGCATAACGTGCCGCGCGGGCGGAAAACCGGTTGGCCTCCTCGTCTTGCATATAGAGACTCAATCTTCGGACGCGCAGCCTGCGAAAATAGATCTGGCGGCGCTGCACACTAAGCTCAATCACGCGATCCGGACAAACGAATGAGTCCGATCACAGAGTCTTGAAAGGCTCAGGGGCGCCGTTGCGGTTCACTACTGGTATCAGCGTGTAGCAGTATCCAGGCTCCTGCGTGAAGCCTTGTCTGATATTTTCCTTTGCGGGTCGAGCCGTGTCCGTTCGGCCCCGTCCAATTTGACAACATTGGTTTGTTAACGCAACTTCGCCTCCGCGGTTCGGGTTACGAAAAAAGCGAATGATTCATTCCCTGCTGGTTAATTAATCAGGCCCCTAGGATCCTTCCGGGTATGTCGACGCGGCCGACCTTCAGCGTGATTGTGCCGACACGCGGACGGACGCGACTTTTGGAACGAGCGCTTCTTTCGATCCTTGGTCAGCAATTCACCGGTTATGAGGTTGTGGTTGCAGACGATGGTGCAGGCGAAGGAGCGGCCTTAACCAGAACATTGATAAGTTCGCAACTCGTGACCTTTACGACGGGAGGAATAGGTCAGGTAGAAACGCGCAATCTCGCGCTTGCACGGGCTTCCGGGCGTTATGTCGCCTGGCTCGACAACGACGATTGGTGGGACGATACTTTTTATCTCGCGCGGCTCGCATCTGTCTTTGAGCGGGCGCCACAAGCCCTTGCAAACAGTTCCGGGCGGATAATTTGGGAGGACGAAGCCGGCGGTCGCCTCAACGTTTTGCCTTTTACCTCCGATGTCGATGTATCGTCGCTCGTGTGCAACAATGAACTGCTCATTTCTGGAGTCGCCAATCCCCGCGCTTTGCATGATCGGCTCGGCGCGTTCGATGAGCGCCTCCCCTTCTATTGGGATTGGGACTGGTTTCTGCGGGTTGCCGCGGCAGACGTGCCGTTCTTCCCCACCCAAAGCAATGGTGTGTGCATCTCAGTGCGAAAGGACAACATATCCTCTGCACGCAACGCCGCTCACCGGCGCGCTGAGCTCGATAGGCTTCGGAGCAAACACGGACTTAGGTCTATCCGGCTCAAAAACCATGCGACAATAGCCGAGGAGCAGGCAGCACGGCAATCATTCATGCTCCACAAACTCCGACTTTTTTTCGCCAAAAATCTCAAGATGCCGTTGAAACCCGCCCGCTCAATTGCGCCAAATTTCACAGAGGCGTAGGCGCGCCTATTGAGTTTTTCAATCACCGGCGTAGAAATTCGAGGATCTTGAAAGATCCCAATCCAAACAGGGCCAAGAGCGAAAGAACAACGAACGTCGCAAGAATCCGGATTCTCGTCGGAATGACCCTCGGTTGCACAGGGGAGGCGGCCTGCGCCGGCGCCGCGGTTTGCGCGGCAGGCCATACAAGCCCGCCTGGCCAGAAACAGGCGGCCGCCGCAATCGTGCCTGTGTCGCTGAGAGAGAGCAGGCAGCCGGGGTAGAACGGTCTTCCGTCGTCATCGAAGCTGATTTCGATGTCTTTATACCCTTCCAGGGACGCGCTCGCCGCGCCCGACTTTACGATTGCGCGCTTGGCCGCAAGAATTTTTTGAAACGCGGCTTTGGCTACAGGTTGTTTGCCGCAATGGGCGATTTCGGATGGCGTGAAATTCTCTTGATAGAACGCATCTTGCGCATAGTCCGCGGAGTCGGGCAGAGCCGCGACATTCGCGATCTCAAGGCCCAAACCGCAAGGACGACCGGGAGAAGGGATAGCTGGCTCAATCCCCTCCGCCGCGACAGGCGTGATTTCAACCACCGCGCTCTTGCCCTCCGAAAGACTGGTTACGAAACGGGCCTGATCCGCTATAGATTCTCGGGCGTGCACGCCGAAAGCAGTCCCTCCACGCCGCCGTTAGCTCTAGCGCATAGGAAAGGCAAAGGAAAGGCCCGCCAAGGCGCGGTCCCACGCTAAAAAGTTACCTTCACTCCGCCGTAGAAGGAGATAGGCTGGAGCGGCGTGACCGCGCGCGGATTGGTTGTGAAGATGACGGGAGTTGCTTGCTGCGAATCCGTGCTGGTGGAGAAGAAAGTGCCGTAGGTCGCGTTTCTATTATCAAAAATATTGTTGATGAGGCCAAAAAACTGCACATGTTCGTCGAGCTGATAGGACGCATGCAGATTGGCGACCCAATAGAGCGGCAGCTTGGGATTTTGGTTTGCGAAATCGCCAATAAAATATTGCGCGCCGGCAATCAGCACATCGGCGCCGAGCTTGAATTTGGGCGAAAAAGCATAGTCGCCCCCAAACTTCACCAAATGGCGCGGAATGCCGGGAATATGATCGCCCGGAGTCACAAAAACCTCTCCGTTCGCATTGGCGAAGGGATTGTTCGGCGAGGACAGGAATTTCGAGAATTGATAGGTCGCGTCGACAAAGGCATAATTCACATAGGCCGAGAGATCGCCGTAGAGAAAGCGCGCCTCGGCCTCGGCGCCCTGCCGCAGGGTTGAGGGAACATTGGCGAAAAATTGGCGCCCGGGAATCGTGCTCGCAACCGCGATGATATCGTTTGTGCTGTCCGTGCGGAAGAAGCCAGCCTTCCAGTCGACGCGTCCGGTATCGAGCACGGCTTGCCCGCCGCGCAGGCCCGCCTCAACGGTGTGGGCCACAACTTGTTTTATTGGCGGATCGGAGGTGAGCGAATTTTCGAGAATGCAAGGCCGGTTCGGATTGGCGCAGTCGATTTCGAGCGGCGTCGGAGCGCGGTTTGCCTCGGAATAGCCGCCGTACGCAGTGACGGTGGGCAGAATCTTGTAGGTCAAGCCCGCGACCGGATTAATCCGCGAGTACGTGTGGTTGACGTCAAGCTCCGGCGCCGTGCCTGTGACGTCCTGCGTCACAATCTGCGCGACATTTTGTCTTGCGCCCGCGGTCAGGGCAAGCTCGGACGTGATGTTGAAAGTATCGAGGGCATAGACGCCATAATAGGTCGTGTTGCCGGTCAGAAAGGTTGGCACATAGCCGATCGTTCCCATGGTTTCGATGACCGAGCCTGACCCCGGAAAAGCCCCGTTGCCGACGACGAAATCGGGGAAGATCGTGCCAAGCACGCTTTTCGCGGAAAAACTCAAAAGGCTGCGGTCGACGCTCGCGCCAAAGGTGAGATAATTCTCATGCCCAAAGAATTTGTCATTATCGGTTGCTTGCAGCGCGGTGCCAAAGGTCGTCGCGTGGATAGAGGTGTGGTCGACCGTCCCATATACCGCGTTCGGTGAAAATAGTATTGGCTTGCCGTTCTGATCCGCAATGACGAAAGCGTTTCCGTCCGTCACTTCGGGAAAATTGGTTGAGTTGAGACAAAGATCCCCGGCAAATTTTGGGTCGGGAAGTAAACTATTGGTCGAGCACTGGAGAAGATCCGCGTCATTGCCGTCGATATGATGCTGCTCAAAAGTGCGGATATAAAAATTGCTTAAGATGGACCATTGCGGGTTGATGTCGAATTTTCCGTTGGCGGCAATGGTGCCAGCCGTGTTGACGGTGGTCTGAGGATTGGTAAACACGGCGCTATCGCCCTCTTGGGCAAGCAGCTCGACGGGCGTCGGGCCGATGACGCCCAGCGTGGTACGCGCACCCGAGGCCGTAAAGTGAAGCTCATTGCCTTGCGCGCGGTAGCCGAGATCGCCATAGAGCCGGAAGAGCGCCGAGGGCGAGAAAAGCCGCCAGCCGCCGTCGCGCACCGCGTCTCCCGTGATATAGAGACCATAATCGTCGACCTTTTTGCCATATTGAAACGTCCCGCTGACGCGGCCAAACGAGCCGCCCATAGTTTGCGCTTCAAAGCCCTGCCAAAGAAAACCGTTCTTCATTTGCAGGCTGACCGCGCCGCCAAGCGCGTTGAGGCCAAAGACCGGATTATTCGTAAATACCTCGGCGCTGTAGATCGCTTGCGGTGGAATGAGATCCCAATTGACGGTGTCGCCAAAAACTTCGTTGACGCGAATGCCGTTTTCGTAAACGGCGAGGCCCTGCGGGGTGCCTTGACGCGGCGAAGCCTGAAAGCCGCGATAAAAAAGATCCTGTGAGAATGGGTTGCCGTTGATGTCAATCGACACAGCCGCAGGGACCTGCTGCTGCAACGTATCCGTCACGCTTGGCGAATTGGTGCGAGTAAAAGCTTCGGCAGGCACGGTCTCGACTTGCGCGGGAATCTTGTCGCGATCTTCGCCGCCGCCGGGCAAGGGTGAGGTCGCAACCACCTCGATTTCCGGCAGCTCGATAGCTTCACCAGGCGAGGCGTTCTGCGCCAATCCTTGCCCCGAAGTCCATGACAAAGCGGCAAGACTAAGCGCGCCAGCACGCAGGTTTCTCCAAACGCCGGACATTCGCCCCACTCGCCCAACAGTTCTGGCGCAACAAACTCATGCAGACAATCACGACCAAATTCCGCTTTGAAGCCACCGATTGCATCGCCGCGACCCAACCGGGCATGAATTGGCAACGACACTCCCGATCGTTCCTCTCACTGCTTGTCGGCGATCCAGCTTTACGACCCGCGCAACCTCGCCGCCCGGCGAACAGGGAAATTCCTAGGCCGCGTTGAAGCAAAAGCTGGAAAAGAATACAAAATTTTCGGGCAAGATGACATTTGTTGTCACCTTGCTCCAGGCTAGAAAGTGGTGCCGCCGGTAAAGCGGAAGAACTGGGTTTGGTCGGCGGAACTCTTGGTGATGGCCTTGGCGAAGTCAAATCGGATCGGTCCGAGCGGCGAGGCCCAGATGATCGAGCCGCCTGCAGAGGTGCGCACAGTCCCGTGATCCCCGCCGACCTTAACGCAATTGCTCTGAGTGAAGTTCAACGCCGGGAATTGGTTTCCGCTGCCGACCTGAGTTAGCGGGGGAATACAGACAGTGCCAAGCGGCAAGGCGAATGGAACCTCCTGGGCCTGCAAGGTCGAGAAGGGGAACACCGTGCGGCCGTTGAAACTGAATAGCGAGCCCGCATCGGCAAAGATTGCTCCCTTGAGGCCCAGGTCTTTCGGTACCCCGTAGAGCGGGAACTGAACTTCGACGCTCGCTCCCCAATATTTGGTGCCGCCGAGCGGATTGCCCTGCGAGTTTGTTCCGAACGGCCCGAGCGTTATGTCACGGGGACCGAGGCCGAAAGGAGCGAACCCGCGCACAAGGCTAGGTCCAAGGTTAAAGTTATCGACAACGCGCAAGTTGTATCCACCGAAAGGCTGCAGGTCGCCAGCCTGGAGATGAACGAGGCCGACAATCTGATCGTAGATATCGTGATAATAACGAAGATCGCCGGTCGTGCGCAAATAGCGCGCGTCGCCGCCCGCGCCGGCAGCATCTTGGCGCAGTTCGGCAAACAGGCCTCCCGTTGGCGTCTTGATGTTATCGAGCGAATTGTAGCCAAGGGAATAGCCAAACTGGGAGGTCACGAAGGGGCCTTGCGCCTCTTTGATCGCCAGCGATGCTTCGCCATTCGTCAGGCAGTTGTAAAAGAAGCTCGCGGGAATTCCATTAAATCCCGGCGTTGTGAACGGAAGGATGGGATTGGTGCAATCGTTGAATGGGAAAGACGTGTCGTTACGAACGGACACGTCCTGGCGGAAAATCGAATAGCGCGGTGAGAACGACAACTCTTCCGTAATCGGCAAACCAAGCCGCAGCGTTCCGCCGAAAAGGAAGTTATTGTACAACGCGAACTGGTAGGCATCGGTTTTCTTGGCATAAAGATCGAAACCCGCGGCGACCCTCTCGCCGAGAAAATAAGGCTCCGTGAAACTGAAGTCGACGCCCCGGCTGTGTTGTCCTTCTGAAACCGCGAGGCGCACGAATTGGCCGCGGCCCATGAAATTGGAATCGGACACCGAGACTTCGGCGATAAACCCTTGTGTGGTGGAATAGCCTCCAGACAAGGACAAAGAGCCCGTCGGCTGGTCTTCCGCTTCGACGACCACGATCACCCGGTCTGGCGCCGAACCAGGCTGGTTGGTAATCTTCACCTTCTTAAAATAGCCAAGATTGTTAAGTCTGCGCTCGGCCCGGTCGATCAACACCTTATTGTAGGCATCGCCTTCGCCAATTTCGAACTCGCGGCGGATCACATAGTCGCGCGTTCTCGTATTGCCGCGCACTTCAATACGTTCAATATAAACGCGAGGGCCTTCATCCAGAACGAAGGCGATGTTCACGGTGCGCGTTGCCGGGTCGCGGTCGCCGCGCGGGCGCACCTGGGTGAATGGGAAACCTCTTTTGCCGAGCTCCTTGGTCAAGGCGTCGACGGTTTTCTGGACCAAATCGCCATTGTAGATTTCGCCGGCCGAAAGCCGCACAAACTGCTGCATCGACGCGCTATCCACGCTCGGCAGGTGGGATTCAACACTGGCCGAACTCACCGTGTACTGCACGCCCTCCTCGACGGTGATCGTGACGATATAGCCGCCTTGCGCGGCGTCGAACACGGCGTCAGAGCCCACGACACGAAAATCGGCATAACCGTTTTTGAGATAGAAGCGGCGGATAAGTTCCAAATCCGAGGCGATTTTATCGGGATCATAGACGTCGGAAGTCTTAAAGAACGAGAATAGATTCATTTCCGTCGTCTGCATGAGATCACGCAGCTTGCCAGCAGAATATACCTGATTGCCGACGAAATTGATGGCCTTCACGCCGGTCTTCTCGCCTTCATCGATGGTGAAAACGACATCTAATCTTCCGTTCGGCAAATCGACGGTACGGGCTGTAACCGCAGCCGCCGCTCGGCCAGCGCGGCGATAAACATCCTTGATGCGCTCGATATCCGCGTCTACCATGGCCTGACTAAAGGGACCGCGCGACTTTGATTGGATCTCGGCCGCGAGGATATCCGTCTTGATCTTGCTGTTGCCTTCGAACGCAACACGATTGATCACGTTGTTTTCAACGACGGTGATGACGACGCTGGCGCCAGCATGCCCAACCTGGATGCTGGAAAACAGCCCGGTCGCATAGAGCTCTTTGACGCCCTTGTTGATAGAGGCCTGGTCCGAACCCGTAAAATAATTCGCAATTGTTTCGCTATCGACGCGCTTGTTGCCCTTGACCAACACATTCGCCGCATAGGCCGTGAAGTTTGCAGCGCATAGCAATGCCAGCGCGGCGGCCGCGACGGTAATGCGGCTAAATGACATACGCCCATATTGCATTGGAAAACCGGCCCCTACCTGCACGAACGCTCACTCCAATCTTGCCGCAAACCGATTGGTACAAGTCATCTTTACCAAAACGGTGAAGGCTTCCCTTGCTGCCCGCCGCCGGAAGTTGTTTTGACCAGCTTTGCCTCGGCGCTCAACTCAAGTTTCCTACTACCTTACGGTTTTTGCGAGATTGTGGCAGACAAGACACGCATCCCGTGAGCAAATGCTTAACGAATAGGGTTAACGGTCCGCACTGATTCACCGCGGACCGCTCCAAATGCAGCTGTTGCTGCTCCAATTCAGCTATTGCAGAAGCGATATGGGGCCTCAGCCGGGCGTCCCAGCCGGACAGATCATCCCCAATGCATGAGTTGGCGCGTCAAGCGAAGGATGTCATTATAGGTCGCAAATATCATCAGCGACGTGACAAGCATTATGCCGATCTTGAACCCAAACTGCTGCGCCCTTTCATTCATAGCCTTGCCGCGCATTGCCTCAACGGCATAGTAAACGAGGTGTCCGCCGTCGAGGAGCGGAACCGGAAGGAGATTGAGCATTCCAACCGAAATGGACAGAATTGCGGCGAGGTTGAACAAAGCCGCAACGCCGATCTTGGCCATCTCGGCCGAAACCTCTGCGATCCGGATGGGGCCAGAAAGCTGGTCGGCGGATTCCTGCCCGGAAACCAAGCCTTTGAGATAAATGCCCGTGCGCGCCACCACATACCAGGTCTCCGATACGGCGAGTCTGACCGAGTCGACGAAACCGTAATTCTGAAGATGCGAATTTTCCGGCTTGACCCTGGATTGGATGCCAAGCACGCCAACCCTCGCGGTGCCGAAGGAAGTTGCAACATCGCGCCGCCGTGGCGTCGCGAGGAGCTCTATCGATTTCCCTGCCCGTTCGACGACAAACACGAGCTGTGTGTCGTTTGACCCCTGCACGATCCGCTGCATATCTTCGAAACTATCGATTTTGGCGCCATCGATTGAAACGATGAAGTCACCCGGTTGAAACCCCGCCGCTGCTGCGGCGCTGTCCGCCGCGACGCTGTCGACGATAGGGAGCAGGATCGACTTGCCATACAGGTAAAATATGCTGCTGAAAATTGCGATCGCGAGCAGGAAATTCGCGACCGGCCCCGCGGCAACAATGGCCGCTCTCTTCCAGACTTTTTGGGCGAAAAAACTCACCTCGCGCTCCTGCGGGGACATTTCATCCAGGGCGGGTTCACCCGGCATCGAGGTGCTATTGCCCTCGCCAAAGAATTTGACATAGCCACCAAGAGGCAGAGCCGCTAGTCGCCAGTGCGTGCCGCTGCGGTCATTGTAGCCAAAGAGCTCAGGTCCAAAGCCAAGCGAAAAGGCTTCGACCTTGACCCCGCACAAGCGGCCGATCAGAAAATGGCCAAGCTCGTGGAAGAAAACAACCAAGCTCAAGACAAAAAGAAAAGGTAAAATATACGCTGCAAGCGACCAAAAAGATGTGAGCATGGACATTTGAACTCCTGGTTCGCGTAAGCAATGTTTTCTTCAAAGACTTCAACACGCTGCCAGTATTGCTCCAAAAACGTGCCCCAACCTGATGTAGATTGGTCCTGGGCGGTTCATCCGTGGCCGGCTCGGCCAACTCCGGCCAAGTAACCTTGCGCCAATCGCACGCGCCCGGCAATCGCGGCCTAACCAAAACATTCACGGCGAGGACAAATTTTCCTTGGCCGTTCGTTGAAGCGGCATTTTGCATATGTGCATCAAATCG
>JACXTT010001905.1_pt1 | contig 34080 bp, 25 predicted proteins | sample 9270951 | NCBI WGS metagenome assembly JACXTT01 (sample SAMN15532306, study PRJNA645909) | rock metagenome | isolation source: weathered quartz diorite | place: Puerto Rico | collected 2017-06-21 | reverse complement strand
GGCCATTGGCGGCGATGCCTTCTGGTTGATCAGCGAACCGGGCAAGGCGCCCGTCGCCATCGATGCCTGCGGTGCGGCCGCCGGCAAGGCAACGATCGACTGGTACACCTCAGCCGGAATGAAGACGATTCCCATCCGGGGCCCGCTGGCGGCCAACACCGTCGCCGGCACCATCTCCGGTTGGGAGGCGGCACTGACGATTTCGAAATCCTGGGGCAGCAAGCTGCCGCTATCGGCCATTCTCGAGGACGCGGTTGCGCATGCGCGCGACGGCATCACCGTCACCAACAGCCAGTACGCCAGCACCGCGGGCAAGGCGGCCGAGCTGAAACCGCAGCCGGGCTTCGCCGAGACCTTCCTCGTCAATGGCGAAGCGCCCAAGGCCGGCGTCAACTTCCGCATGCCGCGCCTGGCCAGCACACTCGAGCATCTGGCGCGCAAGGGTCTCGCCGACTTTTACCGCGGCGAACTGGCCGACAGCATCGCCCGTGACCTGGGCAAGATCGGCAGCCCGGTGTCTTTCGACGACCTGAAAGCACACGAGGCGCTGTATCGCGAGCCGCTGGAACGAAAACATTCCCTGGGCACGCTCAACAATATGACGCCGCCCACGCAGGGCGTCGTGTCGCTGCTGATCCTCGCCATCCTCGACAAGCTTTCCTTGAAGGGCCTCGATCCGCTGGGCGCCGACTATGTGCATCTCTGCGTCGAGGCGACCAAGCAGGCCTTCTCGGTGCGCGACAAATACGTCACCGACCCGAATGACATGACGGTGCATCCGCAATCGTTGCTGGATGACGATATCGTCGCCGCGCTGGCGGCGAAAGTGAACCGGCACAAGGCCGCGCCCTGGGGCAAGCAGCTCAACCCCGGCGATACGGTGTGGATGGGCGTGATCGATAATGAAGGACGCGCGGTATCGTTCATCCAGTCGATTTATCACGAGTTCGGGTCCGGCGTGGTGCTGGCCGAATCGGGCATCAACTGGCAAAACCGCGGCGCCAGTTTTTCACTCAATCCTTCCGCCCTGCTCGCACTGAAGCCGGGCAAGAAACCGTTCCATACGCTCAACCCGGCGCTGATGCGCTTCAACGATGGCCGCGTGATGCCCTACGGCACCATGGGCGGCGACGGCCAGCCGCAGACCCAGTGCGCAGTATTCACGCGCATCGCCGAATTCGGCATGCGTCCGCAGGAGGCGATCGATGCGCCGCGCTGGCTGCTGGGCCGCACCTGGGGCACGCCCTCGGATTCACTCAAGATCGAAAAACGCTTCGAGCAGACAGTGTTCAATGAACTGCATGATCGCGGCCACGACATCGAATGGCTGGCCGAATGGGACGAAAGCGTGGGCCACGCCGGCGCGCTGATTCGCGCAAAAGATGGCAGCATGATCGGCGGCTACGACAAGCGCAGCGATGGCGCGGTGATCGGTTATTAATTGACGATTAGAAACTGAAACTCCAGCATTGGCGCGGGTTTTGAGGCAAAAATGCTTCAAACACCGCGCCAATGCTGGAGTTTGACTTTCTGATACGGCCTCTGCAAAGACAACTACTGAATTTCGCTAGCGCTAACGACGTGCTCAAAATCCACGCCCAACGATTGGAAATGCGCCTTGCCGCACTGAATCTTGTCCCATTCCGATCCACGTAATGCAATCTGGTCCCTTGTCCCCTTGGTTTCGCGAACAAGATAGATTTTCTCTTCGCCTTCCTTGACGATGGCCCAATCGGGGTTATACGTGCCAATCGGCGTCTCGACCTTGAACCAGGGGGGCAACTTCAGGAACATCTTGATGTCCTCGCGCGTGCTCATGGCCTCGGCGAATCGGCGTTCGACTTCCGACTCCCAAACAACCGCGTCGTAGATCGAATTGTCGACTTCGATCATATTGCTGAGGTATCCGGCAATTTCGTTTTTCTCGAACAAAAGCATTTCATATTCATTGCCATTGATTCGTTCGTACTTGATGCCGTTGATCATCAGGTTATGAAGTTCTGCGGTGATGGCATTGAGTGCTTGGTCGAGGAACTGCTGGGGGTTGCGCCTTACCTCGCCCAGACGCCCCGACCTGATGAGGATTTCCGCCAAAGTCGAACGCGTCAGCTCGGTTTTTCCTTGCAGATAGCCCAGCAGATCGGGGATGACGTTGTCTTGATAGTCGGCGCGAGCCTGATTGACAGCCAGCAGCGTTGTGCTCAAACCCTTGCTGTCCATATCAACACCTGCGCGCTGCACAACAATCCTGGCGGGTTCGATTTTGTCGGATTCGCGCAGCCGCGCAGCCGCTTTTTCAATCAATGCCGATGGCTGGTAATCGACAGCATAACGTGTGCGATGTTTGATGCGCATCCACAACGCCCTGAAATCCTCGTTCAGGCGCCAGCCAGGACGAAGCTTGGCAACACGTCGCTCTTTCTTGTTGGAAATTCTGCTCTCGAAACTGACGCCGCATTCTTCTTCGATTTCAGTTTGCAGCTTGCGAGCGAATTCCTCATAACTTTCGTTGGCGATTACCGTCAAGCGGTTGATGTTTGGATCAAAGCAACGTTCGCCGGTTTCCATCACGGGCAGACGCAAACCACGACCGATCTCCTGACGCTTCTTGATCTCGGATCTGGTTTCGTTCAGCGTACATATCTGAAAGACATTCGGATTGTCCCAGCCCTCGCGCAGCGCGGAATGGCTGAATATGAAACGCAGCGGTTCGCCCATGGACAGCAGCCGCTCTTTGTCGCGCATGATGAGTTCATACGCCTCATCGTCCGCCAGAGTCGCGCCATTGCTGTCTTTGGCCACCCCTTTCGCAACCGCGAAGTAACCGTTGTGCACTTTCTCTACGGGCATGGATGCCAGCTCGCGAAACTTGGGCATGGCGGCAATTTCCTGATACGCCTCGACAAACCAGCGACGGATTTTGCCGTCCTCGGGAACATAGTTCGCTACACGATCAATGAAAAACAGCGATAGCACTTTCAGGCGCTGACCCTCCGGCAAAATAGTGCGAACGCGCAATTCTTTCTCGAAGTGCTCCCTGATCGTCTCGCGGATTTGCACACGCATGACATCATCAGCGCGCCCACCGTGTGTCTGGCCCACGTTCAAAACAAGGCCGTTGGTGAATCTCAGGTACTGATGTTCGGCACTGATCTCGTCAACAATCAGGCCTCGATAATTTTCGCGTCCGCCGGACTTGTCGAACAAATCTATGCCGCCTGCGGTGATGGCAATCGTGTCACGCCGTGGCGAACCATTGGTGTTTATATCTATAGCCAGCTTTGCCGTAATTTTTGTTCTGGTCGCCACAATCGACGATAACTGGATGAAAGGCTGGTTGAAGTCGGGATCATCCAGCACCGAATCGACCTCGATGCGCTTCACCAGCTTCAGGTCATAAGCCTTCACCGGATCGAGACGGTAAATCAGGTTATACAAATTGCGATGGGTGGCCGAGTAACGCAGCGTACATAAGGGATTAAGGCTGGCGATGGCTGTTTTGGCCTGTTCGCTTTCCATGTTCTGCGGCTCGTCCATGATAACGATGGGATTGGCGGCCTGGATGAACTCGATCGGTTTGCGGCCCGACATCCGGTCATTTTCCTTGTGGATGACGTTATTGCCGGTCTTGTTGAACGCATCAATATTGATCACCAGCACCTGCAGGTTGCTGGCGGCGGCGAACTGGCGCAAGAGTGAAAACTGCCGCGAGTCATAGGCCCAGCAATCAATGGGCACGTTGCCGTAAAGGGTTTTGAAGTGAGTTTGCGTCAGTCGCAGATTGGCCAGCACCCCTTCGCGAATGGCTACGCTCGGTACAACGATAATGAATTTCTGCAGGCCATAGCGCTGATGTAATTCATGGATGGTGCGCAGGTAGACATAGGTCTTGCCGGTACCTGTTTCCATCTCAACCGAGAAATTCAGGCCGTCCAGGAAGTCGGCGGCAGCAATGCCATTGCGGACCTGTACCTTGCGGAGGTTGGCCAGCAGCGCCGCTTCGTCAAGCATAAGCTCGTTGCCGATGCCCAGTTCGGAAGGCAGGCCACGCTCATTGCTCAAGCTGAATTCGAAGGCGCCCGCCGCCAATGGTTGGCCGTCAAACAAATCGAGAACAGCATTGACGGCATCAAGCTGGTAAGCCTGGTTGCCGTCGAAGCGTATCTTCATGCTGCGCCGGCGCTCACACAGTACGGAACAGAACACCCTGCGATTTGGCGTCCAGCAGCGTGTTGGTTTTCAAGGCATCGTTACCGGCAAATGCGGCGTCAAGGCAGAGCATGCGCATGGGCTTTAGCGAAATCATGGCCTGCAAGACCTCGTGAGAAACCGGATTTTCCAGGCAGATCAGCAATTCTGAGGACGAGACCGCCCACGCCGGTTTGCCTGCTACCTCAATCCGCTCTACTCGACTGGACAAGGGAAGCCCGCTTTTCAGGATTAACTCATAAAGCATCTCTTGGGGGCCGCGGCCCTGCTCGAGATTATCGGCGTACAGCTTCAATTGCTCGGCGAGCGCTTCGGCATTGCTGCCAACGCGCTTGCTAGCCTCGTCGGCGTTCCAGATTTTGAAGTTGCTCGAAGAAAGTTTGAAGGCACGGAAACCGTGATCGGGGTCTGGATTGTTTCCGATCTGGAGTTCATCTTTTTTCTTGATTTTCAACTTTGCACTTGCGCGTCTGATGCGCTCTCGAGTGATGTGGGCAATAGTTGGATAACCGTGAACATCGAGTAGCTCAGGAAGTTGTACCAAGATGAAGATGCAAGTTGTTCCCTTTTCGAGATTGAAATCCAACACCGCGTTTCCTGTGGTACCTGATCCTGCAAAGAAATCAAGAACGATATCTTGGTCGTTGCAGCAATGCTCCATCATTCTCTTTATGAGAAGGGTAGGTTTGGGGGTGTCGAAAACCTTCGTATCAAATAAGCCCTTGATTTCTGCGTTTGCTAAATCCGTATGGCCTGCATATTGGTGGGACCAAAAATTTATTGGGGTCATGCCCTCGCGAACTTCTGAGAGAAATGTTTTGATGTCGGGAACTTTCCTGTCATTATTTTTTCCCCACCAAAGCCTGTTTTCCTTTTGAAGAGTTTCAAATACGGATTTCTCATATCGCCACGCCTTTTTTGACGGGTTTTCCACACTACCGGTGAATGGATTTTCTATGGGGTAGCAGAGGTTTGGGCGCCTCTCTGGTGCTACTTGATTAAGAAATGGAGTGGCCTTCCAAGGTCCTCTAGGGTCATTGTCCAAGTTCGTAAAGCGTGCATTAGCTTCGTCACCGCGCGCGAGTAATTTGACTTTAAAGCGGTCGCTTCGCTGATAAACGCATATATGATCAATTACAGAAGTAAAGTCATCCGTGTTGTTGCTGCGCGTGTATCGCTTTTGCCACTCCACCTGTGCAACAAAATTTTCTTCTCCAAACACCTCATTCATCAGCATCCGTAAGTTGTGCGCTTCGTTGTCGTCAATACTGACAAAAATAACGCCGTCCTCGCGTAGCAGGCTGCGCGCCAGCAACAAGCGCGGATACATCATGCTCAGCCATTTGGAGTGGAACCGCCCGGAGGTATCGGTGTTGGTGCTCTGCTTCAAGCCCTCGGCGTCTATCTGACCTGAATAGCGCAGGTAGTCCTCCAGCCCCTCACGAAAATTGTCTGGGTAGATGAACTCGTTACCTGTGTTGTATGGCGGGTCGATGTAAATCATCTTGACCTTGCCGTGATACGGCTTTTGCAGCAGCTTCAGCACTTCGAGGTTATCGCCCTCGATGATCAGGTTTTCCGTCTTGTCCCAATTCAGGCTTTCTTCCGGCATCGGCAGAAGTGTTGCGACGCTGGGCGTTTGCATATTGCGGAAGGCTTCTGCTTTGCCGGCCCAGGTAAGGCCATAGCGTTCGGCTCTCGGTTCGACGTGTTCGCCCAGCGCGGCTTTCAGCTTGTCGAAATCAACCCGGCCCTCCGCGAACACCTGCGGCGCCGCATCCCGCAGCTGCGCGATAAGTTCATCGGCGGGCTGGTGGGACGCGTGCGGCAATGTTGCGTCGTCGGTCATGCGTGGGCTGTTTTCGCTGGGTGAGCGCCGACCGGGGTACCGGGGCTTGTAGCCCGGCATGTTACTAACGGTTACTGTAATTGGCAACTGATAGTTACCGTTCGTAATGCTACGGTCACGCCCATGGCAAACAGCAGCGAACGCGACGAATTCAGCAAACGGCTCCGGCAGGTTCTGCGGCGGAATGGTGTCGATGTGGAAAGCCCGACGCGGCTCGCGGAGGAATTCAGCACCCGCTACACTGGCAACCCGATTACGCAGCAGGCGGTGCGCAAGTGGCTGAACGGCGAGGCGATTCCGTCACAAGACAAGATTCGCGCGCTTTCTGTCTGGCTTGGCTGCGGAACCGAGTGGCTACGCTATGGAAAGGAAGAAAATTTAACGCCGGGCATCCGACAGGCGTCCGTACCGTATCGAGTGGCCTTGTCCGATCAGGAACTATTGAAGCGTTATCACCAGTTGAGCAGCGTTCACCAACAGGCGTTATCGGAGATCATTGCGGCGCTAGGCAGCAAACGAAAACGCTCTTAACCCTGCGTTACCCTTAGTTCGCGCTCCCGGCGAATTCCAGCAACGCCGGAATATGATGCGGAAACGACTTCAATTCATGGTCGCCGCCCTCGATGATGACCTGCGCAGCATTGACGTAGCAGGCCGTGGCGTCGCGATAGTCGAGCACCTCATCACCTGTTTCCACCATCAGCAAATATCGCTCGGGCCGCGTCGGCTTGGCGACGAATTGCGTGCGCAGGAAATCAATGTGCGCCTGCATGAATTCAAACGCCTCGCCCGTGTAGAGATTCGTCTGGCGGCCGAGATATTGTTTGAGCGTCTCAAAGGGCCGGATTGAAGGATTGAGCAGGACCGCGACACAGCCGAATTTCTCCGCCAGCACCAGCGCATAAAATCCGCCGAGTGAACTGCCGACAACCGTGAGCTCTTCGGGATTGACAGCAACGCATAGCGATTCCAGTTGCGCGAGCGCAAGCTGCGGATCAAAGCTCAGATCGGGTGCGTGGAATTGAACGTCGCGATGGTGCTGCGCGAGATAGTCCCGCAACTGACTGCATTTGCGCGAGCGCGAGGAACTCTTGAAGCCATGCGCATAGACGATCGTTCGCATCAGACGTTGCGCGGGAAGAATGAGGGTCGCCGGACGGGAACTGAAGGGGAAAGCGGCGCGCCGGAGGGAGCTTCAGCTGGCTGGAGAATGTGGAGCTCATGTCCACATTCTCCGCGCCGCCTTTGGTGTGCCGTCATGACTGCCGACGACAATCTTCTCCTCCTCGCAATCGTTGCGCCCTGTGGGCGCCTCGCTTCAAGTGGTCGAAGCATACGGACTCGGCGCAACGAAATCACGCTGCGGTGCAGCATGTGTTGCGGCGTTACAACGTCAGGTGCCGCGCGCCGCCAGGGCCTGCAAAATCTTGTGGTGCACCCCGCCGAATCCGCCATTGCTCATCACCAGAATATGGTCACCGGATTTGGCCATTTCCGTTATCGCCTTCACCATGGCATCCAGGTCGGAAAAGATGCCGGTTTTGGTGCCAATGGGTTCAAAGGTTTTGGCTGCATCCCAGCCGAGATTGTTGGCGTAAACGAAGACCACGTCCGCATTCGACAGCGAGCTGGGTAGCGCCGCATTCATGGCGCCGAGTTTCATGGTGTTGCTGCGCGGCTCAAGCACGGCGAGGATGCGCGCATTGCCGACCTTGCTGCGCAGTCCCGACAGCGTGGTCTGGATGGCAGTGGGGTGATGGGCAAAATCGTCATACACCCTGACGCCGCCAACTTCGCCGCGCACTTCCATACGCCGCGCCACACCGGAAAACTGGTTGAGCGCCTCGATGGCGATCTTGGTCGGCACGCCGGCATGGCGTGCCGCCGCGATCGCGGCCAGTGCGTTCATGCTGTTGTGGGTGCCCATCTGTTCCCAGCTCACTTCGCCCTTGACGACACCATTGAGCCGCACCTCGAACTGGCCCTCGCGGGCGCCCCGCTTGAAATCCCAGGCTTGGCCGGGGCCGAATTTTTCCAGCGGCGTCCAGGCGCCGCGGGCCAGGGCCGCCGCCAGATGCGCATCGCTGCCGTTGGCGACGATCAGGCCATTGGCCGGCACCGTACGCACCAGATGATGGAACTGGGTTTCGATCGCTTCCACATTCGGGAAAATATCGGCATGGTCGAACTCCAGATTGTTCAGCACCGCGGTGCGCGGACGATAGTGGACGAACTTGGAACGCTTGTCGAAAAACGCGGTGTCGTATTCATCCGCCTCGATGACGAAGAAGGGCGAATCGCCGATCGGCGAACGCGCCGAGATGCCGAAATTCTTCGGCACGCCGCCGATCAGGAAACCGGGGCCGATGCCGGCGTAATCGAGAATCCAGGCGAGCATCGAAGTGGTGCTGGTCTTGCCGTGCGTGCCGGCCACCGCCAGCACCCATTTTTTATGCAACAGATTTTCGCCCAGCCATTGCGGGCCGGAAACATAGGGCAGGCCTCGATTGAGGATTTCCTCGATGACCGGCTTGCCGCGCGTCATGGCATTGCCGACCACGTACAGATCGGCCTTGAATTTTTCCAGCTGCTCAGCGTCATAGCCTTCATGCAGGCCGATGCCCAGGGCTTCCAGCTGCGTGGACATGGGCGGGTAAACATTGGCATCGCAACCGCTGACGGTATGGCCGGCCTCCTTGGCGAGGGCGGCGATACCGCCCATGAAGGTGCCGCAGATACCGAGGATATGAATGTGCATGTTATAAAGTCGCTGAGGATGCGCGGTGAAAAATTGGCGCATTGCAAAAGCGTTGCGGCCGCCGATCGAGGCCGCGTATTTTCGCATCAAACATGGCATCTGCCGACACATCACCGTCGCAAGGGATAAATTTCATGAGCTGGCGCGGCCTGTCATTGCGGGAGTGGTTCTGGGTGGCCGGCCCCTGGGTTCTGGGGCTGGCTGCGGTGGTGCTGGTGATCGGCTATTTCTGGCAGCCGGCGCCGCCGCGCTCGATCATCATGGCCACCGGTCCTGAAGGCGGCGCAGCGCAGCGCTACGGCGAACGCTATAAAACCGTGCTGGCCAAGCATGGCATCCATGTGGAATTGAAGACCAGCGGTGGCGCACTCGAAAACCGCGCCAAATTGCTCGATGACGATGCCAAGGTGGTGGCAGCCTTCGTGCAAACCGGCAGTGCCAGCGCCAGCGATGCCGATTGGCTATCGGCCATTGCCGGCGTTTATCCGGAGCCGCTGTGGGTGTTCTATCGCCTGCCCAAACCGGCGACCCAGGCCAGCGACCTGGCCGGCAAGCGCATGGCCATCGGCCCGCTGGGCAGCGGCACGCGCCGCGTCGCCATGGACCTGTTCGCGGCTTACGGCGTCGATCTCGAAGCGCAGCCGCATCTCGACATCACCGGCCGCGCCGGGGCAGATGCGCTGAAGGCTGGAAAGGTCGACGGCATGATTCTGGTCTCGGGCGAAGACTCGGCGGTCGTGCAGGAAATGCTGCGTACCCCAGGCGTGCGCCTGCTGGCCTTCCCGCAGTCGGTCGCCTTGAGCCGCCGCTTCCCCGATTTGAATACCGTCGCCCTCAGTCCGGGCGTGATCGATCTGGCGAAGAATCTTCCGCCGCAGGAAGTGCCGCTGATCGCCGCAACGTCGCAGTTGATGGTGCGTACCGACCTGCACCCGGCCCTGGTGCAGTTGTTCGCCGAAGCCGCCAAGGAAATCCATGGCGGCAGCGGCTGGTTCCACAAGGCCGGCGATTTCCCGACGCTGAAAGGGACCGATGTGCCGGTCAATGCCGATGCCGAGCGCTATTTCACCTCGGGGGCGAGCTTTTTGCACAGCCATTTGCCGTTCTGGTTTGCGGTCTGGGTGGAACGCGCCGTCATCATCTTGGTGCCCCTGCTGGCCATCGGCATTCCAGCGGCGCGCATTCTGCCGGTGATTTACAGCTGGCGCATGCGATCGCGGGTATACCGCTGGTACGCCGAGGTGCGCCAGATCGAAAACGAAGTCAGCCACGCCCCACCGGCCATCGACGCCGTGCCGCCGATCATCCTCAGGCTCGACCAGATCGAGCAACGCGTCGACAATGTACGCGTGCCGCTGTCGTTTGCGCGCGAGCTTTACGATCTCAAGGAGCACATTGAATTCGTGCGCCGCAAGCTGGCCGGGATCGAGGCGGCCGCTAGGACTTGAAAATGAAATAGACCGCGCCCATCAGGCAGAGCCCGGCCCAGAAGTAATTCCAGGTCAGGCGCTCGCCCATGTAGAACACCGCGAAGGGCACGAATACTGTCAGTGTGATGACTTCCTGCAGAATTTTGAGCTGACCCAGATTCAGCGCAGTGTGGCCGATGCGGTTGGCCGGGACCTGCAGCAGATATTCGAACAGGGCAATGCCCCAGCTGACCAGTGCCGCGATAAACCAGGGCTTGTCGGACAGGTTCTTGAGGTGCGCGTACCAGGCGAAGGTCATGAACACATTGCTGGCGATGAGCAGGCCAATCGCAGCCAGCACGGGCGAGAGTGGCCAGGCGTTCATGCGGCGATGCCCAGGCTTTGCAGGTAATCGTCGTAGCTGCCGTGGAAGTCGCGTACGCCATCGGCGGTGATTTCGATGATGCGGGCGGCCAGCGAAGAGACGAATTCGCGGTCATGCGAGACAAATATCAGCGTGCCCTTGTATTTTTCGAGCGCAGTGTTGAGCGATTCGATGGATTCCATGTCCATATGGTTGGTCGGCTCATCCATCAGCAGCACGTTCGGTCGCTGCAGGATGAGTTTGCCGAACAGCATGCGCCCTTTCTCGCCACCGGAAATGACGGTGCAGTTTTTCTTGATATCGTCGCTCGAAAACAGCAGGCGCCCGAGCGTGCCGCGAATGGCCTGCTCGTCCTCGGCTTGAGTGCGCCACTGGTTCATCCAGTCGAACAGGTTTTCATCCCGCGCAAATTCGGCGGCATGATCCTGGGCGAAATAACCCAGCTTGGCTTTTTCCGCCCATTTGATCTTGCCGAAGTTCGGCTGCAAATCGCCGGCCAGCATGCGCAACAGCGTGGTCTTGCCGATGCCATTGGGGCCGATGATGGCAATCTTCTCGCCGGCTTCGACCATCAGGTCGAGATTCGAGAACAGCGGTTTGTCGGTACCGTCGAACTGCTTCTTGAGTTTTTCCACTTCAACGGCCAGGCGGTGCAGCTTTTCCTTTTCATCGAACTCGAAACGGATGAAAGGGTATTGGCGCGAGGAAGGCTTGACCTCGATGGCCTCGGCCTTGATCTTCTCGATTTGCTTGACGCGCGAGGTCGCCTGGCGCGCCTTGGATTTGTTGGCCGAAAAGCGCCGCACAAAATCCTGCAAATCGCTAATGCGCTCCTTGGCCTTGGCGTTTGAGGACAGCATCTTTTCGCGCGCCTGGGTCGAGGCCAGCATGTAATCGTCATAATTGCCGGGATAAATCGTGATTTTGCCGTAATCGACGTCGGCCATATGCGTGCACACCGAATTCAAAAAATGCCGGTCGTGCGAAATGATGATCATGGTCGACTGGCGCGCGTTCAGGATGTCTTCCAGCCATCGAATGGTGTTGATATCGAGGTTATTGGTCGGTTCGTCGAGCAGCAGGATGTCAGGATCGCAGAACAGGGCCTGCGCCAGCAGCACGCGCAGTTTCAGGCCGGGGGCAATGGCGCTCATCGGCCCCTGATGGTGCTCGATGGGAATGCCGGAGCCGATCAGCAATTCGCCGGCGCGGGCCTCGGCGGAATAGCCGTCGTATTCGGCAACCTTGGCCTCGAGATCGGCGGCGCGCATGTAATCGTCTTCGGTCGCCTCGGCATCGGCATAGATGCGGTCGCGCTCATGGATGGCCGCCCACAGTTCGGTATGGCCCATCATCACCACGTCGAGGACGCGAACTTCCTCGAAAGCGAACTGGTCCTGGCGCAATTTGCCGAGGCGCTCATGGCGGTCCTTGGCGACTTCCCCGCTCGATGGCTCCAGATCGCCGCCGAGGATTTTCATGAAGGTCGATTTGCCGCAGCCATTGGCGCCGATCAGGCCGTAGCGGTTGCCTTCGCCGAATTTGACGGAAACGTTTTCAAACAGGGGCTTGGCCCCGAATTGCATGGTGATATTGCTGGTGATTAACAAGGAATGCCTTTAATAATTGCGACTGCCGGATTGGCTGTCAGTTTAACATTCGCCCCTCGACTCACCGTCATAAATCGGCCGGGCAAACAGGGTAAACTTTGCTCACCAAGGGATTCTTGCCAGCAGGCTCGGCGCCTGGCCCTTAGGGCGCTTGCAAAGCTGCCGGCAGCCCTCAGCTACTGACTTTTACAGGAGAGGCGGGTTTGCGGAATTGATTCCGCGGCCCGATTCACACCCATGGTTCCACACCTGACCACATCCCTGACCGGCCCCTTGCTGGATCTCGAGAAAAAAATTCTCGATTCCATGCCCCAAATCGAGCGTTGGTTTCGTAACCAATGGCTGGAGAACACCCTGCCCTTCTATACCTCGGTGGATTTGCGCAATGCCGGTTTCAAACTGGCACCGGTCGATACCAATCTGTTCCCCGGCGGGTTCAACAACCTGAACCCGGAATTCTTGCCCCTGTGCGTGCACGCCGCCATGTCGGCGGTGCAGAAAATCTGCCCGGACAAACAGCGATTCCTGCTGATCCCGGAAAACCACACGCGCAATCTGTTCTATCTCACCAATGTGGCCGCGATCCAGAAAATCCTGATCCGCGCCGGGCTTGAAGTACGCGTCGGTTCCCTGCTGCCGGAAATTACCGCGCCGACCACACTCGACTTGCCCAATGGCGAAAAGCTGGTGCTGGAGCCGATCATCCGCAAGGGCAACCGCCTGATGCTGGAAGGCTTTGACGCTTGCGCGGTACTGCTCAACAACGACCTCTCGGCCGGTGTGCCGAAGATCCTGCGCGGCCTCGAGCAGCCGGTGGTACCGCCGCTGTACGCCGGCTGGACCACGCGGCGCAAGACCCTGCATTTCCACGCCTATGACCGGGTCGCCGAGGACTTCGCAAAGATCATCGGCATCGACCCTTGGCTGATCAATCCGGTATTCAGCCAGTGCGGCAAGGTCAATTTCAGCGTGCAGGAAGGCGAGGAATGCCTGGCCGCCAATGTCGATGCGGTGCTGAAGGAAGTGCAGGCCAAATATGATCAGTACGGCATCAAGGAAAAGCCCTTCGTCATCGTCAAGGCCGATGCCGGCACCTACGGCATGGGCATTCTCACCGCGCGTTCGGCCGACGATGTGCGCGGCTTGAACCGCAAGGAACGCAACAAGATGTCGGTAGTCAAGGAGGGCCTTGAGGTCAGCGAGGTCATTATCCAGGAAGGCGTCTATACCTTCGAGAACGTCAACGGCGCCGTCGCCGAGCCGGTGGTGTACATGATCGACCAGTACGTGGTCGGCGGTTTTTACCGCGTCAACACCGACCGCGGCATTGACGAAAACCTGAATTCGCGCGGCATGAGCTTCGTGCCCCTGGCTTTCGAAACGGATTGCCATACGCCCGATTGCCAGGGGATGCCCGATGCGCCGCCCAACCGCTTTTACACCTACGGCGTGGTGGCGCGACTGGCGATGCTGGCGGCCGCCAAGGAGCTGGAGAAGCTGTCTGAGATGGTCGATATCGACGCCATTGTCGAGCCGGCCACCGCCATGGCTGCGGAATAGGCAAGCCTTGAAGATCGCCTTCATTGTTGATCCGCTGGCCGGCCTCAAGGCTTACAAGGACTCCTCGGTATTCATGATGCGCGAGGCGGCCGCTCGTGGCCACCAGGTGTTTGCATTTGAAGCGGGCCGGATGGCCCTGGCCCCTCAGGCTGCCGGCGGCTCACTGGTGCTGGCGCGCGCTGCCGAACTTGCCCTGAGCGCGGACAACGAGCATTGGTACCGCGTTGCCTCCGAAGCTGAAATGGCGTTGAACGAATTCGACGCCGTGCTGATGCGAAAGGATCCGCCTTTCGACCAGGCCTTTCTGTATGCGACCCTGCTGCTCAGCACGGCCGAAGCCCAGGGGGCGCGCATCATCAACCGACCCGCGGCCTTGCGCGATTACAACGAGAAGCTGGCGATCACCCGCTTCCCGCAGTTCATCTCTCCAACGCTGGTGACCCAGGACATGTCGCGCATCCATGCCTTCATCGAGCAACATGGCGACGTGATCGTGAAAAAACTCGATGGCATGGGTGGCACCTCGATTTTCCGCGTGCGGCGCGATGACCCGAACCGCAACGCCATCGTCGAGGTGCAGACTCGCGACGGCCAGGAGACGGTCATGGTTCAGCGCTATATCCCGGCCATTTCGCAAGGCGACAAGCGCGTGCTGGTGATCGACGGCAAGCCGGCGCCCTTTGCCCTGGCGCGCATCCCCAAGGCGGGCGAAACCCGCGGCAACCTGGCGGCCGGCGGACGCGGCGTGGCGCAGGCCTTGTCGGCGCGCGATCGCGAAATCGCCGAAACCCTCGGCCCGCAGCTCAGGGCCGACGGGCTCACCATTGTCGGTCTCGACATCATCGGCGACTACCTGACGGAAGTGAACGTCACCTCGCCGACCTGCATGGTGGAAATTTTCGAGCAGCAGGGTTTCAACACCGCGGCCATGGTGCTGGACGCCATTGGCGCCTGAGCCGCCGCACCCGACCGGGGTTTGCTAGGCGATCGTCACGCGGTCGAAATCGGCGCCGCGTTCGATGAAGTCCAGGAGTTTGACCTGCTTGGCGTTACCGTGATCGGGGTGGTAAACATCCAGGCCGCGACCTTTTTGCGCAAGGCCGGTTGGGATGATCAAGGTTTCCGGAATTTTCAGCGCCTCCATCGGTGGCAGGCGGAAACCCTGCGTATAAGTCGAGCTGGAGCCAATTGCGCCGCCGGCGCGCACCGCCGTAGCCTCCGGCTTGCCCGGAATCATGGCGAGGGTGACGATGAAATTCCCCTCGGACTCCTCCACAATTTCGCGGACCACGCCAAGGTAAAAGGCGCCATGTCGGTTCACCTTCATGCCAATAAGCTTGCCAATGGCGATACCGCGCGGCGAATTGGCCGGTCGCATCATGCGGAAAGCGCCACGACTCTCGTCCACAATGCGCCACGTCTCGGTACCGTAATTGAAATCCGCGTAGCGGGCGCGAATGGTGGCCTCGGAAACCTTGCCGAACATGTTGATGTCGGCGATCTCCTGCCGCGTCAGCTCGCGCTTGACACCTGGTTGCTCGAACATGTTGCCCGACAGGATGAAGTGGGTTTCGCTGATGCCGAAAGCGAGGATGGCGTCCCGCTCCTCGGGCACGGTGGCGCTGGCGCGCGCGGTGCCGCCCTCGCACCAGAGGTGCTGCAGGCGAAGCAGCTGCCCGCAGGCCTCGTGCGCGCCCCAATCGGACGGCAGATCCATGGCGCCCGGCTCTTCACCTTCGGTAAGTTTCTTGATGCGACGGCGCAGCGAGCGTGACAACTCGCTGACATCGAGCACCCGGCTGTTTGCGTTCAAGGCAGTCGTTGCATAATAGCCCGCACCCGCATTTGTCGACAAATTCACCGCATAGACCATTCCAGAGGCCGATGGCTGTGCGCGGGGAATGTCCCGGGATATGGTCACCTTGTGACCAAATCGCTTGAGCACCGCGTCCACAAAATCGATCTGCCGCGGCATCAGTTCATGGGTATTGGCCAACTGTGCCATAAGCACAGCCGTATAGGCCTGCAGCACACTGGAATTGCCATCGATGGAACCGATGGAATCCTTGACGCGTTTGGCGGTCAGGCCGCGCGATTCGGCCTCCAGCCATTGCTGGTGCAATCGCGTCCATAACACGGGATCAAAACGCCTGTAAATGAAACCGGCGATCAGCATTTGCAGTCCGATATAGCGCATTATCCGCTGGATCACCAGTGCAGCATGGTCTCCCGCTTCAGCGCCGGGAGCGGCGGCATCTTGCCAGCTGCGGCGATAACCCTCTTCCATTTCGCCGATCAGGTTGCGCGATACATTCCAGGCCGCATAGTCGCCACTGGAGAGCGGAATGGTCCTGCCGGCGTAGCGCGAACGCTGCTCGGACAGCAGAAATGCCGTCTTGTCGCGCATCAGCTCCATGCAGGTGAGCCGCTCGACCGGGTCAATGTTGATGGCGCGATTGAATATGCGCAGGGCATCGAGCACAATTTGCTGCGCCTGCGGCACATTGCCGACCGGAATGGACTTCAGCCATTCCTTGCAGCTGCGGGCATCGGAAAAAAACATCGATCCAGGCTTGGATGGGGCGGTAGTCTGTAAAGCCATGACAACTCCTTGGGTAACTCCCGGTGGTCAGTAGTGCTGCGCCCTGTACGGAAAATGCGCTGCGAATCAACCACCTTTATGTAGCGCGTTCCTGACTGCGCCAGCCCATTCTACGTGGGCATCTGCGTTACGGATTCCCTGCCTGGCGGCAAGTTTATCAATTATCGGCGGAGACGCAACGTCGCCGGCCCAAATCGGTTTCGGGAAGGCGGGATCCGCCGCAAACCGGGGGATGACGTGCCAGTGCAGATGCGGCGTCATATTGCCCAAGCTGGCCAGATTGATCTTGTCGGGGCGAAGGCTGGCCCGCAGCGCGGCCTCGACCCTGAATACCGCCGACATGAACAAGTCCCGGTCGGCATCCGCGAGATCCGTCATTTCCTTGACGTGGTCCGTCCAGATCACGCGGCAAAACCCGCGATAGCTTTCGCCTTCGCCGCCCATGACCCGTACCACCCGGTAATGCGGATCACGGAACAGCACCTCTCCACCGTCTCCTTCGCATAGCTCGCAATGTTCGGATTTCATCGACAATCCCGCCCCGTCATGGCGATCATCAAAGCAGCACCCTTTCGATACCGCCGTTGTTGGCCTTGGCGACATAATCGGCCATCCAGTTGTTGCCCAGCACGTGTTTGGCAATTTCAACCACAATATAGTCAGCCGTGGTTCCTGAATCCGCATTGAAGCGCGACAAACCTTGCAGGCAGGACGGGCAGGAAGTCAGCACCTTGATTTCTCCCTTGAAATCCCCCCCGGCGCCGGACAATGGCGCCGCACGCAGCCGATCAGCGCCCTTGCGCATTTCCTCTTCCTTGCGAAAGCGAACCTGTGTGGAAATGTCCGCGCGCGTCGCCGCCAGGGTGCCGGATTCACCGCAACAGCGTTCGTTTTGCTCGATCTTGCTGCCCATCAGTTCGCTGACAACCTTGAGTGGCTGATAAGTTTTCATCGGCGAGTGGCAGGGGTCGTGATACATGTAGCGCGTGCCGCTGATGCCTTCCAGATGCACGCCTTTTTCGAGCAGGAATTCATGGATGTCGAGCAGGCGGCAACCCGGGAATATTTTTTCGAATTCATATTTCTGCAACTGGTCCATGCAGGTGCCGCAGCTGACGACGACGGTCTTGATGTCCAGATAATTGAGGGTGTTGGCGACGCGGTGAAACAGCACCCGGTTCTCGGTGGTGATAGCCTCGCCTTTGTCGGCATTGCCGGCGGCAGTCTGCGGATAACCGCAGCAGAGATAGCCCGGGGGCAATACCGTCTGTACGCCGATTTCGTAAAGCATTGCCTGGGTGGCCAGCCCCACCTGGCCGAACAGGCGCTCGGAGCCGCAGCCGGGAAAATAGAACACGGCTTCGGCATCCACGCTTGCTTTTTTCGGGTCGCGGATGATCGGCACGACGGTGTTGTCTTCGATGTCCAGCAAGGCTCGCGCGGTTTTTTTCGGCAACCCGCCGGGCATCGGCTTGTTCATGAAATGGATGACTTGTGCCTTGAGCGCGGGTTTGCCCACGCTGGCCGGCGGCTGCCGCGTCTGCCTTGCGATGGAAAGCCCGGGCAAAAGCGATTTTCTGGCCAGGGAATTGGCCAAACGCTGAACCTTGTAGCCCCAGTCGATCATCAGCGTCTTGACGATCTTGATGGTCGTCGGATCCCTGGCGTTCAGGTAAAACATGGCCGCCGCCGTGCCTGGGTTGAATTTTTTCTTGCCCTGCTTGCGCAGCAGATTGCGCATGGCCACCGAGACATCACCATAATCGATGTCGACGGGACAGGGGCTTTCGCATTTATGGCAAACGGTACAGTGATCGGCGATGTCGGAAAACTCGTCGAAATGGCGTAGCGATACGCCGCGCCGGGTTTGCTCTTCATACAGGAAGGCCTCGATCAGCAGCGAGGTGCCGAGGATCTTGTTGCGCGGGCTGTAGAGCAAATTGGCGCGCGGCACATGGGTGGCGCATACCGGCTTGCATTTGCCGCAGCGCAGGCAGTCCTTGATCGAATCGGCGATCTGGCCGATCTCGCTTTGCTCCAGGATCAGCGATTCTGCGCCAAGCAGCGAGAACGAGGGCGTATAGGCGCGCAGCAGATCGCCACCGGGCAGCAGCTTGCCTTTGTTGAAGCGTCCATCGGGGTCGATGCGCCGTTTGTACTCGGCAAAGGGCGCGATCTCTTCGGCGGTCAGAAATTCGAATTTGGTAATGCCAATGCCATGCTCGCCCGAAATCACGCCATTGAGGCGGCGCGCAAACGCCATGATCCGGGCAACGGCGGCATTCGCCTCCTGCAGCATGCCGTAATCATCGGAGTTGACGGGGATATTGGTGTGCACATTGCCGTCACCGGCATGCATATGCAGGGCCACGAAAACGCGGCTCTTCAAGATCTGCTGATGCGTGGCGGCAATTTTTTCCACGACGCGATCGAAAATGCGGCCGGTGAAGATCTGCGCCAGCGGTTCGCGCAACTCCCGCTTCCATGAGACGCGCAACTGATGGCTTTGCAGGAGGTTGAAAATGGTGCGCGAATCGGCCGACCCGGACACGCGACTATCATCGGTCATTGTCACGGCCACCGGATCAATGCCGATGGCGGCAAGCGCGGCGCCTGCACCCGCGGCGGGTTTCTCCATATTGGCCAGCAGCCACGACCAGCGATTGCGCACTTCCGCAAGGAGTTCGCGGGCCTGCTCGAGGCGGGCACCGAAGATCTCGTCGGGAGAAATATTTTCATCATCCGTATGCAGCGGCAGGCGGCTGGCCAGCAGCTCATGCAAAGCATCGACCAGACGCAGCTTGTTCTTGATCGACAGCTCGATATTGATGCGTTCAATGCCGTCGGAATAATCGCCGAGCCGGTCAAGCGGAATCACCACGTCTTCGTTGATCTTGAAGGCGTTGGTATGCTTTGCAATCGCCGCCGTACGCGCGCGGTCGAGCCAGAATTTTTTGCGGGCTTCGGCCGAGGTGGCGACGAAGCCTTCGCCATGGCGCGCGTTTGCAAGGCGCACAACCTGGCTGGCGGCCTCCATGGCCGCATTTTCGCTGTCCGAAACGATATCGCCGATCAACACCATTTTCGGCCGTTGATTGCGCCGCGACTTGGTCGCGTAACCGACGGCTTTCAGGTATCGCTCATCCAGGTGTTCGAGGCCGGCCAGAACGGCATGCTCATGGCCATCGACATAATTCTTGATTTCAACAATGCTGGGCACGGCCTCGTGAACCTGGCCAAAAAACTCCAGGCAGACGGTGCGGATATGCTTCGGCATGCGGTGCAGAATGAATCGCGCCGAAGTGATGATGCCGTCACATCCCTCCTTCTGGATGCCGGGCAGGCCGCTGAGGAATTTATCGGTCACGTCCTTGCCGAGCCCGGTCTTGCGAAATATGGCTCCGGGGATTTCCAGCACCTCATCGGGCCTCGTCTCGCGACCCTTGCCATCGAAATGGCGGATGCGGAACCGGGCCAGGGGAATATCGTGGATCTTGCCGAGATTGTGGTCGAGCCGCTCGATTTCCTTCCAATCGCCATCGGCATCGACCATCTTCCACGAAGCCAGGTTGTCGAGCGCTGTGCCCCACAGCACGGCTTTCTTGCCGCCGGCATTCATGGCGATATTGCCGCCAATACAGCTTGCATCGGCACTGGTCGGGTCGCAGGCCCATACCAGTCCCGCGGCTTCAGCGGCCTCCATGGCCCGCTTGGTCACCACGCCGGCTTCGCATCGGATTGTCGCCACGGGCTCTGCCAGTCCCGGCAACAAAATGCGCTCGACTGCACCCAGCGCATCCAGCTTCTCGGTATTGATTACCGCCGAGCGCTTGCTCAGCGGAATGGCCCCTCCCGTGTAACCGGTGCCGCCTCCGCGAGGAATGATGGTAAGGCCGAGTTCGATAAGTGTTTTCACAATAGGCGCGATCTCTTCCTCGCTATCGGGATAAAGCACCACGAAGGGGTATTCGACCCGCCAATCGGTTGCATCGGTGACATGCGAAACGCGCGCCAGCCCGTCAAAGGCAATATTGTCGCGTCGCGTGACTCTTGAGAGCTGTTTCTCCGCCTGCTTGCGGAAATCCCAGGTGTCGCGGAATTCGCACTCGAAGGCATCGACAGCCTTGTGCGCACGATCAAGCAGCACGCCAACCTTGCCCGAACGCACTTCGGACTCGCCAAGCGGCAGAGCCTCGCTGTCAGCCAGGTCGCTCTGCCGGCGCTTCTCGATTTCACGCAGGCGATGGCGCATGGCTTCAATCAGCATCGCGCGCCGTTTCGGATTGTCGAGCAGGTCGTCCTGCAGATAGGGATTGCGCTCGACCACCCAGATGTCGCCCAGTACCTCATACAGCATGCGCGCACTGCGCCCGGTCTTGCGCTCGCCACGCAGTTCCAGCAGGATCCCCCATGCATCGGCGCCGAGCAGTCGCATGACGATCTCGCGGTCGGAGAACGAAGTGTAGTTGTAGGGGATTTCGCGCAGCCTGTTAGTGCCGCTGTCGCTGCCGAGGGCCTGGTTTCCGCCGGCGTCGTTGCCGGCACGCCTGATCAGGGACAGCAGATTGCCCTTGGTCGTCGAGGGTGGAACAGGCAGGCGGGCGGGATCAAGAGCCATTTTCGGGATTTCGGTGAACAGGCGAGGCAGGATTTGATTGGTGGCTTCATTCTATCGCAGTGCAGCAAACTTGATGCGCATCAATAATGAAAACCGGCCTTGCGTAAGTGCATCGCTTTCGCACCGGGTTGGGGTAAACATGCGGCCGGATGGAAAGTCGGCAAGCTGAAGGTGCGTGCTAACATTTCCTCTCTTCTCCCTGTCATCTGGTCGCCAATTTATGCCCTCCTCTCCCAAGCTGATCCGCATTGCTTCCCGCGAAAGCCGCCTTGCCATGGTGCAAAGTGAATGGATCGCCGCCCGTTTGCGCGAATTGCATCCTGGCTGCAAGATGGAGATCATCGGCATGACGACCAAAGGCGATGAGATCCTCGACAAGCCCCTGGCCCTGATCGGGGGCAAGGGCTTGTTCATCAAGGAACTGGAAGTCGCCCTCGAACGGGATCGGGCGGATATTGCCGTTCATTCGATGAAGGATGTGCCGATGTCCATGCCGGCCGGATTTGCCATCACCATCGTCGGCGAGCGGGAGGATGTGCGTGATGCGTTCGTGTCCAACCGCTTTGCTGCATTGCAGGATATGCCGGCCAGCGCCGTTGTCGGCACCTCGAGTCTGCGCCGTGAAAGCCAGTTGCGGCGCCATTTCCCGCATCTGACAATCCGCTCCTTGCGAGGTAATGTAAACACCCGCCTGCGCAAACTTGACGAGGGTGAATACGACGCCATCATTCTGGCGGCCGCAGGCTTGCGCCGCCTCGGTTTTGAAGCAAGGATTCGCTCGGCGCTGGATACAGCGCAATTCCTGCCCGCGATCGCGCAGGGCGCGCTGGGTATCGAATACCTGTCATCGCGCCCCGAAGTCGGCATCTGGCTGGCGCCCTTTGCGCGACTGGAGACCACCCTGGCTGTCGATGCGGAGCGCGCCCTGGGTCGCGCCTTGACCGGGAGTTGCGATGTTCCGCTCGGGGGATATGCCCGCGTGATTGGGGATGCGCTGACGATTGAAGGATTTGTGGCCCTGCCTGACGGCTCACGGCTGTTGCGGGACGCCATTCGCGGTCCGGCGCAGTCGTCCGAATCGCTTGGCAAACAGCTGGCGGAGCGGCTCCTGAAACAGGGCGCGGGTGAAATTCTTGCCACACTGACGGCATCTGCTCGCCCGGCCTGAATGGACAAAAGCGTCCGATCCGATAGCTTCGTGCCCCTTTGCGGCGCCCGTGATTGAACCAGTCAATCTCGGTGGTCTGACATTGGTCATTACCCGGCCGCGCCGCCAGGGCGAAAGAACTGCTCAACTGTTGCAGGGTCATGGCGCTGACACACTTTTGTTTCCGGTACTGGATATCGCCCCCATTCCCCAGGATGTCGTCCTTGCCGGTTTTGACCCCGTCCATATTCGCCATGCCGATGCCCTGATTTTTGTCAGCGCCAATGCGGTGCAATTCGGCATGCCCTTGGTTCGGGCCTGGGGGGGCTTGTCTGCTCAGAGCAAGGTGTTTGGCATCGGCCGGGCAACCACGCAGGCGCTGGCGTGGGAAGGCGTAAGAGACGCCCTATGTCCCGATGGCGGCAATGACAGCGAGGCCTTGTTGGCGCTGCCGCAATTGCAGAATGTCCGCGGTCGGCTTATCGTGCTGGTGCGTGGCGTCAGCGAGGGTGGCGGTCGTGCGCTGCTGGCCGAGGCGCTATCGGCTCGCGGCGCCATTCTGCGACCGCTGGAATGCTATGAGCGGCAAGCTGTCAGTGCGGCTGCGCAAGACAAGCTGACCTTGTCGCGGCGCCTGCATGATCGCGCAGTGCACGCTTTCCTGGTGCTGAGCGTTGAGACGCTGGACAGCCTTATGGAAAATGCCGGCAACATGCCGCATGTACTCGAAACCACGTTGCTGGTGTCGCATGAGCGGGTTGCTGCTGCCGCCAAGGCGCGCAATTGGCGGCGCGTGGAAGTGGTGCCGATGGGCGATGATGCGCTTCCGCAGGCACTGCATCAAATGAAGCCGCGCCTGTTATCAAATCCCACAGAATGATATTGACCAGCCATGAATGAACATGACAACCCGTTTTCGGAACCTGCGCGCGTAGTGCGCCGATCGCCCGCGGGCGGACTTGGCGCGCTGGCCCTGGCGACAGCGTTCATTGCCCTGCTCATCGGGCTACTGGCTCTGTGGGAAAGCCACGATACAGCCAAGGACCTGCAGCAGACCCTGGGCATGAAAATCGGTGAACAAACCGCGCTGGTTAGGGATAGCGGAGCGCGCAGCGAAGTGCTGGCCAGGGAGCTTCGCGATACACAGACCCGATTGTCGCAACTGGAAGGCAAGCTCGCCGAGTTCCAAGGGCAGCGCGTGGCGCTGGAAGAGATGTATCGGGAGCTGGCACGTGCGCCCGACGACTGGCTGATTGCGGAAATCGAGCAGACGCTGGGTATCGCCAGCCGGGAGCTGACACTTGCGGGCAATGTACGCGCTGCGTTGATCGCTTTGCAGGCAGCCGACCAGCGCCTTTCCCGTGCCGACAAATTGCAGGTTGCACCCCTGCGCCGTGCTATCAACCAGGACATGGAACGACTCAAGGCCTTGCCGCTGGTGGATACCCAGGGCCTGAGCCTGAAACTGGACAATCTGATGGTTCTGACAGCAACCTTGCCGCTGGCGATTCCCGATGCTGTCCCTCCCGCGGAGCGGGACGAGCGCGCCACGGACCCGAATGACAACTTGCTCTCACGCTTCGGCAAGGACCTTTGGTACGAACTCCGACAACTGGTGCGCATTCGCAAACTTGAAAGTGGCGACCTTGCACTGCTATCCCCGCAGCAAAGCTATTTCCTGCGTGAAAACCTGAAGCTGCGCCTGTTATCCGCGCGCACTGCCCTGATCGCCCGCGACGAAACCAATTACAAGGAAGACCTGAAGATTGCCCGTGAAATGCTGGGCAAGTATTTCGATGGCAAGGCCAAGGTGAATATCAATTCGATCGCCTTGTTGAAACAACTTGCCGACAACCCGGTGTCGATCGCCACCCCCGATATTACGACCAGCCTGAACGCCGTTCGTGCGGCCCGCGCAGCGCGCGAGCGGCCGGCACGATGAAGCTTGCGAATGGGCATCTGAAATGATCTCGAAACCGATCCGCTGGGCCCTATGGTTTTTCGCCCTGGTCGTATTTGCGGTAGCCGCCGCCCTGGCCGGGCGCTACGGCAGCGGTTATGTCGTAATTGTGGTTCCGCCTTGGCGCCTGGAGTTGTCGGTGATGCTGTTCGTCATCATATTCATGTCCGTTTTTGCCGTTGCGTATTCCGCATTGCGCCTGGCTGGATGGGTTTATCGCTTGCGCCGGGCTTTGCGCGCCAAGCGACGCGAGCGGCAACGCAACAAATCGCGAATAGCGCTCTACGCGAGCCTCAAATCCCTGTTCTCCGGACAGTTTCGCCAGGCCGAACAGCAGGCGCGATCGGCCATGTCGGCCGAGGAAGCGCATGATGGCACCCGTGACCTGGCTGCCACGGTTGCAGCATGGGCGGCGCATGAGGGCGGCAATTCAGACGCCGCCGTTCCTTATCTCGAGAGGATCCGTAGCGCCGCTTCCAGCGAAATGCGCGATGCATCGAAAGCCTATATGTTGCTGGCTGATGGCCGCGCCAAGGATGCTCTGGGCCTGCTCAAGGCCCTTGCCGCCAGCGCGCCCAAGAATCCGGGCGTGCTGAAGATGAAAGTCGAGGCCGAAGTTGCGGAAAAGGCCTGGGAAGATGTTCTGGCCTCACTTGGTCCCCTGACCAATTCCGGCTTGATGCCCGAAGCCGCGGCCCAGCAATTGCGCCTCAATGCCGAGCTCAATCTGGTCAAATCGCGCCCGGCAAACCGGGATGCCATCATGGCCACCTGGCAGTCGCTTTCGCCTTTGTCCCGCTACGATTTGTCGATTGCGGTGGCCGTGGCGCGTCGCCTCATCAGCCTGGGTTGCGGCAACGATGCCAAGGACGTAATCGACGCCACCATTGACGAGCGCGGCACTATCGGCTGGGACAGCGCGCTGGCGGCGACCTATGCGGACTGCAAATCCGACTCGACTCTGGCACAGATTGAGCGCGCCGAACGCTGGCTGAAGCAGCATGCCCGCGACCCGGTGCTGCTGGCCGCCCTGGGCAAGTTATGCATGCGTCAGGCGCTGTGGGGCAAGGCCCAGAGCTACCTGGAGGCCAGCGTCGCGCTGGAGCCGACACTGGATGCGCATATGACACTGGCACGACTGATGGAACAAATTGGCAGGCGCGATGAAGCCATTCGGCACATTCGCCGCAGCGCCGAGCTGGCGCGCTGATTTCGCTGATTGATGATGAAGGCGCCTTCATGGTCCCGCGATGAATATCTCGTGTCCTGCGACCCGGCCGCCACCTCGCTGGATGTCGTGCATCGCTTTCTGAGCGAAGAGTCATACTGGGCGAGGAATATTCCGCGTACGGTGGTGGCCACCGAAATCGCCAATTCGCTTTGTTTTTCCCTGCTGCTGCACGGTGAGCAAATCGGTTTTGCGCGCGTCATCAGCGATCGCGCCACCATCGCCTACCTGGGCGATGTATTCATACTCGAGGCACATCGCGGCAAGGGGCTATCGCAATGGCTGATGCAATGCGTGATAAATCATCCCGAGCTTCAAGGGCTTCGGCGCTGGATCCTGCTTACCAGCGATGCCCAAGGGCTCTACGAAAAATTCGGTTTTTCTTCGCTCGCCGCGCCGGAAAAATGGATGGAAAAATTCAATCCGGCAGTCTACTCGTCCATCAAACCAGCATAAGCCGAAAAGATCGGTGGCCGGAGAGCCAGTATCCACGCGCCTTTCCAGAGGGCCTGCCCTGGGAGGCAGGCTGGATGCGGCTTCCGGCGCATACCTCTTTTTGAAAAATTTCGCCCCATCAATAGAGTGTCATTCGGCACCGCCATCGGGTTGCACCTCGAACAGCGCGTCGACCATCGCACGGTCGAAGCGGTATTCCTCATTGCACATATCATCCTTTACGACTATCTCGCCCAGTTCGGCAAGGGTGCTGTCAAGCTCGGCGCGACCAAGAGAGCGCAGCATGGTCCTGACTTTTTCCTCATTGCGTTTACAGGCAGATTGCACCAGGCGCGGCTCAATCAGCCGCACATCTTCTTCATGGAACAAACGCGTCAACAGTACCTCGGCATCCAGCCCGGTCAGCTCGCCTGCCGTTACGGAAGCGGCCAGCTGCTCGACGCGAGCCCAGCCATCCGGATCTTTCTCATCGGCTTTCGGCAATTTTTGCAGCAGCAAGGCACCCGCACCATTGGCATCGGCGGCAAGCCATAGATGCGTTGGCAATTGTTCAGACTGGTCGAAGTAGTGCTCGAAACATTCCGCAACCGTGATGCCGGACACCGGCACTATGCTTTGATACATCTGCGCGCTTCCCTCCTGCGCAACGGTGAGGGCGATGCGCCCGCCTGCCACCCAGTCTGCGAAACTGGAGACGCCATCCGACTCCGCAAAGGAGGCCATGGCGCGAATGCCCAGGTCATGAGTGCAATCGGCGACTGCCAGCTTGGCCGCGGCCCCTCCCTGGATTTGCAGCGTCGCACGTCCGGCGTGTTTTAGTCCAGCGCCCACCAGCACCGAAACGCAGGCCAACTGCCCCAGAAAACTGTTGACGCTGGGCGGATAGCCGCGTCCGGCGCTGAGACCCTGCCACACAGTGGAGAGCCGTACGACTTGGCCGCGTATATCAAGATTGTCGAGGGTGAAACGACGGCTGTAATCGGTCTGGATTTTCATGGCGAGAGTTTAACAATTGGCGATAGGACCGCGAATTCGACATGGCGTTTTATCGCATTTCACTGTGCGGCATGCTTTCTGCGCACCCTCTGTCGAGCAATGCGCTAGACTTTCAGCACGACTTATCGCGTCCGGCATGGCTTTCGGTCTTTTTCGGGGAACCGTATTGTCATCGCCTTGCGGATTGGCGCGTTAAGCGACAACCACCCATATGGAGTCAAAAAATGAAACGCTTCCTGATTACTGCAGCATTGATCGCTGTTGCGGGCTCCGCCGCCGCCGCCGACGTCGGCGTCTCGGTGACCATCGGACAGCCCGGTTTTTACGGCCGTATCGATCTTGGAAACGCACCACAGCCGCAATTGATTATGCCCCAACCGGTCATCATCCAACCGGTGCCAGTCGGCATTGTGCGTCAGCCAGTTTATCTTCGCGTTCCACCAGGACATGAGAAACATTGGGACAAGCATTGCCGCGAGTACAACGCCTGTGGCCAGCCGGTCTATTTCGTAAGGGATGAGTGGTACAACAACGTCTACGCACCACACTACAAGAAAGAGCATGGCCGACGCGACCGAGATGATGATGATGATCGCGGTCATGGCAAAGGTCACGGTAAGGGCAAAGGCAAAGGGCGCGATTAAACCTCAACCGGCCCGAGTCGCGCCAAGAGATGCCCGAATGAATTTGATTCACGCGGGCATCTATTTTGCCCATCGATTCGTTTGGTCCTGCTGGATGGTTCTCGATTCTGATCTGTTTATCCAGTCAATCCGGGCGAAACGGAAACGTCTCGGAGCGTTCTAATTTGGCGGCCTGATCACAAGCCGGTCATCAAAGGCAGGGCTAGCACTTGAACTTGATTTCTGGTTGAAAACCCAGAACGTCACTTGCGATCAAAATTATTCCACCGTTACGGATTTTGCCAGATTGCGAGGCTTGTCCACGTCAGTGCCGCGGATAAGGGCGGTATGATAGGCCAGCAGTTGAACCGGCACGGCGTGAATGATTGGCGACAGCAAACCGGCGTGGCGCGGCGTGCGGATCACATGCACTCCCACACTTTCGCTGAAATTGCTGTCGAGATCGGTGAGCACGAACAATTCGCCACCGCGTGCTGAAACTTCCTGCATATTCGACTTCACCTTTTCAAGAAGCGCGTCGTTGGGCGCGATAACAACCACCGGCATATTGGCGTCCACCAAGGCGAGCGGCCCATGCTTCAATTCACCGGCAGGATAGGCTTCCGCGTGGATATAGGAAATTTCCTTGAGCTTCAGAGCGCCTTCCAGCGCAATCGGATAATGCAGTCCGCGTCCCAAGAAGAGGGCATGTTCCTTCGCGGCAAATTTTTCCGCCCAGGAAATGATTTGCGGTTCCAGATTCAAGGCGTACTGGACGCTACCGGGGACATGCCGCAGCTGTTCCAGATAGTCGTGCTCGGCGCGCTCGTCCAGAAGCCCGCGTTCTTTGGCTACCGCCAGCGTCAGGGTGAACAGGGCAGCCAGCTGCGTTGTAAACGCCTTGGTGGAAGCAACGCCGATTTCTGCGCCGGCACGGGTATAGCAGACCAAACGAGAGGCACGCGGGATGGCGCTCTCGCGCACATTGCATACCGATAGCGTGAAGCGGTGGCCCAGCTCCTTGGCCCGCTTCAGCGCTTCCATCGTGTCGAGCGTCTCTCCGGACTGGGAAATCGTGACAACAAGTTGCTGCGGGTCGGGAATGGAATCGCGATAGCGATACTCATGGCCCAGTTCAACATTGCATGGGATTTTTGCGATCGTTTCAAGCCATTGCCTGGCGACCATGGCCGCATAAAAGCTGGTACCGGAAGCGAGTATCAAAATTGCCTTGATGTCGCGGAAAATTTTCGGCGCTTCTTCGCCGAACAGACTACTGTTGACGCCTTCGGCGAGGACCGCCTCCAAAGTATCGGCAATCGCCCGCGGCTGTTCATGCACTTCTTTTTGCATGAAGTGGCGATAGGGGCCCAGTTCATTCGCTTCGTCGCTGACCTCGGAGAGATGCACGCTACGGGTCACTGCATTTCCGTCGCGATCAACGACATCGATATGGTCGCGATGAAGCGCGGCAACATCCCCCTCCTCCAGGTACATCACCCGGCGCGTAACCGGCAGGATGGCCGATACATCGGAAGCGATGAAATTTTCCTGATTGCCAAGGCCTATCAGCAATGGGCAGCCCTTGCGTGCGCATGTGATGGTATTGGGGTCGCGTTTTGAAACGATGCCAATAGCATAGGCTCCATGGAGATCGGCCACGGCCCGCTGTGTCGCCATAAACAGATCGCCCGCCGCTTTATAGTAATGATGAAGCAGATGCGCGATGACCTCGGTATCGGTTTGCGAATCGAAGCGGTAGCCAAGTTTTTTGAGGCGCTCGCGCTGCTCCTCGTGATTCTCGATGATGCCGTTATGAACAACAGCGACTTCATTGTGGGAAACGTGCGGATGCGCGTTCAACTCGGTGACGCCGCCATGCGTGGCCCAGCGGGTATGGCCGATGCCCATGATTCCCGCAAGCCCTTCGGACTTGGCTGCTGACTCCATTTCCGCGACACGACCGACCCGGCGCACGCGCTGGATATCGCCGTTGAGAACGGCAATTCCGGCGGAATCGTAGCCGCGATATTCCAGCCTGCGCAGACCTTCAGTCAGTACGGGAACGATATTGCGATTGGCGATTGCGCCGACTATTCCGCACATCTCTCACCTCAATTGAATTATTGCCAGTCAACTTTAGTCCACGATTGTGGCGAATTTCTGGTTGAAAAAAGTTACGGCTTTTTCTTGATTGGCCGAACCCAGCCGGGTTTCGTGACCTGGCTTTTTTCGTTTATGACCAGCGTCCCGGGCAACACATCTTTCCAGACGGTGGTACCCGCACCAATATCCGCGCCCTTGCCGACAGTGATCGGGGCAACCAGTTGTACATCAGAACCGATATGAACATTGTCTTCAATGACGGTGCGATGTTTGTTGGCGCCATCATAGTTGCAGGTGATGGTGCCGGCGCCAACATTGACACTCTTGCCGATACGGGTGTCGCCAATATAGGTCAGATGATTGGCCTTGGAATCAACGTCAATCTGGCTTGCTTTTACCTCGACGAAGTTCCCGATATGCACCCCATCGGCCAGGTTGGATTCCGGCCGAATGCGTGCATAGGGACCAATGCGGGTCCGGCTGCCGATGATGGCGCCGTCAATGAATGTAAATGGCAAGATTTCGCTGTCCTCGCCAATGTTGCAGTTTTTGAGGATGCAATTGGCACCCACCTTCACGTTCGCGGCCAGCGAGACATCGCCCTCGAATATGCAATTAACATCAATGGTGACGTCGCGACCGCAGAGCAGATTTCCGCGCACATCAAAGCGCAATGGATCGGCTAGTGTGACACCCGAGATCATCAATTTTTGGGCAGTCTCGCGCTGGTGGATGCGCTCGACATCAGCCAACTGGTCTTTGCTGTTTACGCCCGTGACTTCGGTTTCGGAAGTCGGCTCGATGGTTTCCACCTCGCGTTTTTCGGCGACGGCCATGGCCAGGATATCCGTCAAATAGTATTCGGCCTGTGCATTGTCATTGCGAAGTGCAGGCAGCCACTTTCTCAGCCACGCGGTCGGGCACGCCAGGAATCCCGTATTGATTTCATTGATGCGTCTTTGCTCGTCCGTGGCATCCTTATGCTCGACGATTGCCTTGATCTGCCCCCCTGAATCCCGGAGCACCCTGCCCAGGCCTGCAGGCTGGCTAACATGCATGGTTAGCCAGGCCAGTTTGTTTTGCGCGGCGGTACTTGCCAGTCTGGAAAGGGTTTCCGGCTTGATAAGTGGAACATCACCATAGAGAATCAGCGTGACGCCATGTTGTGGAAGACTGGGAAGGGCCTGGAGAACGGCATGGCCTGTACCTTGCGGCGGATCCTGCTTGGCCCACTCCAGGCTCGAGTCGGTGAATGCGGCCATGAGCCGGTCACCGCCGTGTCCCTGGACAATGCAGATTTTCTGCGGTGAAAGCGTTTTCGCCGCATTCAGCACGTGCTCAAGCATGGGCCTTCCCGCGACTTGGTGCAGGACCTTTGGCAAGGCGGATTTCATTCGCGTTCCTTGCCCCGCAGCAAGAATCACGACTCCAAGCTCGGAATGAGATGTTGCTGGACTCATGCTCGTTAAACGCTCCGTGTTGGACTTGCGTTGGTATGTATGCCGCCGTACATGGCATGAAAAAAGGCAGCGGGATTCCCCGCTGCCTTCAATTGTATTGCGCCTTGAGCTGCCGTGGCGACTTGCGTGTCTTGCGGTGCTATTTGCGGCGCAATTTCTGGATGGCCTGAAGCTGGGCGGCAAGTTGGGCCAGCTCGGCAACCACCATGGCCCGATCCTGACCACTGGCGCGATTTGCCAGAGCCTCTTCTGCGGCACGCTTGGCCTCCATGACTTTGGCCTCGTCGAGGTCGTGTGCGCGAATCGAAGTGTCGGCGAGAATGGTCAATGCTTTCGGCTGTACTTCGAGGATTCCGCCGGATACGTAGACGATTTCTTCTTCCGTCTGTCCTGCAAGTTTTACCTTGACCGTGCCGGGTTTGATGCGCGTAAGCAGCGGCGCATGGTTGGGGAGAATACCCAACTCGCCCGTCTCGCCCGGAGCCACAACCATTTCCGCATCGCCGGAAAAAATCGATTGTTCAGCAGAAACGATGTTGACATGCAATGTTGCCATTTGAATCCTTGGTTGAACGTTTGGCGCAGAGTTCGCTGGCAGCAAATTTCAGCTGCCGCCAGAAAACCGCTTTAGTTCATTTTCTTTGCTTTTTCGAATGCTTCGTCAATGCCGCCAACCATGTAAAAAGCTTGCTCCGGAAGCGCATCGCATTCGCCGTCGACAATCATTTTGAAGCCACGAATGGTTTCTTTCAGGGTCACATATTTTCCCGGGCTGCCGGTAAACACTTCAGCAACGTGGAACGGCTGCGACAGGAAACGCTGAATCTTGCGTGCCCGTGCAACGGCCAGCTTGTCTTCAGGGGAAAGTTCGTCCATCCCCAGAATGGCGATGATGTCACGCAACTCCTTGTAGCGCTGCAAGGTTGCTTGCACGCGGCGGGTCACGGTGTAGTGCTCTTCGCCAATGACGTTCGGGTCGATCTGGCGGGATGTCGAGTCAAGCGGATCCACGGCTGGGTAAATACCGAGGGAAGCAATGTCGCGAGAAAGCACGACTGTTGCGTCCAAGTGGGCAAACGTGGTGGCCGGCGAGGGATCAGTCAAGTCGTCGGCGGGGACGTACACGGCCTGAATTGATGTAATCGAACCGGTCTTGGTGGAGGTGATGCGTTCCTGCAATACGCCCATTTCTTCTGCGAGGGTCGGCTGATAACCCACGGCCGAAGGCATGCGGCCCAGCAATGCCGATACTTCCGTACCTGCAAGGGTGTAGCGGTAGATATTGTCAACAAAGAACAGAATGTCGCGACCCTCATCGCGGAATTTCTCCGCCATGGTCAGGCCGGAAAGCGCCACCCGCAGGCGGTTGCCCGGCGGTTCGTTCATTTGGCCAAATACCATGGCCACTTTGGATTTGCTCAGATCGTCCTTGTTGATAACGCCTGCATCCGTCATCTCGTGATAAAAGTCATTGCCTTCGCGGGTGCGCTCGCCAACGCCGGCAAACACGGAAAGGCCGCTGTGCTCCTTGGCGATATTGTTGATCAGCTCAAGCATATTGACGGTCTTGCCCACGCCCGCGCCACCGAACAGGCCGACCTTGCCGCCTTTGGCAAAGGGGCAGATCAGATCAATAACCTTGATGCCGGTTTCCAACAAGTCAACGGAGGGAGAAAGCTCGTCGAACTTCGGTGCTGCCTGGTGAATTTCACGACGCTCGCTGCCGGCAATCGGGCCCGCTTCGTCAATTGGGCGGCCAAGCACGTCCATGATGCGGCCGAGCGTGCCGAGACCGACCGGCACCGAGATTCCTTTGCCGGTATTTGCAACCTTCATGCCGCGACGGATGCCGTCAGAGGAACCCATGGCGATGCAACGTACTACGCCGTCGCCCAGCTGCTGTTCTACCTCAAAGGTAAGACCTTTTTCGGCAAAACTGGCTTGATCGCTGTCGACCAGGGTCAATGCGTCATAGACTTTCGGGATGGCACCGTGCGGAAACTGAATATCCACCACCGCACCGATGCACTGAACGACTGTTCCTTGGCTCATGATCTATTCCTAAACTAAATATTCAATTCAAATTCTGTGGGGTAAGGCCGCTACTAAACCGCCGCAGCGCCGCCGACAATCTCTGACAACTCTTTGGTAATTGCCGCCTGCCGCGCCTTGTTATAGGTCAGCTTGAGGTCGTCAATGACTTTCTTGGCATTGTCCGTGGCAGCCTTCATGGCCACCATGCGCGCGGACTGCTCGGAAGCGATGTTTTCGGATACTGCCTGATAGACGATGGCCTCCACGTAGCGCACCAGAAGCTCATCCAGCACCGTTTTCGCATCCGGCTCATAGAGGTAATCCCATGAGGAATCCGGGGCGCCGAGCTTTTCACCTTTCAGCGGCAACAGCTGTTCGCAGACAGGCTCCTGCCGCATGGTGTTGATGAACTTTGTGTAGCAAAGGTAGAGCGCATCGATCTTGCCCTCGGCAAATGCATCGAGCTGAATCTTTACCGGGCCGATCATTTTTTCGAGATGCGGTTTGTCACCAAGACCCACGACATGCGACACCACCGGCAGGCCATATCGTTGCAGGAATGAGAAACCCTTGGTGCCAATTGCCGTAGCTTGAATCTTGGCATCGGCACCCTCCCAGTCCTTGACCTTGTTGACCATCAGCCGCATGACGTTGGTGTTAAGACCGCCGCAAAGCCCCTTGTCCGAGGTGACCATGATCACGCCCACGTTTTTTACGTGCTCGCGCTTGAGCAGGAAAGGATGTTTGTAGTCTGGATTGGCGTGCGACAGATTGGCGGCAACGCTGCGTATTTTTTCGCCATACGGGCGCGCGGCGCGCATGCGCTCCTGCGCCTTGCGCATCTTGGCTGCCGCGACCATCTCCATGGCCTTGGTGATCTTGCGCGTGTTTTCCACGCTCTTGATCTTGGTACGAATTTCTTTTGAACCTGCCATTTATGCCTCGATGAAGCCCCAGATCCCTGCCCTCCCGATCTTCATCGGAACGGGCAGATAGCCGAATTAATAAGCGCCCGTTTTCTTGAAGTCCGCCACTGCTGCATGCAGGGCTTTTTCGTCAGCCTCGGACAA
>JACXTT010001904.1_pt1 | contig 34081 bp, 27 predicted proteins | sample 9270951 | NCBI WGS metagenome assembly JACXTT01 (sample SAMN15532306, study PRJNA645909) | rock metagenome | isolation source: weathered quartz diorite | place: Puerto Rico | collected 2017-06-21 | reverse complement strand
GAATTCGTCGAGCTGTTTCTCTGCAACCATATTTCGAGTCCTCCTGCTGCAGCGCCACCAGCTTCACTACCAGTCCCCGCTGGCGCCACCGCCACCAGAACTGCCTCCGCCAAAGCCCCCGAACCCTCCGCCTCCGCCCCCGAAGCCACCACCGCCGTAGCCTCCCCCGTCGTATCCGCCGTATCCACCGCCACCGCCTCCGCCACCGAGTAGAAGCAGCCAGAAAAGTACCCGGCGCAGAGGGGTAAAAAGCACCAGCAAAACGATGATGGCAAGAACAACCATTCCCCCCGGCGACAATCCGCGCCCCGGCTGCTCCTGCGGCAGGTCTGGAATTTCAGGACGGGCCCCGGTCAGCGTGATGCCGGCAGCCCGCGCAATGACGTCAGCCACCCTCGAGGTCAGCAGCAGCACCGCGCCGCTGTAGTCACTCTGTCTCAGCAGCGGAACTGCTTCGCGGCCAAAACCACCGACTTTGCCATCCGGCAGGATCGGTTCCAGCCCGTAGCCAACTTCGATGCGGTATTTCCGGTCCTGCACGGCCAGAAGGATTAGAACTCCGTGGTCGGTAGCTTTACTGCCGATGCCCCACCGTTTGAATAGATCGACGGCGTAGCTTTCGATGTCCGCGTCCAGAGAATTTATGGTCACAACCGCGATCTGCGCGTGAGCCTTCTGGTCAATTTGCTGGCAGATGTCATCCAGTTGCGTGATTGTGCCCTGATCGAGAACACGGGCGAAGTCGCTTACGTAATCGGTCGGGCGTAGCTGTGCAATGGGCTCAGCGTGGAGCAGCGGAAGCGCCAACAGGACGATGGCGGCACGGACCGATTTCACAAACAACCGCATGCGCGGTGATTGTATAGGAAAGGAAGTCCAGTATCGCTGGACCGCAGCGGCGCGGACGCCCGCGGCTACATGAGCGTCCGCAGGAATTCCAGGACCTGGATCTCAGCCCAGCGTCCGTCGTCTCCGTTAGCCGCCGCCAGAAATGAGCAATGGCCGCCATCTTGCGTTTCAAGAAAAGTGATGTGGGGGTTTTGCAGGAACTTCCGGCGGGTTTCGGTGAGAATGCGAATGAAAGGATCATTGGCCGCGTGCAGGATGAACGCCGGTACCGCGACGCGGTCGACCACATGGGTGGCCGCCGCGCGGTCATAGTAGTCGTCGGCGCCGGTGAACCCGCAATAGTAGGCCGTGATTCTGTCGTCAAATTCGCGCAGACTTCCGATGCCGCGCAAGCGTGAAGTGTCGAACGCTTCTGGAAAGAGCCGGGCCTTGGTCCGTAACCGGCCCTTCAACTTCCACAGAAAATACCCTTCGTACAGGCGATTGCTGCGCAGATGCAAGGCATCGGCGGAGGCGGCGAGGTCCACCGCGGGACAAACCGCCGCCACGGCTCGAAATTGCGCCGGACCGGCATTTCCCCACTCGCCCGCCAGCTTGAGCACCAGGTTTCCGCCCATGGAAAAACCCACCAGCGCAAGATGGGAGACCTGGTCCTGTTCGATCAGATTCAGGGCCACGGACGCCACATCCCGGGAGCGCCCCGAATGGTAAAGGGTGGGAGCAAGGGCTTCGGTACCACCGCAGTTCCTCTGATTCATGCGAACCACGTTCATGCCCAGCGCCAGCCCTTTCGCGGCGATCCCGAGCATGTATTGCGAATCGCTCGAGCCCTCAAGGCCGTGTACCACGATGACTGTCAATCTGTTCTCGCGATCACTCTGCCAGTGGCATCGTGCCAGAATTTGTATTCCCGGCTCGACCTCGATCAAGCGCGCTTCGGGCGGAGGCAGAACGATGCGGCGCGCCAGAAAGAAACTTGCCAGGGTTTGCCGATGTCCACCGCTCAAGCCTCGTCGCGGCTGGAAAACCGGCGTTTTTGTTTGCGTAGGCTTCACACTTTGATTTTAAATGGGAGCAGGCCGCTAAGGCCTTCCTCACAAGGAGCGGCGATGCCCATCTTTGAGTATGTTTGCAAAGGGTGCGACCACCAGTTCGAGGCTCTGCTGTACGGCAAGCAGAAGGCGGAATGCCCCAAGTGCCACGGCAGTGAGCTGGTGCCACAGCTTTCGGTATTTGCGGTGAGTGCAAAGAGCGGCTCGGCTGCTCCGTCGCCTGTTGGCGCCTGCGGCTCTTGTGGCGACCCCCGCGGACCGGGATCCTGCTCACGGCCCGACCTGAACTGAGCATTTCTGCTCTTGAGCGCGGATTAATCCGCTTTACCCCTGTCTAACTCCATCTAAGAACGGTAGTTAACTATGTGACCTGAGGCACCAGGAAAGGGTGACCCCGGTAAGTTTTCTTCCACATGCGATCACCATACCATCTTCGAAGCATCGAAGGAGCACAGAATGGATCGTCGTCGCAGTCCTCGGGTCAGGGCAAATCTTCCGGTACGGGTTTGGGGCGTGGACGCGCACGATCTGCCCTTCATGCAGTTGGCCAGCGTCAAGAACCTCAGCGGTACCGGCGCCGTCATTCATGGCATGCGCCGCCAGGTACGTCCCGGGGAAATCCTCGAGGTGCAGATGGATCAGGAAAAAGCCCAGTTCCGCGTGGTATGGACAGGTATGCCAGGAACGAGCGCGGCTGGAGAGATTGGCCTGCAGAGTCTGGCCTCCGAACCTTGCATCTGGACGGTGGCGCTGGGCTGCTACAGCGAACTTGTAGCCGAGGGGTAGGTCGTTCTCCTCAGCCATCTTTCGTTTATCTTCTAGACCCGCCAAATTTTCCGCCGCGGCCTTTAGGACCTTGGATTATAAGGTCCCGGAGGGACCTCTGATAATAGCCCGCCACTGTGGCGGGTCGCATGGGCCGGTCAGATGCACGTGCCGTAGGCACGCTTGAAACGAATTCCCGTCGCCGCGAATAACATTTCAGCCGTCCCTAAAGGACGGGTATCATCTTGTCCCGCCACCCGGCGTTGAAACGCCGGGCTACTATCGGGCGTCCCTCCGGGACGCTAGACTCTTTCACCCGCACTCGGCGTTTGCAGTGATTCTCTTCTTCTACTATGCTGCCCACTTCGTGACATCTTTGCAATCGTCAGACTGAGAAATCACTGGAGAACGAATGGTGCGGACTATTCTTGCGGCAGTTGTGTTGTGCGCGATCTTCATGTCCCGGGGCGAAGCACAGGCGCAGGCACCGCTCAATCTCATGCCCATGCCCGCTAAGGTGCAGTCGGGGAATGGACGGCTTCTGATCGACCCGTCGTTCCTTGTGACAATCACGGGCCATAAAGAGCCACGACTCGATGGCGCTGTCGAGCTCTTCCTCACTCAGCTGCGGCGGCAAACCGGAATGCCGCCCATCGACATGAAGGTGACCGATTCCGCCAGTGCCACCCTGGTCATTCACTGCGACGGCGGAACCAGAGAAACGCAGCAGCTGGGCGAAGACGAATCTTATCGGCTCGAGATAGGCAACTCCGGCGCCCGCCTAAGTGCGCCCACTACGCTCGGTGTCATGCGCGGATTGCAGACCTTTCTGCAACTATTGCAGACCACGAGCGGCGGCTTTGCCGTACCGGTAATTTCCATCGAGGACAGCCCTCGGTTTCCCTGGCGTGGATTGATGATTGATGCTGGCCGCCACTTTATTCCGCTCGATGTCCTGAAGCGGAACCTTGATGGCATGGCCGCGGTGAAGCTCAATGTTTTTCACTGGCATCTTTCGGAAAACCAAGGCTTCCGCGTGGAGAGCAAGAAATTCCCAAGGCTGCAGGCAATGGGCTCGGACGGCCTCTACTACACCCAGAACGAAGTACGCGACCTGATCGCGTACGCGCGTGAGCGTGGCATCCGCGTGGTTCCCGAATTCGATATGCCCGGCCACAATACCGCCTGGTTCGTCGGCTACCCCGAACGGGCCAGCGGTCCGGGACCGTATGAAATCGAGCGCAAGTGGGGCGTTTTCGATCCGGCGATGGATCCGACTCGCGAGGAAACGTACAAGTTTCTCGATACGTTTATCGGAGAGATGGCGGGGCTTTTTCCCGACCAGTTTTTTCATATCGGAGGCGACGAAGTAAACGGCAAGCAGTGGGACGCGAACCCGAAGATCCAGGAATTCATGCGTGCCCACGGCATGAAGAACAACAACGATCTGCAGGCCTATTTCAACCAGCGAGTGCAGCAGATCGTGAGCAAGCATAAAAAGACCATGCTGGGATGGGACGAGATTCTCCATCCTGATCTGCCCAACAGCATCGTCATCCAATCCTGGCGCGGACCGGACTCGCTCGCCCGAGTGGCGAAGCAGGGCTACCGGGGATTGCTGTCGTCCGGCCTTTATATTGACCTGATGTGGTCAGCCGAGCGGCACTATGCGACAGAGCCGATCAGTGGCGCTGCGGCGAACCTGAGCCCGGAAGAGCAGAAACGCATCCTCGGAGGTGAGGCTTGCATGTGGTCCGAGTATGTCTCGCCGGAAAATATTGACTCCCGGGTATGGCCGCGCACAGCCGCCATCGCTGAGCGGCTGTGGTCGCCGCAAGATGTACGAGATGTGAGCTCGATGTACCAACGCCTGGAGGAAGTGAGTCAGCGCCTGGAATGGCTCGGACTGACCCACAATTCGAGTTACCTTCCGATGCTGCGCCGTATCGCGGGAACAGATGATATCTCGGAACTCAAGGTCCTTGCCGATGTGCTCGAACCGGTCAAGGACTACGCCCGCGAGGAAACCGCGATCGAGCCAGCTACCAGCGCCATGCCATTGAATCGCATGGTGGATGCGGTCCGCCCGGAAAGCGCGACTGCCAGACGGTTCGCCAATTCCGTGAGTGAATTGGCCGCAGGATCTTCCCGGCCGGGGACCGAAGCCCAAGTCAGGAGTTTGCTGAACCGCTGGCGCGATAACCAGCTTGAGCTTCAGCCCCTGTTTGAAAAGTCCCTCTTGCTCAAGGAAGTTGCTCCCATCTCGCAAAACCTCTCGGCGCTGGGGGCCGCCGGTTTGGCCGCTCTCGGCTATCTGGATCGCGGGCAGCCTGCGCCGGCTGCCTGGGTCACTCAGCAACTGGAGATGGTTGAGCAGGCGAAAAAACCGCAGGCCCAACTGCTGCTCATGGTCGCTCCCTCGGTTGCGAAATTGATCCAGGCAAGCGCCGGCCAGAACGCTTCGTCATTGCCCGCGAAATAATAATGGCGGAGTACCCTTATTTTCGAGTGAGGTCGGTCATGGAACCCGCGCCTTGTCCAAAACTTCTTCTACCGTCTCGCGGCCGGAACCTTGGCGGCTTCAGAAACCGCGCTGGGCATGGTGGTGACACGCGCTCCTGCTCCCTGCGGGGCGCCCGTTGTTGCGGCTTGTGCCGGCACCGCAGGTTGCGCGCCTGCCGGCGTTAGCCCCAGATGCTTGCGCACTTCCCCTTCCAGCTTGGCGAAAGTTTCGCTATTGTCTTTCAGGAACTGGCGCGCGTTCTCGCGGCCCTGGCCGATCCGCTCACCTTTGTAGCTGTACCAGGCGCCGGATTTTTCCAGCAGATTGCTATTCACCGCCAGATCGAGCAAGTCGCCTTCCCGCGAAATTCCCTCGCCATACATGATGTCAAACTCAGCTTCGCGGAAAGGCGCGGCGACCTTGTTCTTCACCACTTTGACTTTGGTCCGCGAACCGGTAACCACATCGCCTTCTTTGATCGCGGCAATGCGGCGGATATCCACGCGCACCGAGGAATAAAATTTCAGGGCCCGTCCGCCAGTGGTGGTTTCCGGGTTGCCAAACATGACGCCGATTTTCTCGCGAATCTGGTTGATGAAGATGAGGCAGGTGCGCGACTTGGAAACAGTCCCGGTTAATTTGCGAAGCGCCTGCGACATTAGGCGCGCCTGCAAGCCCATGTGGCTGTCGCCCATCTCGCCATCGAGTTCGGCCTTGGGAACAAGCGCGGCGACGGAATCCACTACCAGAACGTCAATGGCACCGGAGCGCACCAACGCCTCGGTGATCTCCAACGCCTGCTCTCCGTAGTCGGGCTGGGATACCAGCAGGTTGTCTACGTCCACGCCAAGTTTTTTCGCATAGCCGGGATCGAGCGCGTGCTCAGCATCGACGAACGCGGCCATGCCGCCGGTTTTCTGAGCCTGGGCGACTACCTGCAGCGCGATGGTGGTTTTGCCGGACGACTCCGGCCCAAAGATTTCGATTACACGCCCCCGCGGAAAACCGCCTACCCCCAGCGCGGCATCGAAGGAAATTGCGCCGGTCGGGATTACGGCGATTGGGACGATTGCTTCCTTCGAGCCCAGCCGCATGATGGAGCCTTTGCCAAACTGCTTTTCGATTTGCGCGAACGCCAGATCAATTGCCTTGGTCCGTTCATCAGCCATAAAAATGCGGCTCCTTTGTGAGTTATGAATGTAGAAGATGTTGACGGCGTGGATTATACACCGGACCTGAAGCGAAGAAAAGGCGAATTTACGCCTGTCATGGTGGAAGAGTCCCAAAATAGGACTAAGGGACCAGGGGTGGGCGGACACTCTTGTCCGCCGCCTTTGACTGTTGTACTTGCACGAACGCATTCTTCCTGAATGACTGCGAGGCAACGGCCAAGATTTGCCAAAGCCCAAACCAACTTCAAAAAGGGCGGACAGGAGTGCCCGCCGCCACACGTGGTTGTGCTAATTTTCCTGTCAGGTGGGCAGGATTATCGTAGTAAAATGCGCCGCATTAACCCTGCCTTTGGGCAGCAGCCGGCGCTTTGACGCGCCTCTCAGGCCACCCTGTTCGTGGAGGTTTCATGCCAGATCGAGCCCTTGGGAATTCAACTACCGCCAGTTCACAACCCGTCGCAAAGCCACATGAGGGACGCAACGTTTGGGTCCTGACCGCGTACGCGATCTCGGGCCTGGCGTTGTTCGGCGTGCTGATCTATTACGTCTCAGCCTACATCACGCAATAGTCTTTTAGGCAAAGACAGGTTCGCGACTTCTGACGGTGGATGACTTTATCGTCCCACTGCTTCGCTGTATCTTGCTCTGCAGTCTGTTTCATGAACTCCTTTTTCTGAATTTCGGGTTTTGCGGCGGTTGCCGCTGCACTCTCCCGAGACCGTGCTACAATCCCCGCTTGCCCGGTTAGCGACGCCTGGCGAACCCCCACTTAACCGAGAAGTAGCGACTGCCGTGGCCTACGATCCCTCGAAGCGCGCCGTCACCTACGCCGACGCCGGGGTGGATATTGACCGTGCCAATCGCACCAAGAAGCGGATCAAGTATCTGGCCCACAAGACTTTCACCCGCAGCGTGCTAAGCGAGATCGGTGGCTTCGGCGGGCTGTTCGCCGTGGACAAGCAAAAGTGGGTGGACCCAATTCTGGTGTCGAGCGTGGACGGGGTAGGCACGAAGCTCAGGATCGCCTTCGAAATGGACGTTCACCACACCATTGGCGCGGACCTGGTCAATCACTGCGTCAACGACATTGCCGTGCAAGGCGCCACGCCGCTGTTTTTCATGGACTACCTGGCCACCGGCAAGCTCGAACCGGAAATCGCGGAAAAAGTGGTCGAAGGCCTGGCCGAAGCCTGCAAACACAACGGCTGCGCCCTGATCGGCGGCGAAACTGCTGAGATGCCGGGCTTCTATGCCGATGGCGAATACGATCTGGCGGGATTCATCGTCGGCGCCGTCGAGCGGGAACGCATCATCAACGGCAAGACGGTCGAAGTCGGCGATGTGATTCTAGGGCTGGCCTCGAACGGCCTGCACACCAATGGCTATTCGCTGGCTCGCAAACTGCTCTTCGAAGTCGGCAAGTACACACTGGATTCTTACGTAAACGAACTGAAGGGCAAGGTCGGCAACGAACTTCTGCGCACACACAAGAGTTATTGGCCGGCGATCAAGCGCCTGGTGGATGGCGAGTGCGTCTCGGCCATGGCCCACATCACGGGCGGCGGCATAACGGAAAATCTGCCTCGTGTGCTGCCGCGTGGCGTTGCCGCTGTCATCGAGATGGGCTCCTGGCAAGTGCCGCCGATCTTCGAGCACCTGCAGCAGTTGGGAAACGTCCCGCAGGACGAGATGCTGCGCACCTTCAACATGGGACTGGGCATGCTGCTGGTGGTACCCTCGAAAAAATTCAAGAAGGCCCAGACGGTGTTGGAGCGCGCAGGAGAAAAAGCCTTCACGGTCGGGCGGATTGTGAAAGGGGACCGGAAAGTGATGTACACGTAAGAGAGCTTCAACACGGAGTCAAAGAGGCGTGGAGAAAAGCGGTCAGATTTTTCAAGAAATTGATTCCCAGTTTTTCTCCGCGGCTCCGTGCCTCCGTGGTGATTTGTAACTCAGCGCTTCAGCAAATCTACGGGCTCCCTCACGTCATGCACCCTCAAATATTTCGCCAGCGCGGGATACTTCTTCGCTACCGCCTCATACATCGCATAGGCAACGTTGCGGTAGGAAAAGTGTCCCGCGGGTCCCGTCCTCAGTTCCGAGATGTAGACCACCTCGGCAAAGTCCATCTTGAATAGCGTTCGCTTGCGAAAGCCGAGGGGAATTGCGTACTGCGAACTTTCCTGTGCTTCCGCTCCGCCTTGTGACGCCAACTGCGCGACCGCCGCTGCAGTTCGCTGCATCACGGAATCGTAATTTTGCTGGACTCCGGCGGCTTGCAGTTCTTCCGGCGCGTCGTATCCGTGCTTCGTGGTGAATTCCTGGCCGATTTGGATGCATCGGCGGTGGCGGTGCATGTCGCGGAAGCCGCCAATGTCCATCAGGATGTCGAAACGGAATTGCTGACCGGCGCAGAAGGCTCGCAGCATTTCGTCCTGGCGGCCGCGATGGCGTAATCCCAGGTCGATGATCTCGCGGCGAATGGCCTCGCCCGCGGCTTGCACCGCCTGGCGAATCTGACGATAGGAATAATGGCTGTGCTCGTAAATCAAAGTGGAAGCCAGCTCGACCTCCAGCGGCTCTTCTTCCAGAAGATCAACCGTCGCGGCCGCCACAATTGGCAAGTCGCCCATTAGCTCGGACGCAACCTGCCTCAGCGTCCGCCGAGTCTCGATCTCGTACTCGTTGGGATCGGCATATTTCACCAGGGTCGGCGCGACCCGGACTTCCCGCAGCAACTCCTGCTCGGCGCGCGCCCCCAGCTCTGGCGAAGCGGCGCGAATCTGTTTAACTAATTCCCGCAATGATTCCTGATTCACGTTGTAAGCGGGAGAAGTTGCCGCTCGCTTCAACAGTTCTCCCAGTTGCCTGACTTCCTTGTGAGTGTGCGCGAGCAGATGCGAAACCTGGTTCTCGAGGGTTCGCGCGTTGACAATCTCTCCCAGCGAAGTGTTGGTAGCCATGGGAAGCAGGTAACGGGAGATGTCGAAGGCCCGCGCTCGCAGAGTGCGGTCGTAGGCTTCCTGCTTCATTTCCGCAGGCTTTGGCGTGATGCTGGCCAAATAGCGGGACATGCTTTCCGAGAGCGATTCGTAGTCGGCGAACAGCGAGTCCACGGTTTCGCGATAGAGCTGTTTGGCCTGGGGCTCGGCGAAGTCAGGAGTGTAGTAGCCACTCTTTTTGAAATCCTGATAGCGGGTGGACCGTTCCTGGCCGTCCCAGCGCTGCTCGTCGGCGACAGTGACGGCCGCGAGAATGGACAGGCGTTCGATGGCCAGGGCGATATGCGCCAGATCGGCTATGGAGCGGTGGCCGTACTGGAAGTAGAAGGTGTTGAGAAACTTCTCCGCCTTCTGCTGGCTGATCTCGCGCAGCGACTCTTTCATGGAAAGGGCCGAGCGCGAGTACTTGGCCATGGCATAGGCCTGAATTTCAGGCTCGACTCCATACACAGCGTAGACTTCAACCGAAGGCGCAGCGGCCGGTTCGCAGTTCGGACTCTCAGCGGGCTTGTCGACAACGTCAGACATGAGTATCACTGACCTCAGATTCGGTGGAGACTTGGAATCTTACTGCATCGTCAACGATGCGACGTGAGGAAAAGATCGGCAACTTTCAGGGCCAGATTTGCGGGAATCAGGTCATCGCGGTTGCAGAGCACGATAATAGTGAGATTGTCGTCCACGAAGCGCTGAATGGTGGTGCGAAAACCTACAGTTTCGCCGTAGTGCCACATTCGCGGATGGCCTTTGTACGAGTTCACAAACCAGCCAAAGCCGTAAGCGGCGGGCGTGCCGTCAGGTTCCTGCACACTGCCATCCGAAACTTTCACCGGGGTGATCGCCGGTTTCATCTCGGCCTCCCTCAACAAGGTGCGGTGCGCGAGCGCTTGATCCCACTTCGCCAGATCGTCGAGCGAGGAATAGACGCCGCCGTCGCCTAACACGGCCGAGGTTGAACTCTGGTCCATCTCACCCCAGGCGCCGCCGTCGTGAGTGTGGCCGTAAGCGCGGTTGGAGACGGTGTTCTTGCCCTTTTCATAGGCCACGGTCTCATTCATTTTCAGCGGTGCAAAGATGCGGTGGTGAAGAAAATCACCAAACGGCTGGCCGGAGATTTTTTGAACGACCATGGCCAGGACCGCATACCCGGAGTTGCTGTAATCCCATTTTGTGCCGGGAGGAAATTTGGTGGTTTGCTGCAGTTTCAAGATTTCCAGCACGCCGGCATCCCTGATCTGAGGAATCTTTTCTGCTGGGGTGTCGGCGGAAGGTTTCTGCATCAGGTCTTCGTAATCCAGCAAACCCGAGGTGTGATTCAGCAGATTGCGAATGGTGATGGATTTCCCATACTCCGGAAAGTCGGTAAAGATATCGTTAAGCCGGTCTTCGTAGTGCAGCTTGCCGTCATGCACCAGCAGCATGATTGCCATGGCGGTAAACTGCTTGGTACACGACGCCAGTCGGAAGTTGGTGTGCGCGTCGATTCTCCGGTACGAACGCAGGTCGGCCACGCCATAACCACGCTCAAATATGACGCGCCCGTTTTGGAGGACGAGCACGGCGGCGCCCGGAGCGCGGGCCGATTCAATCCCCGCGAATATCTGATCGATCTGTTCGGGCCGGAGTGCAATTGCAGCCATGCTCACTTGCGACGCTGCGAGCGACAGCAAGAATGCGAGCCACGGCACGTTTCGAGTGGATCTTAGCACCAGCATCTTCGAGGTCAACCTTCTCCTAACATTATTCGCGGATTCCGGCCACGGCCATCATGCGCCCGGTAACTCCTTTTTCCGCGCGATATGAAAACAGCAGATCGGTGCGGCAGGCCGTGCAAAGCGGCGAGGCGCTGATGCGATTCGCCGCCACTCCGGCCGCGAGCAGCTGCCGGCGGTTGGCCTCAACCAGGTCGAGAAATATCTTTTTGGGCAGGACGCTGTGGCCGGGAGCGCGAGCGGTCAGGAAGAGCAGCGGATATTTCTCACGGACCGGGTCTGATTCCTCGACTTCACGGAATAATTTGCTTCCATATTCGAACTGCGACTCGAACTGGGTTCGGACTTCCGGGCCGACCGCGTAACAGCAACCGTGAACCCCTGGGCCGGTGGCGGCCCTGATATCGCCGGGTGATGTGCCGAACCAGCGATGCATCGCGCCCACGCCCTTCTCGACGATACGTTTCACGGTCCCCCGCCAGCCCGCGTGGAACACGCCGACGGCACGGCGTTTTGCGTCCACCAGGATTACGGGCAGGCAATCGGCAGTCAGAATTCCCAGCAGCATACCGGGGGTCCGGGTGATCAGGCCATCGCCTATGAGCCCCGATTTGGTCGCCGTTGATTTCGGAAGCTCAGAGACGCAATGAATAAGGTCAGAGTGAATCTGACGTAGCGTGACCAGTGGCCAGTCGCGGCCCTTGCTGATAGCTCTGAGCTGCCGCAGAAAGTTCGTCCGATTTTGCTCGACCGCAGTGCGGGAATCGTGCTGGGTGAAGCCCAGATTCAGAGTCTTGCCGCCGTAAACCTTGGAAAATCCGCCGGGCCGAGTGCTGAAGCCATGGATGAGCCAGGGAATCGACTTAAGAGAATCAGCCTGCAGAATCTTGACTTGAGCTTTCCGGGCAGTATTGAGCGGCACCGAAACATCTTAGCAACCTCTCCACAGTATGTAATGCGCGACCTGCAACAAATGGCAAGTGTACTGTTAAGATTGAGTTGCCGGTCGGATTCTGTCGAGCGCCTTCCGGGTATAATTCCGCGCGGCGGTTATCACTTGCTAATCTGACATACTTCAGGAGCCCCATACATGCGTGTTCTTATTGTGACGTTTGCATTGTTGTGTACGCTTGTTGCCGGAGCGGTGGCACAGCAGGCGAACTCGTCAAATGACGAGCCCAAGGAAAAGAAGACAAAAACAGAACCGGCGGCCAAGGCTCAGGAGAAAGAGAAAAAGCCGAGTCAGACGGCCGAGAAAGCCACTGAGCCGGGCCCGGCCACCGAAGAGCAGAAGGCGGTTGCCGCCAAACCGGGGACCGACAAGGACAAGGAGGAGTACGACGTCTCCGAAGTTGCGCCCATAGTTACGCACCACCAGGTCATGCTGGACGGCAAACTGCTGAAATACACCGCAACCGCGGGACGCCTCCCCATCAAACGCGGCGACGGCAAGATCGAAGCCGAAATGTTTTTTGTGGCCTACATCTTGGATGGTCAGGACGCGGGCAAGCGTCCGCTGACGTTTGCCTTCAATGGTGGGCCGGGTTCGGCAACAATCTGGCTGCACATGGGCGCGTTGGGCCCGCGGCGAGCGTTGATGCAACCCGATGGTCTCATGCCAGCTGCGCCTTATCACATTGCCGACAATCCATACACGCTGCTCGACAAAAGTGATCTCGTGCTGGTGGATGCAATCTCAACTGGTTTCAGCCGCGCTGCCAACGCGGAGCTGGCAAAGAAATTCCTGGGAGTGAAGGGTGATATCGAAGCGTTCAGCGAATTTATCCGGCTGTACCTAACGCGCTACGAACGCTGGGGTTCTCCGCTATTCCTGCTTGGCGAGAGTTACGGAACCACGCGCGCAGCGGGCATTGCGGGAAATCTTGCCGATCAGGGCATTTCCTTCAACGGCATCACCCTGCTCTCGACCGCGCTCAGCTTTCAGACCCTGGTGGACAGCAAGAGTAACGATCAGCCCTATATCCTGCTGATCCCCACCTTCACCATGATCGCCGGATATCACAAAAAATTGCCTCCGGACCTGGCGCAGGATATGAGCAAAGCGCGGCAGGAGTCGGCGCATTGGGCCTCGACCGAATACACGCAAGCGCTGGCCAAGGGAGACGCGCTGAATGGAGAGGAGCGGCAAAAAGTTATCGATCAGATGGCGCGCTACACCGGCTTGAGTAAAGAAGTAATCGATCAAGCCAACCTGCGCATCGACGTGCCCAAATTCACTCACTACCTATTGCTCGATCAAAAGTTGCGTGTGGGCCGCCTGGACGGGCGTTTCACCGGCTCCGATCCAGATGGGTTGCTGGACACGCCGTTCTATGATCCGAGCGAGTCGGCGATCATGGGCCCATACACCTCGGTGTTCAACAACTACGTACGCACGGAACTCGGCTACAAGACCGACATGCCCTACCAGGTGTTCCCGGCCGACCAGAATTTTTTTGAAAATGCCTGGAACTGGGGATCCGCGAGCAATGGCTTTCCCGACACCGCTACCGCGCTGCGGCAGGCCATCGTGAAAAATCCCTACCTGAAGGTTCTGGTGATGGAGGGCTTCTATGACCTGGCCACTCCGTTTTACGCCGCAGACTACACCATCGATCACCTGAATCTGAGTCCGCAGTACCGTAAAAATATTTCGTTTGCCACCTACGAGGCAGGACACATGGTCTATCTGCCCATTGATGGGTTGAAGAAATTGAAGAGCGACGAGGCGGGATTCATGGATAAGTCGCTCAATTAAGTTGTCATGCTGAGCGGAATGCGGCCGGTCGCTCGCCGGCCACACAGAGTCGAAGCATCCCTAGAATCTTACCGAACTCGCTTGGGACAGCAGCAAAGCCCCTCAGGGGAAAAGTCTATGAAGCAAGTAGGGGTCCTTCGACTCCGTAGCTGCTTCGCAAAGCGAAGCAGCCCCTCCGCTCAGGATGGCAGGGGTTCGCGCTTGTGCCAGGCCGTCGCCTGCTCATACGCGTTAGCCAACTGCAAAACCTTTGCTTCCCCCCAGTGCGGTCCGATGATCTGCAGGCCAATGGGCAGGCCTGCAGGGGTGAATCCGCACGGGATCGAAATCGCAGGCAATCCCCAGACGTTGATTGGGCGTGTGTTTCGCAGCAGCTCGAGTTCCCGAGGACGCAGAAGATCGGGATTCTGCTTCAGCTCTGCGATCGGGGGCGCGGGAATCGGCGTGGCCGGGGTCACGAACAGATCCACATCGGCGAATATCGCCGCGATATCGCGGCGCGCGCTTTCAAGTTCGCGGCGCGATTCGAGCAAGGCTTCTTGGGTGACCTTCTCTCCCGTAAGAATCCTGCGCACGGTTTCCGGCTGGTAGTGCTCTGGGCTTCGAGCGACGGACTCCGCGTGGAACTTGTAAGATTCGGCGCTTTGCAGGGTCCGGCCGATCGGGACGTGCAGTTCCAGCTCGCGAAGTTCCGCCCCAATTGTCGCCAAGCCTGAGAGAGCATGACTCATCGCGGACGCGACGTCAGCGTCGAGGTCCTCGAAGAAAAACTTCCTCGGAACCCCGATTCGGAAGGGCTTCAGGTCTTTCTCCAGCGCCGCAACATAGTCTTCGACTGGGACATCAGCGCTGGCTTTGTCTTTCGCATCGAAGCCCGCGATGGCCTGCAAGATGATCGCAGTGTCTGCTACCGTGCGGGCGATCGGCCCCACATGATCGAGGGAGATCGAAAGCGGGATTACGCCCCGGGCGCTAACCCGCCCATATGTCGGCTTCAGGCCAACCACGCCGCACAGCGCCGCAGGCTCTCGAATCGAGCCTGCTGTGTCGGTGCCGACCGCGCCGTAGCACAATCCCCCGGCGACTGAAGTGGCTGAACCTCCGGAAGAGCCGCCGGCAATGTGTTCCACATTCCAGGCGTTTCGCACCTCGCCGAAATAACTCACGAGCGAACTGCCACCGTAGGCAAACTCGTGCAGATTTTGCTTTCCGAGCAGGATGGCACCGGCGGCTTTCAAGCGGCGGACAACTTCGGCATCTTCTGCAGGGATTCGATCTCTGAAGAGGGAGCTGCCGGCGGTAGTACGGACGCCGGCGGTGTCGATCAGATCCTTGAGAGCGAGGGGAATGCCATGCAGGGGGCCGCGCCAGTCACCTCGTTGAATCTCGGCTTCGGCCTGGCGTGCCTGCGCCCGGGCGGACTCCGCAGTCACGGTAATGAAAGCGTTAAGCCGCGGATTCAGTTTCTCGATGCGCGCCAGACAGTCTTCGGTAAGGGCGACGGGCGAGAGGGCACCTTGGCGGAGCAAATCGCCGATTTGCCGGATGGATTGCTGCAAGTCGTTTGTCCTCACTGGGGGAACATTATCGTCTAGATCCTGCGGCACGCACTACGTGGCTGTGTGGGGCGGACACTCTTGTCCGCCGCTTTTGACTTAATCTGAATTGCCCAACTTCTTTGCCACCGTGGGCGATCCCACCGAACAATGCGATCCGCAGACCACAGGCAAAAGCGGCGGACAAGAGTGTCCGCCCCACACAGGCCTATGCCAGGCTCCGAAAGACTTATAATCATTTGTTTATTGATCATTCCACTTCCGGCGGAGGTCTGAGATAGCGCCATGGCTGAGATGACTGCGACTCCCGTCAGCACGCAAGGTTTTTTTGTCGATGGCAAGTGGTGGGAGGAAGGCGACCTGGTTGAGGTCCGCGCGCCCTATGACGGAAGCGTGATTGGCTCTGTCTTCCAGGGCAGACGGGAACACGTGGAGGCCGCGATCGCGGCCGCCGTGAAAGCTTTCGGCACCACCCGCCGGCTGCCCGCTTTCGAGCGCCAGCGCGTGCTTCGTCGCGTGTCGGAGAGCATCTCCGAGCGTAAACAGGAGTTTGCCAGAACCATGGCCCAGGAGTCGGGCAAGCCGATCAAGGCTGCCCGCACCGAGGTCGAGCGTACCATCTTCACTTTCAACGTGGCCGCTGAGGAAAGCACCCGGATTTACGGTGAGTACCTTCCCCTGGACTGGCAGGAGTTCACCGCCGGGCGCTGGGGTATCGTGCGCCGTTTCCCGCTGGGGCCGATTGCGGGAATCACTCCGTTTAATTTTCCTTTGAATCTGGTGGCTCACAAGGTAGCACCCGCGATTGCCGCCGGCTGTCCCCTGGTCTTGAAGCCTGCCCCCCAGACTCCATTTACTGCGATGCTCCTGGCGGAGGCGGTCCAACAGGCAGGATGGCCGGATGGCGGCCTCAATGTACTGCCTTTGTCGAATGAAGACGCCGGATTGCTGGTGACGGACGAGCGCATCAAGCTGATCAGCTTCACCGGGAGCGCAACCGTGGGCTGGCAGATCAAGAAGAACTGCGGCAAGAAGAAAGTTGTGCTGGAACTCGGGGGGAACGCCGGGGTAATCGTGCATAGCGATGCCGATCTAACTTACGCCGCCGACCGTTGTGTGGTGGGAGGATTTTCCTATGCCGGGCAGACTTGCATCTCGGTACAGCGCATCCTGGTGGAGCGCTCAGTCTGCGGAAAGTTCACCGACCTGCTCCTGGAAGGCGTCAAAAAACTGACGGCTGGCGACCCACTCGATGATTCCACCGATCTGGGACCGCTGATTCGGGAAAGCGACGCGGTCCGCGCCAGCGACTGGATTCAGGAAGCGGTTCGTAGCGGAGCGCGGGTACTGTGCGGCGGCCAGCGCCGCGGTCCTGTGCTGGAACCGACAGTCTTGACCGGAACGCGTCCCGAAATGAAGGTGAACTGCCAGGAGATATTCGCTCCGGTCGTGACGGTTGAGCCCTACGACGATTTCGACCAGGCTCTGCGCCAAATTAACAATTCTCCCTACGGCCTGCAGGCCGGACTCTTCACCCGCGACGCCAAGCTGATATTCAACGCCTACGAAGAATTAGAGGTGGGCGGACTGGTGGCCGGCGATGTGCCTGCGTTTCGTATCGACCACATGCCCTATGGCGGGATCAAGGATTCCGGGTTGGGACGCGAAGGCTTGCGCTACGCCATCGAGGAAATGACCGAACCCAAACTGCTGGTGATGAACCTGAAGTAGGGAAGGGAGAGGTTATTTCGCGCTCCGTCGGCCGTCACGTCGACCGCAGAATTAATTGGTAGAGTTTTGATGTTGCACCACGCCCGTGCGTTCACAATATCCCGGCTGCTATAATCCAGAGTTTTCTTGCTGGTTACGATTGCGGTCTGGGACCGCTTTAGCCCAACGCTGCACAAACCGGGCGCCTGAGATTTTGGCTCCGCCGCACCACGTTCTCTTTCGATGCAGATTTTTCATCGCAGCACGAATACACTTTCGCGGGCGACCATCTATGGCGCCGTGTTTGTGGTGGCCGCATTATTCTTGGCTGCGGCCGAAATTCAGAGGTCCCCCTACGTGACCTATGCGGGCGTGCGCCGCCCCCAACCGGTTCCTTTCAGTCACCAGCACCACGTGGCTGGCCTGGGAATCGATTGTCGCTACTGTCATACCTCGGTTGAAACCTCCAGTTTCGCCGGCATTCCGCCCACCAAGACCTGCATGAACTGTCATGCTCAGATTTGGACCAACGCGGCGCTGCTGGAGCCGGTCCGCGAGAGCTATAAGAGCGGCAAGTCGCTGGTTTGGACGCGGGTGAATGATCTCCCCGATTTTGCCTATTTCAATCACAGCATTCATGTCAACAAGGGCGTAGGTTGCAATACCTGCCACGGCCCTGTGGACCGGATGCCGTTGATGTATAGCTACGCTTCGCTGCAGATGGAGTGGTGCCTTGACTGCCATCGCGCTCCCGAAAAATACCTCCGGCCCCGCGATCAGGTCTTCAACATGCGCTATGAGGAGCCATCGGGAAGCAAGCCGGTGGAAGTGGATGGCAAGGAATATACGGACCAGCTTTCGCTAGGGACTGACCTTGTGAAGAAGTACAGGTTGCGCACGGTAACCGATATCACAAGTTGTTCGACGTGCCACCGTTAGACCGTGTGCCTTTTGGCCGGAGGATCGTGAGGGTATCAGATTTTGGTGGAGCGGAGGCTGGCACAAAGGGTGGAGCAGCGCTTCAGCGCTGCACTTAGGGCTTTTCTGCGGTGGCGGCTTCAAGCCGCTGAGGTCCGTACCTCAGGGACTAAAGCCCGTCGAACGGTGGGAGCAGTATGCAGGCCTGAAGGCCTGCTCCACCCGTATTTGACAGAGCCTGACTGGCTGTACACAGTCTGACTATCTATGACGATTGAAAAAGAAAGCCCACGGCGCGAAGACGTTTGCCCCACCAAGAAGGGCAAACTGGATCTGGACGCTGCCCGCGACCGGATTGCAGGGACCAACGGACCGGAATACTGGCGCAGTCTTGAAGAGCTGGCGGGCAGTCCAGACTTCCAGGAGATGCTGCACCGCGAGTTTCCCAAAGGCGCGTCGGAGTGGCTGGATGCGGTTTCGCGGCGTGGGTTTTTGAAGCTGATGGGCGCGTCGCTGGCCATGGCGGGGATGACGGCCTGCACCAAACAGCCGCTGGAACCGATCGTTCCTTACGTGAGACAGCCCGAGGAGGTCGTTCCCGGGCGGCCACTATTCTTCGCCACCGCTTTCACACTCGGCGGATATGCCAGCCCGATCCTCGTCGAGAGTCATCTTTATCGTCCCACCAAGATTGAGGGCAATGACCGGCATCCGGCGAGTCTGGGTGGGACAGATATTTTCTCCCAGGCTTCGATCCTGGGCATGTACGACCCCGATCGTTCGCAAACGCTCACCTACCTCGGGGAGGTTCGCGCCTGGGGATCGCTGGTCGAGGCCATGCGCGCGCCGCTCAATATCCAGAAGAGCTTGCAGGGAGCGGGCATCCGCATCTTAACGCCGACCGTCTCCTCGCCCACGCTCGCTGATCAGCTGCGTTCTCTGCTCAAGGTTTATCCGCAGGCAAAATGGCATGTGTATGAGCCGGTAAATCGCGACAACGTGTTCGAAGGTGCCAAGATGGCCTTCGGGCAGCCGGTGGAGACGCAATACAAACTGGAAAATGCGGACATAATTCTCTCGCTTGACGCCGATTTCCTCTACGCCGGATTCACCGGCTTCGCGCGTTATGCGCGAGACTTTGCCAAGCGGCGCAATCCCGATTCCGGCAACATGAGCCGGTTTTACGCAGTCGAGAGCACGCCGAGTTCGACGGGCGCCAAGGCCGATCACAGGTTGCCGTTGCGTGCTTCGGAGATTGAAACGTTTGCCAGAGCCCTGGCGTCAGGACTTGGCAGTAGTAGTACCGGCGGAGGTAGCAACGCTGGTGGAGAGCCAGAAAAGCTCGTTGCGTCAGTCGTGAAAGAGTTGCAGAACCATCGTGGTTCAAGCGTGGTGATCCCGGGCGATCATCAGCCGCCCGCTGTCCACGCCTTGGCCCATGCCATCAACCAGGCCTTGGGCAATGTTGGCAGGACGGTCGTCTACACCGACCCCATAGACGCCAACCCGGTGAATCAAAGCGCCTCGCTGAAGGACCTGGTTGCCGACATGCGCGACGGCAAGGTGGACATCCTGATCATCGTGGGCGGAAATCCCGCCTACGATGCCCCCGCCGATCTTGGTTTCGCCGACGCACTCAAGAGCGCGAACATCCCGCTGCGCCTGCACCTCGGCCTCTATCAGAACGAAACCGCCGAACTCTGCCAGTGGCACATCAACGAGGCGCACTACCTCGAATCGTGGGGCGATGTCCGCGCCTATGACGGCACGGTCAGCATTGTGCAACCGCTGATCGCGCCACTGTACGACGGCAAGAGCGCGTATGAGTTGGTGGCGATGCTGTCCGGGCAGCCGCAGATGAGCGGCCACGATATCGTGCAGGCTTACTGGAAAACGCAGCACGTGGGCGCGGACTTTGATGTGTTCTGGCGAAAGTCGCTGCATGATGGCTGGATTGAAGGCACTGCATTGGCGCCAAAGCAGCTTCAGTCCACCTTCGATTGGCGACCTTCCCCAGGACGGCCGATGGGAGGTCGGGAGGTCGGTACACTGATGCGGCTTGTTAACGACAAAGCCCTCGAGATCAATTTCCGCCGCGATCCGTCGGTGTACGACGGCCAATTCTCCAACAACGGCTGGCTGCAGGAACTGCCGAAGCCCATGAACAAGCTCACATGGGACAACCCGGTCCTAGTGAGCCCCGCCATGGCTGAGCGCTTGGGGCTCAAGACCGAAGACATGGTCGAGCTTGAACTCAATGGGAAGAAAGTCGCGGCACCCGTCTGGATCCAGGTGGGCCATCCCGACAATTCGGTCACGGTATTTTTGGGCTACGGACGCCGCCGCGCTGGCCGGGTCGGCACAGGCGCGGGCTTCGACATGTACCAGCTCCGCTTTAGTGCAACGCCATGGTTCACCACCGGTGTAACGATCCGCAAGGCTGGGGGCACTTACAAGCTGGCCTCCACCCAGGGCTACCAGACCATGGACACGCCCACCGGCACGCGCCCGCTGGTGCGCACGGCGACTCTGGAGGAGTACCGCAAGGAACCGGACTTCGCCAAGGAAGAGCAACCGCCCGCGGAGCTGACTTTGTACAAGCCCTATCCTTATGCCAGCGAGCCTTACGCATGGGGTATGACCATCGACATGAATGCCTGCGTGGGCTGTAATAACTGTATTGTCGCCTGCCAGTCGGAAAACAATGTCCCGGTTGTGGGCAAAGAGCAGACGGTTCTGGGCCGGCACATGCACTGGCTTCGCGTGGACTCCTATTACCAAGGCGACCGCGCCAATCCCAAGGCTTACTTCCAGCCGGTGCCGTGCATGCAGTGCGAGAACGCGCCCTGTGAAGTTGTTTGTCCGGTGGGCGCGACCGTCCACAGCAGCGAAGGCCTGAATGACATGGTCTACAACCGCTGCGTGGGCACGCGCTACTGCTCCGACAATTGTCCCTACAAAGTTCGGCGCTTCAATTTCCTGCTGTTCCAGGACTGGGAGACGCCGCAGCTCAAGATGATGCGTAACCCGGATGTGAGCGTGCGCAGCCGCGGTGTAATGGAAAAATGCACTTACTGCGTACAGCGTATCAACCAGCACCGGATTGATTCCGAACGCGAAGACCGCAAGATTCAGGATGGCGAGCTGCAAACGGCTTGCCAGCAGTCGTGTCCGGCAGACGCCATTGTTTTTGGCAACATCAACGATCCCAATAGCCGGGTCTCAAGATTGAAAGCCCAGGCGAGGAACTACAGTCTTCTCGCGGACCTGAATACGCGCCCCCGGACGACGTACTTGGCCGATGTTCGAAATCCAAACCCGGAACTGCAAGCGGCGAAAGATTCGCACGGGGAACACAGCCGATGATGGACAAGCAACTCCAAAACGCGCGCGCGCCGGTAATCGAACCCGGCCATACCTTTGGCACGGTCACGGACAAGATCAGCTCGATTGTGCTGACTCGTCCCACGTCCAACGCGTGGTTCGTCGGTTTTGGCGTCATGTTCCTGCTCACCATGATGCTGTTGTTTGCCATTGCCTACCTGTTTGTCAAAGGCATCGGCATCTGGGGCGTGAACATTCCCATTGGATGGGGATTTGCCATCGTCAACTTTGTATGGTGGATCGGAATCGGGCACGCGGGCACGCTGATCTCAGCCATCCTGCTGCTGCTGCGGCAATCCTGGCGCAACTCGATCAACCGCTTTGCCGAGGCCATGACCCTGTTTGCCGTCGCCAGCGCAGGAACTTTTCCCCTGATCCACGTGGGACGGCCGTGGCTTGCCTACTGGCTCTTTCCCTACCCCAACACCATGAAGGTCTGGCCACAATTCCGAAGCCCGCTGGTGTGGGATGTATTTGCGGTCTCGACCTATGCCACCATCTCGGCGTTGTTCTGGTTCATCGGACTGATTCCTGATCTCGCCACCTTGCGCGATCGTTCCGAGGAACGCTGGAAGAAGATCACCTACGGCATGCTGGCCATGGGATGGCGCGGTTCGGCGCGGCACTGGCACCGCTACGAAACCGCTTACCTGCTGCTCGCAGGCCTCGCCACGCCGCTGGTGCTCTCTGTCCACACTGTCGTCAGTTTTGATTTTGCCGTGGGCATCGTGCCCGGCTGGCACACCACCATCTTTCCGCCTTACTTTGTCGCTGGCGCGATTTACTCCGGCTTCGCCATGGTGCTGATGCTGGCCATACCTATCCGCAAGTTTTACAACCTGGAGGATTTCATCACCAAACGCCACCTGCAGAACTCGGCGAAAGTGATGCTGGCCACCGGGCTGATTGTTGGTTATGGGTACGTCGTTGAAGCCTTCATGGGATGGTATGGCGGAAACCGCTACGACGCTTTTCTGCTCTGGAACCGTCTGCACGGGCCCTATTCGTTTTTCTACTACCTGCTGCTGCTCTGCAACATCGTGATTCCCCAGGTGTTGTGGATTCCCAAGCTTCGCACCAGCCCGGTCTGGCTCTTCCTGATTTCGGGCGTGGTCCTGGTGGGCATGTGGATGGAGCGGTTTATCATCGTGGTGGTCAGCCTGCACCGCGATTTCCTGACTTCTTCCTGGGGCATGTATTACCCCACCCGCTGGGACTGGATGACCTACATAGGAACCATCGGCCTGTTCCTTTCCGCCATGTTCCTGTTCGTGCGCATCCTGCCCATGATTTCAATTTTTGAAATGCGGACGCTGCTGCCCGAAGCGGAGGTCAAGGAATGAAGCGCACCAAAGGCTACGGCTTAATGGCGGAGTTTGATTCCGTTAACGCCCTGCTCGATGCGGCGAATCGTACGCGGGAAGCGGGTTACAAACGGATCGACGCCTATAGTCCGTTTCCGGTGGAAGGCCTGGCGGAAGCCATTGGCTTTCATCACGACGAGGTTCCTCTGGTGGTGCTGATCGGCGGTTTGATCGGAGGCCTGACCGGCTACCTCATGCAGTACTGGATCTCGGTCGTCAGTTACCCGGTGAATGTGGGCGGGAAACCGTATCATTCGTGGCCGGCGTTCATCATCGTGACATTTGAGATGACCATTCTCTTCGCCGGCATCTCAGCCGTGTTCGGCATGCTGGCGCTCAATGGGCTGCCCATGCCCTACCATCCGGTATTCAACGTGCCGCGCTTCGCTTTTGCCACCAAGGACAGATTCTTTCTGATCGTGTTTTCCTCCGATCCCAAATACAACCCCGTGGAGGTTCGCGGTTTCCTGGAACGCCTGCGGCCGCGGTCGATTTCGGAGGTGCCGGATTAATCGGCTTGCCCAACGATTCGGGTTTTGGGTGGAGCAGCGCTTCAGCGCTGCATTCGGCGCTGCCCGTTTTTCAGGGGCTTCAGCCCCCGGGGTCGGGTACTCGACAGGTACCTCAAGGGCTAAAGCCCGAAATCAAAACTCGCTATCTATTGCAGCGCTAAAGCGCTGCTCCACCCCGGTGCTCCTGGCGGCTATGCTAATGCTGGCCGGTTGCCGTCAGGATATGCACGATCAACCTCGCTTCAAACCTTTCGCCGAGAACGATTTCTACACCGACCTGCGCTCGGCGCGGCCGCCCGTCGCAGGCACGGTGGCGCGCGGCCAGTTGCGCGAAGATACTTATCTTTACACCGGAAAGCTTGGCGACAATCCCGGAGACTACATGCCATTCCCGATCACCGATGAACTGCTGGCGCGGGGACAGCAGCGCTACAACATCTATTGCGCTCCCTGTCATTCGCGGGTGGGTGATGGCAACGGCGTGATCCCTTCGCGCGGTTTCCCGCGCAAGCCGCCTTCGTTTCACATCGATCGATTGCGGAAAGCGCCCTTGGGGTATTTGTTTGACGTCATCACCAACGGTTTCGGCAGCATGCCCGACTATTCCTCCCAGATCCAGCCCCGGGATCGCTGGGCCATCGTGGCTTATACCCGCACTTTGCAATTGAGCCAGGACGCAACTACTGCGGATGTGCCGGCAGGACAGAAAGTTCCCTCCAAGCCGCCCCAGTTTCGGGAACTCGGTTCGGGCGCAACCCTACCGGTTCGCGAAGCAAAGCCGTCGGGTGGGCCGAAATGAGCCCAGGGCACGGATTGGACTTGATGGGGCCTCCAGTGGTCAAAACCATTCAGCGGCGTTCGTTGCTGGTGGGGTTGAGTTTCGGAGTCATTGCGGCGGTGGGTGCATGGGCTCGACCGGACCAGTTCTTCCGCGCTTACCTCATCGGTTTCATGGCGTGGCTGGGAGTGACTTTGGGATCGATGGCGATTCTCATGCTGCGGCATTTGACCAAGGGCGCCTGGGGTATGGTGATTCGCAGAATCCTGGGCGCGGCCATGCGTTGTTCACCGCTGATGGCGGTGTTATTCGTGCCGCTTCTGTTCGGGCTCCCCAAACTTTATCTCTGGGCGCGCCCGCTTGATTCCATCGCGGACAACCATTTGCGTGAGCACTTGCAGGAGATCACCAAGTCCTACCTTTCGGTGAACGGGTTTATCGTCCGCGCCATCATCTACTTTGCCATCTGGAACCTGCTCTCTTTTCTCCTGACTAAGTGGTCGGCGGAACAGGACCGCCCTCCGATGCGTGATAACAGCTCGCGCTTCAAGGCGCTCAGCGGGCCGGGGCTGATTCTCTACGGATTCACCATCACTTTTGCCGCCATCGATTGGGTGATGTCCATTGACCCGAGCTGGATCTCCACTATTTTTGGCCTGTCGTTCCTGATCGGGCAGGTACTTTCGGCGCTGTGTTTCGCTGTGGTGGTGGAGCGGATTTTGTTCCGCTATAGACCCATGTCGGAGTTGTTGAAGCCGGAGCAGGTGCACGATCACGGAAAATTTATGCTGGCCTTCATCATGGTGTGGGCCTACTTCTCATTTTCGCAGTGGCTCATTATCTGGGCCGGCAATTTGCCCGAAGAGATTACCTGGTACATGCGGCGCCTGAACGGCGGCTGGGGATATGTGGGTTTGCTCCTGGTCCTGTTCCACTTCGCCGTGCCATTCGTCTTGTTGATTTCGCGTTCCTTCAAACGCAACATCACACGGCTAGTCTGGCTGGCGGTGTGGTTGTTGTTGATGCGCTATGTGGACCTGTTCTGGGTCATCGAGCCAAATTTTTCAGTGACTTTTAACCTGACCTGGCTGGACCTGGCAGTTCCAATCGCGATGGGCGGCTTGTGGTTGGCGTACTTCTTCCGCAATTTGAGTGCGATGCCGCTGGTTCCTGCCTACGACGTTTTTGCGGTAGAAGTACTGGAACCTGCGCATGAGCATAAGTTATGAGTGACGACGCCCATATCGACGGACACAACCAAGAAATGGATTTCGAGCGCGAAGATCTTGCGCCCAAGCCGATCCTGATTTTCCTGGTCGCGCTGGCGGTTGGCTGCGTGCTGGTGTATTTCATTCTGAGGGGCATGTACAGCTATCTTGACTCCTACGAAAACCATCACCAGCCGGTTCAAAACCCGCTGGTACAGCAGACCACGGCGGAGACGCGGAGCGTGTCTCCGGGCGACATCGCGAAATTTCCTCAGCCCCATCTCGAAACCGATGAGCGGCGCGAGATCAAAGACTTTCGCGAGCAGGAAGAACAGACTCTGAACAGCTACGGTTGGGTGGACCAGCAAGCCGGCGTGGTGCGAATTCCTATTGACCGCGCTATGCAACTGATGGTGCAACGGGGGCTTCCCGTGCGAGCGCAGGCCGAAACAGTGCCGTCGTCGAATGTGAAGACGGCGAAAGAAGTAGCGCGGAGGCCGGATACGGGTGGTGCACCAGCGAGGCGGAAATGACTTGGGGCGGGGGGCAGTGCATTGGATTTTGGGTGGAGCAGCGCTTTAGCGCTGTATCGAAGCTCGGGCCAGCGGCGGCTTTAGCCGCTGAGGTCTCCACGGGCTAAAACCCTCCGGGAGCGGCCCTTGTTGCGTCCTGAAGGCCTGCTCCACCCGGGATTGCAGACGTACCTTGAGAGAATAAGCATTGCCAGACATAACTAACAACTCGAAACGAATTCTGGCGACCTCATTCGCCGTGATGGTCATGACCCTGTCTTCCTTCGGCCAGGGCATGACCCAGGGCATGATGTCGCCGCCGGCTAACGTGCGTCCGCCGGGGTTGAAGAACGTCGGCATCGAGCAACATCTGGACGAGCAAATTCCACCGGACCTTACCTTTCGCGATGAGACCGGCAAGCCTGTCCGCCTGGGAGATTTCTTCGGCAAGAAGCCGTTGATCCTCAATCTGGTTTATTACCAGTGCCCGATGCTTTGCGGTGAGGTTTTGAGCGGACTGGAGAGCGCATTGCGAGTGTTGAAATTCGACGTCGGAAAAGAGTTCGACGTTCTGACCGTGAGCTTCGATCCGCGCGAAACGCCGGACATGGCAACAAAGAAAAAAGCCGAGTTCCTGAAGCGCTACGGACGCCCCGGCGCCGTCGATGGCTGGCACTTTCTGACCGGTCCGCAGGATTCGATCGACGCGCTAACCAAGGCCGCCGGTTTCCAATATCAGTACGACCCCAAGACCGGCCAGTTCGCCCACTCCACCGCTATCATGGTGCTGACCCCGGCGGGAAAGATCGCACAATACTACTACGGCGTCGAATACGCCCCCAAGGATTTGCGGCTGGGGCTGATCCAGGCCTCGGAAAACAAGATTGGCAACCTGTCCGATCAGGTATTGCTGTACTGCTATCACTACGATCCGACCACGGGCAAATACGGAGCCATCATAGCGCGTGTCCTGCAACTTTCCGGACTCGCAACCATACTGCTCCTCGGAGTATTGATGACGGTTCTGATCCGTTATGGGCGAGGGCCAGAGGGGCACGCAGCAAGCTGACCACCGGCGACTGAAAGACTGACGACTGACTATGTTCGACACTTTTCCACTTTGGCCCGCACGAGCCTCCAGCATGGCTGGGAGCGTAGACGCGCTCTTTGTCTTTCTGGTCGCCTTGTCGGCGCTGATGAGCCTGGCCATTTTCACCATGATCGTGGTGTTCGCCATCCGGTACCGCCAGCGCCGGGGAGTCGCAGCGGAACAGATTGAGGGCTCAACCGCGCTCGAAATTACCTGGTCGGTGATCCCGCTGTTTGTTTTCATTGTGATCTTTGTCTGGGGTGCGGTCCTCTACTTCAAGGAGCGCACCCCGCCCCGGGGAGCGACCGAAGTTTACGTTGTAGCCAAGCAGTGGATGTGGAAGCTGCAGCACGAAGAAGGCCAGCGGGAGATCAACGAACTGCACGTGCCCGTGGGCCGCGACGTGAAGATGATTCTGACTTCGCAGGACGTGATCCATAGCTTTTATGTACCGGCATTCCGCATCAAGCAGGATGTTCTCCCCGGCCGCTATACCACCGCCTGGTTTCATCCCACCAAGGCGGGGACGTATCACCTGTTCTGCGCCGAATATTGCGGTACGCAGCACTCCGGAATGATTGGCCAAGTCGTAGTGCTGGAGCCGTCGCAATATCAGGCCTGGCTCAGCGGAGGTGGCATCTCCGGGTCGATGGCCTCGAGCGGGCAGAATATTTTTCTGCAACTCGGCTGCGCCACCTGTCACCGTTCGGATACGCAGGGCCGCGGTCCCAATCTGGTCGGGCTGTTCGGCAAACCGGTGCAATTGGAAGACGGGCGGGTGGTCACGGCCGATGAAAATTACATTCGCGAATCCATTTTGACCCCGGGCGCGAAAATCGTGAGCGGATTCAAGCCCATTATGCCGGTGTTTCAGGGACTGGTGAGTGAAGAGCAACTAAACGCGCTCGTGGCATATGTGAAGTCACTAAGCCAGAGCCCATCGGGAACGGCCAGCGGTCCGGCGATAGTTCCGGCCGGCGCGAAACCGCAGGAACAGAAGGTGCAATAGCAATGGCCACGGCAGCAATCACCGCGGAACGCGAGAACTACCTCAACCAGGAATACGGCATCAAGTCCTGGCTGCTTACCATCGATCACAAACGCATCGCCCTGCTCTACCTGCTGTCCATTACTTTCTTCTTCTTCATCGGAGGATTTTTCGCGCTGCTCATCCGGCTCGAACTGCTGACCCCGGCGGGCGACTTGGTCCAGGCCGACACTTACAACAAGCTCTTCACCATGCACGGCCAGGTCATGGTGTTCTTCTTCCTGATTCCTTCCATCCCGGCGGTGTTGGGTAATTTCCTGGTACCACTGATGATCGGCGCCAAAGATCTGGCCTTCCCGCGTGTCAACCTCCTGAGCTGGTATCTCTACATCATCGCCGGAATCATGATGCTCCACTGCATGCTCACCGGCGGGGTGGACACAGGCTGGACCTTTTACACGCCCTTCAGCACGGCCTTCAGCAATACCAAGGTGATCGAGGCCGGCCTGGCCATCTTCGTCTCCGGATTCTCGTCCATCCTGACTGGTTTGAATTTCGTAGTCACGATTCACCGTATGCGGGCTCCGGGCATGACCTGGAATCGTCTGCCGCTGTTCATCTGGGCGCACTACGCCACCAGCATCATTCAGTTGCTGGGGACCCCAGTAATCGCGGTGACGCTGGTGCTGGTGGTGCTGGAACGCGCGCTTCACCTGGGCATCTTCGATCCCACGCGAGGCGGCGACCCGCTACTGTTTCAGCACCTCTTCTGGTTTTATTCCCATCCCGCCGTCTACATCATGATTCTGCCTTCGATGGGGGTGGTCACCGAAATTGTGCCGTGCTTCTGCCGCAAGCGCATTTTCGGCTATAAGTTCGTGGCGATGTCGAGCATAGGAATTGCGGTGCTGGGCTTCCTGGTCTGGGCGCACCACATGTTCGTGGCCGGGATTTCGCTCTACGCGGCCTTGATTTTCTCCGCCCTCAGCTACCTGGTCGCCGTCCCTTCGGCCATCAAGGTCTTCAACTGGACTGCGACCATGTACAAGGGCTCGATTACATTTTCCACTCCCATGCTGTACGCCTTCGGCTTTATCGGGCTGTTTCTCATGGGCGGTCTCACCGGCTTGTTCCTGGCCGCGTTGGGGATTGACGTTCACGTGACCGACACCTATTTCGTCGTCGCCCACTTTCACTACATCATGGTGGGTGGCGCGGTCATGGGATACCTTGGCGGCACGCATTTCTGGTGGCCAAAAATTTCCGGGCGAATGTATCCCGAGTCACTGGGCCGGTTTTCCGCACTCATCGTGTTCTTGGGATTCAACCTGACGTTTTTCCCGCAGTTTATCCTGGGCTACCTGGGGATGCCGCGCCGCTACTGGCAGTATCCTCCGGAATTCCAGGTCTTGAACGTACTCTCCACCGCCGGGTCTACCATTCTTGCGGTCGGATATCTTCTCCCGATGGTGTATTTCCTGTGGTCCATGCGCTGCGGAAAAGTTGCCCCGGCCAATCCCTGGGGTGCATCCGGGCTGGAGTGGAAGACCACTTCGCCGCCCCCGACATTTAATTTTGACCAACCCCCGGTGGTTGACTGGGAAGCTTACGATTACGAGAACATTCCCGCTCCTCAGGAGGCGCGCGTTGCCGGATAGTCCGATCGCCGTCGCAAATCACAGTCCGGAGTTGAAGCACCACTTTGCCGACATGGAGCAGCAGCGTGACGCTTCCTCTCTGGGCATGTGGCTGTTTCTGGCGACCGAGATCATGTTCTTCGGCGGCATGTTCTGCGCCTATCTCATCTACCGCCTATGGTACTTCCCGGAGTTCGCCGCCGGCAGCAACTCACTCGACATCACGCTGGGCACGGTCAACACCGCGGTGCTGATCTGCAGCAGCTTGACTGTGGTGCTCGCCGTCCGCGCCGCGCAGTTGGGAAAACGGCAGCGACAGGTGATTTATCTGGCGCTTACGCTGGCGCTGGGTCTGGCTTTCCTCGGGGTCAAAGCTGTTGAGTGGACCAGCAAATTCAGGGAGCACCACATCCCAGGGCCGACGTTCCATTTTGAGGGAGCTATTCCCGGCCACCCCGGCCAGCTGGTTGACCAGCAGCACGCGCAGATCTTTTTCTCTCTGTACTTTGCCATGACCGGCATGCACGCGCTGCACATGGTCATCGGAGTGGGAATTTTCAGCTATCTGCTGTACTACGCGTGGAAAGGGCGTTACACGCCGGAATATCACACGCCCCTGGAAAATTCCGGCCTATACTGGCACTTTGTGGACATCGTCTGGATTTACCTGTTTCCCTTGCTGTATTTGATTGACCGCAAAAGGTGACCACCGGGTACTGCTATGTCTGAACACGTCGTGGCTGTGAAAACTAACGTTGCGGTCTGGGTGGCGCTGCTGGTGTTGACCGGCGTAACTACCAGCGTCGCCTTCATTGACCTGGGACCGCTGAATACCATCGTGGCCCTGGTCATTGCCACCGGCAAGGCGCTGCTGGTGGTGCTGATTTTCATGCATGTGAAATATACCAGTGACAGGCTGGTCATCGTGGTGGTGATTTCCGCCGTCTTCTTCCTCCTGCTGCTGCTGGGTTTGAGCCTGGCGGACTACTCGACCCGGCTGCTCTAGGAACTAGAACGATTTCCATTCCGTCCTTTACGTTGCCTTGGCGCAAAGGCAACGTGGAGAACGCAAAGAAGAGCGAGGCAGTGGGCGGTTCACTTGCGCTATACTCCGCGGTCAGTGCGAAAATAGTGGACGCGAGGCGAACTTTATGGCGTTCTGCAATTCTTGTGGCGCAACCCTGGACGGCGGAGCAAAATTTTGCACCAAATGTGGCGCTACCCAACCGGTGGGCAGGGCATCGTCAGCCACACCTGCAGCGGCTCCTGTTGCGACGGTGGCCGCGGCCCCGAAAAGCAGTAACGCTCTCAAGATCATCCTGATTGTCGTCGCTGTGATTGTCGGCCTCGGGATCCTGGGGATCGCCGCCGTCTCCTTCATCGGTTACCGTATCGCCGGCCATACGCGGGTTCGCAACCAGGACGGCAACGTACGTGTGGAAACGCCGTTCGGCACAGTGCAAAGTACCACCGATCCGGACGAAGCCGCGCGCGACCTGGGCATCGATTTGTACCCGGGAGCGACAATAGTAAAGGGCACCACCTCCAAGATGAACATGGGGAACATGCATACCGCCGCGGCGGATTTTGAGACCAGCGATTCCCCCGGTACAGTCGCCGATTTTTATAAGTCGAAGGTTCCCGGCGCCAGCGTCATCTCTTCGGAAGCCGATCACTACGCCATCATTTCAACTGACAAGAAGAACATGCTCACCATTAACATCGAGCCGAAAGACGGCAAGACCAGTATTCATATCGCCAAAGTCTCCGGCAAATTAGTCAATGGCGGCGATTCCGACAACTAACCACGGCGATGTCCCTTAACTACGTAGAAATCGCCAGCGCTGCCAAGACTTCCGTGGTGGATGCGGCCGGGCTGGAAGGCGCTCTGCGCCGCCAGCTACGCGGCGAAGTCCGTTTCGATTCCGGCAGCCGAGCCCTGTACGCCACAGATGGCTCCAACTATCGTCAGGTCCCCATCGGCGTGGTCCTTCCCCGTGACGTCGATGACGTCGTCGCCACCATATCTCTCGCGCGCGGATATGGGGCGCCAATCTTGTGCCGCGGCAGCGGCACCTCCCTCGCCGGCCAGTGCTGCAATGTCGCCGTGATCCTGGATTTTACGAAGTACATGAACCAGATCCTGGAAATCGATCCGGCGCGGCGCATTGCCCGTGTCCAGCCCGGCGTCGTACTCGACAATCTCCGGAATGCGGCCGAGCGGCATCACCTGACCTTCGGACCCGATCCCGCAAGCCACGACCGCTGCACCCTGGGCGGCATGATCGGCAACAACTCCTGCGGAGTGCACTCGGTGATGGCGGGCAAGACTGACGACAACATCGAAGCCCTCGACATCCTCACTTACGACGGCCTGCGCTTGTCAGTCGGCAAGACCAGCGATGCTGACCTGGAACGGATCATTCGCGAGGGCGGACGGCGAGGCGAAATCTACGCCGGGCTCAAAGGACTAAGGGATAAGTACTCCGACCTTGTTCGCCAGAAGTATCCCAACATTCCCCGGCGTGTTTCCGGATACAACCTGAACTACCTGCTACCTGAAAATAGATTTGACGTAGCCCGTGCGCTGGTCGGGGCCGAGGGCACCTGCGTGACCGTGCTCCAGGCTACTTGTCGTTTGGTAGAGAGTCCTCCGGAGCGAGTTCTGCTCCTGATCGCGTATCCCGACATCTACCAGTGTGCCGACCACGTGCCCGATGTCCTGGCCCACAAGCCGATCGGCCTCGAGGGTGTGGACGACCTGCTGGTCGAATACACCCGGCGCAGAGGCATCAACTCCGAAGGGCTGGCGCTGTTGCCCGAGGGGGGCGGCTGGCTGCTGGCGGAATTCGGCGCGGACACCGTCGCTGCGGCTGAGGCCCAGGCGGCCGGTCTGATGGAGCAGCTTGGCCGAGGCCCAAACCCGCCCCGGATGCGGCTTTTCACCAACCGCCAGCGAATCAGGCGGGTCTGGGAAGTGCGCGAGTCCAGCCTGGGAGTAATTTCCTACGTGCCCGGTGAGCCCCTGACCTGGGAAGGCTGGGAAGACTCCGCCGTGGCTCCGGAAAAGCTCGGCAATTACTTGCGCGACCTGCGCAAGCTGATGAACAGCTTCGGCTACGGCGGCACGCTCTACGGACATTTTGGCCACGGCTGCGTGCACAATCGCACGAACTTCGATTTGGAATCCAAAGAGGGCATCGCCAAGTTTCGCAAGTTCATGGAAGAGGCCGCCGATCTTGTGGTCAGCTATGGCGGATCAATCTCCGGTGAGCACGGCGACGGACAAGCCCGGGCGGAACTTTTGCCGAGAATGTTCGGGCCGGAGTTGCTCCAGGCTTTTCGCGAATTCAAAAACATCTGGGATCCGGCCTGGAAGATGAACCCGGGCAAAGTGGTCGAGCCCTACAAACTGGACGAGAATTTGCGTTTGGGAGCCGGTTACAATCCCTGGCAGCCTGAGACCTACTTCAAGTTTCCCCAGGATCAGGGCAGCCTGGCCCATGCCACCCTGCGCTGCGTGGGCGTTGGAAAGTGCCGCCATGACGCAGGCGGCGTAATGTGTCCGAGCTTCCGTGTCACCCGCGACGAGGAGCATTCCACCCGTGGCCGCGCCCACCTGCTGTGGGAGATGGCTCAGGGAGATGTGATCCGCGGCGGCTGGCGCGACCAGGTTGTGAAAGAGTCTCTGGACCTCTGCCTCTCCTGCAAAGGCTGCAAGAGCGATTGCCCGGTGAGCGTAGATCTGGCCACCTACAAGGCCGAGTTTCTTTCTCACTACCATGAAGGCCGTCTGCGCCCGCGCAGCGACTATGCTTTCGCCAACATTGACATTTGGGCGCGGCTGGCCTCGAAAGTCCCAGGGTTGGCAAACCTCGCCACCCAGTTACCGATTTTGAGAGATATCGCCAAACTGGTGGCGGGCATGGCGCAAGAGCGCAGTGTCCCAGTTCTTGCCCCGCAAACCTTTCGCGCTTGGTTCAAGGGCTGCCAGCCACGAAATCCCGAAGCACCCCTGGTCACGCTCTGGCCGGACACGTTCAACAACTACTTTCTACCCGATACAGCCAAAGCCGCGGTCGAGGTTCTCGAAGCCGCCGGGTTTCGTGTGGTCATCCCTGAGGCGATTCTCTGCTGCGGCCGCCCTCTCTACGACTTCGGCATGCTGGATCGCGCCAAACGCCTGCTGCTAAAGACTTTGGACACGCTCGCCCTGGAGATCGAGGCGCAAATCCCCATCGTCGTGCTGGAACCCAGCTGCGCGGCAGTATTTCGCGATGAACTGATCAATCTCTTCCCCGACGACGAACGGGCGCGGAAGTTATCGCGGCAGACGTTTCTCCTCAGCGAATTTCTCGAGAAGAAAGCGGATCATTTTCAGCTTCCGAGATTACCCGCCAAAGCCCTCATACACGGCCATTGTCACCACAAGTCCATCATGAAAATGACCGATGAGGAGTCGGTGCTGACAAAGATGGGCGTCGACTGGAATGCGCCGGCGCCGGGTTGCTGCGGCATGGCGGGATCGTTCGGCTTCGACGAAGCCAAGTACGGCATATCCCTGGCGATTGGTGAACTGGAGCTGCTGCCCGCAGTGCGTCAGGCCCCGGC
>JACXTT010001903.1_pt1 | contig 34095 bp, 36 predicted proteins | sample 9270951 | NCBI WGS metagenome assembly JACXTT01 (sample SAMN15532306, study PRJNA645909) | rock metagenome | isolation source: weathered quartz diorite | place: Puerto Rico | collected 2017-06-21 | reverse complement strand
CGTGGTCTGCATCCGCCCAGTTCCATCGGCCACAAAGCCGTCGCCTCGAATGTGAGTGATGTTGCGGCGATGGGCGGGGCGGCCACGCATTTCCTGATTTCAGTTGCGGCACCGGGAGACTTGGATTGGTCATGGTTTGAGGGGTTCTTTAACGGTATCGAGAGCGCCTGTCGGCAATTCGACGTCGTGTTGGTGGGAGGCGACTCGGCATCGTCAGAGCACATCTTCGTCGATGTCTCAATGATTGGCCGCGTGCGTTCCGGCCAGGCGGTGCGCCGGTCGGGGGCAAAGGTCGGCGACGCTGTATACGTTACGGGGTCGTTGGGCTCATCGGCGCTTGGGCTCGAACGTCTGAAGGCAGGCGACACGAATGACCCGGCCGTGAAACGTCATCTTTTCCCTGAAGCGCGACACAAGATTGGATTAGCAGTCGCCGAGAAAGCGCACGCGATGATCGATGTGAGTGACGGCCTTTCGACTGATTTAACCCATCTTCTCGAAGAATCGAAGGTCTCTGCCCGCATTCACAAAGATCAACTTCCGATCTGGCCCGGCGCCGAGGATCATCACGCGCTGAACGGCGGCGAAGAGTATGAACTGATGATCGCTGCCCCGGACCTTCCGAAAATGATCGAAGGCATACCGCTAACCCGCATCGGTGAAATCATTGAATCCGCGACTGAGCATCAGGCATTTCTGATCGATGGCGCCTGCGAATCCGTTCTTCATCCCCACGGTTGGCAGCACTTCGCCTAAGAGATCCGAACAATACATCACTACGGGAGCGGAAGTCGAAAATGGTGCGCCGACTCGCACCGTTCAGTTTTAACGCCATCGGGTTACCTGCGGGATCGAAGACATCGATGGGCGTCAGCCGCTTCACCCCAGGGTCTATTGACACACCGTGGCGTTGGCAAAAATACTTAAAGATCATGCCCACCCAACAGTTCGGGTTTCGCTTCGTCTACGCGGCGGCTGTTTTTGTGTTGGCAATCGCGGTTGGTTTCAGTTGGAGCCGTCCACAGCAAGGCACGGCTATTCCCGCCCGCACTCCCACCTCGCAGCAGGCACCATCAGGCCTCAGACGCCGCCAGTCCAAGAGGTGGATCCACCGGAGCGTAGTTCCGTCGAGGCCGTGAATCTCACAGTACGCATTATCGATGGAACGACGGGCCAGGGACTTTCGGGCACCGTGATCGAGTTATCCCGGATCGTCTCGCCGTTGCCTGCGAGAGGTAATGCTGCAAATTCCGGGGATCGGAGAATGTGGACATATAAGAGGACGAGCGATACTCGAGGTGTTGTCCAGTTCTCCAACGTCATGCCGGACCGCTACAGCATGTCGACGCCGCGACTCATGGGGTATGCGGCCTCCAAGCCCACAGACCCCGCCGGACCGCAAGCAACCTCGGGCAGTTATAACTTCACTCCGGGTGCCAAACCCGATCCCGTTCTATTCCGAATGTGGAAAGCCTCCTTCGTGGACGGCGTGATTGAAGACGGTGATGGTAAAGCTGTCGGAGGCGTAACAGTACAAATTCTGGAAGAAGGTTGGACTGGCGGAGTACGCGTTTTATCGCTCGCGCAGTCCGTCCAAACCGACGCGACCGGCAAGTTTGTGTTGGAGACCGTATTGCCCGGCACGTATTACCTACGTGCGATTCCGCCCTCGGGCATCGTTCAACAGCAACTGAAGGCTTCAACAAAACCAAACGTGAAGCCAACCGCATTCGTCGACACGCTATTTCCTCACGCCATTTACTTTGAAAACGCCGCGCCGCTTCGCATCGATGCCGGCGTCAATGCGTTCGGGCTGCGCATCGAGATGCAGCAGTCCCCGTACTACTCGATGTCGGGACGTGTGTTCGGCATCCCGGAGGGCCGGCCTTCCGGCCTGGTACTGATACGCCGTGTCAGCTTCGATTCTCCATTCCCTTTCGTCTGGGCCAGTCCCTATGCAGGTTCGATAAGCGTCTCGTTGGACAAGGACGGTCGTTTCACCGCAGCCAATGTTCCGCCAGGCCCGTACTGGGCCGGCTATACGCCCGCTGGCGATGTTCGTGGCGGCGCTCAATTTGTCATTCAAGACCGGGATATTGCGGACTTCCAATTCGAAGTCACGCGTGGCGCGACATTTTCGGGCAAGCTGGTTTACGAGGACGGAAATGCGGTGAATCCCATTCCTCGAAACCGTATGGGTGTGTTCCTACCGAACATGGGCGTCTATGAGCGAAACCTGTTTGGTTCCGGAGCAAACGGCAATTTCGACGCGGCAGGTCTGCCCGTCGGAACGTGGCGGCTCGAATTCTTAGAGCCACTCGTCATCCGCAGCATCCAAATCGGGGCAAGAATTTTCGATGGAGGACAGTTCGAATTGGAAGCGGATGCGCAACCCGCCGTTATCACGATCAGCCGAGCAGGCGCGGCCATAAGGGGCTCTGTCGAGCTGCACGAACAGGCGAAGCAATTCCCCAGAGGCATGGTCAGTCTCACACCATTCCCTTTCCTCCCCGCCGATTATCCGCAGCGCCAGCTTCTGCAAGGAAACACCTCCTTCGCCTTCGAACACTTGGAAGCCGGACGTTACCGCGTTTGCGCGTGGGTTGAGGAAGGTGCTCAAGTCGGCGCTCTTCTGGGAAATCCGCATCACGAGCAGAGGTTCAACGCGGGTTGTGAGACCGTTGTCCTTTCTCGAGATGAAATCAAGCAGGTTCGACTGAGGCAGATGAGCGCGGTCGATTTCCAATGACTTTAGAAGGACGTAAACGCAGGGTTAGCATTTTCAGTTTGCAGGCAGAACAGCCCGTACCTCCTTCCATCTCTTCGATCCGACCGCCGACTCGAGGGACAACATCAAGCTGTTCCAGATGTGCTCTAAGTTGTCGATTGCATCTTCTCTGATACTTCGCGCCGCTGCGGATCGAGCGGTTTCGAACGCCGCATCGATGGCGGCGCGTTGTTTTGACGATGGAGACGCAATGGCTTCGATAGTCCCGTTGAAGTATTCGCCGCCGCCGCTCATCAGCGAAAGGGCGAGCGCCGCTGCCCGAGGTCCGTGCTCGGGTGGAATAAGGCCGGCGCGGACGTATGGAATCGCCCAGTTGTCGGCGGCGAATACGCCATCGGGATTCGGCACCCAGATCCAGGCATGCAACATTGCAATGCGAGGCATTCCCGCAGCGGTCGCAGGGAGGTGATGTTGCGGAAGGACAGTCTCATCCTGGATCGTGCGGTAATGGTCATGCCACGCTTCCTTCGGCGCCGGCAGGTCGGGTGGCGACTCGCCGGGAAGCAAGGGAAGCGCATACGCAATTCCAGTCAATTGGGCTCTGCCTGCGACCGTTGCATAGGTCAACATCTCAGGATGTTCGGCTTCGATCTTGCCGTCGAAAACTAGATCGAGCCGGATCCAGTGCTCTCCCATTGATGGGAAGTCCTGCCCAATTTGGCGGTAGCCCTCCAAGATCGCGATCGACTGATCCTGATACTTCTCCGTTCCCGATCGGGCGCGTTGAAGGAAAGCTGCGGGGGTGTCTTGCGTCAAGGCGTAGCTCGCCCCGATGCAAAGCAGTATCACACTCGAGTTGAGAACGAAGCCGCTTTTCATGGATTCTCCGCGGCGAGTTCGGTTTGCGCATTTGCGCTAAGCAGTTTTTGGAGCAGCTCCGGCGTCAGCCCTTGTGGAAACCGACTCACAAGGCGCAAGCGCTCCTGGACTTTGGATGAAGGAGTTCTTCTGCTCGAAATGGAATCGCCGATGCCGTCGAATCGCGACGACTTGATCGCTGAATAGGGAACAAAGCGGAACGTGCGCGTTGCCAGAATGATTATTCCCGTGTCACGAACTTCGATCAGCTCCATCGTGTAGTCCGCGCGGCCGGTCGTCACACGTCCGGTCACGCCTGTAGCCGAGTGTGCGGGCGGAAACGACTGGGTACCGATGCGGTGCAGACAAGACTCCAGGCCAAACATCAGGCAAAAACCCACCACTAACAAAGTCGTCCCCACGCTTCTTCGTTGTATTTTCATACGTCACCGCACCGGAACGCGCGCTTCACGAAATTGTTTTTCAAAGGCATCCCGTTTCGCAGTCCATTTGTGAAGCGCAGTGAGCAACGACTCATCTGTCGGCACAAAAGGCCCGGTGGCCGTGGCGGCTTCAATCCACTTTCCGCGGATCCACTCCGTGTAATAGCCCTGAGACGAAAGAAGGAACGTCCGCGATTGGCGCGGTTCAGGCCGTCCAACGTCAAACGTTACATAGAATCGCTGCCCCGGGCTCGTTTGCAGATATCGATCGTCTGGAGCAGTCATGGCGGCTCGAATCTCAATATCCTGGCGGTCGTCTGGCCCCTGGACATGCGAAATCGGGACGACTCGCGGTTCTATTCGCCGAGTTGATCCCGCGATGCCGACATAATCCACCCGCCAATGATCTACGAGGAATGAAAGCCGCAGCCGCAACGACTTTTCCCCGGGGACCACGGGAATTACCGCTGCAACATCGTGCCACGAGATCGGACCGGAGTCCGGAATTCGCGCCACTTCTGTAAACGACCCATCCCGCCAAACGGAAACGTGTAAGCCGGCCCGCTGCTGATGCCACCGGCCGAGTTCGACGGCAGTGGATATCTTTGTAAGATCGTTATTCAGCCAGTCAATTGCGCGCGCGCCGGCGGGTCCGAGCATGACGTCATAGAGTAAGGTGGTGCTCAGAAGGCTGTTGCGCATACGAAACACGACAGTGGTAGAACTTCTTCCCGATTCAACCGGTACATCGAAGTCGATCCAGTCGCTCATGTCTGGCGTGCTGGCGTTAGCGATCGTGCGAATGTCGCTCGAATAGGCTTGGTCGTCGACCGCACTGAGGAAAGGACGGACATCCCGACCCAGCCTATCCTTAATTGTTGTTGGCGTCTGTACGTTCCGAACCGCGACGATTTCACCGGAGATGGTTGGCAGCGCAAACTCGTCTGAGTCGTGACTTGCTTCAAGAAGCTGGAGGTGATTGATGTAATGCGTCTCCATCGCTTCGTTGCGCAATTCGAGCCGCAGCCTACCGTTGACGTCGGGTTGTGCATGCAACCGGTCGATGTCTCGGTCTTCAAACAATGGCGCGATACTGCTGGAAAACAGTTCCGCTTCTTCGGTTTTCCCATCACCAGAATAGACTGTCGGACATGAACCAAAGATTGCTACAGCTAGAATCGCACCGCCAACCACTGTTCCAGCTGTTGCAAGCGTCGAGAGGGCGATCGTTTTCGTTCTATTGGTGCGAGTTTCAAAGCTCTCCATTCCTACCACGCTGTCCAGCGGAATCTCCTTCACCGATTTGACCTGCGTGAGGGTGATGTCACTCATGGAGCCTTCCCCACGAACGGTTCCACCGCGGATGGTGACGCCTTCCAGAAATGTCACCGCAGACCCGTCCTTGAGATGTGCTTTGACAGGACTGTTGACCGTCACAGCGTCCTTAGGGGCAACGGATTTCACTTGAATGCGCTGCGATATCCAGATGCACGCCGCTGTCGAGACAGACAGGAGAGCAAGGAGGGCAGCAAGACGTATTCTCTTCATTCGATGGCCTCATGACGAAGTTAATGACCAAACCACGCCGGCAAAAGCTGCAGTAAGCCATGGCGCATACGTAATCAGCAACACCCGGCAAACATGACCATCGCGATCGGCGTGACGGCGCGAAGGACCTCCGGTACAGGTTTATTGAATCGATACGATGCCAGGAAAAGATTCAACCCAACCGGCGGCGTCAAGTATCGCTCAGTGTCACGAAGACGGGGACACCGAATCCTGAGGCCACAGCGAGAGTGATCAATCCAGGAAGCAGGAACCGTTTCCGGCGCTGCCGGTGGAAAAACGCCGATCAATACTATGAAGGTGCCCAGCGCAACTGCCGCTGCACGTCCGGTACAATTTGGAGAAGCATGACGGATGAGCCGTATCGTGACAATGCCGAAGCCCGCAGGAAGCAACGTTTGAACAACCCACACGGGAATCCCATAGGCAAGGATCTTCGCAGCCACTCGCTCGGCCATCACGAACTGGACGCCCGCAATGCACAACGACGCGCTCACGGCGGCAGCGTTGCGACCGGTGGAGTCATCCCGTTAGGGTTCGAAGGGTAAACTGCTTTACTCGCGTCTGAATTTGTGCACGATTCCGAATCCGAACCTGTAGCTTTTGTCCCATTGGCCTTGCGATCGATTGGGCAGCACATCCAACTGAATTCGTCCTGAGATTGGACCGAAGAGGTGTTTGTCAAAACCCCCGCCGACACCGAGCGCCAGACCTGTTGTGGTCGAAGCGAGTTCAGGGTTCTTGCGAACGGCCCCAGCGAGCAGGTGAACGAAAATGGCATCGTCGCCTCGCGGCAGATCAAGGCGAGGACCAAAGACCAATGCATGAACAGCCAGAGCGGGGACGTACTGCTGAGGACCGGAGCAAACGGTGCTGGCGCAGAAGTGTACGCCGGGTTGATTGACCCAATACCCGTCCTCATGGTGAGCGCTGATATCCCCGAACAGAACAATATAACGGTTGAGATGACCTGCCACGCTCGCGTGCCAACCCGCGAGATAGTCTGGATAAGGTCCTGCTGAAGTTTGCACAGTGAACAATGAAAACCCCCCGGACACTTCTACGGTACGGTTTTCTTCAGCGTGAAGCGGAGCGGCGGAACATACAACGATCGCGATAATGAGCGCGTTGAAGCGGTCCATCCCGGTTCCTCAATTTGAGCTGAGATAAGCCTTGCGAGATCTTACACTGAACGTAGGAATTTCAAGAACGCCTCGGATCGGGAGCGGCATCCAGACGTCAGCCGCGATGCCATAATTCGGGCCTTGGGAGGGGAAGGTACCGAGGCCTATGAACTATTCAAAAGAACTTTTTCGGGGGGGGCGTATTGGGCAGCAGAACGGATATCCACTCCGTTTCACTCCATGCAGATTACAATGACAGAAGAGGAAACTACTTTTTCCATTTTGACATTACAACCCCACACGAGACGTCGCGGAATTCGTGGCACATGGGATTTTCGACGTATTAAAAGGACACGTTGGGAATAATTGCCTCGATCCGGAGCTCATTCAATGAATCGGTTGATTGTCACGTTTACAGTACTTCTAGTGCTAAAACCGGCTTCCCCTGGAGGCCTTGAGAAAATCGGACAGGTTGACCTCCGGCAAATCCTTCACGACAAAGCTTCCATGCTACGAAACGATGAACATCCCGTTCAGACTATTTCGTTTTCCCCAAAGGGGGACCTTATTGCAATTCTCACAGGTGTGCATCCGAAGCAAAAAGGTTTTTGGAGCGACCTAGTCATCGTCGAGGCAACTCATCCGGATCGCGTCATTGGCAGATTTGAAGTTAACAATGCCAGTAGCACTCCTGCCATCCGATGGTCAACCGATTCCAGACGCTTGGTTTTCGATAGAAAGGTGTTTGCGATCGATGGATCTTCTTACTGCGGCAGGGGCGAAGTTGTTGGGCTTCTGGGATCTGATCGATTTCTTTCTCTAACGCCCGCTGAGACCATCACGGTATATGGTGTCCAAGAGCCTGCAATGCGGCTAAGCATTGTCGGCCCCGGTTGTGCCGATGAGGTACGTGTTCCAACTCACGAATTAAATTGGGAGCTTCAGGACGTTTCGTCCGAACGAAATCTTGGATTGTTTGCCCGACTGTACTTCAACAAGAATAAGCCCGGTTTGTTGGGCGTTCGTCAATTTATTGTTGTGCACTTCCCCGAGGGTTCTATCGTACGTTCGTGGGAAGTAGGGTCTGAGGGGCGGTTCATCAACGCGGGGGCCGGAGTGTGTTTTGGCTCCGGTATTGACAACAATGAACCCGTCACTTCTGCGTGCTGGGAGGTCGAGACCGGTAATAAGATTGCCGATATACCCGCAAACGGCGGATTCCCGATTATGCCCGCGTCGAACGCACCTCGCGTCATTGTTTCTGATCTGCGGTGGCACCGTTGGATCGTATTCGATGGCGGTCGATCCGTTGTTCACAGACGGACCGTTTGGGACTATTCGATGGGAAGGGAACTCGTATCGTGGAGTCCTGGGTCGCAGACCTACCACGATGGTTGGATGCACCGGGTGAGAGAAGAGCCGTTTCCTTGCGCACTCTCCCCAGATGGGAAAATCGTGATCGAAGGCGGAAACGGTGTGTTACGACTTTACAAGATCACGCCTTAACATGGGCTTCCATTGGCCCAATTCACCACCTATCAACGGGACGCGGAATCTGGATTGGATTATGCAATGAATCGGTGCGATTCCAGCGCCAACGGTCGTTTCATGTCGGTCGATAGGGGACCTGTAGCCCTCAGAAGACCTATCAGCCTAAACCGGTATAGTTACGCTGAACTCGTCCTGATTCTCGGGCAATTGAAAGATCCCGCCCTACGGAGCAAATTGCCGTGCTGGGTTGAAACCATCATCGGAGAGCGACGCTTAACCATCGTTGTCGCACAATGTCCGGATCCGCCATTTCTAAACCTAGCTCTGCTAGCTTTTGCTCAATCTCCCAGATGGAAATTTTGCCAAGGTTCTTAATCCGCGTTAACGGCCGCTCCTCCGCATAGTGAAGTAGATCGCCAATAGTTTGGATGGAGCTGAACCTCAAAGCATTCCGAACGCGTCCTGAGAATCCTAAATCCCGAATGCGAAGCGCCAGGCGTTCCTCAAGCGAGAGCAGGCCCCGCAAAGACCCAGAACACGGCGCAACGTTTGATTTACGGTCTGATACTCAATCCTGTTCTTTCCTGTACCCGGCCTAACAATCTTCTGTTGCGATTTGAGGGCCTTCCACACATCTTCATCTAAATTAATGGTGATTCGTTTCTTTCTGATCCGGTTCTGGCAGTGCTCGATCGAGCGATAGCGTATAGGCCGCAAGTGTGACTGTCCGTCAATTGTTCCTGCACGCTCATTTTCGTTTTCCGCATACATAAGAGCCAAACTCCTCCTCTCATTCCCCAAAGTCGTTACAGCATGCATCTTGCATGCAATTCTAAAAGTTCTTTTGCCTGAAAAATCCGCAAAGGCGGAAGCGAACGGATCGTGAACGTTGACCCAACTTCAGTCCATTGCGTCCACAATCCGTCCGTGCCCTTACGCGGCCGGTTGCGCCGGCGTCGTGGGCGGGGTGTTGCCTTTGCGGCCAGTCGACTTCCGGGAGCTGGTCCGCGTCCCACCGGCCTGCTCGTATTGCGGTGAGTCAGGGCCGAAGTAGGCACGCATTCCGCTGCGGAAGCGCATGACCAAGTCATGGAGTTTCCGAATCTGGTCGTCTCGATTCGCCTTGAGCCCGTCCAGTTCGGTTTCCCGCTGCGCACAGCTCTTGTCCAACGTTTCGGTCGCAGTAAAGAACGGGACATAATCCTCCAATCTCATGTTCTCCAGTGTGAAGTTCGGATTGTCTTTCCAGATATCCGCTACCTTTCGCGCCTGCGTCAGAGTTTCCGCTGTCTTGATGTGCTTCGCCATTGCCTTTCACCTCCTTTCTGTACGCTGTTGCGTACGGCTTCCTTAAGGCACGGCCGCGCCCAAACGGGGGACCGAGTACGCGATATGATTTTTCAACACGTTAGGCTGGCGACGGAGGCTTCCGATCTCGTGGATTGTGCTCAAACGAGCAAAGCTGTGCTCAAACGAGCACAGTTTCCAGGTGCCGCGTATTCCGGCGAGCTTCCCCCAAGATGTGGCGAGCGGGCCGGACATTGGGGAGAGCTTCCCCCAATTGTCGGCAAGTCGTCCGGATATTCGGGCGGAACTCCCCCAATATGTGGTCGCGCTGCCGAGAATTGGGGGGAGCTTCCCCCAAGATGTGACACGGTGCGCCGGCTATTCCGGCGGACTCTCCCCAATTTGGGGGAAGCGGGCCGGATATTCCGGCTGCCTTCCCCCAATAGGTGGCGAGCCGGCCGAATGTTGGGGGAAGCTTCCCCCAATAGGTGCAGCAGTGGGCCATCGATGTCGGCCGGCTTCCCCCAATTTGGGGGAAGCCGGTCACCTATTCCAGCAAGCGGGCCGCGCAAATTTCCATTTCTTGCGATGGGCGGTTACACTAGCCGACCTTATGCAACCCGAACCCAGCCCTACGCGAGTCGCATTGAATGAAGTGGTCCTCAACTTGAACCGGATTAAGACTACTGAACGTGCAAGAGAGAAGCTCTTGAACCTAATCTTCACGACAACGCCCGCAGATCGGGCGGCCGTCCTCATTGAAAACACCTTATGGGAGCGCGAACGCGATGATCCGGAAGAGCGCGTCTCGGAGCGCAGCGGCGTCGTAGACGAGGTGCTCAAGCTCGGCAACTCCTACTTCTCCGAAGATCAGTCGACGATTTGTCTTCCGCTCGACGTCAACGACAACAGGCTCGGCGTGCTATATGCCGAGACATCGCAGGCGGAAAAGCGGTTTCACTTAGGCGACTTCCTTCTGCTGCAAAGTACCGCGAAGTTGGGCGCCGAATTCTTAGATCGTCTCATCTACACGAAACGTATCGAAGATCAGCTCGCCAGGTTACAGCGCGACCTGGGCGAGCGTTACAACCTGCTCGGCGACAGCCCGGTTATCACAGAGTTGAAGGCAGCCATCGCGCGTGTCGCAAAGACAAACTCGACGGTTCTCATTCAAGGCGAAAGTGGAACTGGAAAGGAATTAGTTGCGCGCGCGATCCATTACACGAGTTCGAGAGCGGGCAAGCCCTTTGTCGCCGTAAACTGCCCCGCATTCCCCGAGAATCTGCTGGAGAGCGAGTTGTTCGGCTATGAGAAGGGCGCGTTCACAGGCGCGATTGCAACGAAGCAAGGTGAATTCGAGGCCGCGAATGGCGGCACAATTTTTCTGGATGAAGTGGGCGACATGGCGCTGAACGTTCAGCCCAAACTGTTGCGCGTGCTGCAGGAGCGCAAGATGAAAAGGATCGGAGCTACGCGGCTCATTGATTTGGACGTTCGGATCATAGCGGCCACGAATAAAGATCTTCCGCAGGCCGTCGCAAAGAAGGAGTTCCGAGAGGATCTGTACTATCGCCTGAATGTCGTTCCCATCCGAACGCCGCCGCTGCGCGATCGGCCGCAGGATATCCCAGTGCTGGCATCGTTCTTCGTTGCAAACTTCGCAAAAGACATGGGCCGCATGTTGCCCGCAATTCATGCAGACGCTGACGCATTGCTGCGGAATTATCGCTGGCCCGGAAACGTTCGAGAGCTTCAAAACATTATCGAGCGCGCCATGGTCAACCTTACCGGCGACGTTATTCTTCCCGCTCACCTGCCTTCCGAACTCGTGGAGGCCGGCACGACTTCCGGCCGCTACCATGACGGAGTTCTCGCATGTAAACGCGCTCTCATCCGGAATGCGTGGATCCAAGCTGACGGAAGAGCGAAGGAAGCAGCACAGATCCTCGGCCTGAATCCCAGCTCTGTGCATCACCTGATTGAAAGCCTCGGTCTAACAGATGAACTTCGGTAATGTGATGTGGAGCCAGCCGGTTGGGAAAGTGGCGAATTACTCGACGGTGAATTGAACCCGATTTGAAATCACTTTTGACGCTTCGTCTTCGGCCCAGACCTCAAATGTGCCGATGTCGAGCATAACTGTATCGATCTTGTGGACGAGTTCGCCGCGCTCGTTGATGCGAAAACGAAGAGGGTTGTACTCACTGCCGTTGGGTCTGAGAAGATGAGACATCGCGGATCGGTTCGCAGTGAAGCCTGTTCCCGTCAACAAAACCTGATCACCCGACTTGACGCGGGTTGGAGACACGGACACTCGAGGTTTGTTTTGCGCGTGCGCCAGCACCAACGCGACCAGCAAAAGACAAAACGCACATAAAAAAGGCTTCTTCATGCGCTCCATATTATACTTCTACCGATAATCGACATCCCGGTAGTCGGCGACTTTGAATCGGTCAATTCGGGGTCAGGCACGTAAGACTGATAAAACAAGTGCCTGACCCCAAGCGCCGATTCAAAGTAGCCCACTGACATCCCTGGACCGTCGCGCGCCGGAAAGCCCTCATGCTATCCTCAGTCCATGTCTAATTCCGATATTCTCAGCAAGGCCGACCGGGCGCTGAGGCCCGTTCTGAAGGAACTCGGTAGGCTTCAGTGGATTCGGCTGGAAGGTTGTTGCGCCGGACACAAGCAAGAAGACACGTTATGGCTTGAAATCAACGTGCTGGGCGCGTCGGGATTGCAGCGTTTGACGGAGTTGCTGAGAGTTTTCGATGGAAAGCTTGCTGGGACGGAGTGCCGCGTGGATTGCCTGCTGAGCTATTCCGCTACAGCCGGGATGCCGGGCGTCCCGCACGGCTGGATTCCGACAGCCATTGAAGTGTTCTGGCCCCCAAGAAATGATTGGCGCCGAAGCCAAACCATGATCGTTGAAACGTTCCTCTCATCCATCGAAGAAACCAGTAGCCGGCTCGCGCAAACTGAGACTTATGCCGGCGCGATCAATTACTGCCCGTTCTGCTCGTCTTCCTTCATTCGTGTCGATACGCTGGAGAAGTCCGGCAACCGGTACCGGTGCGGCGATTGCGACATGACATGGATAATGATCGAACCAACCATTTAAACGCGCACGAGGTTTTATATGGAGTTCAGCTTCAATGAGGAACTGCTCGAAATAAAACGCATCGCGCGCGAATTCGCTGAGAAAGAAATTCGTCCTCACGTCATGGAGTGGGACGAGAAACAGATTTTTCCGGTCGATGTTCTCAAACAACTCGCTCAACTTGGATTTCTTGGTGTCCTCATTCCTACCGAGTATGGTGGCGCTGGGCTGGGTTACACGGAGTACGTAACTATCGTCGAAGAACTCTCACGAGTCGATGGTTCCGTCGGCATATCTGTGGCGGCGCACAATTCGCTCTGCACAGGCCACATCTTTCTTTCCGGCAATGAAGAACAGCGGCGGCGTTTCGTGGTGCCGTTGGCGAAGGGCGAGAAGATCGGCGCCTGGAGTCTCACCGAGCCCGAAGCGGGCAGCGACGCGGGCGGCACTCAAACCGTGGCCAGACTCGATGGGAATCATTGGATTCTCAACGGGCAAAAGACATTCACAACTCACGGCACCTACGGCGACGTATGCGTCGCGATGGCAGTCACGGACAAATCTGCGGGCCATCATGGGATCTCTGCATTCATTCTTGAAAAAGGAATGCCCGGTTTCTCTCCCGGCAAGAAAGAAAACAAACTTGGGCTGAGGGCGAGTGATACCTCGACTGTTATTTTTGACGATTGCCGCGTGCCGAAAGAAAACCTTCTGGGTGACCCCGGCAGTGGATTTATCGATGCACTGAAAGTCCTCGATGGCGGCCGCATCAGCATTGCGGCGCTGGCTGTAGGCATGGCCCAGGGATCCTATGAGGCTGCGCTGAATTACGCGAAACAGAGACGCCAATTCGGAAAGCCAATCGCCGAATTCCAAGCGATTCAATTCAAACTAGCCGATATGGCTACGGAGATCGACGCTGCGCGCCTGTTAACGCACCGGGCTGCCTGGATGAAAGATCAAGGCATGCAAACGACAGCCCAATCATCCATGGCGAAGCTCTACGCGGGTGAGGTTGCCGTGCGAGTAGCAAACGAATGCGTCCAAGTCCACGGAGGCTACGGTTTCATTAAGGAATATCCTGCTGAAAAATTCTACCGAGACGTTAAACTCTGCACGATCGGCGAAGGAACAAGCGAAATCCAGCGCCTTGTGATCGCGCGAGAGATATTACGATCTTAACGGTGGATCAACTCCTTCAAGACTTCTACAACGGTGACACACGCGCCCTATCGCGCATCATCACGCGTGTGGAGAATCGGACGCCAGAGAGTCTCGCGCTGTTGCAACAATTGTTTCCAAAAGCGGGAAGGGCGCAGATCGTTGGTATAACCGGCAGTCCGGGCTCGGGAAAGAGCACGCTCGTCGATCGATTGGCCATCGCTTACCGGCAAAAGGGCAATACGCTGGCTATTATTGCTGTCGATCCAAGCAGCCCGTTTACCGGCGGAGCCATCCTTGGTGATCGGATTCGAATGCAAACTCTAGGCACCGATCCGGGTGTCTACATTCGCAGCATGGCTACAAGAGGACACTTGGGCGGCCTCGCAACAGCTACTGCCGATGTCGTCACTGTCCTCGATGCCGCAGGGAAAAATCCAATCATGGTCGAAACAGTTGGCGTCGGCCAAGACGAAATCGATATCGTCAAGCTCGCGGACATCTCGATTGTCGTGCTCGTCCCCGGTATGGGCGATGATGTTCAAGCTCTCAAAGCGGGCATTATGGAAATCGGCGACATTTTTGTGATCAATAAGTGTGATCGGCCGGGCGTAGAAAAAATGCAACGGGCGGTCCTCGCAATGCTCTCACTGGCACATCGTGACGATGGGTGGCAGCCGCAGATCGTCAAGACAGTGGCAACAGAAGGAACAGGCATTGACGAACTCGTCGAGGCCATCGCGCGATGCCAGGCGTTCCTTCAAAACTCTTCTATACGACTCGAGAAGAAGAAAGAAGCGGCAAAACAACGACTCGTGACACTGCTGGAGGAGCGGCTCGTTAAAACCGCTATCCAACAGGTTTTTCCCGACGGAGAGCTGAACGCGGTAGTCGAACAGATTTCGAATAGGCAGCGGGATCCCTATTCCGTTGTCGACGAAGTTATTCGCAAGTTGAGGTTCAAGTGAAAATCGATCACATCGGCATCGCGGTGAAGTCACTGGCGAACGCCATCAAAGTTTACGAAGACGCGATGGGCCTCAAGGTGGCCGGATATGACCAGGTCGATGATCAGGGCGTTCGGGTTGCGATGTTGAACATCGGTGAAAGCCGCATTGAGCTCTTGGAACCCACCGGCCCTGGTTCCCCGGTTGATAAATTCATGGCAAAACGTGGTGAAGGTATTCACCACATCGCCGTAACAGTCGATGATATCGAGTCTGTACTGGAACGCCTGAAAACGGCGGGGGTTCGGCTCATTGACAGCGTCCCGCGGCGTGGCGCGCATAACACGCTCACAGCGTTTATTCATCCTTCTTCAACGCATGGAGTACTACTGGAGTTAGTTCAGCATGACGAATGACATCAGGATTGGAATTATCGGAGGCAGCGGCCTGTATCAAATGGCAGGTCTCACTAATATCGAGGAAATCGAACTCGACACGCCCTTTGGAAAACCTTCCGATGCCTATCGCGCTGGAACAATCGAAGGCAAGCGTGTCGTGTTCCTGGCCAGGCATAATCGAAATCACACGATTTCTCCTTCGGAGTTGAACTTCCGCGCGAACATTTACGGATTCAAGAAGCTTGGGGTCGAGTGGATACTCTCCGCAAGCGCAGTGGGTTCATTGAAAGAAGAACTCCGGCCGCTCGACATCGTCTTGCCGGATCAGTTTTACGACCGAACGAAATCGAGAATTTCGACTTTCTTTGGGGATGGCATTGTCGTGCATGTGAGCTTCGCCCATCCGCTGTGTTCGCAGTTGGGAGATTTGGTGCAGCAAGGAGCCAAAGATGCGGGAGTTCCGATCAAGCGGGGCGGAACTTATGTCTGCATGGAGGGACCTCAGTTCTCGACGGTGGCGGAATCCAACACGTATCGCAGGAATGGAGCGGATCTCATCGGCATGACCAATCTTCAAGAAGCGAAACTCGCGCGGGAAGCGGAGATCTGCTATTCGACGATCGCTCTCGTTACCGATTACGATTGCTGGCATCCACAGCACGATGCAGTGACGGTGGTGCAGGTTATCGAGAACCTCAAGAAGAATACGGATAACGCGCAGAAGATTATCCGTGCCGCCGTGGGACGCTTACCCATCGACCGTACGTGTAAGTGCGGCCATGCGTTGAAGCACGCGATTATGACGGATTTGAAGAAAGTGCCTGAGAAGACGCGGGAGAGAGTCGAGTTGCTGATTAGGAAGTATGTGTAGGTTATGTTTTGACCTCCCCGGCCCCTCCTCGATGGAGGGGCAAAAAAACGCGCGCCTCCGCTAATGTCCCTCTTCCTCAACGCCGACCACGACCTGCGCTCGGGATGGAAATTCGCAGCATATATCGTTTTCTTCTTGCTCACTTATGCCGCCATGGGTGTGGTCCTTTCAATGGTCGTCGGTCCGCTCGAAGGCGGACTTCTCGTCATCCTCGCTCTCAACGAAATCAATCTATTTGTACCGGCGATAGCCTCGATTGGGCTCACTATCCGGTTCACGGATCATCGGCCTCTGAGAGCGTTCGGTATCGGCTTTCTCCCGAATTGGCGGCGTGACTTGCTGTTTGGACTAGGAGTGGCAGCCGGAATGTTAGCGGTTCTAATCGCCGGATGTTACGCGTTCGGGTATGTGAGCATCCACTGGACCGGTGCGCAGGCAGCGCCGCTAACCTTGCTAGCGACGTTTGGTCTCCTATTGTTTGCTGCGGCGAATGAGGAATTGATCTTTCGTGGGCTGCCGCTGCAGCTTCTGATTGATGGAATAGGCGAGCGACCAGCTATCATAGCGATGTCGGGGCTGTTCGGAGGGATACACTTGACCAACCCGAATGCGTCGTTCCTAGGAACTTTGAATACGATCGTTGCTGGCATCCTACTCTCGCTCGCTTATGTGAGAACTCGATCGCTCTGGATGCCGTACGGTATTCATGTGGGCTGGAACGTCGGGCTCGGATTTGTTTTCGGTTTTCCATTGTCCGGCGTCGATTTCGCTTCGCTCTGGACGACGGGCACGGCAGGCAGCGAAACTATTCTTGGCGGCGGCTACGGTCCCGAGGGCGGACTTTTGGGCACTTTCGCATTTGCCGCTGCGGCAGTTATTGTCAATAAACATGGATCCATCAATACCACTGAAGCTCATCCTGGCGGCCATACTTGGCGGCATCATCGGAATTGAGCGGCAGATTCGCGATAAGCCGGCAGGTCTTCGAACGAACATCCTGATCTGTGTGGGTTCCACATTGTTCATGAGCATTTCAACGAAGGTTGCCGAAGTGCTTGGCGGCGATCCCACGCGCATTGCAGCGCAAATTATTTCAGGAATCGGATTCCTTGGCGCGGGTGCTGTTCTCCATTCTCACGGGTTCGTACTGGGCCTTACCACGGCGGCCACAATTTGGGTGGTTGCCGGCGTGGGAATGGCTCTCGGCTCCGGGATGTATGTCGTTGCCGTATTCGCGACCGCAATGAGTCTGGTGACTCTCTATTTTCTCTCTTTCATTGAGGACAAGATTCAGGGCCGAAAATCGTATAGCTATGCGTTGATCGTAACGGATCTCAATCAGGCCCTCGCATCGATTAATAAAGTTCTTCAGGACAGTTCAGTATCAGCCGCCAGTTTCAATTTCAAGAAGAAGGCCGGCCACTATCGCGTGTGGTTCAATCTGCTGATTCCGCGCGAAACAAATCTGAAGATCATGCAAAGACTTTCCCAAATCCCGGAAATCACACAAGTGGAGACCGGCAGCAACGCGCGCGACTTTGCGGCAGCGGTACCGAGCGATGGTGGTGATGAGAGCAGGCATATTGGATGATCCCTTTCATCAAAAGTCACGCCCTCGGAAACGACTTCATTCTGGTTCAGCGGACGCCCGGCGTTCCTCCCGAGTACTCGGATTTTGCCCGCCGTATTTGTGATCGTTATTTCGGAATTGGTGGAGATGGTTTGATTTTGTGGCACCCGGACGGCGACCTTTTCCAGATCCGAATCTTCAATCAGGATGGAAGCGAAGCGGAGTGTTCCGGCAACGGCTTACGATGTGTGGCTGCTTATTTGATGCAATCCGGACACTGGCCAAAGGATGAAATACGAATCCAAACGGTCTCCGGAGTGTACACCTTGTGGCGCGTTGGACGAGAGTATGAAGCCGATATGGGAGAACCAAAGCTTGCGCCGAAAGAGATTCCATTCGTGGCCGATGCATCGGTTGAACGTATCGTGAACTATCCACTACAAGCGGGCGGCCAGTCCTTCGCTATTACAGCGTGTTCTACCGGCAATCCGCATTGCTCCCTGTTCGTCGATAAACTTGACGATTCCTATGTCGAAAACGTCGGATCTTTGCTCGAAGGTCATCCTGCATTTCCGAATCGCACGAATGTGGAATTCATCCATGTCCTGAATGACAGTGAAATCGAAGTCCGATTCTGGGAGCGTGGCGTCGGTTACTCCAACGCCTCAGGAACGGGCTCATGTGGAGCGACCGTTGCATCAATACTGAATAGGAAAACGGGCCGCCGAGTTACCGTGCACGCAAAGGCCGGCAAATTAATTGTCGAATGGCTGCAGAATGGCCGTTTGAAATTAACGTCCAGCGCAAACATCGTCGCTGAAGGAAATTATTTGGAAGCGTAATGAACAAGGACTTGTTCGATGTGATTATTATCGGCGCCGGTCCGTCAGGGCTTGCGGCCGCCATTGAAGCAAAGAAATATGGTTTGAAATACCTGGTGTTCGATAAAGGCGGTATCACCAATTCGATTTTGCACTTCCCCATTCAAATGATTTTTTTCACGACGCCGGAGTTGTTAGAGATCGGCGGTATCCCCCTTGTATCGGAACGCGAGAAACCCACGCGAAATGAGGCGCTGAAGTATTACCGGAAAGTTGTGGGCATGTATCAACTCGATGTTCACCAGTACGAAGAAGTGCTGCAGGTCACACAGGCCCAGCCTCACATCTTTCGTGTGGAAACAGTCAATGGCGCATATGAGGCCGAGAACATCGTCATCTCGATTGGCTATTACGATAATCCAAACGTCATGGGAGTCCCTGGCGAAGACTTGCCGCACGGGTCTCATTACTACACCGAAGCACATCCGTTCTACGATCGCGACGTGGCTGTCATTGGTGGAAAGAATTCGGCAGCGGAAGCGGCGCTGGATTTGTTTCGTGGCGGGGCGCGGGTTTCGCTGATTCATCGCGGACCATCGATGGGAGAAACGGTTAAATATTGGGTACGGCCGGATATCGAAAATCGCTTCAAGAAAGGCGAAATCACGCCGCACTTCAACGCAAAGGTGGTCGATATCACGAAGAAGCACGTGCGAATTTCGCAGAACGGTAAAACGCAAGATATTCCGGCGCAGCAGGTCTTCGCGCTAACCGGATACCACTGCTCCACAAAATTCTTCGATCAACTCGGCGTGCGATATAACGAAAAGACGCTGCGAGCCGAATACAATCCTGAAACTTTTCAGACAAATGTAGCGGGGGTCTATTTGGCTGGATCCGTTATCGGAGGCCGCATCAATGGAGAGATATTCATCGAAAACGGAAGATTTCACGGAGAAGTGCTGATGAAGGCGGTCGTAAATCGTGGCTAAGGCTTCTCAGCGTGTGCGACGACCGCGTCTTCGTATTTCTCGTGAATCTTGATCTCAAAGAATTCCTCGACGCGTTCCGTCGGCCACATTTCAATCGCATCCCAAGCCATGCGCTCGCACACGTTGACGCAGATCTTGCAGCCAATGCACTCGTCGAATCGGATTTGTACATTCGGGATCACGACGTTCACGCCATCGGAGGTGTCGCGGGGCGTGTGCTCAATGCAGTCTACTGGGCAGAAGCTGATGCAAGCCTCACAGCCGGTGCAATTGTCAGGAATAACGACAGCGATTTCCTTCGGCTTCTTTTTCTTACGGGTAATTTTCCCCGGAGCTTCAGGAATGATCAGAGTTGGATTTGCTTTTTTGGGATCGTAGGCCAATCAGTGCACTCCTAATAAAGTCGCATAATCTATTGTACCGGATTGTAACATGCGTAACGACTGTGCTAATTTCGCCGGTTCGTAATTGAAAGGAATATTTTATTGAGTACGCGCGCCGCAAAAATCACTGCAGTTGGTCATTACCTTCCAGAACGTCGAGTCACTAATAAGGATTTAGAACGCATCGTCGATACCTCCGACGATTGGATTGCCGAAAGAACCGGTATTCGAGAGCGCCGAGTCGTGGCCAAGGGTCAGGCCACTAGCGATCTTGGAGCCGCTGCGGTCAAGCGATTGTTGGAAAAGCGCGCTATCGATGCGGCGGAAATAGATCTCATTATCGTGGCGACAGTGACGCCGGATATGTTTTTCCCTTCAACGGCGTGTCTCATCCAAACCAAGATCGGAGCGAAAAACGCGTGGGGGTTTGATCTGTCCGGCGCTTGCTCGGGTTTCGTGTACGCCCTAGCGACCGGAGCACAATTTGTAACTGCCGGCACGCATGACAAAGTGCTCGTGGTTGGCGCTGACGTGATGACCTCGATCATCGATTTTCAGGATCGCGCCACGTGTGTGCTTTTTGGCGACGGGGCAGGCGCAGTGCTGTTGGAACCGGCCCAAGAAGGCGAGCGCGGCATCATCGATTTCATACTCCGAAGTGACGGGGCAGGCGGTCAGTTTTTATATATGCCCGCTGGAGGCAGTCTGAACCCCGCAACTGCGGAGACCGTTTCGAAAAAGATGCACTATGTGCACCAAGATGGAAGGAATGTCTTCAAATTCGCTGTTCGCGGGATGGCCGAGATTTCGGAAGAGATCCTCATACGACATGGTCTCTCCGCAAGTGACTTGAAACTCTATATTCCTCACCAGGCTAACCTTCGGATCATTAAGGCGGCCGTGGAAAAAATGGGGCTGAGAGATTCTCAAGTGGCCGTGAATATCGATCGGTATGCGAATACCACCGCCGGTACGATTCCCATCTGTCTCTCCGAAGCCTATGAATCTAAAGACATTCAGTCCAAGGATCTCATTCTCTTGGCAAGCTTTGGCGCCGGATTTACCTCGGGTAGCCTGCTGTTGCGGTGGGAAATCTAGTCTCCTTTAAAAAACTTTTGTATTTTTGGGGTAGGCCCGCCGGTCTTTATGAGTGCAGGCGAGTTTGAATAAGCCGCGCTAAGCTGTTGAATCTTCCGCTACCGTCCCTGGCGAAAAGAAATTATCAGCTAGCGCGGCTTTTGCTTTGTAAGGCCAATTCGCAGCACAAGGATCCAGCAGCCATTCCTGGATGTAACAAATCAAGCGACGCCCATCGCCAGCTTGGGTGTGTTGGCTGCCCGTCCATTGAAACCTCCCACAGTTCCATTTCGAGCCGGTACGTCGCGCGATTTTGTGTGCCAGAGGCCAAACAACGAATCGGCGTCAGCGTCACGCCCAGTTTGTCGCGACCAATGCGTGTGATGACCTCTTGCGTTGTTTCCTGATCGCGGGCTGTTCCCGCAGGCAAACCCCATATCCCGGGCAGTTCATCGTCATCATCAGGACGGCGAATCGCTAGAATCGCATCGCCGCGAGAGATCACAACCGCAATCGAATGCTTTGTCGGAAGCATGTCTTCAATTCTTTTGAAAGGTCCGAAGCCAATCGCCAAACTGCCATAAATCGCGAAGCACTTCCGGCCATGCCGGCCGGTGCTTCCCATACGCCGTGCGGAGCCTCCACCGGATGTACGCGACCGGTGGAACCGGAACAAACGGAGGTCTCCGATACCAGTCTCTGGGAATCAGGCGAAAGTAAAAACGTGTCAGAGCCCAAAGGATCGCCACGTGTCTCACGCCGCTTCGAAATTTGAAATGGTCCATGATCCGCGATCCATGGTCCATTTGAAATTTTTCATTGAAGTCGCGGCTCCTCCTATTACACTGATTTTGCCCCGCCCCATATCCCCACTACAACACACATGCTTTTCAAAACACGAAGCGCTGCTGTATATGGAATCGAAGCATATCTCGTCGATGTCGAAGTAAACATCTCCACAGGCGGCAACGGGCAGGTTGTCATTGTCGGCCTGCCGGATACCGCAGTGCGTGAATCCAGAAATCGCGTTTTACCTGCGATCCGCAACAACGGTTTCGGAGCACCGTATCAGCGAATCGTAATCAACTTAGGCCACGCCGATGTGAAGAAAGAAGGATCAGCCTTCGATCTTCCCATGGCTATCGGCATTTTGGGCGGCTACGGGCTGCTGGCCAAGCAAGACGTTTCCGACTACCTGATGGTCGGCGAACTCACGCTGGATGGCAAACTGCGCCCCGTCAAAGGGGTCCTCTCGATTGCAATGCTCGCGCGCGACCGCAAGATTCCGCATTTGCTCGTCCCCATCGGTAATGCACGTGAAGCTGCGGTCGTTGAAGGCGTGGCAGTCTATCCGGTGTGCACATTAACGGAAGTTGTGGAATTCATCAACGGGACACGCGCAATTGATCCTGTGCGCGGGGATGGTCAGCCTTCCCTCGAAGAATCTCATCGCAGACATGAAGACTTTCGTGATGTTCGTGGACAATTTCATGCAAAACGCGCGATCGAAGTCGCAATGGCCGGCGGTCACAACATGCTTCTAATCGGTCCTCCAGGAGCCGGCAAGACAATGCTCGCGAAACGCATTCCAACCATTCTGCCTCCGATGAGTTTCGAGGAGAGTCTCGAAACCACGCGGATCCATTCTGTCGCGGGCCTTCTCCCGTCGGAATCCGGGCTGAACACAACACGTCCCTTTCGCGCACCACACCACACAATATCGGATGCAGGACTCGTTGGTGGTGGTCCTATTCCGCGCCCAGGCGAAGTCAGCATGGCTCATAACGGCGTGTTGTTCTTGGATGAGCTTCCGGAATTTCCACGCAACGTGCTCGAAGTGTTACGGCAGCCTTTAGAAGACCGCCGCGTGACGATCGCACGGGCGCAAATGACACTGACATTTCCCGCATCGTTTGTGCTCATCGCGGCAATGAATCCGTGTCCGTGTGGTTTCGCGAATGATTTCCGCCGCGAATGTTTCTGCACTCCACCTCAAATCCAACGATATATGTCAAAGATCTCCGGGCCGTTGATGGATCGCATCGATATCCAAGTGGATGTGCCTGCCGTTCCCTACAAGGATCTAGCGGGAGGGCGCGCCGCGGAGTCTTCGGAAGCGATCCGACACAGGGTCATTGCTGCGCGAAACACGCAATTGAGGCGCTTCTTTGACGAGCATGTTTACTCGAATGCTCAAATGGGCCCACGCCTACTTCGAAAATACTGCGTCCTCGATTCCGAGTGCGAACGCATCATGGAAAATGCGGTCACCAAACTCGGTTTTTCAGCACGCGCCTACGATCGCATTCTTCGGGTCGCGCGCACCATTGCGGATCTTGATTGCACCGAAGACCTCGAACCGAAGCATCTTTCTGAAGCAGTTCAATACCGCACGTTGGACCGCAATCTGTGGCTGTGAATAGGAGGCAACAAATGTCAAAACGTGTGAAGTTCAAGGTCGCAAATTGCGACCTTGAAAAGACTCGCGCCAACGCTGTTGAGTCGGTTAAGGAGCAGATCTTCATCGCACGTGGGCAACGAGTCATGGTGGATCACGATCTGGCGAGGTTATATGGTGTGACGACCAAGCAGCTCAACCAACAACTCAAACGCAACCTCAAACGCTTTCCAAAAGACTTCGCTTTCAGGTTAACGCTGGTAGAAGCGAAAAAGATTGCAGCTTTAAGGTCACAAAATGTGACCTTAAAGCGTGGGCAACATCTCAAGTATGCACCGCACGTTTTTACCGAACACGGCGCGATCATGTTAGCAAGCGTCCTCAACAGCACGGTTGCTGTGCAAGCCAGCATTTACGTCGTGCGCGCATTTGTGCAGATGCGAACTGCACTGATGGAATACGCGGAACTATCCAGGCGAATTGATGAACTTGAGGCTCGCTATGATCACCGGTTCCAGCAAGTCTTCAATGCCATTCGGGCACTGATCGCATTTCCCAACAAGCCATCACGCCCGATCGGATTCATTGCAGCAGCGAAGCGCACAAGAAAGCAGAAGGACCAATGAATATCAATCGGCGCGTTTTCTTTTCACTTCTCCTCGCACCAGCGCAGCGACAGACATTTTCAATTCCAGTCGCCGTTTTAGAAACATTCGAGTCCGTCCAAGGATTCTCCGCAACGCTTGTGCACCATGCGGAAGCCTCCGCACGCGGTGAATTTGCCGAGTGGCTACGAGCGAATCCGAAATCAACGATCCGTGTTCGCAGCCGGAGTGGAGAAGAATCACCTGCCACAATCTTTCGTGTTCGGATGTGCTTTGGACGTGGGCTGATCGTTCTGAACAAACGAATCCTGATCCGCGAACGGGACGTTCTCACTATCGTCGCGGCAGGCTAGCGCGCACCCGGACGGCACGATGCTAGTTCCAGAAGCATGTTGGCGGTGGATGAACTTTGGACACCTCCTCCACCAAACGCGTTGGGACCCCGTCCCGAACGGATGAAGAAGCTCGTTTCATCAAGTGGAAGGGTTGATGTGCTGGAACAGAAAGTGTTCCACTTGCTGTCCTGAACCAAGAATTGTTCGACGTTGGACAGATAGAAGGCCGAAACCATCGCGTCAACGCCTTTGATATAACGAGCAACGGCTCGAATCGCTTTGTCGCCGCCGAAGTCACCAACGACCGGTACGATGAGGTTTCGAGCCTCAAGATCCTTGACGACCGTGAAGTTCTCTTCGTTTGCCAGATAACTCCGAGATTGACCGCGTCCATCGTCCGCCATCATCAAATTGGCATAGGTCACACCATTGTTCCCACCACGATTCCCGCCCACCGCACCGACGATGGCGGGTGGAATATTTCTAGAAAGGCTGGAGTTGTAATTGATCGAAGGACCGAACTGATAATAATTGCCGAAAGCCCAGCGAATCCCTTCGAGATCCCCCATCGTCAACGGAAATCCATGCTTTTTTATAAGCAGGTCTTCAATCGCTTTCAAATTCTCCTCGTAGAGATCTTTGCTGCCCTCGGCGGTCATGTATGCAGTAAAGATTTCACTCGCCGTCGATTTAGTTGTCAGCCCCACCGGTCTTTTTCGGGAGAAAAGTCGAGATACGAAATCAGCGCGATCTTTGGACAGCTCGAATATTGCCTTATACATGAGGTGCACATCGAGGTTCCCGTGCCGAATATCGATAATGAAGGCCATCGCAGGTTTGAGCGCCGCAATGTACGTAAAGTTTTGCTCTGGTCCCACGCCCATGTAAACGCGGCCCTGCTTCGCCGTCTTCAACAAATCCGGAATGACGTATTGGAAACTGGTTTCGTTCGAGAGAAGGTTGTCGGAACGGAAATACCCATCCTCCTCTGAAGAGTTTTGCGACAGGTTCCAAAACTCCTGATCCCCGAGTTCGGGCGGAGTCGGCGGAGCTGCCGCACGTCCGCCTGAGACAGCGCTGACCGCGATCGAAATGAAGCACGCGATGAGGACGAGGAAAGAACGCCTTTTAGCCAAAAGTTCGTGAGCCTTCATGGGCGCCCATATTAGCACTGCGCGGCTGGCCGCCGCTATTTCGGAGATCAGGGAGATCACTGAGGCCTTGACAGCATCAGAGGTGTCTGGTATCCGGGATGGGCTCAATTCGAAGTGGCACTCGAGGTGATCAAGATATGCGTCGACGCAACATGAGATGGTTTGTTTTATCGGCAGCGGGATTCATTCTCGCCACGTGGGCAGTGTTTGGCCAGCAAGCACGCCGCGTGGACGATGTCGCGCTTCGCAACGCCGGAAAGACCGGCGACGAATGGCTAACCTACGGTCTCACTCCACAAGAGACTCGCTACAGCCCACTGAAGCAGATCGATGCGACAAATGTCAGCCGGTTAGGACTTGCTTGGTCCTACGATGTCGGACCGGGCGGCGGAGGCCAAGAAGCGACTCCGCTTTTCTACAACGGGACTCTCTATAGCATTACGAACTGGAGCATTGTGTTTGCCGTCGACGCACGAACCGGTAAAGAGAAGTGGCGATGGGATCCAGAAGTCAATCGTCAAGCGGTGCAACCTAAAATTTGTTGCGGAGTCGTGAACCGCGGCCTTGCGGTTTATCAGGGCAAGATCATCGCGCCAGTGATCGACGGACGTCTCGAAGCCTTCGATGCCGAGACCGGCAAGCACATCTGGGAAGCTCGTGTCGCCTTTCCGCAAGAAAACTACACGATTACGATGGCGCCACGGATTGCCAAGGGAAAGGTGATCATCGGAGTCAGCGGTGCGGAATATCCAGTTCGTGGATTCTTTGCGGCCTACGATGCGAATACCGGCCAATTTGCTTGGCGGTTTTATACGATTCCGGGCGATCCATCGAAGCCCTTCGAGAATCCCGCGCTGAAGAAAGCGGCTGAGACGTGGTCCGGCGATTGGTGGAAGCTTGGCGGCGGCGGAACGGTTTGGGATGGCATGGCATATGATCCCGACGCCGACCTCATCTATGTCGGTACCGGAAACGGTGGGCCGTGGCCCGAGGATCTTCGGAAGTCGAAAGGCAAAGACAACCTTTACGTGTGCTCGATTCTTGCGGTGAAACCCGACACGGGTGAGTTGAAGTGGTACTACCAAATGGTGCCCGGCGATTCATGGGACTTCGATAGCGTCCAGCAGCTCATGCTCGTGGATCTCACCCTTAACGGCCGTCAGCGCAAGGTCATCATGCAGGCCAACAAGAATGGCTTTTACTACGTGATCGACCGCATCTCGGGTGCTTTCATTTCTGCCCAGCCTTTTGCCCAAGTGACATGGGCTAAAGGCATAGATCAGGAAACCGGCCGGCCCATCATCAATCCCGAAGCGCATTACGACAGCACTAAGGAAACGGTCGCAATCACGCCGGGACCGGGCGGCGCACACAACTGGGCACCGATGTCGTACAACCCCGCGACTGGGCTTATTTATATTCCGGCATCAACGACGGGGTCGTTCAACTATACCGAGCAGAAAGACTTCAACTTTGCGCCGGGCCGCCAAAACATGGGCATCGTTTTTGGATTCCCTGGCGCCGGTGGGGCCGGTCAACGTGGTGCAGCCCCAGGCGGTGCGGCTCCCGCGCCAGCGCCTGCTCCGGCACCCCCGCCTGCAGCGAAGACTCTGCCTGCGATTGGACCTGCGCCGATTGAAGGGCAACGCGGTGCCCTCATCGCATGGGATCCGGTGACGCAGAAAGAACGCTGGCGCGGCAATGGTGGCGCCGCATTTGGTGGCGGAACCGTCACGACTGCAGGCAACCTCGTGGTTCAGGTGATGCCGGATGGCAGGCTTGTGGGTTACAGCGCCGACAAAGGTGAAAAACTTTTGGATGTTCAGACCGGACTTCGCGGCGGGATGGGTCCGCCCATCACGTATTCGCTCGATGGTAAACAATATGTCGCTTTCATGGGTGGCACTGGTGCAGTTACCGGATTCGGCCCACCTCCGCCACCACCACCTGCAGCTCCTGCGGCCGGCCGAGGTGCCACAGGCGAACGCGGCGCGAATGATTCGCCGGATGTCACCAACGCCCAGGCTGCAACACAACGCGGTGGCGGCGGTGCAGCCGCAGGTCCGGGCCCTGGCCCGGGCGGCCCTGGAGGCTTTCCGCCGGGCCCGCCTCCTGTTCCACCGAAGCTGTTGGTGTTCATGATTGATGGCAAAGCGCCGCTGCCGAACAGCCAACAGTAAGGTCATCTTGACTTAGCGGAGCATGGAGTCAATAATCGGCCTTGCATTTAAAAATTGCACTCAATTGGAGGTATCGATGACACGCAAGCTCATGGGTGTTTGCACATTGGGTTTTGGTCTGTTCGCAGCTGCGGCCCCGGCAATTGCACACCATGCGGTGTCCGCAGAGTTTGATCGGAACAAGCCGATCACGTTCACAGGAACTGTAAAGAAGGTCGACTGGATGAATCCCCACATCTATACGCACATCGAGGCTAAGGACGCGAATGGAAAGACCGTCGTTTATCAAGTTGAAGGCGGAGCCCCGAATGCACTATTCCGCAATGGATGGAGACCGGACACACTGAAAATTGGCGAGACCGTCACGGTGACAGGCAGCCGCGCCAAGAGCGATGAGTCGATGCGAGTCGGTAGCGCGACGATCACGAAAGCCGATGGGACGCGCGTTTTCGGTGGGCCGGCAGCAGCGAATCAATAGCCACAGAGACACAAAAAGGGGACAGTCCCCAATTTCTGAAGTTCAAGAAATTGGGGACTGTCCCCTTTTTGTGTCTTAACCTACTTTCGGTCCGGATAGTGCCACTTCACAATTGTCCCGTCATCGATGCCTAGATTATTCTCCTCGCACGAGTATTCCATGATCACATCTCCTGCCGGCTTGAGGTTCCAGGTTCGGACGTTTGTCCAATCGTGCGTATACATCGCTGGATCGTGAACCGTAAATGTATGCCGTATCGTTCGCGAATCCAACCGTTCGAAGGTGTTCGTGATTTTCAAGTCCTTGCTATGAGGATGGCCATTGGTATCCAGTCTCGTGTAGCCGTTGAAACCCGAAGTCTCGAGGATCAATTTATCCCCATCCCAACGACCTGTGGAAACGCCATTCCAACTCGGCGGTAGGTCTGCAGGCCATTTGAAGTTCGGATCCAACGGAACCCAATGGAACCAGGTGTTCTGTTCCCAGAGAAACGCGATTGCATCCGGGTGTTGAATAATCTGCACACCGTGCGGGGAGTTCAAGCTTCGCGGCATGCCGAAAGGCAGACAGCTTCCCGCGTAGTCGCCGTTCTTTTCCGGATCGTATGCCTTCCACTCCGCCAAACCCCGGTCGGTATAGGGAAGATCAAAGCTTTTCCGCTGCCCTTTGGCGTCCGGCAACGGGTCTCCCTTGTGCGGCCAATCAAAAGGCATGAGTGTCACGGGATCCAGCGCATTCGCGCTATTGTTGCCTGCCATGTTCGGCGTGTACGGATTGTTCCAATGCCCGCTGAAATCGGGCTTGCCGTTGGCCAGACGAGGTGCCGGCCCGGCTGGCGGCAGGTTCGCGTTCGCGCCTCGTCCGCCTCCTCTTCCGCCACCGCCACGCTGTCCTCCGGCTGGCGCAGCACCTGCGGCGCCTCCGGCTTGGCCCTGTCCCGCTTGACGAGCGAGTAGACCTAGGTCAAAAGATAAAATGGCGACGAACGCCGCCACTGCTATGACGGAATTCAAACGAATTCTCAATTTCGATCTCCTTTCTCGATAGCGCGTCCGCTATCGAGGTGATTTCGAGTGGAAATTATAGTCGATGGTTCGAACTGTCAAGGTTAATATAGGCGATCCAAGCAGATCGTGGAGGACGTATGTTACGCATAAAATTCTTCACCCTAGCCCTCGTTGCAATGCTTTCGATCGCATCGATCATAACCTTTGCACAACGGGGTGGCGGGGGCCGTGGCGGGCCGGCTGCCGGCCAAACCGTTGAGAAGATCAAAATGCTCAAGCCGAATCTTTACGAGATCACCGGTGGCGGAGCGAACACGCTGATCAGAGTCACGAATCAAGGCTTGATCGTGGTCGATACAAAGAATCCCCCCAATCCTCCGAACGCACCCGAGAGCGAAAATTTCAATCGCGTGATGGAAGAAATCAAATCCGTCACGAACCAACCAGTGAAATTCGTCATCAATACACATCACCATCCGGATCACGTCGGCAATAACCAGAGATTCATCGATGCCGGCGCGCAGGTGGTGGCACTCGATGCATTGAAATCGTGGATGGAAAAAGATCCACGGACAACGGCTATTCCCGGCCGGCCGACTCAGACTTTCGCCAAAGACTACACACTCAAATTGGGCGACGCGGAAGTCCGGCTATACAGCTTCGGCCGCGGGCATACCGGTGACGACACGATGGTTTACTTTCCCGATATGAAAGTCGTCATGGTGAGCGATCAGATCACGGATGCAACGCCCATCGTCGATTTCGCGAACGGCGGTAGCGCAGTGGAGTGGACCAAAATTCTCGACGGCGTACTGTCACTCGATTTCGAGCAAGCCATTCCCGGCCGAGGCGAGCCGAAGTCAAGAGCCGACCTCCAGGCTTACCGGATGAAATTCGATACCGTCGTCAAGCGAGCGGCGGATGCCATCAAAGGCGGCGCTACGAAAGACCAGTTGGCGTCGCAAGTGAAAACGGATGACCTTGGCTGGCAGTTTCAGCCCGGGTTTTACGGATCCTTGTACGACGAGTTGTCAAAAACGAAGTAGGACTACGTTACTTCGCCGAATGGTATATACCGGCCGAGGACGATTACGGCAATCCACAACACTATCGAAGCGACAGCAATACACTTCGCGAACGCCGGTGCTTCCTCTCCCGGACCAAGATGCTCCAATGTCCGGAAAACGCTCGTGCAGTAGAAGAGCAACAACACACCGAATGCAAGGAATATCGTGAAGATCTTGAGCTGGAACACGAAGTTCATGTTGTAAAAACCGGGCATGCCTAAATAAAAAAGAAATCCGGTCACCACATTAATCGCGAATCCACCCAACCCCCATGGGATGAATCGGTGGAGTGGCGCAAGAGGCAATTGCTTCAGGAAACCCAGGATCCTCAAGTTGAGCACTCCTATCGTTCCGAAGAGAAGTATGAGACCGAGGAAGTGAAGGTCCTCGAGTATCGGCCAGACCCACATCGAGGAATCGATTACGAAATGGTGAATGGAGTCGATCAACTTCGAGCCGAGGGCTCCACTCACAGATGTCGTTGCATCGCCCGACAGAATCTCAGAGTGCCGAATGTTCCCACCCGTGTTTCCAGCGATCGCCATAAGACCCGACGTGACGGCTGCGAGAAGCAACACCGCCACCAAATTCAGACGCGCCGGACCGGACACCCACGGATTCTTCACACTCCTGCTGAAGCTCCACAAGCCGATAAGCGAAACTGCGCCCGTGATCTCCATAAAGATGAATGCGACCAGCGCTGCGCCTTGATGCGCTTGGACCAGGGCCATTGAGATATCAGGGGAATCTTTGAGGGTATCGTTCGCTCCGCTCCCGCTCATGTATGTCGGAATTGCAGCGAGAGCAATCAGCCCGAACAGCGCCAGACTGACTTGTTTCAAATCGTCCCGGTTGGCGACCAGCGCCACAAGAAATATGCCGAGCGTGATCAGCGTGCCGAGAATCGGCAAGTGATTCAGCAAAAGATGCACGTGTGCCAAATTCATAAAATGCCGACCTAACCTCGATAATCGTATTTGAGGAAGTTATAGGTGTACGCGAGTAAACGACCCGCAGTAACGGCTCCAGCCCAAAACACGAGCGACCAAACAGCGAGAGCTTTCCCGTCGCCGATCCCAGAATCGCTGAATACGCGTCTCTTCAGTTTCTGCATAACAGCTATGGCAATACCGATCAGCGTCAGCTTGATGTAAAAATCCGGATTGGTGAGAGCTTTTGTGGGATACCCGATTAGAAGGAGAGTGCCGGACACGACCTGAATCCAGAAACCTGTCCAAATAATTTTGTACAGACCTTTCAAAGGCGCAAGAGGCAGTTCCGGCGCGACACCGAGGATCCGCAAATCGATTACGACACTGGCGCCCACCAGCAGCCCCATGCCGATGGCGTGGAGCGAAAGAATAAACCAGAACGCGAATATCGATGGGGAGTCCCGAATCCAAGTGCTGATGCCGCTCTCTTCGATCGTTTTAAAAATTAAGGGAACAGCCAAATTGACCTCCTCGAATCGCTGTCGGGCGGGAACACAGGTGGGGCATCGTATACAGCCGTGAAGATTGTGTCAACGGGTGCACCGAAGCTGATTGCACCTAATAATCCCTTGACTTAGCGACACGCGCCTAAAATAATTGGGTCCTTCAGTTCTCAGCGATATCAATGAGGAGGTTTGATGAAACGAAATTTTCCGATTCTTTTTGCTCTCGCGATCGGTCTCTTGGCCATCGCTATTCCGGCGCTGGCACACCATGCCATCTCAGCCGAATTCGACACCACAAAGCCGATTAAATTTGAAGGCAAAGTTAAGACAGTCGATTGGATGAATCCGCACATCTACGTCAATATCGAAACGGTAGAAAACGGAAAGACCGTTGTCTATTCGGTCGAAGGTGGACCACCGAACTCGCTTTTCCGTCAAGGCTGGAGACCGGATTCGCTAAAGGTGGGAGATAAGGTGCAGGTCAGCGGCGTTCGCGCCAAGAAGGCGGAATCCAATCGAATCGGCCAAGCGCAGATCACGATGCCCGACGGCAGAATCTTTGCGCGGGGCGCAGGAAACCAGCAGTACCAACAATAAAGTTCCTCTCTGAATCGCTGACAAATAGGCCGCGGATTGGCATACAATCCGCGGCCTACTTGTTTTTACGAGGGAAATGTGTTCGGACTTAAGCAGCCCGTTTTGGGAATCGCGGCCGCAACTTTAGTGATGGCGGTATCGCTCTTTTTCGTTTCACTCTTCGATTTTCGGACCTTCGGTAGTTGGGTCGCATATCTGCTGATTTGCGTCATTCCGATGCAAATTGTTGTCGCTGTCATTTGGGGAACGAATCAACCCGCCTTCGCAGCCAAACAAAAGCAGCCCGTGAAGGGTGCGATGCTAACGCTTCTCACTTTGGTGGCAGGTGCCGTCGTTGCTCCGGCATACCTCGCCATTGCCGGCGGAAACCTCACCCCTCCGGGCCCCGTACCGTCACACGCGATCATTGTCTCGGTGGTTGTCACCTTCTGGGCGACAATCATGTTGGGCGGCTGGCCTTTCAAGACATTCCTCAAGAATGAAATCGCTGCCGGGCTCACGCTGCTCGTGGCCGCCTACATCGTGAACTTTCTGTTGTTCCGCCTCTTCTTTGATTACGGCTTCATGCAAGGCGCTCCCGTGTACGTGGCGTCACTCGACCCACATGGAATGTTCAACGCGCTTAGCGCGCTCGTCTTCTATGTCACATGTCTCAGCATTATGTTTTTGCTGTTGAGTTTTGATTTGTGGCCGCTGACGAAGTTTGGCGTCGTGATGCGGCAACCGATACTCGGGATTGTGTGGACGGCTATTTGCCTCCTTTTCGGAGGTCTCGCCTTCTGGATCGGCGTAAATCTCCTTCGGATGGATGTGATGGTGTTCATGGTGACCGTACCCATTCCGTACATTTTTGGAAGCATCATCGTCCTGAATATGTTTCAGAATTCACTGGTCGGCAAACTAACACAGCCTGCAAAAGGCATCGCGAACGCCGTATTAGTGGTGCTCATCGGCTCTGTTCTGGCTCAGACTTACCGCGCACTCTCGCCGCTGGTTACGGGCACACTTCATTCAGGGCCGCCGACATACGATATGGAGATCTGGCTGGCATCGGCGCTTCTGGCCGTGACGTTTCCATTTCTGATTTTTTTCGCGGAATTCTTTAAGTTTTGGCCGTTGGGAAAATCAGAATGACATTTGAAACTTGGCTTCTTTTCGTCATCACTGAAGTTGTGCTGAGTGTCACGCCGGGTCCCGCTGTTTTGTTTGTGTTGTCGCAGGGCAAGTGCGGCGGCACTTCACGATGCCTCGGCGCACTGAGGGGAATGCCTTCCCCGCTAAATGTCGGCAGGCGGTGATGACGAACTCACCAATCGCGTCCTCATCAGGGAAAGATCCCTGGACACGTCCGGTTTGATGGAAGAGAATCCTGCGAATTATGAGGTTGAAGCCAATGTTTATACGTTACGCCGCTTGTACCACATTTTTGGTAGCTGCAGCCGTTGCGTTGTGCCACGCGCAGGAGCCGGCTATCGGTGTTCCTGTTCCTCCATTGGGCCCAGGCCCGTTCATATTGGATACGGCGGAGCAGCACAAGATTCGAGTCACGGTTCTGGCGCGAGGCTTGTCGCATCCCTGGGCGATCGCGTTCCTTCCCGATGGAGGAATGCTGATCACAGAGCGGGCTGGACGGTTGCGTGTTTTCCGCAACGGAGCGCTGGATCCGAAGCCAATCACGGGCGTGCCTCAAGTGCGAACCGATGGCAATGGCGGATTGATGGATGTTGCGCTGCATCCTAAGTTCGCGGAGAACCGGCTCATCTATCTCACGTACACAAAAGCGGTGGCCGGCGGACGAGGCACACCATCACTCGCACGCGGAAAATTCGAAGGCGGCGCACTCACTGACGGGAAAGACCTCGTTGTACCGGATGCGTTCGAAGGCAACGGCGGATTGAACGGGCGCATCGTGTTCGGACGCGATGGCATGCTGTACATGTCCACAGGCGGCAATGTAGGTCAGGTTTCGCAAGATCCGAACAGCTTGCGCGGAAAAATTCTGCGCCTGCGCGATGATGG